>ERZ808270.460-NODE-460-length-23647-cov-3.765641_pt1 | contig 23647 bp, 19 predicted proteins | sample MGYA00521082_ERZ808270 | MGnify/ENA primary metagenome ERZ808270 (study PRJEB31516, sample SAMN03275594) | gut metagenome | biome: mammalia-associated habitat; material: feces | host: Papio cynocephalus | place: Kenya | collected 2012-07-27 ... | reverse complement strand
GTTGTCCAGGTACTTATAAAAAATATTAAATCATATTGTTGCGGATTTTAGGTTGTCTAAGGACATTGAACAAGTCTATATTACCTGTACGTCTCACCGTATATTCTTGGATGTCAGACTCATCAAAGGCCTGAATCTCATATTTGGCAATCCCTAACTGGTTGCTATACCCATATTTTCTGGAAGTGATAACAAGATGAAGCAATGGGTAAGCTGTCATGATATCTTTGATATCCTTGATGGTGGAATCATATAAATCAGGAACAACTTCATTCAGTCCATCAAGGAAAAGAACGGAGTTTCCTATCTTTACATAATTAGCCAATTCATCAGAGGACAGAATCCCATCCAAGAAATCAGCAAGAGTATAATCTGCTCTTAACTCTTTCAAAGAGACAAATATAGGGAGAACTTTAGAATTTCCTTCCAAGAAACTCTTGCACAAACGAACCAACTCATGAATAAGGACAGTAGTCTTGCCTGAGCCAGGATTCCCTAAAACCACCAACCTGCTTTCTTCCGCCATAACGGAGGTAATGGAAGATAGTTCTAACTCTTCTTCCACTTCCTCGTCATCGCCTTCAACTGTATCGTCATCGAAACCAGAAACTTCCTCACTTTCCCCCTCCAACTCTACTTTGGAGAGATAAATAGAGGGCATGTCTTCTGCTGCAGTATCAATGAACGCATTGACATTGCGAGAACTATATTGTGCCAACAAATTTTCGATATAATGGTTTACCTTATTCATATATTTATGCAATTTCTTGCAAAAGTATAAAAAATATATGCATTTCTTCTAAGTTTCGATAATTTTTAGTATATTTGCAACATCTTTTAAACATTGTGTTTGTCAATAAACAAGCATCAATAAAAAACTTAAGTGATTTCTGTATCACTAATAAAAAAGCAAGATAATAAATGACGTAAACTAAAGAGTAAAAATTATGGGAAAATTGAAAAATTATATGCAGTCTAACAATCACATCCTCAATATATGGAAGGAAGCTTTTGTTAAACAAGGAGGCGATGAAAATCGTTTCTCCGAGGACGGCATTATGTATATGGGACCTATGGAATTGTATGCCGATGGAGATGATCAACCAAAAAGATATTGGCGCTCACCAAGTGATGATAACTTTACCAAAGAGAATACTTATTGGGAAAATTGTCCTGTTAGATTTCTTTATCTAACTAAGGATCAAAATGGTGCTGGCGAAAATGGCTCAGCATGGGACAGCAGAATGGAATCATACTGTGATCCTAATTCTTCAGATAGTGATTATAATGTATGTAAGACTCCAACATTTAACAAATTAATGGCCTATACAGTTGGAGGATTAGTATCAGCGGTACATGGTAATTTTATTCCTTTACCCGAAATAAAAGAAAAGCAAGATTTCTGTATTAGATCTTTTGAACAATATCCAATAGCAAGAATTAATTGCAAAAAAGAGCTTGGAGGTTGTCGATGCCAAAATAGTGTTTTAAACAAACATATAAGCAAATATGGTGATTATCTTATTGAGCAGATTAATAATCTTGATGCAGATGTTTTTATTTGCTGTGAATATCATGAGACAGACCAAGTTTGGTTTAACAATGGCTTTGACAGTATATTTGTAGACTTCTTAGCAGATAATGGCTATAATTTTACATGGAAACCTATAGGGAAAATTGGCGGTGTTTGGATTGACGAAGAAAAAAGAAAGATTGCCATTAGAACATATCACCTAGCTTATCGAGTAAAAGACTTGACAAAATATACTGATATAGTTGAGATTTTCTATTTGTTTTGTAAGGAAAATCCAGATTTCTTTAAGAAAAAGTGATTTGGACATTTCCTATGAAACCAACTATTTTTTCAAAACCAAAATATGATAACAATAATCTTATTTATTTGGTTTACAATTTACTTCATAGCATTTCTAGTCAAAGTACCAGGAAAGGCTATATCTAATAGTATGCGGGAAGCTGAAGCTGCAGTTAGACGAGGAGAATATAATAAACATTCCAAAGAACAGAAACCAAGAACATTTAGCTCTAACAATGGAAGGACAGAAGTCTCCATTGATGAAAACAATCAATTCTCTGTTGATGTATATAACTCAACCATCAAAGAGCGTCACCATCTAACAGATGAAACAAGAAAAGGTCTAGAGGTAAAGATTAACAATATGTTTAAGCAAATACTAGACAGAGAAGAAAAGGCTATAGAGAAGGAACGTCGGGAATATATTCCTCGGTATAGAACATCAGATTACGAACAATTCAACTAAAATATTATGGCTACATATATCATCGTGGTTTTTGTCATACTCCTCATTTATTCACTATGGGTAAAGATTGACAAAAAGAAATCTAAGGATAAAGGTGAAGACCTGGCAACCCTCATGCTCAATAATGAATGGGAGGGAGTATGTAAAATTGCACGGAGGCATCTTGTATTCTGGAGCATCCTGCTACTGAGTAGCATTGCCGATTTAGCATACCGTCTTTACAATGGTTTATATCCTCATACGGATATCTTCTTTATTATCGTTTTCTCGGTATTCTTTGTGAGAGTCCTTATGAGTTATAGAAATGCACATTACAATGCAGGTTCTTATTCTCAGCACAAAGAAACAGAAAGGGAAAAGATTCGCACGTTCCTTGACGGATGCAGGATTACAGTCATAGATTCTAGTACACAGGACGCAATGCAAGTATGGCAAAATGCTTATAAACGAGACCAAGGTAATGGTTATTACCCTGTAATCCTGGAAGTAGATGACTATTATTGTGACTTTTTGGACGAGGAATCTGAAAATACCGATGATTCATCATTCCGAAAATGGCGGCATGATGCCCTTTGCTGTCAACCACTCGATGGAAAACAAATTCTATATGAACGAATAAATGAGCAGAAAGCAGACTACACAGAAGAAGAATGGCAAGAAGAAATGGTGGGTGATGATGCAGAATATGATCCAGAAAACGAACTACATATAGGCAGCGACGAACTGTGGCTAGTGGAAGTTCCTGTGGAACATCCATGGCAGGTCTTTGCCTATATACCTATGGGTGGTTGGGATGATTGCCCAAAGCCAGAGGAACAAATGGCTATCGCAAAATATTGGCAAGAGCAATATGATGCAAAAGTCATCCATATCTCTGGTAACTTAGTGGAGTATATACTTCCACATCCTGCCAAGAGTGACAACCTTCAACTTGCAGAAGAACAATATAGCTATTGTCCAGATTTCATAGAAGAAAACTATGAGACGCTCAAAACTCTTGAGAATATATTAAGCAAAGCCTCTATTTGGTACTTTTGGTGGGATTAGCAACGCTCCCACTAAAAGGTTTCTATCTAAAGAAACAAAAAGATAATAAGCATTTGAATGATAAATACTTAACTATATATTTGGCATTTTCATTCTTTTTTATTACTTTTGCAACCAAGAAAACATTTATACGAACAAGATTACACAATTCATTTTATGAACCAACAATATCGAGAATACGACCTCTATCAAGATAGTTTCATGAATCCTGCTCCAGCTGAGTCAATGAGTTGGGCACCCAATCTGTTTGCGAAACTCGTAAGTTACTTGCAAGGCTCCACTTCTCCAGACGTGATTAGAATGGGTACCATTGCAGGAATAAGGGTATCTGCCCCAACGGAAGGCGAGATCCCTACCACATGAGACAAGGTCGAGAACATGCGCAGATACGTGGATAGCGTCAATAGAGGTCTCGGTCTTCCAGATGATGCCAATCTCGTTTCCTTGCTCCACTCATCACAATGGACAGGCTATGGTCTTTTCTCCATGAAATATATTTCCGAGAAGAACCTTGACTATAAGGGAATCTGCCTTGACGAACAAACATCCCTCTCTTATGCTAGCATGGCATTCTTAATTGCCTTGGTTAAAGGCATGAGCATGATAAACTTGAAAAAGCCAAAAGCTCTGGAAGACGAAGACCATATCTATACGCTGCTTATCCCTAGCCAGTTTGCCTCATTTTCTTTCGCATCATTTTTGAATGTCGCAACCAATCGCCTTTCAGGAAAAACAGACGTAGCCAAAGAAGAGGTAGAAGACCTTATAAACCTATCTTTCAAGAAACGCTATTGGAAAATGGAGACTTCCTTGAAAGGTAAGGATAGTGAACTCTTCATATTCGTCCTTAAAAATATTATTTCTGACATTCTTGGCATAAGTCTTGACATCGACACAACATCTTTCACATTGCAAGCCAAGAAGGAAGAGCTTATCGCCGCTACCCCAGAAGGCATCACACTCACAGAAAAGGAACTGGAAACACAAAATATCTCCATAGCTAAAGCGGTAGAGATAGTATTGACCAAATACGACCTACCACAAACTAGAGATTCCATCTTGAATGACATCATCCAATATAGACCCGATACCAAAGAGGATAGCCTAAGAGCCATCATTGGCCAGCTACATAGAGGCTCCATCGTGAGCTACTATGAAGGTGGTCTCATCGGAATCAAGGGAAAGCGATATGGAAGAGGCTATAAGGTTGTTGACCGCCTTCAAAAGGTAAAGGTGCAAGCCTAAAAAAGAAAAGCCCCTCTCTTGAAAACAAAAGAGGAGCGAACAATCTATTTTTGTAATATGGTTTTCATCCAAGCAAATAACTCATTTAGTGCATAATCACCAGAGTGGGGACGATTCCAAGGAAGTTTAAAATTAACATCCTTTCCCATGTTCTGAAGTTTCGTGGCCAAATTTATCGGCACAGGAAAAGCTGTGTCACGGTCTCTGGCTCCATGACGAATGTACCAATGAGGAGCAATAGTAGATCCTTCGTCCATCATCATACGCATCGGGTTCAAGAGACGCACATTCTCACTCACACTTTTATCCACCTGAGCATTGACATTACCAGTCGCCTTTTTCACGGAAAAATCGGTAAAGTTGACAGAGCTGCCTTTATCATTACCAAATTCTTCATTCTCTCCGCTGGCCTTAGCCCCTGCTACTCCCTTTGAATCAAAGGCAGGAGGTGCCTTCAAGGCAATGGTTGTCACCACATAGTTGAGATACTTGTCCATATCCAAGTCTGTGATATACTCACCCTTTTGCTTGCTCATCTGACGTAAGAAACCCTTTGGCATATTCTTAGGCATATCTCCCATTGGAGCCCCAAAAGCAGGCTTCTTTCCTCCATTGATTGGAGCCGCAAACTTCATGGCAGAAGAAAACTGGAAGCCAATACTATCCGGAATATCAGCACCTGCATCCTTGGCCTCTTGCGCACTGGATATGATAAGCTGCTTGATGTAGTCAAGGTAATTGTCAGCATTAAGAGAGGTTCCATCTGGCTTCTTCAAGTTCAAGCTATTGACATAATCAGGGAACTGAGCAGCCAATTCCTTTGACACAGCATCTTGTTCTTCCGTAACAGGTCTTGTCTTTCCATTGGTGCAACTATAGAGCCACTCATAGGCCATGTCCGCATGATCGAGGTCAACAATCGGGCAATAACATACAGCGGCAAAGATGTCATCCTTGGTATCGGCTGCGCCCATTGCCTTGAGAAGGGGCTCATAGGCAGGATTATTGCCAGTGGTACCCAACAAGGAAGACATAGCGCCACCTGCGCTAGTTCCATCGGTAACGATACGTTCCGCATCGCCAGGCATCTCTTTGTCAAAGAGGCGAAGATAACGTACGGCTGCCTTCAAGTCTAACAAACCTTTTGGCGCTCTACCAGTATATATGACCTTGCCTTTCTTGGTTATCGTAGAGTTTCTACCACGTGCCCCAGGAATGGCAACCACATATCCTTCTGCAAGAGCCCTGCCCGATGCGTCGCCCTCGTCTATCATCCGAGGTTCTGCAGCCATATAGCCTCCCACATAGTTCGGCATAAAGATAGGAGTGGATTGAGTGGCACCCTCAGGGACAAATACATTCATGTACTGATAGGTGGAATCCTCCACATTTGTAACATAATACAATTTTGTGTAAGCAGTATAGTTGACCTTCTTCCCTGTAGGAAGGGTAACAGACCCCGCCACGCCTTTCGAAGCATCAAACACAAGCTTGAGGTTTGGCTTCTTCGCTGCCATGGCACACACAGAAAGTACCAAAGCGAGCGATGCTACGAAAAACTTCTTCATTGTAACTTAACTAAATTAAAACGCTGCAAAAGTACAACAAAAGATTAACATATCTGCAAAAGAAGATATAAATTATTGAAAATAGGCATTACTATTTTGTTCAATGGCAACAACAGAACCATTTAACCTTCAAACTCAAGGTAAACCTTAAGTCGAAACTAATCCAACTCAAGGTTTACCAATTCTATAAGAATATTCTTAGCATTGATAAAATTACGAAAAACTGTTTTTAATTTCACTATTTATGTATTTTACAATCACTTCAAACAATTTAATCATCTCAGATAAAGACATTAAAGAAGTTCGATAGCGTTCCTTCCCTTTCGGAATACTCATAGAATACTTATCTATCACTTTCTTCAAAACACGAGTAGCATCTTTCTTTTCATTATATCTCTGGAAAATACGAAGTTGACCATGGGAAGAATCGACTAACAATAAATCTATGGCAATATCATATTTTACATGGTCAGTATATAGACAACTTCCTCCATCACCTACGTAGCAAAGTAATGGATACCAATCGTCCCTTGCACACCAAATGGGTAAAGCTTCAAAAAGATACTTATCTCTCCAATTATAATTTAATCTATAAACTATGCGAATAAAATTTTTGTCCAAGATACTAAGGCGTTTGTTTTGCCAATAATCATTCTCATTTGCAAATGTTATAGGTATAAAATCGTTTCCCGCAAAATACTTTATAAAATTATAATATCTATATCTATTTATATTGTTTTTTGAAAGCCAATCGTTAATGATCTTTTTCTGATTCTTTTCTGCCAACTCAATTCCTTGTAGCAATCCCCAATAAGTACCTAGCAATTTCCAATTTCCACTTTGCTCTTTATTGCCGTAAAGATAGAAGTTCCAATTCTCTTTTCCTGCCAAAAAGTCACACTTATGACCATCCTCAACAGGATATGTAGGTATATCTTCCATACATGCCAATGATATTGAAGATAGATCAGACATAACTTGGTTATGTTCCATATTAAATACCCATTCAAAAAGTTGTGCATTTGTTTTGAAGTGGTCAATGTTAAAACCATCTACACTGCCTGACCATGCTATCAAGCATTCAATGCGACCTTGCAAAACAGGATGCTGAGAAATTTTGTCGAAAACAAATTCAACCTCCCTTCTCATATCCTCAGCAGACAAGTTACTCAAGATTTTCAATCGCAACTCTTCTTCATGGGTAAGTATATAAGTTCTATTAACTTGCTCCCTAACGTCTAATAGAGAACATATGTCTGGAGAAGGCAACTTATCAATTGCTTCAATTGCCAATCTTATGTTGTTGTTATCTTGCGAGATAGGTGTATAGCGAGTTAGATTCAGCAAAAAAGAGTACACTCGCTTAATACAAGTTGATGCGACATTTGGATATCTAAGACAATACCTTAACACTGGTAATATCACGAAATATTCATTTAAATCTTTCTTCTTATAAAATGGTTTTTCACCATGTGTGCATGAAAGTAATGGACACATCTGCAATAAATCCACATGAACTCCTGAGTTCAAATTTTCAAAAGCCACAAATACCTTCTCGATGTCAAAAATGGATACATCGTCAATTGGAAATTTAAAATCTTCTTCTGTTAAAAATTTATAGTAATCCTTCGCTGAGGTATCTTTTACCCCAGCTACTAAACGTAGGAATTCTTTCATGCTTGAATCAGAAGTATCTTGGCTAGAATCTCGATGAAGCCAGAAGTAATTATCTATATGCTCCCAGATTTCACTGTTCTTTTTCCAAGCATCAGCAGTCGATTGATGAGTGACAACTATAGGCTTTAGATTTTCTGTTGCCGACAAAGGTTCACCAGTCGTGTTTATAATGACAAAAGTTTCCTCTCCCTCTGTGCGAGTTACCATATCATGATAAATAAAATCAAGCATACTGATAACATAAGAGCCAAAATCTACTAATGAGTTTTTATCGAAGAAATTCTCATCAGTCATAAATACAGAAGAAAGAACACTTTTCATTTTGTCCAAGGATGCCAATATACTGCAGATTGTTGGGTCTGAGTTATACTCCGAAAACCACCATGCCTGCTTCTTTATAAAGTCACTTGGAAGTCCATCACATTTTTCCTGGGAAATAAAGTAATTACACACTAAATCACTCATAAAATATAGAGAACTATCTCTGATTGCATATAATAGTCTTGGCTCCTTGTCATCTTCATTCAATTCAAATTTGGATATAAGAAGATCCTGGAACTTATCCTCACCAGTAAGACGGCAAATTAAACCAATTAAAAGATATAATGTAGTCAAACGTTGTTGCCCGTCACATAGTTGTAAGTATGGACGTTCTTGTTCATAATATCCATAAATCAACCCCATTAGGAGATTTTCTTTAGGTAAATGTGTAAAATGGTCTATCAACGAAGCCATAAAATCTTCTACTAAAGTTCCAGTTGTACCCCAACAATAATCTCGTTGCAAATCAGGTATAACAATTTTCTCATTATCTTCACCCAAGAATAAGTCCTTAAGATTATATTTATTTCCAGATAATTTCATATTCAACCCTCCATGATAAATGTTTCTATATTCTTGATTCTAAGAAGTACATCTAGAATTGCATCTTTTTGATTTTCGCAGATAGCATTTTGGTCAAACTTGACAAATCTTCCAAAGGAGAAAACTGTGTGAAGAAGATGCCTACTATTAAAGATTCCATCTTTATTCAATTCAAAATAGCATTGTCTTTTTTCTTCTGGCATTTTGTTGCCAAAGCTGGAATTATTATTTCCATACAACAACAACAGATTTCCAATGCAATGCTCTGTAAGATTTACAGAACTAAACTCTGTCAAAAATCCATATCTCTCAGAATTCTTTTTAATATATTCACTCCATGCCATCTTTATTGATTCTTGGGTAATATAGGTGTTTATATCAACATCCTTTTCCATTTGAGAATCCTTTAATTGCAAACGTCCATTATCATCAATGAAATAACCATCTAATTCCTTAATTGCCTCACCATGTCCGCCCATTAGTCCATCTTGTCCCTCATGAACAACTTTTGACTTGGGATAGACATGCTCTAGTGAACGATTTCCCCATACAGAGAAATCAAATTTTCTGTTCAACTCACTGTCTCGCTCAACATTTCGTATCAATAAGTATCTATAGGCAAGCTCATTATATAAACCATAAATTTCTCCTTCAACAAGCTTAGACTTAAATTCATTAACCTTCTCTCTATCCAAGGTCTTATTAAAAATTTGGCTATATGTATAACCCATTAGCAGTAAGTTATAAAGTAAGGGTAAGTTCTTTAATATAACATTGCTTTCCGAGTTTAAGAAATAGTCTTTTATGAACTTGATACGATCGTCACGATTTAGAAAACGTAAGATGATGCCAAATTGATTGTATTCTATAGGTTTTGCATAAGTATCTTCAAACTTATGCTGACATGTTCTAAGTTCAGCAAAAAGCAATTTGGCTGCTTGTGCTGGATTCTTACTATTTTTATATTCTTTCTCTCTAATGTAATCCTTATATGGAGAAAACAAGTCATCATCCATCTTGGAAGTATCAAAAACTGTCATTAATAACCACCCCATTGGATTCATACAATTAAACATTTTCTGAACCTCATCTTGTTTCCACCAATGGAGCCATCTGTCCCATTCATGCGCATATCTACTGCGTATCGATATGTTATCCCATTCTCTAGCCGCAGAATTGGAATAGCCACCAGTACCCAAGGATGCCCTACGCAAAAGATCAGCCTTAATAAGTTCATAGTCTGCCATTATGGCTTTATTACCATTCATCATCGTAAATGTAGAAACAGCCAAAGAAGCAGCAATAGGGATTAATAAAAATCGAACGTTTTGGCGTATGTAGGTTATTAATTTTTTATGATCTACTTTAAAAAGTTCATGCCCTTTGATTAATCTCACGGTCTTCTTAAAGAAATATATATCTTGAGTTGACTCATAGGGATTTTCAGTGCAATCTGTATCTGATGAAAAATTGTTTAACCACATTTGAGGTGAGACCTCCTTGATGTCCGCACCTCTAGAACTGCTGTAAATAATTGAAATTTTCTCATCATCCCCAAGTGTTTTCAACAACAAATAAAAGAACGTAGTTCTTTGTTGCCCATCTATTATAGTATAAATGTCATCATCACCGTTTTTGGAGGAAACAACAGTTATTCCTTGAACAAAAATATCCTTTTTAGATTCAAGTGTATCATTTCCATAACCAGCCAATAAAGTATCCAACATAAAGCTAACAGAATCCTTGTTTCCTTCATGTCTTTTACCCCAAACATAACCACGTTGATAACATGGTATCTCAAGAATATGATTATATAGATAATCTTTTAAGCGTTTCTTTGCGTCACACATAGTCTTTTAATATTTAGGCTTCTAAGAAACTGGCGTCTATAATATCTTACTATTTGCTATAAGATAGTCAGAATCTATTAAAGCACGTTAGCAGTTTGTGAAACTATCTTTACATTTTGAATGCAGACAAAAACTGCAAACAATTTGTAATTGCAAATTTAAAGATTTTATTTTAGAAAACGAAAGAATTAACAGTTTTAAATAAAAAATCGCACCACCTATCTCAAGCAGTGCGATATGTGTTTAATGACAAATCTTTACCGTATTGAAACACTTATATATTTATGAGAGATTAATTTCCTTAGAAAGCCATGCGACACTCACGAGCCACATGGCTTTACAATGAATATTACTTCAACTACAAAAAATTGCACAAACATCCCAAATAGCTTCTCCCACAGCTTCCTCATCCAGTCGAATAGGACTAAATGTGCCATGGTGTGCATAGTTTAAGAAATCCACCACCATCCACCATTTATGAATGTCATCTTTTGATACATGAGCTTCACTAGCACATGTATCTTTATCCAAAGACAATGGATTCTTATATCTCCATAGTGCTATACTGACAGCTTCTTTCGATTCAAAAAGTTCATTGAGTAAAGGCTTATTGGTTTGCCAGTCACTAAAGTCGAAATTTTCCGCATTATCATCAAGTTTTTCAGAGACCTGCAACGTATCCAAGAACAAGCCGTTATACTCATCCAAGAAATCCTTGGCAGTTTCCTCATCCTCCGACTTTCCTTCTTGCTGGCACCAGAGCTTGAATCTTTCAATCATCCCTAGAGAATGATGCTCTATGTATTGTAAAGCGGTAATGGTATCTTCTTCATACCACTCCAGGAGTTGCTGCTCCTCTTGAAATCCACTTAATATCATACCTATTTCTGTATATGGATAAATACTAACGATGCATACCAGACGAGCGAACCTGATTTACCTGCGCCTTTAAGGCATCCTGCATATCTTGGGTATAGTCCTCCTCATAAACATAAGAAAGTTGACCTTCATTGACCCAGCAACCATTGATGCCAAAGCTATAACGAGGAAAATCATCCTGAGAAGCCTCTTCTTTCCATCGTTCCATATCACCTACCACCATTCGGATGCCTACATCCTGCGTGAGGTCAAGACCTATGGTGAACTGCGCATCATCATTTTCTAGCATCACAATCTCACCAGATTGAAACGCCTTTTTTTGAATATCTTCCATATCCAATTGCCTTCCCAAAACACCAAGATTATGCTGGATGACATGCGATGGCATGGATATAATCTGATGGGTGGCACCATCTAGCTGGTAATAGAGATTATCTGCCTCTGAGTATAAGACCTTTCCTGTACGAAGTGACTCTTGCTGCTGATTGTCAAAGGTTTCGAGCAAGGAACTTTCCCCAATAGGCATAAACATGACATCAACGCCATCTTCTGTTCTTACCAGTGAAAGTCTTGCCGAAGAACTTACACTATTACCCGTTTTATCCTGAATACTAATCGGTAGAAGTGGAGTGCGCTGCCCACTGAGCAGCTTCTCCAACACCTTCATGGGAAGGTCTTCCACCATCTCTTTGCTTAATCCAAATGAAGCCAATACCTCAAATGGGATCTCGTTATCCTGAAATCTTTCTACCTGTGTCATACTTATTTGAATTTGTTCGGCTGCAAAGGTAAGGGTAAATCTTGATAAAGCCATTGTTTCCAAAATTAAACCTCTAGTTTAACACTTTCGTTGCTTTTTCTTGACAAAATAGCATGAAAAATGTTAAAAATAAACTTCTATTATGTTTCCTCCAATCGTTTTGCTCATTCGCCTTACCTTTGCACCATCATTACATAAAAACGTAACACATGAAAAGAGATTTGATAAGGATAACAATGGCACTCGTATGTTTGCTTCCCATAAGTTTACAAGCCCAAGATAGGGGCATCCAAGAAGACTATTGGTTGGATAAATACCTATCAGTAAGCTATCCATTGAAAACGATACACATCACATCCAGCTATGGAACGAGGAATGATCCATTCACTGGTAAGCCAAAACTGCATAATGGTATCGACCTCTCTGCCAAATATGAGGAGGTCTTCGCCATGTTCGATGGGCAAATATCCAAAACAGGATATGACCCTGCATCCGGTAACTTCATCACCTTGCAAGCTGGCAACTACACCATTAGTTATTGTCACCTATCAGAGATATGGGTAAAAGAGACGGAAAAGGTATATTCCGGTCAAGTGCTAGGAATCAGCGGCTCCACGGGGCGTTCAACAGCACCGCACTTGCATCTAACAAGCCGACTCTTGGGAAAGCCCCACAATCCATATTACTTGCTCACCTTTGTCAGGGACACCAAGCAAAAGGCTGTGGAGGCACTGGGACTGAAACAAGGGAAAGTACTCAGCCCAAAGGATTTTATAGGTAAATATGCCACCATTGCCATGCGCCAACAACAAAGATACGGCATCCCTTCATCGGTCATCCTGGCACAAATGGCCTTTGAGAGTGGATGGGGCAGCAGTAAGCTGGCACAAGCTGGTCATAATTTCTTTGGTATCAAGGCTAATCAAAACTGGCTCAAACAAGGACTTCCCTATAGTCTGCATGACGATGACAAGCCACAGGAAAAGTTCTGCAACTTCTCCTCTGCTGTAGAAAGCATTGAATACCATTCTCGCCTGCTCATGAGCGAAAGATATAAGAAATGCCGCCAGTATGCACCCACGGATTTCCATAATTGGCTGTCCTGCATCAAGGCAGCAGGCTATGCCACCCATAAGGATTATGTAAAAAAGTGCGAACGCATCATCCTTCGCTATAAACTCTACCGCTATGACCAGCTGGCAGCGCAGATGTAAAAAGCAACAAACAACACATTTTATATAATATAGTATTCAACAACAATGAAAAAAATTAAACTATCATTTCTAGGACTGTGCCTGGTCGTTATGTCTGCCCAGGCACAAGTGGTTTTCTCTGATGACGAAAAAAACTATGTGACCGATTATGCCTATACATACGGCCCTACGGAACAAACCAAAGCGGAAGAAACATCTTCCTTTCAGAAAGAAGCCTTCAAGCTATCAAAAATCCAGGATAACTGGTTCGTTTCAGCAAAGATAGGCACAAATGCTTTCATTGGCTCACCTGAAGGCTGTGGCGATCTCTTTGACAGAGTGACTCCTTCCGCTCAGTTCTCACTTGGAAAATGGCACTCGCCATTCTTTGGCACTCGCCTTTCCTTCCAAGGATTTGAAATGAAGGGATCCGACCTTACCAAGCAAAAATATCAAGCGTATCATGGAGACTTCATGCTGAATCTCTCTTCTTTCCATCGCAAGGACTATACAACCATGCCCAGATGGAATCTCATTCCTTATATAGGAGCAGGTGTTATCCATCATAAGACACTAGGCAAGACTCACTTTTCCATCAACTATGGCCTAGAGTGCAACTATCGTTTTGCCAAACGCCTGTATCTGACCGCAGAACTTGGTGGCTTAGCTACAAGCAAAAGCTTGGATGGAATAGGTCAAAGCAATCAGTGGGGTGACAACCTTCTTCATGCAAGCATCGGCCTTACTGTGGGCATCGGCAAACAAGGATGGGAAAAGAAAAAGCTCAAGACAAGCCCTTATTATACGCCTAAGGAAATAACTGTCAACAATTTCTATCCCAAGAATGACTATAGAGGACTTCGCCAATTGAAGGAAAGAATGCAAAGCGTAACAAATTCCGAATCTGTTACACTTCCGCAAGGATTCGACGCTCCTATCCTCTTTTTCTTCAAGATCAACACAACCCATCTCGTTGATACTCAGCAAAAGGTTAACATATCGGAGATTGCGGCGGCCGTGAAGGAATATGACCTCAATGTCAAGGTTATCGGTGCTGCAGATAGCAGAACTGGCAGTCCAGAGTTCAATCGCGAACTCAGCGTGAAGAGAGCAAAATACATTGCCAAGCTCCTCATTCAAGCTGGTGTACCCAAGGGAAAAATGAGCGGTATCAGTCAGGGCGGCATAGACATTTACAAGCCATATACCGCCAATAGACATACCTGCGTCATCTTACAAAAAGAAGTGAAACCATAATAAAAATACGAATATGGCAACAAGAAAGAATACGAATCCAAGATGGGACATCGCACCACAGCTCCAAACCACGCTCAATGCCAATGGCATGCAAGCACATCTAACGCAGGATGCAGCAGGTAACGTCCAGCTTGTCACCATGGCTCATAATACCTCCACGCCCAGATACTATAACTTGACAGAAAAGCAGGTTGAAGACCTAAGAAACGGCGGCACCAACTTTTGGAATAGAAAGGCCTATGAGACCTTTACCTCCATCGTGGGGAAGGATTATTATATGCCAGGTTCATGGGTAGCTGCAAAGAATGCCAACTCTCCCGTGAACAATGGTCTCTGGGGACATAGCATCGGTAGAGGTGAGTATGGTTATCGGGGAGAACCACGTTTTCGTCCGTTTGTAGGAGCCAGATATGGAATGTTCAATAGCTTTCTTCCAGGTTATCCTGGAATGGGACCTAGAGGCTATCACATCAGAAGAGTGGAAGGCAGACCTTTCTTTGCCTCAAGTGCTCCTGTGGTGGTGGACCGACCTGATGGCCGTCTAAAGCCAGGAGAGCTCAAATCTGGTTCCTATGGCTTTTATGACAAGGGAAATCAGCAAACCGATGTACTTGACAACCTGGAGATCAAGACTAAGCCAAAGATATTGGAGCGTCCTAAAGGTCAATCTGAACCATTGGACAAGGTTATGGGTACTACTCTTTATCCCACTCCCGAACTCTTCCAACATATGCTGGCCTCCCATGGTGTCATCATCAATGAGAAGGATAAGACGCTGACCATCAAGTCCTCCTCCGTCAATAAGGATTTGCAGTATAAATTGACAGATGATGAAGTTGGGAAACTGATGGCAGAGAACTTCAAGGATACCGGCAAAAAGGGCAACAAAGGGAAAAACGTAGTTACAGTGGATGAACGCATCGCGATATTGAATCAAGCAATAGAGGGTGACTTTGCAGAAAAAATAACTCGCGCCTCTCTTAATACGAAGGACTATGTGGACATCAAGCTGCGCCCGGAGAAAGAAAAAGAAATCTTTGTGGAGCAGGAGGTTCGATTAAAAGATGCCAAGATGATGGAAACTATCCACTTGAAGGAAGCGAGACAAGACTACCATACAGGTTTCGTTGACAAATGGAACTCAATTGGTGTGGTCGATGGCAGAATGCTCTCTCCTGACAGGGGCTTCTATCTTCCTAACAAAGACGGAAGAAGGGTCAGCGTAGGAGAGATTCAAGCCTATCCTACGCATAACGGAGAAAAGACGAGCTTCCGCATGACAGCTGTCATCAACAACCAGGTAATGAGCCGAGAAATCAGCAAGGATGACTATCTCAGATTCATTAACTATGATGACGAGCACCGCTTGGAGTTGTTTAACAAAACGTTCGATGAAGTTAAAATCAAAAGTGCCAGTCATGGGCGTAACGAAGATGGGATACTCTCTAGTAACATCGACTCTGCACAGGGTGTTATTAAACTAAGTGGCAACTATAGCTTGGTAAACTCCTCCACAAAAGCCATCATTACATCCGCCATGGCATGGAAAGACCAGGTTACTGGCAACTACCTCATCAACATGAGAGATTCCAAGGATGTGGGCATGTGGTCATTCAAGATTTCAGAGGAACAATATCTAAGATTTCAGAACGCCTCTAACGATGAGCGTGCTAAAATGTTGACCGAGTTTATCCCTATAAAGGATGAGCATGGCAACAAGCTGCAGGTTGTCAAAGACCTGAAGCTTCCCATTTCTCATGCAGAGCAAAACTTGGACTCCGAAATATCCAATGAACGACTCTCCAAAATCGCCACCTCGAAAGGAATGCCCACAGAAGGACTCTCCAAGCAAGACCTTCATCAACTTACGCTCATGGAAGAGAAATTGAGGGGAAACATCTCACTGGATGAGCTGCGCAGGGAAGCCAAGATTGCATTAAGCGGTGATGCCATGGTTAACGGAGAAAGCCTCCAAAATCTCAAGACCAGCAAGGAGTGGAAGCGAAGTGGTGAGCATGGTAGATCCACGGTGGTAAGTGACATCGCTGTGGAACGCCTCAGGGATGCGGACGGTAAAATCATCGAGGGTAAATACAAGATGTCTGCTGTCATCGATGGTAATGTATTCTCCCATGAGATCACACAAAAGGATTTCAACAAGTTCTTGGCAGTCAATGACTATCAGAGAATGAGACTCTTCGATAAGATTTTCCCTGAGGTTCAGATGCAAACCAAACCGGGACATGGCTTTAACTTAGGTGCAGCCATACTTGCAGCCGTAACCACTGGCCTGGATGTCATGGCAGGACTGTCCATGCCGCCTCGCCCACGTCCTGAGATATACGAACAAAAAGGGGTATATTTCAAACCTGGTGTGGTATCGGCAGCGGAAGTGGCAGCAGCCAAGTATGAGAATTTTCACCATGAGGAAGGACTCTCACGTACAGAAGGAAGGGGAATTGGCATCTAGCCCTTCCCCAACAAATCTTGACAGGGAATGAAATACTTCAAAGCTTGCATCGTTCCTACAGCCTGCCTGACAACCCTCCTGCTTTATTGCTTGCTATTAGGGCATGTAAAGGACAGATGGATATTCCAAGAAGAAGTGTCTTACCGAAAAGACTCTGTAAATAACTTCTGTTCAGGTAGTTCTTATAAGGTGACATTAGAGAAACTTCAATAAACAACATTTATGACTTATCAATCAACAGCAACATTTCCCCATATTAAAATCAAGCCATCCCTGGGGCAATATCTCATCAAGGAAGCCCCGATTCTTGGAGTAACTGCGCTGAGCTTGTGGATTTGGCTCTTTGCCAGCTTTCAAGGACATACATGGTTCGTGGTGGCGGTGGCATTTGGCCTAGTTTATCTTATTTACCAATTCTTGTACCTCAAGATGACCACCTATCTAATCACATCCGAACAGATAGTCATCATCAAGGGAGTATTCTCATCCACGGTGGGGTATGTGGAACTGTATCGTGTGGTGGACTATGAGGAAAGAAGAAACCTCGCACAGCTATTGTTCGGTATCAAAACGGTCATCATCCATTCACAAGACCGAACCAATAGCTGTCTCATGATGGAAGGTATCAAGGATAAGCATCATCTGGTAAGTAACATCAGAATGAGAGTGGAATTTAATAAACGAAGAAAAGGAATATATGAAATTACGAATCAATAAGTTGATGGTTGTTGGCCTATTAGCAATTTGCTTCAGTGCTAAAAGCTATGGTCAAGGTGCATCCTCCTCGAACCCTTTGGAGTATGCAGCCATCCAGAAGGGTGAGGCAGATATACATTCTCATATCACTACCCAGACTAGGGACATGGGGGAACTGGCAGCCGTACAAGGTACGATGGTGGGAGAAGCAACCCTCATGAAAAAATGGGAGAAGCAATATAACTCATACCTTACCACCACCAAGGGGTATGCCGAGAAAATTGCTGCAGCCTGTACTCTCTTTCAGGAAGGAGTACAAACGCTTACCTATCTTTGGGAGATAGACCAAGCCAGGAAGGTCAACCCACAGGGTGTGTTTGCCTCCATGTCCATGAACAACCTGTATATGGAGACTGCTGCGGAATTTACCAAGACCTACCGACTTTTGAACAAGGTAGTCAAGAAAGGAGGTCAGGAAAACATGCTCAACGGTTCGGAACGAACCTTGCTACTTTGGAAACTAAGTGCAGAGCTCGAACAACTCAACAAGAAGCTTCGTTCACTTGCCCTGAGCATCACCGTCTTTAACTTCGAGGATGTTTGGAATAGAGCAATCGCCGGGAAGATTGAGAAGACCAATGGGATGCTGGCCGAGGATGCCAGAAAGAGACAAAGCAAGGCGATGCGGCAAGTGGCTAAGTTCTATCAGGTAAGGCAAAACAGCAAACCATGGTTTAAGTAATCCTATCAAAACATGACAACCCTATGAAACTCTATAGTACAATTGATATTTTGCTTCTCCTCCTTTTTCCATTCAAGATGAAAGGAGGCAACGGACCAGATGGCGTAAGAGCCACCATGTTCCTGACCTATGCGCAACAAGCCAAGGTAACGTTAATAGCCCAGGATGCAGTACTGAACTTGAACCTTACTGGCCATAAATTTCTGGGGGAAGAGGTGGAGAAAATTACCGATTTTCAAAGACAGTTCAACAATTACCTCAATAGCTTCGGTGATATACTGAGCATTGCTGCTGAGATTTACGGTATCTATTACGAGGTAAACCAAGCCCTCAAGAATATCGACAGGCTCAAGAACACCTCCATCTCATGCCCTGCCAATTTGGTAGCTGTAGCTCTCTCTGAAAGAAAAAACAACATCTATGTGGATGTCATTGAGAATGGAATACAGATAGTGAGCGACATCAAACAACTGGTTCCCCTTAGTAAGGATAAGGACAAGAACGCCAAGATGACGGAAAAGGAGAGAATTGAATGCATAGGCAAAATCAGAAAGAGCCTTCGTGCCCTCAACTATAAGATGAGAAAGATGAATCGTCTTTTCTCCTATACCACCCTCTTGGACTCTTGGTATGAGCTGAAAGGAAATCCGCCCAAGACCAGGAGCATGAGGGAAATCGTCACCTCATGCCACAAGGGGTGGATGCGCAAGGCCACCTCAGTCAAGTATAACAAATAAAACTACATATATGGAAGAATCAAAGGAAATACAAGGAACCTATACCCTCTTTCGAGCGGTCATCTACGTCTCCCTGCTGCTGGAGTTTTTCATGTATGCCTTCGACCCAGGAACGCTGGACTTCCTGGGAGGAGCCATCACAGGACTTCATCAGAGACTGCACCGCCTATCTGTATATCAGTTCCTGCCCTATAGCAAAACCGTGACCCTCATCCTGGTCATCATCACTTGCATCGGTACCAAGAACAAAAAACAAATCGAGTATAACGCCAAACGCATGGTGTTCTGGCCAATCTCAGCCGGATTACTCTTCACGTTCCTATCCGTAGGCTTCTACTATTGGGACTGGCACATTCACCTTGGGTTGCTTAAATTAAACGTTTGGATATATGTGCTGATGAGCATCGCAGGAACCATCTTGGTGCATGTGGCCCTGGACAACATCTCAAAATATTTCAGAAATGGCATGCTCAAGGACAGATTCAACTTTGAGAATGAGAGCTTTGAGCAGTCCACGGAAATTGTGAAGAATAAATATTCTGTCAACATCCCCATGCGTTTCTACTACCAAGGTAAGTTCAGAGAAGGATGGATCAACATCATCAACCCATTCCGTGGCACTTGGGTGGTGGGTACACCAGGTTCTGGTAAAACCTTCTCAGTCATCGAGCCTTATATCAGGCAGCACTCCAAGAAAGGCTTCTCCATGGTGGTGTATGACTACAAGTTCCCTACCCTAGCCACCAAGCTCTACTACCATTATAGAAAGAATAAGGAACAAAACCTCCTTCCTAAGGGGTGTAAGTTTAGAATCATCAACTTTGTCAACGTGGAATATAGCTGTAGAGTCAATCCTATCCAGCAAAAGTACATAGGCAACTTGGCAGCTGCACAGGAAACGGCGGAGACCTTGATTGAATCCCTACAAAAAGGACAGAAAGGCTCTGGTGGCGGTAGTGACCAGTTCTTCCAAACATCCGCCACGAACTTTTTGGCCGCTTGCATCTATTTCTTCGTCAACTATGGAAAGAAACCCTACGACGAGAAAGGCAATGAATTGGATGCTGAGTACAGTGAAGATCCTGAGACCCATCACAGAAGACTGACAGGGCGTGTGTATGAAAAAGGATGCCTCGGACAGAAAGACAAATTGGTGGAACCTGCCTATTGGAAAGGACAGTACTCAGACATGCCTCATGTGCTCTCCTTCTTGAACCACTCCTATGAGGAAATCTTCGAGGTCTTGGTTACTGACCCTGAGGTCTATCCACTTTTGGGACCTTTCAAGACGGCATTTGATAACAAGGCCATGGAACAGCTGGAAGGTATGATTGGTACGCTACGTGTACAAACCTCCCGTTTGGCAACCAAGGAGGCATACTGGGTGTTCTCCGGCGATGACTTTGACCTCAAGGTATCTGATCCAAAGAACCCTAGCTATCTCCTCATTGCCAATGACCCTGAGATGGAAAGCATCATTGGAGCCTTGAACGCCCTGATTCTCAACCGTCTGGTGACACGTGTGAACAGTGGACAGGGAAAGAACGTACCCGTAAGCATCATCGTGGATGAGCTGCCTACGCTCTATTTCCACAAGATAGACCGACTCATTGGTACTGCACGAAGCAATAAGGTGGCCGTCACACTGGGCTTTCAGGAACTTCCACAGCTAGAAGCAGACTATGGTAAGGTGGGAAAGGACAAAATCATCACCACAGTGGGTAACGTGATTTCAGGCTCAGCAAGAAGCAAGGACACCCTGGACTGGTTGTCTGGAGACATCTTTGGCAAGGTTGTCCAACTCAAAAAGGGCATTACCATCGACAGAGACCGAACTTCCATCAACCTCAATGAGAACATGGACAGCCTGGTTCCAGCCTCGAAAATCAGCGACATGGCATCAGGATGGATCTGCGGACAGACAGCTCGTGACTTCACCCTCACCAAGACAGGCAAGAATGGAGCCATGAACATTCAGGAGGCGGAGGAGTTCAAAACCTCCAAGTTCTTCTGCAAAACGAATTTTGACATGCAGGAAATCAAGGCAGAGGAAGAGGACTACAAGAACTACCCTCTCCCAATCTATTATAACTTCAAGTCCACCGATGCCAAGGAACGTATCCTCTACAACAATTTCAATCGCATCGACCAGGAGGTAAAGGATATGATCAAGAAGATTCAAACAGAGTTTGGTAAACCTACGAATAAAACAAAAGAATAGTAAAAATCTTGGGGACAGGAAAACTTTTCCAGCCTCCAAGATTTAATAGTTTGCTCATTTATTGTATTTCAAAATTAGAGTTTTAGCCTCTTGCATTTTAGACTTTATAAAATCTGCTAACAAAGATGATTGGTTCTGACGCTGAACCATAGCATCTAGTGTTTCTTGATTCCATAACCACCAGTTTTCGTGATTTGGTCCCCACAACCAGTTTGCAGCAATAAAAGAATAATTATCAGGGAAACAATTTGAATTACAAATGGAACTGCAATCATCCGTCCATCCGATTTCACTCATTATTGTGTCAGGAAATTGCATACCATTTAAAGAAATCAATCCATAGGCATGACCACGTTTTTGAATATTATCCCCTCCAATATAAAAATAAATTCTATCATTTTGAGGTAATTTAAACAAGGCATACCCACCCCAACCTTGATACAAATAAGTTCTCTTTTCTCCTACAGGTACTATTTCATAACCCAACTTCGTAGCGACTTCTTCTATTTCTTCAACAAACCTTAAACGTATTCTATTTTCTATAGCCGTTTGATTCTTAATAATCATCAGATACTCATCAACATACTCAGGATTTGAAACTAACTCTACAAGCTTATTGTCTTCTAATGTTCCCATACTTTGATTCGTTAATTGTTTTATTAAATTAATATATTGCCGAATAGTTTCTCTAACCAAAGGACGATCGAAAGATATCTTTGCACACTCCTCAAGCCATTTGGATATTTCATGCTTGTATGATATAGGCTGATAGGGACATCCTTGTGCAGACTCTTCACTTGCCGTTTTTCCGTCTAAAGTGAGATACAATAATTTGTAACCATGTGGATACTTATTTTTAGCGAAATTTGTATATCTCAAAAGTTGTGCAGGTTGATCTTGAGCATAAATTTTATTTTCTATAATGATAGCATGATTTCCATCCTCGATGATGATATCCATGCGACCTCCTTCCGTATCTGTTGTATTTCCTATCGAAAGTTCTACTGATACATTGCCATCAACAATATAATTTTCAGGGAGCCCAATTGTTGTAAGAAATACTTTTTGAAAGGTACTTCCTACTCCACACATGCCATTTGACCTTAGAAATTCTGCCAATAAAGAAGAATGCAGCCTAACTTCATTAGACTCTAAACCCAAAATGTTGAATACATTGAACAGGTCTCCATTGGCATATCGTTCTTTATTGCGCTCATTTTGAGCTGCCACAATTTTGCTTATTTTGTTTAATAACTTTTCTACCTTATTATTCATGACTCAAATATTTAAAGATAATATCACATTTACAAAGACTACGGTATCCAGCTTCTAGTAATAGAGACTATGGAACCATGCTTGATCAGTACCTTGGTATCCAATGGACTAAAGTTCCTCTTGTAATCCTTAACCTTCTTCAAATAAGCCTCTTGAGCCACCTTGATGGTGTCATAAGCATCTGTAGGATTCACTCCACAATCAATTAACAGAAAATCCTTAGACAGAGGCAACGTCACCTTCCCAAACTTAGTATATGTAGAATGACCATCTAGCTGACTTCCCCTATAAGTACCACCTTGATTAGCCGTCAAATCAGCTCCACCCTCCTCTATTCCACCATTGACTGTAACAAAACCGTCTTTGGTATTAACGTTCCTTACGACAATCGGTTGAGATGTGTAAAACAACGTATCACCTGCCTTGAGATTGCTTATCTGAACAGCATCATACAAGTCCTCTGAATAAACAACCATCGTTAACTTGCCATCCTTCCAAGAAAAATCCTTGGTGGAGAAGGACGCTGCAACAGTGGCATCCTTCAACTTGCCAATCTGATTAGCAGAAGGTAAAGGCTTCACCATTTGATAAGCTGATGTCAATGACTTTGTCATCTGATTAGTTGGTTTAAGAGAACAACCAGCCAAAGCTAATATAAGAACACCACTGAAAACAAATTTGCTCATACAAAACTTTTCCATATCTCATAAAAGAAAAAACAGGTGCAAGACTGCCGGAATCAAACCGACCAAGGGCGTTCACCCAACTTGAAGTTATCGCGTCTCCGTTCTACAGTTGGATAAGCCTTGCACCTTAAATATCTTTATCTTACTTCTTGCGCCTCAAAAGCTCGTTCTTGTCGATGACCACAAACACGGTATCAACAA
>ERZ808270.459-NODE-459-length-23655-cov-3.931737_pt1 | contig 23655 bp, 19 predicted proteins | sample MGYA00521082_ERZ808270 | MGnify/ENA primary metagenome ERZ808270 (study PRJEB31516, sample SAMN03275594) | gut metagenome | biome: mammalia-associated habitat; material: feces | host: Papio cynocephalus | place: Kenya | collected 2012-07-27 ... | reverse complement strand
AGGGCTTTCTCAAACCACCCGTTTAACGGGTGGTTTTGATTATCTTATGTGCAATACACGATTAAAGTTCGATTTTCTTTTCCAGATAGCCGACCAGCTCGTCGATAGGCATACGTACCTGTTCCATGGTATCACGGTCACGGATGGTAACGCAGTTATCGCTCTCAACGGTCTCAAAGTCTACTGTGATGCAGAACGGTGTACCGATCTCATCCTGGCGGCGATAGCGCTTGCCGATAGAACCGGTTTCGTCATAGTCAACCGGGAAGTGCTTTGCCAGAACTGCATAGACCTCGTGTGCCTTTTCGCTCAGTTTCTTGGACAGCGGCAGGACAGCAGCCTTATACGGTGCCAGAGCCGGGTGGAAGTGCATTACCACACGGGTGTCGTTTTTCTCAGCGTCCACAACCTCTTCGTCATACGCCTCGGTAACGATGGACAGGAACAGACGCTCTACGCCCAGGGACGGCTCGATAACGTACGGGATGTACTTGGTGTTGGTCTCCGGGTCGAAGTATTCCAGAGACTTGCCGCTGTGTTCCTGGTGCTGTGTCAGGTCGTAGTTGGTTCTGTCTGCAACGCCCCACAACTCGCCCCAGCCGAAGGAGAAACGATACTCGAAGTCTGTGGTTGCCTTGGAGTAGAAGCACAGCTCTTCCTGGTCGTGGTCACGCAGACGCAGATTCTCTTCCTTCAGACCCAGGTTCAGCAGGAAGTCCTTGCAGTAGCCGCGCCAGTACTGGAACCATTCCAGGTCGGTGTCCGGCTTGCAGAAGAACTCCAGTTCCATCTGCTCGAACTCACGGACACGGAAGATAAAGTTGCCCGGTGTGATCTCGTTACGGAAAGACTTACCGATCTGAGCAACGCCGAAGGGCAGCTTTTTCCGGGTGGTGCGCTGGATGTTGGCAAAGTTTACGAAGATGCCCTGTGCCGTCTCCGGACGCAGATACAGTTCCGATTTGGAATCCTCTGTAACGCCCTGATAGGTCTTGAACATCAGATTGAACTGGCGGATGTCGGTGAAGTCCGTCTTGCCGCAGTTCGGGCAGGGGATCTGCTTTTCCCGGATGTAGTCCATCATCTGCTGGTTGGTCCAGCCGGCAGGGTTGGTGCCGTCAAAGTCCTCGATGAGGTTGTCGGCACGGTGTCTGGTCTTACAGGACTTGCAGTCCATCAGCGGATCGGAGAAACCGCCCAGGTGACCGGATGCCACCCATGTCTCCGGATTCATGATAATGGAGGCATCCAGTCCCACGTTATACGGGGATTCCTGGACGAACTTTTTCCACCATGCACGCTTGATGTTGTTTTTCAGCTCTACGCCCAGAGGACCGTAGTCCCAGGAGTTAGCCAGACCGCCGTAAATTTCAGAACCCGGGTATACAAAGCCACGGGACTTACAGAGGTCTACGATCTTATCCATGCTCTTCTGTTCGTTGGTCAACATTTTTGGTATTCTCCCTTGCTTGCTGTCCGCCGCTTTCCAGATGCGGCAGGCGCTTTTGAATTTGCTTGCTGTTTCCAGCAATGGTATCTCTTATATTGTAGCGGAAAACGGCGAAAATGTCAAGGGTAACGCAAACAAAAATGTCTGTCCTGCGAAATCGTTCATAGTCCCAGCAGATCCTTGACGGAAATCAGTTCTTCCTGGGTGCCATTTTCGCCGTCATCCCGCCAGATCATCAGCGCATAACCTGCGCCGCTGTCGGGCATAATGCCGTATAGGGTGCGATCTTCGTTGTCGGGATAGTAGTCGATGCGCCAGGATTCATCCTGTACAATAGTTTGTCCTCTGGTGCTGTACTGGCTCAGATCGTCCAGCCGTTCCTGCATATTGTTATAGTGTGTCGTTGTACCGATCTCCAGAAAGATGGTGCATCCCTGCTCGGCATCGTAGAAGGTATAGTTATAGTATGTGTTATCAATGATTCCCTGCCGGAATTCCCAGCTGTCCAGGACTGCCTGCGGCGGCTGGTATTGTGTAGCGCCGGGCTGTTTTTTGGGAAAGTCTGCGGTAAGCGCATCCAGCGTTTCGTATACTGCGTAGGTGACGGGGTCTGTGTAGACGACTTCTTCGGTGGTTTCTGTTGTGGCTTTCGTTTCCTGCACCGCAGAGTCCGCAGGTGCGTTTCTGCATCCGGCACTTGTGAGCAGAACGCCGAAAAGAATCAGTGCAATCCATTTTTTCATACGCATTCCCTCCTTTGGAGAAAGACTCATATTGTATTTTCCTGTGGAGAACAGCAACGGTTCTCACCTTGATTATAACAAAACCCACGAGAAAAATCAATATAAATGCAAAAAAATGGCTATTTGTACAAGAACTGCGCCACAAAATGTACACATGATACAAAAAAGCGCATACACGCCGCCGTGTATACGCTCTGGTTATTTGGATTCGTGTTCGGGCTGAGGAAAATTTCCGCAGATAGAATACCACTGGCAATCGCCGCAGATGTCCTGCAACAGTCCCGGTTCCAGGATATGCCGGCTTACCCGTTCGGTGAATTCGCTCCACCGCAGGACACTGCCCACAGAGAGACCGCAGAACGTGAGGACGGCGCTGTCATAGCGCTGTACCTTTTCCGCCGCATCGCACACATGGGACAGGCTGTGGGGACAGCTGGCACAGATGCAGTCTGTGCCGCCGGTCAGGGTGATGTATGGGTCATCCCGGCGGAAGAGTACCAGCTTTTCCGTCATGTTTGCGGTGAAGGCATCGCTGTAGCCGTGACCGCAGAAAAAGGCGGTACACAGCCCGTGGTGGGGACGCAGCTTATACACGCTGGATCAGCCGCTTCGGGAGACGCTTTGCAATAAGGATCGCCAGCGCCATCTTTACGCAGTCCGGCAGAATAAACGGGAATACGCACCAGCCCAGTGCAGTCAGCAGTCCCACAGAACCGGAATTCTTGGCATAGACGATCATGAACCACGCCGTACCAAAGGCATAGCACACCGCCAGTCCCAGCACCAGCGCCAGGATCATGACCGGCAGCTTGTCGCCCAGAAAGTGGGTGATGAGCCAGTAGAGCAGTCCGGTGAACAAAAAGCCGATGATATAGCCGCCGGTCGTGCCGAACAGGATGCCTACGCCGCCGGTGAATCCGGCAAACACCGGAACGCCTACAGCGCCTAATACAATATAAATGAGGACGGAGATCGTGCCGCCTTTGCCGCCCAGTGTCGCCAGAGCGCAGAATACCGCAAAGGTCTGCATGGTGAACGGTACGGTCATGGGAATCTGGATCCAGGAGCATACAGCGATGATCGCTGCAAACAGGGCGATCTGCACCATAGCGACGATCTTCTGATGCTGGGTCTTTTTCGCCGTCATCTCTGATGCGGCGGCAGGATTGGTCTGAACTTGTTCTTTCATGGAAAAATTTCCTTTCTGATTGAGATTCGCAGGGCGCAGGCACGTCTGCTAAGGGTGTGCTAACGCTGCAACGTCCCTATTATAGCACAACGGTACTGTTATGTCAACCTTTTTTTGAAAAATATTTAGGTGACAAATCAAGAAAATGCGGCACCGCTCATAAAAAACAGCACAAAATGTACATATTATTTGCGCAGTATTTGTGCAACTCTACAAAATTCAAAAAACCACTTGACATTCCATCGGAATCATGGTAAATTTATATTAGCACTCAGAGAGATTGAGTGCTAACACTTCAAAAGTGAATCTGCCAGAAAGGATGGTTACAGTGGATGCACGAAAACGCAGGATCTTATCGGCGGTAGTCGATCTGTATATTCGGACCGGTGAGCCAGTGGGGTCGAAGACCATATCACAGTTGCCGGATATTCACGTATCTGCGGCGACCGTTCGGAACGATATGGCAGTATTGGAGGAACTGGGGTATCTGGAACAGCCCCACACCTCCGCAGGACGTGTGCCGACCTTCAGCGGCTATCGGATGTATATTGAAGAGATCAGCGCCGGCGGTTCGCTTCCGGAGGAAGAGCGGGAGCGGCTGGACGAGATGCTGGGAGATGAATCCCAGCTGACAGAGGATCTGATTTTACAGAGCGCCACGACGGCACTTTCTCAGATCACAAAGTGCGCGACGGTGGTCTCCAACTTCGCACCCAAATATTCCGTGATCTCCAAGGTGGATGTGATCCCGACCGGCAAGCGGATGTATGTGGTGCTGCTTATCACATCGGACGGCAAGATCAAGAACCGTGCCTGCCGCTTACAGTTTGACTTGACCCATGAGCACATGGATTTCTTCAAACACTTTATGGAAGAGAACCTGGAGGGCGTTTCGGTCTCGGATCTGTCCGAAGAAAAGCTGGATCAGATGGTGACCGCCATGGGAACCTACATGATGACCCTCAGCCCGCTGGTACAGGGCATCTGCGAAATGTCCAAGGACCTGCAGCAGAATGAGCTGTATGTCACCGGAGAGCAGAACCTGTTCTCCTGCGACGACCTGGACAAGGCAGAGGTGGCAAAGTTCATCCTGCACAAACAGGAGCTGTCCGGACTGCTGGATGACTCGTTCCAGGGCATCAAGGTGATGTTCGGAGAAGAGGGCAACGATTTTGTCATCGGCAACTCCAGTATGATCGTTTCCAAGTATCAGAAAGGTGACCACACCGCTGGCTCACTGGGCGTGATCGGACCGGTTCGGCTGAATTACGCCAAGGTGATACCTTATATAGAATATTTTACCGAAAAGATCTCACATCTGATCTCGGAGGAGGACAAAACACCGCCGCCGGAATTAGAGATGATCGAAAAACCAGACAACGATTCGGAACACAAGCCGGAACAATAGAAAGGACGTGTTTTTGATGGCAGACGAAAAGGAAACCAAAAAGCCGGAAACCGCTGCGGAAAAGCCGAATGCTTACGATAAATTTATTGCAATAGTGCAAAAGCCAGAGGCAGAGAGAACACCGGAAGAGACTAAGTTTGTAAATGACCTTCTTGCACTCTTCCGTAACAACGACGCAAAGACAGAGAAAGCGCCGGAAGAGGCTGCTGCACCGGAGACCAAGGCAGAAGAAACCAAGGACGACAAAAAGAAGAAGAAAAAAGACCTGAAGGATGCACTGGCACAGAAAGAGGCAGAGCTGGCAGATCAGAAAGACCAGCATCTGCGGCTCATGGCGGAGTATCAGAACTACCGCAACCGCACCACCGAGGAAAAGAAGAAGATCTACGGGGATGCAAAGATGGACTGCGTGAAGGAACTGCTGAATGTCATGGACACCTTTGAGCGTGCGCTGGAGGCACCCTGTACTGATGAGAATTACAAAAAAGGCGTGGAACTGACCTTCGCACAGATCCAGAAAGCTTTCGAAAAGCTGGGCGTGACAGAGATCGCCGCACTGGGCGAGACCTTCGACCCCAATCTCCACAATGCCATCAAGCAGGTGGACGACAGCGAGTATGAGAGCGACAAGGTCTGCGAGGTGTTCCAGAAGGGATACCTGCTGGGTGACCGCCTCATCCGTCCGGCAATGGTTGCCGTTTCTGTGTAGGCAGGAGGCAGGACAGTGAAGAAACACACAGCGTCTCTCATGACGGCGGCGATGCTGCTGACACTGGCGTGGATGACCGGATGTGATTCCGGAAAGACCGCAGAATCCAGCAAGGCAGCCACCACCACGGCACTGGAAACCACCGCAGAGGTCGTGACCGATGCGGCAGAAACTACGGCGGCAGAAGAAAGCTCCGCCGCAGATGCACAGCGCTTTGACAACTATGCAGATTTTGCCGCAGCGATGGCAGAACAGCATCCGGAACTGACACTGTATACGCCGCCGGAAAGCGTGCAGCAGCAGTGGGAATGGAAATCCATCATGCTGGGACAGACCAGCTATCAGTACGAGATGTACAGCGCAGAAAAACAGGCAACGGTGAATGTCCTCATTGATATGCAGCCGTCCTTTACCGATGCGCAGGAGATCGTGGATACCCTGACAAAGATGGGCGTCACGGCAAAACTGATCGACGATGGCTGCTGCTTGTTTGACCAGGACGGCAGCGGCGCGTATGCTTTGTACGGCATCACCGGCGACGCCGGCGAGAACTTCGCCGCTACGCTGGAATATGATGACGGCACAGCGGCAACGGAAGATGAGCTGAAAGCACTGCGCAGCGAATTCTGGTTATAAAAACCCCTGTCCGAAAGGACAGTTGAAATAAATCATATTTATTTTGAAAAATCTGCCCGTTTTTCCGCAGGGGAAACGGAGATACAGAAAGGAAGAATTTATCATGGGAAAGATTATTGGTATTGACTTGGGTACAACAAACTCTTGTGTTGCCGTTATGGAAGGCGGCAACGCAGTCGTAATCCCGAACGCAGAGGGCGCAAGAACCACCCCGTCTGTTGTCGGCTTCTCCAAGACCGGCGAGCGTCTGGTGGGTCAGACCGCAAAGCGTCAGGCAATTGCAAACCCGGAGCGCACGATTTCTTCGATCAAGCGTCACATGGGTTCTGATTATAAGGTAGATATTGACGGCAAGAAGTATACACCGCAGGAGATCTCCGCAATGATTCTCCAGAAGTTAAAGACCGATGCAGAGGCATATCTGGGTCAGCCGGTAACTGAGGCAGTTATCACCGTTCCGGCATACTTCACCGACTCTCAGCGTCAGGCAACCAAGGACGCAGGACAGATCGCAGGTCTGACCGTAAAGCGTATCATCAACGAGCCGACCGCAGCTGCACTTTCTTATGGTATCGATAAGGAAGATGACCAGAGAGTTATGGTATATGACCTGGGCGGCGGTACGTTCGATGTTTCCATCATTGAGATGGGCGACGGCGTACAGCAGGTACTGGCTACCGCAGGCAACAACCGCCTGGGCGGCGACGACTTTGACCAGAGAATCATCAACTGGATGGTTGAGGAATTCAAGAAGACCGAAGGTATCGACCTTTCTACCGATAAGATGGCTGTACAGCGTCTGAAGGATGCCGCAGAAAAGGCAAAGATCGAGCTGTCCTCCACCACAACCACAAACATCAACATTCCGTTTATCACTGCGGATGCAACCGGCGCAAAGCACCTGGATATGAACCTGACTGTTGCCAAGTTCAACGAGCTGACCAAGGACCTGGTAGACGCTACCATGGGACCGGTACAGCAGGCACTGTCCGACAGTGGTCTGTCTCCGTCTGATCTGAACAAGATCCTGATGGTCGGCGGTTCTTCCAGAATCCCGGCTGTACAGGAGGCTGTTCGCCAGAAGCTGGGCAAGGAACCGTTCAAGGGCATCAACCCGGATGAGTGCGTAGCACTGGGTGCTGCATACCAGGGCGGTGTCCTGGGCGGCGACGTCAAGGACGGTCTGCTGCTGCTGGACGTTACGCCGCTGTCTCTGGGTCTGGAAACCATGGGCGGTGTATGCACCAAGATCATTGAGAGAAACACCACCATCCCGACCAAGAAGAGCCAGATCTTCTCTACCGCAGCTGACAACCAGTCCGCAGTAGACATCAACGTCCTCCAGGGTGAGCGTGAGTTCGCAAAGGACAACAAGCAGCTGGGTACCTTCCGTCTGGACGGCATCGCACCGGCTCCGAGAGGCATCCCGCAGATCGAAGTTACCTTCGATATCGACCAGAACGGTATCGTTCACGTAACTGCAAAGGATCTGGGTACCGGCAAGGAGCAGGATATCAAGATCACTGCATCTACCAATATGTCCAAGGACGATATCGACAAGGCTGTCAAGGAAGCAGAACAGTATGCCGAAGAGGATAAAAAGCGTCGTGAAGAGGTTGACACCAAGAACAACGCAGAGAGCCTGTGCTTCCAGTGCGAGAATGCACTGAAGGAATTCGGCGACAAGGTCCCGGCAGACGAAAAGTCTGCGATCGAGAGCAAGATCGCTGATCTGAGAAGTGCAGTCGGCAGCAATGATGCCGCTGCAATCAAGGCAAAGACCGATGATCTCCAGCAGGCATTCTATGCACTGTCCTCCAAGATGTATCAGCAGAACGGCGGTCAGCCGGGCGCAGACCCGAACATGGGCGGCGCAGGTTTCGGCGGTGCTGATCCGAATATGGGCGGCAATCCGAACGGCGGCGCAAACGATGATGGCGTCGTAGACGCAGACTTCAAGGAAGTTTAAGAATGAAACGCAGCGGCGTGGAACATGACGTACCGCTGTGAATAGAACGGCGGTGACGGGGCAGGTTTCGGCTTGTCCCGGCATCGCTGTATATGGGAGTGAAAGATATTCCCATGATCCATACAGACAGGAACAGCTGCTATGCGTCTGTTCCAGGGAAAGGAGCCAGCAGACATGGCAGAAAAACGGGATTATTACGAAGTGCTGGGGCTGAAAAAGGGTGCTTCTGAGGACGAGATCAAAAAGGCGTTCAAGACCATGGCCCGGAAGTATCACCCCGATCTGCACCCGGACGATAAAGAAGCAGCGGAAAAGTTCAAGGAAGTCAACGAGGCATATGAAGTGCTTTCCGACTCGGAAAAGCGTGCGAGATATGACCAGTTCGGTCATGCCGGCGTAGACCCTAGCTATGGCGGCGGCGCAGGTGCAGGCGGATTCAGCGGCGGCTTTGGCGGATTCGGTGATGTAGGCGACATTTTCGACAGCATTTTTGGCGGCGGCTTCGGCGGCTTTGGCGGCAGCTCCAGATCGGCGTCCAATGCCAATGCGCCCCGGCGTGGCAGCGACGTCAACAGCAATGTGACCATCGACTTTATGGAGGCGTGCAAGGGCGTCAAGAAGAAAATGCGCATCACCCATATGGTGAAGTGCGAACAGTGCGGCGGCACAGGCGCAGATGCCAAGACCACCAGCACCACTTGTACCGAGTGTCACGGTCAGGGTTCTGTCCGTGTAAACCAGCGGACACCGTTCGGCGTGATTTCCACTACAAAGGTATGCTCACGCTGCGGCGGTAAGGGCAAGATCGTCACCAATCCGTGCAGCAAGTGCCGTGGCAGCGGACGCTATCGCGCTACCAACGACATTGAGCTGAAAGTGCCGGCAGGCATCGACAACGGACAGGTGCTGCGTGTCAGCGGTCAGGGCGATGCCGGCTTGAACGGCGGTCCGAACGGCGATCTGAACGTATCTGTCAATGTACGGCCGCATGAGCTGTTCACCCGGAACGGCGTGGACATCTACTGCGAAATTCCGATCACCTATGCACAGGCTGTCCTGGGCGATAAGGTGACAGTGCCCACCATCAAGGGCAAGGTGGAATATGAGATCCCCGAAGGCACACAGAGCGGCACGAAGTTCCGCCTGCGTGGTGAGGGCGTGAAGTATCTGGGCAGAGAATCCTACGGCGACCAGTATGTGACTGTTGTGGTTGAAGTGCCGAGAAAGCTGACACGTCAGCAGAAAGAACTGCTGCAAAAGTTTGACGACAGCCTGGAGGAAAAGAACCAGGTGAAGCGGCAGAGCTTTTTTGAAAAGTTAAAACGGCGATTTGAGCAGCAGTAAACGGCTGCATGAAAAAGCCTCATCCGATGCAGAAATGCACCTGGATGAGGCTTTTTTTATCGGCTGCTGTCGTCGTTTTCGTCCTTCTGGGAGTCGTCATCGCCGCCCAGAATGTCACCGGCAGCATCGCCGGCATCCTTTACCGCATCGCCTGCGGCGTCTCCTGCGTCACGGACTGCGTCTCCGGCATCGGTCACGATGTCACGGACACCGTCCTCTGCATCGCTGACAATGTTGCCGCCGTCGTCCTTGCTGTCATCTTTGCTGTCGTCTTTGTCATCCCGGCTGCTGTCGTCTGCGGCAGAGCTGCTGACAGAATCGTTCATGGAGCTGTCGTCCTTGCTGCCGCAGCCGGTGAACAGGCTGCCCATCAGCAGCAGTGCCATCGGCAGCGCCAGATAGTGCTTGATTTTCATGGTTTCACCTCATTTTTCAGGGAGCATATTGGCGTGGATGCGCCCATACACTCCGAAGATTGCAGAAGCATCGCTTTGCAAGATTAGTGTTTCCCACAACGGCGGAGATATTCCCTTTCCACATTTCCACGGCGTTTTTTCTGCGAAAAATCGGGGATTTTTCCGGTATGGCGCAGGTTTTGCCGAATATTTCCCCAACTTTTCAACACGGTTTTCCACACAATGCGGAAAACTTGTTACAACGGGGTGACGAAATTCGAACTTTCCGCAGCGCTTCGCTGTCGCATTTCGGCGCAATGTGTAATGATTGTAACCAATTGCAGAAAAGCACCGGAAAAACAGCGGTTTTTGTTTTCCACAAGTTGTGGAAAACGTGGTGGAAAGATCGGGAGAACTGTGGAAATACGGAGAGCATCCGGAAAGAACGGCACAAAAAAAGACACGGCGAACCGTGTCTTTTCCGGATATTTGTTGTAAGATTAAGCAGTCGTTAGTCTTTCTGTACAGCGTCGTACAGGTCGCTTTTCCGGTGACCTGTCTCTGCGGCAACGGCTTTGCACGCCTGGGTCAGTTTCTGCCCGTCTGCCACATACTGCCGCACCCGTTCTGCCGCCTCTTCCAGGGTCAGCTGTGCCTCCTGCTGCGGTACTGCGCCGGCAACTACCAGCACAAACTCGCCTCTTGGCGGTGTGTTTTCATAGTAGGCGATGGCGTCCGCAAAGGTAGTCAGACGCACCTCCTCGTGGATCTTGGTCAGTTCCCGGCAGAGGGACAGGCTCCGGTCTCCGCCAAAGACAGCCGCCATGTCTGCCAGTGTGCGGCAAAGCTTGTGGGGTGCCTCGTAGAAGATCATGGTGCGCTGTTCCTGCCGCAGCTGTTCCAGGTGTGCGGTGCGCTGGTTGCGGTTCACGGAGAGAAAGCCCTCAAAGGCAAAGCGTGCGGTGTGCTGGCCGGAGACGGCAAGGGCAGCGATGGCTGCCGACGGTCCGGGAACAACCTCCATCGGCACGCCCAGCTTGTGACAGAGCTGTACCAGCGGCTCGCCCGGGTCGGAGATGCAGGGCATTCCGGCATCGGTGACAACGCCGCAGGATTCGCCGGCAAGGATGCGGTCGGCGATGCTCTGCGCCACTGTCAGTCCGCTGTGTTCGTGATAGCTGACGATGGGTGTGTGGATGTCATAATGGGACAGGAGCTTTCGGGTCACACGGGTGTCCTCTGCCGCCAGAAAGTCCACCTCACCCAGCAGCCGCAGCTGACGCATGGTGATGTCCTCCAGGTTGCCGATGGGTGTGCCGATAATGTATAATGTACCGCTCATGTTGGCTCTCGTGTCCTTTCTCAGAAAAACTGTTTCATGTCCAGAATGTCGTGGATGTGTACGGTGGCAGTGGCGCAGATCTCTTTCCAGACCGGCGCATTTTCCGGATCAGCGATGCCGATGGTGAAAAATCCGCCGTTTTTTGCGCCTTCCAGTGCGTGGAGCGAGTCCTCCACCACGGCGATCTGCCGTTTGCCCAGGTGCAGTTCCTGTGCTGCCAGCTGAAAGATCTTCGGCTGGGTCTTGGGGGCGCCGGCATCCTGTTCCGTGAGCAGGAACCGGAGTCGTTCCCAGATGTGCAGCCGCCGCAGCGCCGCCTCTGCCAGTTCGCCGTAGGTCGCCGTGGCAACGCCGTAGGGGATATTCTGCTGATCCAGCCAGTCCAGGATCTCCGGGACGTGGGGCTTCAGCTGCAATTTCTCCCGGTATTCCTCAGCGACCATATCCGCCACCTGCTGTGCGATCTGCTCCGGGGTCACCGGAAGATCGAACTCCTCTACAAAAAACTGAGAGAATTCCTCGATGGACATACGCTGTACCGTTTCCGACAGATCCGGCGGCACTTCCTTGCCGTAATGCGCCATGAGTCTGCCGTCTACCTGCCGCCACATTCCGGTGGAGTCCAGAAGTGTGCCGTCCAGGTCAAAGATCACGCCCTGCAGGGTGTTGTGTTCCATAGTGTTCCCGTTCCTTAAAGCTTTGTGAATCTCGGCTGGTTGTCGTGTGCTGTGCCGGTGAAGATCGACTTCGGCATTGCCCAGACGCTGCCGTCCTGTTCCCTGCGGTAAACGACCAGCTCTTCCTGTGTCTCTGCGTGGCGTGCAGAGGGCTGGAGCAGTTCGCAGACGGTGCCGTCCAGAACATCCCGGTACTTGGCGCCTGCCTCCAGAACGGTAGGCTCCGGAACGGCAACTGCCTCGGTTTCCGGCTCGGTGTTGTTGACGATGTCATCCTCTACCAGGATCATAGCGGAGAACGGTGCAACACGGATCCATGCGCCGCCGTTTTCCACCTGTACCGGCTGACCGCTGATAACGTCTACCAGAGACGGCACGTGTGTGCCGAAACGGAACTCGCTGGGGCAGTCCTCCAGGTTCAGTGCAACATAAACGGTTCTGCCGTCCTGTTCCTTGGCGAACAGCAGCTGGCGGTTCCGGACCTCCACGGTGTAGTAAGAGCCGGTGCGCAGTGCCGGATATGCGTGATAGATTCTGCCCAGCTTTACCAGGTGGCGGTACAGATCCAGGTTGCCGCTGCGGTTCAGATCGTCCAGATCCAGGCAGGGGCGCAGACCGTCGTCCGAGTTGTTCTCGTGTCTGCCCATAACGCCGTATTCGCTGCCGTAGTAGATGGACGGGATGCCCGGCATACAGTACATCAGCGTGTAGCACAGGGGCAGATACCGCTGGTCGGACAGGGTGCTTGCCAGACGGTTTACATCGTGGTTGTCTACGAAGTTGTACAGCGCAATGCCCTGATAGATGCCGCCGTTTCCGAACTGGCGGTTGATGCTGTAGTTGATCTCGAAATAGTTCTTGTCGTTGTGTGAGGAATAGATGCCCTTATAGCACTCATAGTTGGTGACGCTGTCCAGCATCTCCGGGTTCGCCCAGCGCTTATAGTCGCCGTGGATGATCTCGCCCATGAGCCAGAATTCCGGATTGCGTTCCTTGCAGAAATTGTGGATGCGGCGGAAGAAGTCGAAGTCCACGCAGTCCGCAGCGTCAAAACGGATGCCGTCGATGTGGAATTCATCCATCCACAGTTTTACGGCGTCGATCAGATAATCGCATACGTGCCAGTTGCGCAGATTCAGCTTGACCAGGTTGTAATAGCCGTTCCAGCCCTCATACCAGAAGTTGTCGCCGCAGGGACTCTGACCGCCGAAGTTCAGACCGGCGAACCAGTCGCAGTATTCCGAAGCCTGACCCTTTTCCTGGACATCCTTGAATGCCCAGAAGTTGCGTCCCACGTGGTTGAATACGCCGTCCAGAATGACCCGGATGCCGTTTTTGTGCAGTTCGTCGCAGATGTGGGCAAACATTTCGTTGGTACCCAGCCGGCGGTCGATCACCCGGTAGTCGGTGGTGTCATAGCCGTGTTCCACAGACTCGAACACCGGTCCGAAGTAGACCGCATCAACGCCCAGTTCTTTCAGATGCGGAATCCAGTCCAGCACCTTTTCCAGCCGGTTCACCGGTTCGCCGCCTTCGTTGTGCTTCGGCGCACCGCAGAATCCCAGGGGATAGATGTGATACATTACCGCATTTTCATACCATTTCATTTTTCTTTCCTCCTACTCCTATTATATCACAAACAGGGCGAATTCCCTGTTGGATTGCAGTTAAAACAGACCTGTTTCAAAGCAAATTTACTTCACAGACCCTTCCAGATAATACGTTGCCTCCATATCCGCCACATTGACCGCCAGCGCCAGAGGGAACATCTCCAATGCCCTGCCCACGCTGTTTTTGTCCTCGTTTCCGGAAAAGCCCATGTGATAGCGGATGGCGAACGCCTCGTCCCGTGTGAGCCGCATAAAGCTCTGGATCATGTACACGGATTTTTCCCCGTGTCCGTAGGGCAGGGTGTCACGCACGGTGTAATACGGCACCTTTTCCCATACGCCCTGGTCGTTTTTGGCATTCCGGTAGTCCACCGCATAGAACCCTACCTTGCAGATATCGTGGAGCAGGGCTGTCACTGCAATGGTCTCAGGCGTGTAGTCCATGCCGTACAGATCCTTGGTGCGGGGACGGGAGAGATAGTCCTTGAGGCATTCATACACATTCAGACTATGCTCCACCAGACCGCCCTCATATGCCCCGTGGAACCGGGTGCTGGACGGCGCTGTAAAAAAGTCGCTGGCGTCTGAATCCAGCCACTCCAGCAGCCGGTCTGCGCCACGGCGCTTGATGTTTTCCTGATAAACGGCAATAAATTCTTCCCGTTTTGTCACGGCATTCCACCGCCTTTCTCTTCACTGTTGTTTATTATACCACATATCCAGAAAATTGGCAAGCGTTTTGAGAAGTCCATCCGGAAAGTTTGTTTCGAAACCATGAAAAAGCCGCAGGCGGAGAAAAAACCTGCGGCTTTTTTCAAAAGGGATGAACTGACAGACGGAAAAAGCATCTGCCATGGGAAATGTCAAAGTCTGTTTTATATCTGACGTACACAGATTGTTTTTCAAGAGATGAAAGTAAACTCTGTGCGGTAGAAATCACTGGGAAGCAGATTCTTCATCAGGCATTGGCGGGATATACTGCGTATAGTTCTCTGCCAGATCAAAGTCATTGATCGTTTGTGTCCGATAACCTTTGTCAATGGGAACAGTAAAAACTGTACCTGCTGCGTCCAAGTTGTTTTTTCCTTCCGGAACAATACGAATGGTCAGTTCCGTAGCATCAGTCAATGCTGCTTCCCATACAGAATTCTGAAAGGAAATGTCTGTATCAATATTCGCGTCTATCATATCATAAGAGTTACCGTTCTGATCCGTGACATACATCACATCGTAGTCATCAAATACAGTATCCTCAGAAAAACGGATCTCTGTGCTAAACGGAGAAACAGTCACAGATTCCAGCGTATATCCGTCTTTTGTTTCGGTAACTGGATAGATGTCCGTTCGGCTGGTATCCGCCTGTATCTCCGCAGTCAGAGTAATATCCACAGGAATAACACCCAGAGATCTCGGTTCACAGCTATATGCCGTATCACCCTTGGCGGATACGCCGGTTTCAAACCATGACCAACTAGTTGCATCTATTCCCTGTAAGAACGAAAACGAAAGCTGCAACGGCAGGCTTGCTGTAGTGTTCCCCTGAAATATCTCACTGCATTCCGCCGAAAGCACAATACTATATTCCGCATCGCCAGACTTCACAAATCCGGCAATGCTGGTATTTTCCTTGTCATAGTATGCACCCTCTGCCTGTTCAGAAAGCGTTGCCAGCCCACCGGTTTTTGTACTCATAGTATATGTACCGGTACTTCCGATAAATGACAGCTTTTGTCCATTCAGTGTGCCGGTAAACTCCGATTCAATTCCGGTGCTGTTCTGCAATGCTTCTGGCAAATTCGTTAATCTTAGCGTTACACTCAGGTGGTTGCCGTCACAGTAGATATTCTCCATACGAATTGTGCCGTCTTTCGTTTTTTGCATTTCGTCTGTTTTTTCCGCATAGGAAGTCAGATCGTTTTTCTCTATGGGACTTTTTGTGTAATATTTTTCATTGCTGAAAAAGGCATAGATCCCCTTAACAGCATCGGACGAAGCCACTGCCGGAACAGCGATTGCAATGCTCAGCACGCCGGCAGCTGCCACAGCGAGAAAAGTGCCGACTTTCTTTTTTGCAGAACATCTGGTTCGCATCATTTTTCGCTCCATTCTGTGTTTTCTTCTCTGGTATGCCTTGGAAAACTGCGGTTCGGCCGCATCCGCTGCAAACGCTTGTTCTACAATTTTTTCCCATTCGTCTTCATTATAAGGAAAATAGCTGCTCATAAGAAGTCACTCCTTTCTGCTTTATCATGGCTTTTCTGGCACGTTCAAAGCGTTTCCGTGCCGCCGCCTCCTTGATGCCGCACTGCCGGGCGATCTCCCGGAACGAGAGGTTTTCCTGACAGCGCAGCAGAACGATCTTCCGGTCGGTCTCGTTTAGGACCTCCAGCATCTCTGCCAGCACCGCCTGCTGCATCGCCTGTTCTTCCTGCTGTTCCATGGGGCATGGCGGCGCATCCTCCGGAATTTGCAGAAATTTATCATCCCATGGAGAGCGCCGGTCGGATTCCCTGGCATTTTTCCGGTACTGGCTGATGGCAGTGCTGCGGATGATCTGTATCATGTACTGTTTGGTCTGCGGACTCTCCGGGTCGCCGATCTTGTGCAGATTGGCGATCACCCGGCAAAACGCCTCTGAAACGGCATCTTCGGTCTGTTGGGTGTGGTGCAGGATGGCGTAGGCAATGTGGTACATGGGCTTTTCGTAAATTTTATACAGCGTGTGCAGTTTTTCTTTTTCCGGCTGCATCTGTTTCATCTCCTTCCCCATTTATCGGACGTCCTATCAGATATAACGCACAAGGACGGCGATTGTGACAGAACTATTTTACCGGACGGCGGCAGCAGCTGTCAAGGCACGTAAATCAATTTTAAGGAAGTCCCCCTTGAAAAGGGGGATGTCCCGAAGGGACAGGGGGATCATAGTGTAAATGATACTGACCTCTGCTCAGCAGCTGTCAAGAGAAAACTATTTGACACATCTGGGGAAATATGCTATACTAGCTTATATCACACTTTACATTTCATACACATTCACGTTGCCAAAATGTGGCGGGAGGAGTTCATGAGAAAACGAGATCGGGTGCATCTGGGGCGCATGGGGATGGCGCTGCTGATTGCAGGATGTTGTCTGCCGTGGGGTCAGATCTCTGCTGCGGCGCAGCCGGCGATGCCGGAGGTGCTGGAAGAGACCTGGAAGCAAAACGACGGCCTGCTGGTGCCGTCAGAGGAAATGGCGGAGACGCTGCCGGATCCCACAGAGGAGGATGCGGCGCTGGATCATTTTCAGGGCGCATCGGCGCTGCCGTCGTCCTATTCCTTGCTGGATGTGGACGGCGTCTCCTATGTCACTTCGGTAAAAGACCAGGGCAATACCGGGCTTTGCTGGGCATATGCGGCGCTGGGCGCCTGCGAATCCAATATTATGTACCAGGGTCTGGAAATCCCGGACCGCTGGCGTGACAGCAACGGGGAACTGAACTTTTCCGAGGCGTCGCTGGGCTGGTATCCTTTCACCAACCATCTGCTGCCCGGCGATACCGCCAGCGGTGACTATATCGTCATGGCGCAAAAGGGCATCAGCGGCGGAAATCCCACCATTGCCGGCTATGCGCTGGCGTCAGGCATCGGCACACAGCTGGAACAGTATGCGCCCATGTCCCAGTGGAAACAAGGCTATTCCGAGTATCAGCGGTATAATTCCTATTACCGGATGAAGAGTTCTGATGTCCTGCTGCAGGTCAACAGCAGTTCCACGTCGACCATCCAGCAGTGGATCATGGAGAGCGGCGCAGTCAGTGCGGCGTTTTATTCCAAGAGTACCTTCTATGACAACGGCGAATCCATCGCCTATTATCAGAACAGCCATACCGGAGAAGATGCTGACCACGCAGTCCTGCTGGTGGGCTGGGACAACAATTATTCCCGGAAGAATTTCCGACCCGGAAATCAGCCCAAGTCTGACGGCGCATGGCTGGTGCGGAACAGCTGGGGCGATGATGATGCGGACGGCGGCTATTTCTGGCTCTCTTATGAGGAACTGTCGCTCTGCGAGGCGGCGAGATTCCTGATGACCGATGCCAGCGAACACACCACCTGCTATCAGTATGACGGCAGCGTCTCCTATGCCAACGTGAAGTTCCCGGCGGCGGCGAACGTGTTTACAGCCGACCGGGACGGCGTGCTGACGGATGTCATGTTCCCGTTTTCCTCTTCCAATCCCCAGAGCGGCTATTATACCGTGTCCGTCTACCGGCTTCGGGAGAATGCCAAATCACCCATAGACGGCGAAAAGCTGTGTACCCAGCGCGGCACGGTGCAGTACGGCGGCTATAAGAGCATCTCCCTGGAAAGCCAGGGTGTCACGCTGAAAAAGGGCGACCGCTTTTCCGTGACAGTGGAGCTGAAACGTGCCAAAAGCGGCAGCGACCGCCTGTGGCTCTCCTTTGAGTCGGTGAGCAACGATGTGCTGGAACGCCACTGTTCCGTCCAGCCCGGACAGTCCTACATTTATGACGGAGAAGGGCAGTGGATGGATATGACGGATGTCCGCACCTGGGTGAACAGCAAGGGGAAAAAGCCGTATTCCAATCTGGGGAATGCCGCTGTCAAGGCGATCGTGCAGTCTCCGGATGCGGCGGTAAACCGGAGCCAGCTGGATGCGGCGCTGGCATATGGTGCGCCGGATGCCGGAGCGAACGCACTGTACCGGAGCGCTTATGCGGCGGCATCCGCTCTGGACGAGACTGCCACCCAGGCAGAGGTGGACAATGCGGCGCAGAATCTGCTTGCCGGTCTGGAGCAGGCAGGAAAGCTCCGGTATCCTCAGAACATCTACACGAAAGAAACCGCAGAACCGTCGTTCCTGCTGGGCGATGCAGACGGAAACGGCAGGCTGGATGCGTCCGATGTATACCAGTCCATGCTGGCACAGGCGCTGAACGCCGTGGGAGAATCCAGCGGTCTCACCATGTCCCAGGCAGCCGCAGCAGATTGTGACGGAAACGGCGTTATCAATTCCACGGATACCTTCTATTTGATGCTGTACTGCGCTTACCGGGGCGTGGGAAAACCCATGACCTGGGAAGAGATCTTAAAGATATAGGACGGCATTGTAAAAATACAGAACCAAAAACAGGACAGCGTTCCCGGAAAAAGGGACGCTGTCCTGTTTTGATTTGTGCATTGCTGTAGGTTCAGAACTCGTTTTCACTGGAAAGGCGGTCGAATCTGTCCGGAAAGGCGAGTCCCTGCGGTCAGATGGTTATCTGCCGCAGCCGCATCCACAGTCGTCATCGTCGTCGCCCTGCTGGTTCCGGCAGTTCTGTGCAGACTGGTTCTGCTTCTGCTTCTGCTGTGCCTGCTGGTTCTGGCGATTCTGGCTCTGCTGCTGCTGCTGACGGTTCTGGCTCTGATTCTGGTTCTGCTTGGACATTTCTGTCTCCGTTTCTCCGCACACGGGCTTTCTCCTGCGATTTTTCCGTGTGCGGAGAAAGAAATCACAGGGCAGCGGCAGATTTTTGCCGCTGAGGATAGATTGCCCGGAAAAGGGGAAAATATGCGCAGATACGGAGAAACTGCCTGCGGATGCTTTTCAAAAAATAAAGTGCATTAGCCGCACCGTCCAGGCAACAGCGCCGCACAGCACGATGCCCGCCAGTGTGGGGATGCACCACGCCGCCAGCGTCCACTTCCAGCTGCCGGTCTCTTTGCGGATGGTGAGACAGGTGGTGGAGCAGGGGAAATGGAACAGCAGAAACAGCAGCATACAGAGTGCCGTCACCGGTGTCCAGCCGTTTGTCGTTAAAATCTCGTGGATGCGGCTGAGATCGCTGGTCTCCGTCAGTGTCGTTCCGGCGGTGTACCCCATGAGAATGATGGGCAGAACGATCTCATTCGCCGGAAATCCCAGGAGAAACCCCAGCAGGATCACGCCGTCCAGCCCGATGCACTGTCCCGGCAGTTCCAGGAATGTGGCGCAGTGGTCGAACAGGCTTTTCCCGGCGATGGTGCAGTTGGTAAAGCCCCACAAAAGCGCTCCTGCCGGCGCAGCCACCAGACAGGCACGCCCCAGCACAAAGACAGTCCGGTCTAACAGCGACCGGAGCAGGACCTTCCCGATCTGAGGTCTGCGGTACGGCGGCAGTTCCAGGGTAAAGGAAGAGGGAATGCCTTTCAGAATGGTGTGGGAGAGCAGCCGGGAAACGCCGAATGTGCAAAAGATGCCCAGCAGGATCAGCCCCAGCAGCAGCGCAGCCGAGCTGACGGTGCGGCAGAGTCCGCTGCCGGCGGCGAAGAACAGGGAAATGCAGGTAATCATGGTGGGAAATCTGCCGTTGCAGGGGACGAAATTGTTGGTGAGGATGGCGATGAGCCGTTCCCGTGGGGAATCAATGATGCGGCATCCGGTCACGCCGGCGGCGTTGCAGCCGAATCCCATGCACATGGTGAGACTCTGCTTGCCGCAGGCACAGGCACGCTGAAAGGAACGGTCCAGGTGAAACGCCACACGGGGCAGATACCCGAAGTCCTCCAGCAGTGTGAACAGGGGAAAGAAGATCGCCATGGGCGGCAGCATCACGGCAATGACCCAGGTCAGCACGGTGTATATGCCGTCCAGAAGAAAGCTTTCCAGCCAGCCCGGCGCAGACAGCAGTTCCAGCAGCCGGGAAAGCCCCAGTTTTAGCTGTGCAAACCCGGCAGTGAGCCAGGCGGACGGATAGTTTGCGCCTACGATAGTCAGCCACAGCACCAGTCCCAGCAGCAACAGCATGACCGGGATGCCCCATTTCCCGGCAAGGATCCGGTCGATTTTCCGGTCGGCGGCATCGGCGTGTTCCGGCTGTTGGACGACCTGGGCGGCGATCTCTTCGCTGTGGGTGACGACGGCGGCAATCATGGCATCGGCGCACTGTTCCGGGGAGACCAGGCACTGTGCCTGCCGCAGCGCATCGGCGATCTCGCCGGACTCCAGAGAAACGCCTATGTGTGCGGCGATTTTTTCGTGCAGTTCCGGTTCGGGTTCTAACAGACGCTTTGCCGTCCACAGCGGCGGCAGCCCGTTTCCGTTTTCCGGCAGAGCAGCCTGCACCAGCTGCAGCGGCTCTTCCAGCTGTTCCGGAATGGGAACCGGACAGGGTGACGGCGCATCCTCATGCAGCAGCTTGTGGAGCCGTTCCTGCAGCTGCGCCAGCCCTTTGCCGCTCCGGGCGGCGACGCCAACCACCGGAACGCCCAGGCACTGTTCCAGCCGGGGCAGGTCGATGGTGATATGCCGTTTTTCCGCCTCGTCCAGGAGGTTGACACAGAGCAGGGCTTTGGGACAGGTTTCCAGCACCTGCATGACCAGCAGCAGTCCACGTTCCAGACAGGTGGCATCGCAGACCACCACCGCCGCATCCGGCTTGGCAAAACAGAGAAAGTCCCGTGCCACAGCCTCTTCGGCACTTCTGGCACGGAGGGAATAGGTGCCGGGCAGATCGGCAAGCAAAATGGTCTCGCCGCAGCAGGCAGTTGTGCCGACGGCGCTGGCTACGGTTTTTCCTGCCCAGTTTCCGGTGTGCTGGTGCAGCCCGGTGAGGGCGTTGAACACGGTGGACTTTCCCACATTGGGCATTCCGGCAAGGGCAACAACAGGGTGTTCCCGCTGGGACGGCTCCGGCGGCAGTTCGGCAGATGATGTGCGCATAGCAAGATTCGTCCTTTCGATAGCATGGTTTTTTGCAATTCTATGCGGAAAGGAAAGAAAAAAGACCGCTTGTGAAAAGGCGGTCTTTTTCAAGTGTGTTCGCATGGTTTGCGAAGTGTTCAAAGCATATCTTGCTTACTTAAACTTCAAAAAGCGGAAATAACCGCCCCGAGTTGCAACCACGGGCGGTTATTTTAACCACATTGTGGGAGCAGACCGTCTGCTGGTATGCTCTCTTCACTTTTATTATATGCGATTTTTTCCGGTTTGTCAAGTGCTTTTTTCCAAAACAACCGCAGCTCTCCTACTTTGTCTCCTCTACCAGATTGCTGATCCAGACGCCCTTCTGAATGAGGATATAGCCGATGACTACTTTTAGAATATCCGCCGCCTGGACAATGGCATAGATGCCCAGGATCGGCAGGCTGGTAAAGTGGCACAGGATCAGCGCCGTGGGCAGCGGCACGCACCAGGTAAAGACGCTGTCAAATAAAAAGGTAATCATGGTCTTTCCGCCGGATCGCAGGGTAAAGTACAGGGCGTTCAAAAATCCCTGGACAGGGAAGAAAGCTGCGGTAATGGCAATGAACCATCTGCCGTAGTTCCGGACTTCCTGGGTGGTGTCATAGGCTTTGGGGAATACGCCGGAAACGGAAATCAGGATCGCCGCCAGCAGCAGACAGACGCCGCCGGTAAACCACATCAGACTGAACGAATCCTTTTTGGCACGCTCGTATTCCGATGCGCCCAGCGTCTGCCCGATGAGAATGCCCACCGCAGAACCCAGCGCTACAAATACCACATTGAGCAGGTTGCAGATGGCGTTGGAGATGTTCAGTCCTGCCACCACTTCCAGCCCACGGGTGGAATAGCACTGCGTCAGCGCCGCCAGTCCGCCGGACCAGAGCAGCTCGTTGCAGAAAATGGGCATACCCTTCCGGATGACTTTTTTCGCCAGCGTGCCGGGGATAAGCAGCGTGCGGTAAATGCCCTTTAGGAAAGTGTGCTTGTTCCGGCACAGATGCGCCCAGATCACTACAATGCTCATTTCTGCCACACGTGCCAGCACAGTGGCAATGGCTGCGCCACGGACACCCAGTTTCGGCATACCGCAGTTGCCGTAGATCAGCAGATAGTTGAGGACAACGTCTACCACAACAGATGCCACGCCGCCCACCATAGGCTTGACGCTGCTGCCGGTCTCCCGGAGACTGGTGGCATAGACCTGGGTCACCACAAAGAAGGGCAGCCCGATCAGCATAATGTGCAGATACTGCTTGGCATAGGTCATGGTGAGCGCTGCATCGACCGTGGCGCTTTCACCGTGGAGATACAGCCCGATCAGCGTCTCGTCTCCCAGCAGGAATACCAGCAGTCCGCCGATGAGACAGGCGGCGCTGAACCACAGCTTGATGCGGAATGTGCTTTGAAAGCCGTGCAGATTGCGCTGCCCGTAATATTGTGCGCCGTAGATGCCCGGTCCGGCGAGTGCGCCGAAAATGGCGAGGTTGAACACGAAGATCAGCTGACCGGCAATGGAAACGGCGGTCATCGCCTCGGTCCCCTGGCTGCCCACCATAATGTTGTCCACCAGGCTCACCATGTTGGTGATGCCGTTCTGGATCATCATGGGGACAGCCAGCATCAGCGCCCGTTTGTAGATCGGATTGTTTTTTCTCATGTGGGTTGTTCCTCCTGTGATGTCAAAAAGATAGTGATGCAGATGATAGAGTGTTTCGGGGAAGATTTGCTATCATTATAACAAAAGCGATCGTGTACTTCTAATACAATTTCTGTTTGTTCTGATACAATTTCTATCTTGCAGTCATATCCGTGTTGTCACGCCGCTGCCGTCGCCTACAATGCGCTGTGGCAGCACGTTCAGAAACGGCTTTCCGCCGCTTCTGCCCTCCAGCAGGAACAGCCACGGCTGTGCATCCGGCGCTTTTGCCACAAACTGCAGCCGCTTTGGCTCGATGCCGTTTTGCCGCATGGCATCCATGCAGTCTGCCAGCCGTTCCGGGCGGTTGCAGATGCAGAGTCTGCCGCCGAACCGCAGCAGCCGTTTTGCAGAGCGGCAGATATCATAGATGTTGCACAGTACCTCGTGCCGTGCAATTTTTTGTGCCGTCAGCTGGCTTTCGATGCCTGCCTGGTATGCCTTGTACGGCGGATTGCAGGTGACCAGATCCAGCTGCCCCAGGGGTGCGCCGTCCCAGAGTTCTTTCAGATCGGTGCAGACCGGGTGCAGGACTGAACCGATGCCCATGCTTTCGGCAATGCCCTGGCACATCTGTGCGATCGCCTCCGGCTGGATGTCTACGGCGTAGATCTCCCGGGGCGGTGCGGTGCGCTGCATCAGCATGGGGATAATGCCGCAGCCTGTTCCCAGGTCGCAGACACGGTCCTTCTGCCGGTATTCGGAAAATTCAGTCAGCAGCACCGCATCTGTGCCAAACCGGTGGAGCTGGCTGGTGCAGACGATCAGGTCGTCTG
>ERZ808270.458-NODE-458-length-23658-cov-22.425285_pt1 | contig 23658 bp, 32 predicted proteins | sample MGYA00521082_ERZ808270 | MGnify/ENA primary metagenome ERZ808270 (study PRJEB31516, sample SAMN03275594) | gut metagenome | biome: mammalia-associated habitat; material: feces | host: Papio cynocephalus | place: Kenya | collected 2012-07-27 ... | reverse complement strand
ACAATGTGCTGATTAGCAATTAAAATGCTCTACACTGTGTTAAAGTTGGGTTAAGCAATGTCGCCCTGAAAGGGCAAAAGCATTAATAATGAGATGCTTTTGCCCTTTCAGGGCGCATAGGGAATGACTTATGAACACCCTCATGCAGCCATAAAGGTTAGGCTTTCTTTTAAGCAGAAAGTTTATTCTTAATTTTTTTCCGTGATGGTCTTTAGGTTCTCTTCTTCGCCTACAATCCAGATGATGTCGCCTTTTTCGAACTTACGTGTAGGGGCTACACGGGTCAAGTTCTGGCGACCTTCCTCCATGCCCACCACCATACAATTATATTTGTCACGGATGCCGCTCTCGATGAGAGTCTTTCCTAGGAATTCACTGCCGCCTCTGATGATGAGTTGGCGGAGCTTCATCTCTCGTTTCTCTATCTCCAGGTCTTCTGGTATCAATTCCGAGTTGAGCGCTTGGCTGAACTTCTGTATCTGTTCGTCGTTGCCGATAATTTGAAGTTTGTCGCCAGGGAAAATCACCGTCTCGCCGTTCGGGATGTTCAGGCGGTGGGCTCCTCGGCGAATGCTGCTCATGTCGATGCCGAAGCGTTGGCGCAGATGCAGTTGCTTCAGTGGGAGACCGCACCAAGTGCTGTCTTCGGGCACCTCAATCTCGCTGATGTGGATGTCTCGGTCTAGCAATCTTCCCTCGTAGAGCGGCTTCTTCTCGCCGTTCACTTGCGCCATGATGTCGCGGGAACGCAGATTGTGGATGAAGAGTCTCTCCAGCACGATGCTGCGCTTCTTGGTTTGTCGGGAGGCTATCGTGAACAGCACCACCACGGCTCCGATGCAAATCATCAGCGCATTGGTGAAGCGGGTTAGATAGTTGCAGATGTAGAAGATGAAGCCCAGGGCGATGACATATCTCACCACGATGGTGAACATCAACGGAATGCGGTTGATGCTGCTTTCCACCCAGAGTCGCTTCCACTCGTTGCTATGGTTCTTCTTCATCACGATGGCACGCAGGAATGGGGCTATCAGCACCACGGTCAGCAGTCCGGTGATGGCGTTGGCATACCAGTGCATGCGCCAGCCTGGCAGGAGGTTGCGTATCAACGGCAGTACGAAGGTGAACATCACGGCGATGGCGGCAGCCGAGAGTATCGAGTAGGCCACCGTGTTGATTGCCATCTGTCGGATGAGCGAACGCCACTTGCTCTGCTGCTGCGACTGTGGGTGGCTCATGGCAAAGTGGTTGAGGATGTGGATGAGCTTGTCGGGCAGATGTCGCTCCATCACCTGATAGGTAGGTGTGGCAAGTCGAATCATGTAAGGGGTGAGGAACGTGGTGATGACGCTCACCGCCACGACCACCGGGTAGAGAAAGTTGCTGATGACCCCGAGCGACAGGCCCAGCGAGGCGATGATGAACGAGAACTCGCCGATCTGTGCCATGGAGAAACCGCATCGCATCGCCGACTTCAGCGACTCGCCGCCGAGCATGAATCCGAAGGTGCCGAGAATGGCTTGTCCCAGGAGTATCGTGCCCACCAAGGCAACGATAGGCAAGGCGTATTCCACCAGTATCTTCGGGTCTACGAGCATGCCCACCGACACGAAGAAGATGGCACCGAAGAGGTTCTTCACCGGCTCCACGAGTTTAATGATTTTCTCTGCCTCCACCGTCTCCGCCAGGATGCTGCCCATCACGAAGGCCCCGAAGGCGCTGGAGAATCCCACCTTGGTGCTCAGCACCGCCATGCCGCAGCATAAGCCGAGTGCAACGATGAGTAAAGTTTCGTTGTTGATGAGCTTCCTCACCTTGCGCAAGAAAAGCGGTACGGCGAAGATGCCCACGATGAACCATACCACGAGGAAGAAACCTATCTTCGCAATCGATGCAATCATCTGTTCGCCGTCGGGGTTGCTGCCTCCCGCTATCGCCGAAAGCATCACCATCATCACGATAGCAAGGATGTCTTCCAGAATCAATACGCTCATCACCATCGAGGCGAACTTCTGTTGCCGCAGTCCCATGTCGTCGAACGCCTTATATATAATAGTGGTGGAACTCATGGCGAGCATACCGCCCAGGAAGATGCAGTCCATCCTGCTCCATCCGAAGCCATGCCCCACGCTGATGCCGAGCATCATCATGCAGAACACGATGACCACGGTGGCGATGACGGGCGAAGCTCCCATCTTGACAATTTTCTTGAACGAGAAGTCGAGACCTAGGGAAAAAAGAGTAAAGATGACACCGATGTCAGCCCACGTCTTGATGTCGCTCTCGTCGATAACCGACATGGTGTAGGGCATGTGGGGCGACACGAGAAATCCCGCCACGATGTAGCCTAGCACGAGGGGCTGCTTGAGCCGCTTGAATATTAGGGTCACGATGCCAGCCACCATCAGGATGAGGGCGAGGTCTTTAACGAGAAAAGGAATTTCTGCCATAATATCTTAAGATTAAAAACAAAAAGTCCCACAGATAACACGGATTACACAGATTCTCTTTTGCAAAATGTTTTGTCGCTATTTTCCAAACGTTTATTGCGTTTTTTCAAAACGTTTCGTTCTCTTTTTGCAAAATATCTATCGCAAAGATAAAATAATCTGTGAAATCTGTGTTATCTGTGGGACGGGAGAATATCAAACCTTCTAGAGGTTAGTCGTTGTATTCAGCCGTGATTTCCGCAATCTTGACGATGGTCTTCACAGCCTTTTCCATCACTTGGATGCTCACGAACTCATGAGGACCATGGAAGTTGACACCACCGGCGAAGATGTTAGGACATGGCAGCCCCTTGAAGCTGAGTTGCGCTCCGTCGGTACCACCACGGATAGGCTCCACACGAGGTGGAACACCACTTTCCTGCATCGCTCTCAGTACGATGTCGATGACATGCATGTTAGGGTCTATCTTTTCCTTCATGTTATAGTACTGGTCGTAGATCTCGGCTGTTACCGTACCCTCGCCATACTTTTCGTTCATCTTCTTCACGCAGTCCTCGATGAAGTCCTTGCGGTCCTCAAACTTATCACGGTCGTGGTCGCGGATGATGTAGCTGAGCTTGGCCTCCTCGCAACGACTCTCGATGCCCAGCAAGTGATAGAAGCCTTGGTAGCCTTCGGTCTGCTCAGGAGTCTGGTCTTCAGGTATCATGTTCTGAAACTCTACTGCTAAACGGCTGGCGTTTACCATCTTGCCCTTGGCATAGCCCGTATGTACACTTACGCCCTTGATGTGAATCTTGGCACCGGCGGCGTTGAAGTTCTCGTATTCCAAGTCTCCCAGATCGCCACCGTCCATGGTGTAAGCCCAGTCGCAGCCAAACTTCTCCACGTCGAAGTGGTGGGCACCCATGCCGATTTCCTCGTCAGGGTTGAAGCCCACTCGGATGTCGCCGTGCTTGATCTCGTCATGGTCGCGCAGATAGCACATCGCCTGTACAATTTCAGCGATGCCCGCCTTGTCGTCGGCACCGAGCAGGGTAGTGCCGTCGGTCACGATGATGTCCTCGCCCTTGTGTGCCTTCAGCTCAGGGAACTTCTCTACGCTTGAGATGATGCCCGGGCTCAGCTCTATGTCTTTGCCGTCATAGTTCTTGATGACGCGTGCCTTGATGTCCTTTCCGCTGGCATCAGGAGATGTATCCATGTGGGAGATGAATCCGATGGTAGGAGTCTTTTTCTTGGTATTTCCCTTGAGGGTGGCGTAAATATAGCCCATGTCGTCCATCTCCACATCGGAGAGGCCCTCTTCCTCAAGCTCATGTTTCAGGTACTTGGCGAACTCCAGCTGTTTCGCCGTGCTAGGCACACTGTCGGAGTCCTCGCTCGACTGTGTGTCGAATTTAGTGTAGTTTATAAAACGTTCTACTAAGTCCATATTGCTAATTGTCTTAATTTCGATGGTGATCTCGGTGGGTTCATACCACCATTTATCTAAGTGTGCTTATATCAGCTCCTTATTTATTAAGTGCAAAGATACTGATAATTTTGTTATAACAAAAATTTTAAGGTAAAAATTTATGATATTTGGATTTTTTCTAAATAAAAAGAAAGTTAAAGGCTATTGTATATCTCGCTGATTTATACTACCTTTGCACTCGTCAAGTTACGATTGACACAAGAAGACATAGAACATTATTGTAGCCTTTTTCGATAGGTAACGATATATATTTGAATCCCCTTAGTTGGTCGTAACACAACTTTGGGGATTTTTTGTATTCCTAAGTTGTAAAGGCATTTGATAGTTACACCATAGTCATTTTGGCTATCATCTAAAACTCTGCAACCAAGGCTGCATAAGCGGGCACCGAAAGGTGGGGGACAGTGCGATAGCAGAGAAGTCTAGCTGAGACTTGCACCAAGAAGCATCTTGAATCAGTGAAGTGTTGCGCCATGCTTTGGTTGCGCATCCCTCGAAAGCATGAACTCAAGTTCGGCAGAAAGAGAGAACCCTGCGGCGATTGGTAAGACGGAAATCTTGCACTTTCGCTAATGGGGACTTTATACCCACGTGCGAATCTAAGTTGGCAGAGTTTAAATATTAAAAATATATCGTTATGAATAAATTAAATTATATACCTACGCGTAAGGAGTTCAACGACTATTGCGACTATAAAGGTTGGAGTAAGTATCGTGAAGAGGTGTGGATGGAAATGTTTAGAGCGCATTTTCTGACCAAAAAGGGCAAAAAGCCAAAAAGTTGGCAAGCACTTGCGTCAGCTTACAATGGTGTAGTTTTAAAAAGACACGTATCATCCATTTGAATTTTAAAGATAATGAAGATTAATTTAATCGTATGAAGGCATTTAAAGCATTGCTAAAAGCATCATGTTGCATCGCTGTTGCGTTTGCGGTCATTCTCGTAGCTACATTGTTGCAGTTATTGCTCTGCCATATAGGTGTTGCTGAGAATGTAGCAAAGAACATTACATTCATATTGATGATTTTTATAGCTTTGGCTATATGGTTCTATAGAGATGAAGATGAAGATTAATATTAACTTTAAAAGTTGAAGAATATGAAGAAAATTTTGTTAGCAACATTGATAGTTGCAGGTTTGCTCACTTCTTGTAAGGAACACTTCTCTGATGGTGAGCGTGTAGGTACAGTTACTAAGTTTAGTAAGGCTGGTGTGTTTTGGGATTCTTGGGATGGTCTCTTGAATATCACACAGACAGGTATGAACTCTAGCGGAGAGCCTTTTGCTTTCTCCATGGACAACGACCGCAACGACCAACAGAAACTCATCGACACCTTGATCAAGGCGCAGGTAGAGGGATGGAAAGTCAAGATTAAGTATCATCAAGTATGGGGTACGAAGAACGTTTGGAAGAATCGTGGCGAGAGTGATTATTTCGTTGATGATGTAATTGTTCTTGACAAGAACTTCTCAAAGATTGGCGACATAGTGAAGGGAACATCAAAGCAAAATGTTGTTACTCCTAAGCGTGACACTATCCTTGTGAAAATCGTAAAATAAACTAACCGCCCTCTCTTCGGAGGGGGGCTTAACAATAAAAGCGTATGGCAGTAGTAAATGTAGATTTATCAGAGTACGATGCAATCCGCAATCGTAACAAGGAGTTGGAGGAGCAGGTTAAGGAGCTGAAGAAGCTCAATGAATCCTAGAAGAGTAATGCAAAGGTTATTCTTCGCAAGGAAACGGAAGTTGAGCAGATATATTGTGAACGAGAGGAAGAACCTTGGAGAGATTCGGAACTGCTGCACTCTAAACCCAGAAAAAAGATAAAATCCTCCGAATCCTACATCAACTTCGAAGATGTTCGTTTGAAGGTGGAGAACCAAATGCGTGAGGAGGTAGAGGCAGTATCAAGGACAACAAGGATGCTTACGAGAAGTACTTAGAAAAGTACAATTCTCTTGATGCAGACTTCCAAAAGAAGAAAACTGAACTCGAAGAATCATGCAAAAAGAAGCTGCAAGAGGAGAACGATAAGATGCGTGATAAGTACAAGGATAAATTTGCAGAGAGCGAGAGAAAGCGAAATGCACTTATTCTGTGCTTGAAACAAATCAATATTTTGGCTGATAAGGTAAACGTGTACTTGGGAAGTCGCTTCTTTGTTTCATCAGCAGCCATTGAGCAAGTAAAGCGTATAATGGAGATTTCGTCCAATAAGGAGGTATAGGCTTATGAGCAGAAGAAACGAAAAACATTTCACAGGTTCGGGATGGCACGACAACTGCTATGTGTACCTATTCGGGTGTGGAAAGAAGTATGATAGGAAATGTGATTTCAGCTGCATCGGAGTACCATTCCACTGCCGGCATTACATCAACGCTTACTGGAAGATAATGCGTTTTAGACATTACAAAAAGACGAAACCAAAGTTTCCGACTACGCTAGAGTGGTGGAAGAAAAATATAAAGTTTTAATATTGTAGCTTATGATTACACAAGAGACTTACGAAGCATTAAAGGAGGCTAGGAAAAAAGTTAAGAATTGGAATGGTAAGGTAAAACCAATCCTGTTTGAAGGTGATGCCGAAAAAATATACGACCTCCTAGACACCACAATTCGAGAGTTCGAGGGAGAGAACGAAATGGAGAACGTTCCTGAGCACATCTTCCTCAACGTAGGAGAGGACACCCCCGATGGCGCCGACTTCAATGAACTTGACGAGGTAACATGGAGCAAGGAGCGAGTGTCATATAAGGATATTGAATACGTTAGAAAGGATTAGCCAAAAGCGAAGAATCCTTGGCACGATGCAAAGGAAGAACCAGACTTGAATGAGGAGGTTATGTTTGAGGTTGTTCCTAATGCCGTAAGAAATTCACTTGTGCGTTATCGTGTCGCCAACGCAATAGATAGAAGTGATTACAAGAGGAGTGGATGGAAACCTATAACCCCAATGGAGATTATTCGTAGATGGGTATACTTAAAAGACTTATTTTCGAGAGGAGGTGTAGGATGAAGAAGTTAAATGATACGCAAAAGGAATTTTTAAAATGGTTATGGTCATTAGAAAAGGAATCCCAAAGATGTAAGCGATTGATTATCTTAAAAGCAAGAAGATGGTGACGAGAAAGTTTCACAAGAAATTCAGACAGCGCATCCCTCGTAAGCTAAAGAAGGCTGCGAAATATGGTGTTGAGAGGTATACAAAGCCAATATTCTCTAACTCCAATAATGCTGCGCAATATCCCATTGCTTTTTATTACCGAGAAGAGACAACATTTAAAATCAAGGGAAGGCGCACGAAGTGGAAGATTAAAGCACTAGCAAAGTGCATTATAGAATATAATCTAAGACTTCTAGAAATGTGGAGACAAAGTAATAATATGATAATGACATGGTAAAAAGGAGAGCCTAGCGCCCTCCTTTTTTGTTTGGTACAAGCTGAACTATCCTAGCTTTCCTTCCCACTTCTGCGTGATAACCTCATCCTTGTTGTGGTCTATTCTGTCTTCTAGTATCTTGCAAATTCTGTCAGTAACACCTGTTTGCACAAGAAGCTTTACCTTCATGTCAGCAAGTTCCTTCATTAGCTTCTCGTCAGTCGTAGGCTTGTCTTCTATTAGCATGTTCCCGTTACCTCTCATGAGCCATTCGGCAGAGATTGACGGATATGCGTCAAGTAGCTTACACAGGAACTCGCCAGAAACCTTTGATTTTCCAGCAAAGAAGCAGTTGACAGAGGTGACGCTCATGTCTATTATCTTAGCTAAACCATTGCCACTTAGCTTGTAATACTTCTTTATAATGTTCAATCTATTAACTATATCATCCATAATCGTATCTTTTAATAAATGTATTTTATATATAAGTAATCTTAAATAATAAACCGAAATGCGTTAATTTTAAACAGAAATTACTATCTTTGCAAACGTAAATCGGTTAACGTATCGTCGTTTATCCGTCAATTAAAGTTTAACGCTGCAAATATAATAAAAAAATATGGATAAAGTAATTTTTAAACCAAAAATTTTGGTTAGGAAGTCAAAAATTAACAAAATCGCAAATAAAGTTGGTTGTTGCAATGCCGCAGTATACAAAGCTCTAGCTTACGAGACTGGTAGCCAATTAGCCAACGATATTCGTAAAACTACCACGGAGTTCTTTGGTGGTATATTGGTACCAAGATACCCATATCTAGTTGAGGAATAGGAAGAGCCGTATGGCTATTAGATAAATTGTTAAAAGCGTTATTCCTCTCCTGTCCGTGAGGATGGGAGAGGTCTTGAAAAGAAACTACATGAATGTTAGTAATATATAAGTATTTCTATAGATTTGATGGCACAGCGGTGCTTATGTTCATTCATATCACTCTCTCGTCTGTGACAGATAGGAGAGCTATCGGGAAGTTCATCTAACGGTTAGGATGCTGTGCGGTTCGCTAAGCTACAGAGGTTCAACTCCTCTACTTCCCACCATCCGTTATTGGTTGTTGTTATTATAATATCTCAACGAAGAGGTGATAAAAGAGCGGTAAAGTCTTAGTGGCAACAGAGAATAATTATTTGCGTCAAAACTAGAAAATTCCAGCCACAAACCATAAGGAAATAGCGTAGGCTGCTATTCTACCAACACCCTTCATCATTATATATAGCAATCCGGTAACAAAGTCAAAACACCCATTGTAAGGGTGATAGACTTTCGGTCTTTGAAATATTGGAACAAAATTTCTACTATTGTAGAACAAGTGCAGAAGAATAAGGTCTAAAAGAACTAGGTTATTACTAAGTTATTACAATAGGGCTGATAGGTGCTGAATAGATAGATATTTTCAGCCATAATTTACATTTCGCATCTTGAAGCCTACAGGGTGAGCATGGCTCTCAAAATCGTGGTAGCGCACGATGCCCTCAATCCTTTGCATAGTGTAATGGAGCACGTCCGTGAACTTATTGTGTAAATCCTTAACAAACAGTCTTATCAAACACGGAAAGAGGCAGTTCGATTCTGTCTGCAAAGACTATCTCAATTACATTTTTTTATCTTTGTGTGCAGCGGCATACTATCCGATGATTAGAATTCATCCTCCTGCCAGTCCGTGAGGATAGGCAGGTTTTAATCTGTAAAACAATATATATGATAGACTTGACAAAGACCACCCTAGCCACATATCGGCAAAGGGTGTACGAAATATACAAGCAGCTCGAACGAAACCCTTGGTGTCCCCTAGAGCACTTCGAGCTATGTTATAGACGGATATCCATCATCAACTCTAAGATAAAGAGCATAAGGAAGGCAATCCGAAGTAGTGAAATCCAAAAAGAAGAAAAGTATGACATTACATAGAAGAACCCCATTAAAAAGAACTCCTTTCAAGAAAACTCCTCCTTGGGAAGCCAAGGCAAAGGCGCAGGAGAAGAAGAAAGCCAAGGCAGGACTTAGCAAGCCAAAACTTGTTAAATCTTTGGATAGATGGTTTTCTTTATATATAAGACTTCGAGACGTGAACGAGCAGGGGATATTCCAATGCCCAACCTGTAAACGTTTCTTGCCATTCTCGAAAGGGGATGCAAGTCACTACTGGAGCCGTATTCACATGGCGACCCGATTCGATCCAGACAATGTTACAATCGAGTGCCAATACGACAACAGGTTTAATTCCTCTCATCTTATTTATTTAGGTAAGTATCTAGAGAAGAAACTTGGCGCAAAGAAGATGGAACTACTGGAGTGGAAGCATCGTCAAGCCAAGAACTGGTCTCTGTTTGAGTTAAAGGAACTAATCGAATACTATAAAGGTGAAGTGGAACGATTAAAAAAGGAGAAACATTATGGCGAATGGTCTTAGAATTTGTAAGATTTGTGGAGAGGCTAAACCTATGACAGAGTTCTACGGGACTCTAATGACTTGTAAGCACTGCTATTGTAATGAAATAAAGAAGAAAAGAGCTGAATCTCATATTGGAATTCAGAATTTACCTAGCGAAGTTTGGAAAGATATTGTGGGATATGAAGGTATCTACCAAGTTAGCAATCTCGGGAGAATAAAGTCCTTAAATAGGACTAAGCCTGATGGTAGTATGGTATATGAGAAATTATTAGCAATTAGTCCGAAGACTAATATGGTAACTCTCTCTAAAAATAAGAGCGTCGAGCATAAAACGATACATAATTTGGTCGCCTCAGCTTTTATCCCTAACCCTAATAAGTTTCGTATGGTTAAACATTTAGATGGCAATTATCATAATAACAAATCTGATAATTTAGCTTGGGTTCTATTTGAACATCCTGTGACTCTTGTTTGCCCTGTTTGTGGAAAGTCTTTTGTAAAGAAGGCGTGTAGGCTAAGAGGTAGTCACATTATAGGATTTGCTTGTAGTGTAGAGTGTAGTAAAAAGCTTAGAAGCATCAATTTTACAAATGATAATAACCATCAATATGGTTTAAAAGGCGAGTTAAACGCTTCGTTCAAAGGAAGCATTTGCCAAAGGAAAAATAACAACTTAACAGAGAAGATGATATATGTCCCAGAACATCCTTTTGCAGACAAATCTGGCAGATATTTAATCCACAGACTTGTTGTTGAGCAAAATTACAATATATTCCCTGACAAGTATTTTATAATGATTGATGGCAAGCATTATCTAAAACAAAATATAGTTGTTCATCATAAGGATTGCAATCATTCTAATAATGATATATCCAATTTAATGCCGCTTACTAAAGGTGAGCATACAAAAATTCATAACGAATTGAAAAACAAAGGAAAAAATGGACGAACAATATATCATCGCCAAAATCAGAGCATTGATGCCCGATGAACATCATATCCCAAATGGTGTGCTCTATTCCAAGTTAAAGACAGAGATACAGAAAGATGTCTCGTCAATTCTTTCCAGTTTATTCAAGACTGGAAAGATTACCTATAGCAAGACACTCAACGACATATTAATAAACATACAAAATGAGTAACAAGAACATCAAGCAGAATTATCTCCTTCAAATCAAGAATATTCTTAAGAAGGTAGAGAAGTCGAAGGATGCAGCAAGTCATTTCCGCTGCATCATCCTCATGGGCGATACGCAAGAGAAGGATGCCTATTCCTTCATTCATGCCTCACAAGAAGACATGAAGAATCTCATCCTATCAGCCATTCGTTATAACCCCGATTTCATAAAAGCCGATGGCGAAGCATTCATGCAGTACTATAAGGAGCATTGCGAAAAAGGAGAAAAAGTATCACAACCAAAAACAGATAACAATGAAGAAAATCAGATTCAAGAAGATTAAGCTACTCAATTTTTGTGGAATACGTGACAAAGAGATTGAGTTTAGCGAGGGATTGACCACAATCTCAGCTGGCAACGGACGAGGCAAGAGCACTATCGTTCGGGCAATCACTTACGCCCTCTTCGGCACTGACGAGAACGGAAGTTCGTTCGACATCAAAACGTTCGACCGAGACCACAACATCATCAAGGAGATTCCTCATGAAGTTTCCCTTACCCTGTCAGTGGATGATGAGGAAGTAACCTTCAAGCGCACGCTCACTGATTCATGGAAGGAAAGCAAGTGTACCAATACCTACAAGTACTTCATTGATGGCGAAGTGACCACCGCAGGAGATTACAAGAAGGCGATTGATGGCATCTTTGCCGAGAAGCCCTTTCGCTATTGCTCGTCACCAACCGCTTTCACCTCAGGGGGGTGGGAGATACAGCGTTCCCTCTTGGAGGATATTGCAGGAGGAGACGCAACAGTTGATGAAATCACCAACGGCGAAGAGCGTTACGACTTTATCGTCAAGGCTCTTAAGAAGGAGAGCATCAAGTCCCTCGTCCATCATCTTAAGTACAGCAAATCCGAGGTGCAGAAACAGCTGGACAGCATCCCTATTAGATTGGAAGAACTAGCCAAGACGCTCCCCGAGAAAGAAGATTGGGCTGAGCTTGGTGCCGACTTGCTCGAAAAGACCATGAAGCATAACGAGGTTAACACCAAGATAAGCAACATCAAGACAGGTGGCGCAGCCCAAGTCCGCAACGATGGCATCCGCAAGCAACTGGAGTTTCAGCGCAACCGCATTGACCAGATGGAGAAGGGCGCACGCATTCAGTCTGGCGAGCAAGAGACAAAGCATAATTCCGACCTCATCACCGCCCGAACCGCTAAATCCAAGGCACAGGCGATGGTCGATGAACTCAAAGCCAAGATGGACGGATTCAAAGATACCGAACTTCACATCAATCAGCAGTTGGAAGACCTAGAGAGACAGAAGAAGGACGGTGCGAAATTATACGATGAAGCCTCAGCCGAGCAATTTGAGTGGAACGATGAAGATTCATTCTGCCCACATTGCGGTCAGCCTCTGCCACCCGAGAAGGTCTTGAAGATGAAACGAGATTCCGAAGACCGCTTCAATGAGCGCAAGGGTAAACGATTGAAGAATTTGGTAACCTTGGCTGGTAATATCAAGAGCGACATCAATAAGCATCAGTCCCTCTTGGAGCAGTTGCAGGAAGACCGGACCACTACCACCAACCAACTCACCGAAGCCCACAAGGCACTCAAAGAAGCCGAATCCCACTACGCAGAGGTGGAGAAGGAGAAACCAAAGAGCTACACCATGATCCTCTCCGAGAACGACAACTACAAGCAAGCCACCGAAGAGGTCAAGCGACTGGAGGAAGAGCTTAACAAGCCTGTAGCCGATGATGAGGAGCAGAAGAAGATGCTCGCCGACCTAACGCAGCAATCTCAGTCACTACAAGAGGAAATGGAATCCCTCCGTTCTCGCCTAGCCAAGAAAGAGCAGTACGACCACGTTACCGCCCTCATTGAGGAATGCCATAAGAATAAGAAAATCTATCAGCAGCAGATAGATGAGCTAGACGAGAAGTTGGATATTGCGTCCGACTACAGCCAGAAGTCTTGCCAAATCCTAGAGGATAAGGTTAACAAGCACTTCTCGTTTGTCAAGTTCTCTCTCTTCAAGTCTGACATCAACGGCGAGAAGAAGCCATTCTGTGAGTGCTACCATGATGGCGTTCCTTACTCTCGTCTCAATGGTGCAGCCAAGGTCAATGCAGGAATCGACATCGCAAATACAATCTCCAAGTTCTACGATGTGTCCGTTCCTATGGTGCTCGATGAATGCGAGAGCAACCTCCATCCTATTTTCAAGGACGGTCAGCAGATTCGCTTCTATGTCACCAACGACCCAGAGCTAAAGGTTGAATATCCTGCCAAGGCAGTTGTGGAGTAAGCTATGGAGGTTAAGACCAAATATAACATAGGTGATGCCGTCTATCTGTTGGATGGATATAAAATCCACCGTGCCAACATCGTGGGAGTATTCTTCCAACAGATGGGCGAGTCACCATCTAGCATACAATACAAGTTCGCTGTCTTCCCGACAAAGAAGGAAAGCGAATGTTTCAAGACAAAAGAAGAATTAATCAAATATTTAACTAAATAAATTCCTACTATTGTAGGTAGTAAGTAATATGGCAGATACATTAAAGTTGACAGTCGAGGTCGATAAAGACCTCATCAAGGGAATGCTTGCATTAGGTGGAGGTATGAAAGACAATACACCTTCAATCGAAGTAAAGGCTTGGCTTAACGAACATGATAGCGTGGAGTTATCTGAAAGTACAATTAATGAAATTCCAGAAATGGGAGCAGCGATGGCTACGCTCGCACTTCTTGGAATCAGCAAGCAGATGTCAAACGATAAACCAACTAAAGAAGAGGAGAAATAATCATGGCAGAAACAGCAGTAGCAACCAAGCAGCCTTCCCAGAAGGCTCTTGCAGTAAAGAACTTCCAAGCGGTGATGAACAATAGTTATTACCAGACCCTCTTGGAGAATACGATGAAGGAGAACAAAGGAGCATTCACCACAAGCTTGATGGAACTCTTCACCTCCGACCCTCAGCTGATGCAATGCGACCCCAACGCCCTCATGAGCGAGGCTGTCAAGGCAGCAGGTTTGCGCTTGCCTATCAATAAGCAGCTAGGACAGGCTTACATCATCGTCTTCAAGAACAAAGACAAGGCAACAGGTCAGCTCGTTCCGACCCCAACCCTCGTAATCGGTACAAGAGGTTACGTTAACCTCGCCCTTCGCACCAACAAATACACCAACATCAACAAGGGTACCATCTACGAAGGCGAGTTCAAGGGCTTCGACAAGATTACGGGCGCACTCGATGTGAGCGGAACCAAGACATCAGATGTACCAGTTGGCTACTTCGCCTACTTCAAGGAAACATCGGGCTTCGAGAAGATAATGTATATGAGCCTAGACGATGTTTGCAAGTTCGCCAAGACCTTCTCGCCAACGGTCAAGTTCAACAACAAGATTACATGGCAAGGTTTGAAGGAGGTAGCCATCAAGCAGTCTGTCAATGGCGAAGGTGGAGGCTTGGGCTGGTACGCAGGATTCCAAGACATGGCAGAGAAGACCGTGCTCCGTCAGCTTCTCACCAAGTGGGGAGAACTCTCCGTTGATGCCGAGCAGATTATCAATGCCGATGAGAAGCCTACCGCCTTGCAGCAGCGAGACGCAGAGTTTGCCGAGGCAAAGGAAGTGATAACGGTTGATGCTGAGACAGGCGAAATCAAACAGCCATCTTCTGGAGATATGCAAGAAGCTTCTGTAGCAGAAGCAAAGCCAACCGATAACCCTTTCAAGTAAGCAAAGATGAAGCTAATAATTATTGGCTCTTCATCATCTGGCAATGCGTATGCCCTTCGAGCAGATTCAGGAGAAATCCTGCTGCTCGAAGCAGGTGTACCTTTCAAAGAGGTAAAGCGAGCCATCGGGTACAAGACAAGCAAGGTGGTAGGGTGCTTAGTGAGTCACGTTCATTCTGATCATGCCAAGCACATCCCAGAATACATCAAGGCAGGGATAGATGTTTATTCCAATAAGGAAGTTGCCTATGAGGTAAAAGGTGCAAAGCCTATATATAAAGAGAAAACCAAGAGCCTCGGCTCTTTCAGGATTACACCTTTTGCGGTCGAACACGATGTGTTAAACTTTGGCTATCTCATTTATCACCCTGAGGTTGGTGGAATCTTCTTTGCTACCGATTGTTACAATCTCCATCAGATTATCAAGGGTTGTCGTACCTATCTCATGGAATGCAACTACGAGGATGGACTCCTAGAAAAGGCTGTCAACGAAGGCAAGACCATCGCAAGCCAAGCCGACCGCATCCGTCTCTCCCACATGAGCCTAGCCCATGGCATCCAGTTCTTGCAGCAATGCGAAGCCGAGAAGTCCGCCAAGCAGATAGTTCTCATCCATGGTTCCTCTCGCCACCTCAATCCAGAGAAGGCAGTGAGCAAGTTTCAACAAGTCTTGGGCGTACCTACATATTACGCCCGACCACATTTAGAAATCAATTTAATGTAAATACAGTAATGAGCGTATATAATCCCAATGATCCTAGAGATTATCTAGCAATCGTCAAGGAAGTAGAGAAAGCCAAGGAATGCAAGTACAAGCTAGAGATTAAGAAGTTCCACCCAGTCCAGACCGACAATCAGCAGCGTTTCATCCACTTCATGATTTCCTATTGGGCGATGAAGAACGGCGACACCTTCTATAGCACCTTGCGTAACATTCAGCTTCATATCTGCCCTGTGCCATTCTTTACAGGCGAGAAAGACGAGCAAGGCAACGATAAGTTCAAGCCAATCTCAGCCCTCACCACCGCCGAGGCATCATCAGTTATCCGAAACTTCCTCGACTACGCTTCAATGAACGGCGTTCCGATACCAGAACCCGAGGATAAAATCAGTATCGACTACTGCAAGCGAGAGTTGGAAAGTTCAGGTGCCGGTTGGGTATAGTTAACAACTAAAATGTAGAATCTTATGAAGACATTAAAGGAAATCAACGCAGAGGCAAAGAAATTTGCACCCGACGACGAAGCGATGCAAGAAGCCTTCATTCAAGGAGTACGTTACGCTCTTACAGGTCGCTATTACAAGGAAGCCGAACTGTTTAATGAGACGAAATCCTTAGCTGTAAAGGTGCAAGATGCCGTATTTATTGGAGAAAACGACTCCTTCGAAGATTGGTGGGAAATGTATCAAAAAAAACGAGGCAAGAAGAAAGCCAAACAGAAATGGGACAGACTTACCGAAGAGCAGCAAACAGCTTGCTTGCTAGCCACTCCAGCTTACGTAGCCTCTACTCCAGACCCAGTGTACAGAAAAGACCCCCTCACTTACCTCAACGGCGAGTGTTGGAACGATGAAATCATAAACAAGCCAAATTATGAGCAGCAACGAACTATCAGCCTCGCTTCAAAGGCTGCAAGAATCCTCTCTAGTCCCGACAATCCAAGATAAGAATGGCTACGTTCGCCCCATATCCATCCACGAAGCGGTAAGCCGCAACACCAAGACCATGCTCACCTTGCGAAAGGAGCGAGGCTTGAAACCGCTCATCGGATGGGTCAAGGGGCGATTGATAGAACTCTTCACTTATCTCGGAGCCTTCGATATAGCCAGTGAGTATCAGATACAGATGCTAGCCACTAGAATCTGTGCCAAGTATTACTATTGGACTCCCACCGAGCTGGATTTCGCCTTCCTCTCCTTTGCCAACGGTGAATATGGCAAACTTCACCACTACAACCACGACAGAGATACGAGCGTAATCAATCCGCAGGACATCATGGAAGCCCTCGGCAAGTTCGATAAAGACCTGTTGGAAGAACGTGGAAGGGTAGAGGAGGAAAAGAAAAGACAGGAAGAAGCCAAGCAAGCAGCCAAGGATGCCAATAAGCCCCATGGCTTGGAGGCATGGAAACTTTATTGCGAGAGCCATGGTCTTGATCCTGCCACTCATCGCATCCAATCTGTCAAGCTCCACGATGTCAACGAAGAGTTATATCCCGAGCGAGACGAGAACGGAATCATCAAGAGAACAATCGACAAAATCAAAAGAAAGTTATGAATAGACAAGAAATCGAAATCATCGTGGCATCCGCAATGTTCCTTCTAGGAATAGCGGTAATCATCTACGACCGCATCAAGTACCACAAGTACTATACTAGCAAAGGCAAGCTGATAGTCCTTCGCCTCAATAACCCCTATGTTCGCAGAATCCTCGAAGGCAATCACTTCAACCTCTGCGAGTGCGCCTATTACAACACCCATCAATACCTCTTCACGATAGAGGGCGACCGCATCTGTGGCTTCACCGAAGATTGCACCCATCTGATATCCGATGCAGCCAAGCACAATCAGGAGGTAGTTGATTGCGGTATCAACATCAATCGTTTCGTTTACGAGGTTCAAAAGGCTCAGAAAGAATATAACACGGAGGCAAAATGATGAAACAAGCGATGAAAGCCCTGTTCCTAGATATCATGCTCGATGGCAAGTTCATCTGTACCCTAAAGTACAAGTACTGCCCATTGTTCACGATTGATTACAACGAACTCTTGAAGTTCGTGGAGCAAAAGAGACCGACATTGAAAGGTAAACCATATAGAATAATGTTTTAGTTATGGATTTAGATAAGAAGGCAATAGAAGCTGCCAAAGAATACAACAAGAAAGTAGAAAACGAGTTGAAGAAAGTGTTGCGTAGAAAGCAAACTAGTGGAGAACTTTATGCTAATTCGGTAATAAGAGAATGTTCATTTCAAGCTGGTGCTCACTGGGCTATCGAACAGTTTTTAAAAGAACTGTGGCATGATGATAGTGAAGAACCAAGAAACAAGGCATCCGTACTTGTTATTGGTGGAGATAAAGACCATATAATTTATTACTTGGAGTCTGACTATCAAGATTGGAATCATGAAGTCGAATTGTGGGAAATAAATAAATGGTGTTATCTTGATGATTTACTAGAGCAGAAAGGAGGCAGTAATGGTTAAAGAATTTGTTGATTACAATGACCCTCGTCCATATTATAATATGCCACATTACCCTATTGGGACTATTATTAGAACAGACTTACTTTCTCCAAAGGAGTATGGTCAGAAACTTTTAAACAGAAAGCGAGGCAGAAAATGATAATGTTTTTTATTTTAATACTATTCATAGCAATAGGATTTAGCATATTTGCATTATTCTTTACCGATAGTGTTCATTCCCCTATTGCTTGGGTAAGTTTAATAGTAGCACTGTTATGTATTTATTCATTAGCTTCAAAGTTTGCGACCATGAGTGAACAGCCAAAAGCTATAGATGTGTATAGAGGTAAAACAGAGCTAAGAGTTACTTATGAGGGTAAAATACCTGTGGATTCATGTGTAATTTATAAAAGAAAATGATATGAAGGAATATAAGATAGGTGAAGAAATCACATTGGTGGTTAAAGAAGAACCTAAGTCCTGCATGGGTTGTTTTTTCTTTAAAAGTCCCATGTCTAACATTTGTTGGAAGTTGTGTACTGATTGTTATCGTTCAGACCACAAGAATGTAATATTCGTTGAGAAAGGAAAGTAAGTATGGAACAGAAGAATTTATATATCCCTGGGGATTTGGTAATGACAAACGGAGTTCCATTAGGGACAGCCGAAGGTGTTGTTTATAGAGTTACAGTGACAGACCCAAACAAGACTTTGAGACTTAAAGATGGAACAGTCTTGAAAGGTACAGTCTGCTTAGAGAATATCGAAAGTACAGAATTTGGTGATAAAGGCTATCTTATGTGTGAGTGCTGTGCTTGGGTGAAGGATATTGTTCCTTTGAAACTTTCGTCTGAGATTCTCCAAAAGAATGGGTGGAAGTATACTAAAATAGTCCCATCTTTATACCAATACTATAAAGATGATATTTACATTAAGTATGATAAGTTAGAGGAGAAGTTTAAGTTTGATGATTTGTATTGGTCTGCGTATTCTTTTGAAATACCTTACGTGCATACCTTGCAGCATCTTCTCTTCGGATTGGGCTTAAAAACAGAAATGGAGGTATAGGTATGAACCATCTTACAAGACAAGATTTTATTCAACTTAAAAATATGTTATGCTTATATAACAATCGGTATGCAAAAACCAACACAGAGGCTATGCACATACAAGAGGTTATACGGAGCATAAATAGAAGATTAAACGTTTAACACCTTCGAGCTAAATAGTGAGAATATGAAAGCAAGACATATTAGAAAATTACGTAAGAAAATCCTTTCTCCAGATTATAATAGAAAGAGATATGAAGAACTTCTTGATTGCCTCAAAGATTGGAGAAATTTCGCAGAGTTCAAATGTAATAGCTTTTTTGTTGGTTATGAGCAAGCTCAATATAACATTGCTATACACAACAAGAATGTACCTCGTCTTGAAAAGAAAGCAGAATGGTATAGAAAAAGATTAGAAAATGTTCCTATTAAATATAGACCATTATGAAGATTAGACTGGCAAAGAAGATACAGAAAGCCGACCCTTATAGTGAATCTCAAAACAATAGCAATTCACATTATTGGAAGAGAAAGTATAAGGAAGCATATAATGAGTATGGCTGTGTGTATTTTTGTGATACTTGGTTTAAATGCAAATATCGAAACAAGTTCGACCACCGCATCACCAAGGCGATAAGTTTAACAAATAAAAATAAATAAAATCATGAACGAAATTACAATGATTAGCAAGTCAAAGCTTCACAAGTTCAAGGTTATCACTGCCAAGGGAACCATTTACGGCGAGAACCAAGTTTCTCCAAAGAACCAGAACGAGACACAGCCACGATGGTACGACAACAAGTTTAACGAACTTCTTAAAATATTATTAGGAGAATAAAAATATGGAACAAAACACAGAGACAAAGACATTGAGTTTCAGCAAGGGAATGACCAACATTCCGAGTGATAACATCTGTACAGACGATGAGCTTATGGAGTCTGTCGGATTCATCTACCGTGATGGGGAAATGAAGCCGATACAGAAGCCATTCTGCATCACAGGCGATACGCCGCTTGAAGGAAAGCTTGTGTATGTTCACAAGTTGGCAGACTACAGAAACCTTATCACCTACGTAGAGGACAAGAAGCAGCTCCTCATCCACATCTATGCTCAAAGTGGAGACACCACAGCGGAAGATAAGCAGACGATAGAACTTGGCTCAAAGTTGCTAGACATCAAGCATGTTGGTAATACATTGGTGTGCGCTATAGAGAATGGGAATCATTACTTGCTATTCAAAAATAACAAGTATCAAGATCTTGGTACGGATTTACCAGAGCCTGGTATTGTTATAGGCTTGCAGAGTACTAGCGACCAACCAACTATGAAGACTAATTGCATATTGAAAGAGTTGGTCAAAGATTCTGATATGTATCTGGTTCCGAGAAATAGCCAAGATAAGGATTACTCGTATGACGAAAATGGGCAATTGGTTAAAGTATTTACCAAGGACGGAGTGCCTAGTAATATATATACAAGATACAAGAAATACGAGCTATATACCGACAAGGAAAAGTGGGATAATGCTCAAAAGGCTATTCAAGGTCACATTGGAGAGGTTGAAAAACTATGCAAGAAGAATAAGATGTTCCTTCATCCTTTCTTTGTTCGTGTGGCTTTAAAACTTCACGATGGTAGCTATGCCAAGATTTCTAATCCAATAATCTGTTATCCTAGCGTTCGAAAGAATGTCTATATGGTACCTGTGTGGTATGACGAAGATAGCAAAACGTGGAAAGAAACAAATGCTGACAATTGGGCTGTTACCGATTTTATGTATTTCCCAAGAACTGCACACATAGAGTTTGCTCCTATCCTTAAGGACTGGGAGAAATGGAAGGATATAGTAAAAGAGTTCGTGGTATTTGCAACGAAAGAGGTCGTTCCTTACAAGTTGGAGGAAACATGGAACTTTTCTGCTCCTCTCGATTCTCAGGGTAAGATTTACGCAGATAGCATTGAGGTTGATACGGCGGCAACACCTGTTCAGATGAAATATCAATGGGGCACAAATACAGAGCATGGTATGAAATACCCAGCTACGGTTATTCAACCGACATACAAAAGTGATAAGGAAATTATAGAGGAGCTTCTTACTAGAACACAATTTTATAAGCTATTATCTCTTAAGACAGATGGAAGTGTTGGATTCTTTCCTTCGTCAGAAGGATTAAGTTTCCTTTACTGGTTGAAAGGAAAAGACTATATCAAGGATGGAGTACTAGAGAACCTAGAAGAGCAGGAGCAATTGCCAAAGGATGATTACTATGGGTGGACTAAGAACGTTTTTACAAACATGTTTACTTATAATAACAGATTAAATTCTTTTGGCATAAAGCGTTATCCTTTTCGTGGTTTCGATTATTTTGTCGCAAAGAAAAATAAATCTTATGTAGAGCCATACGGAAATATAATTGACGTTACTTTCTATGTTCACATCGTTTCAAGCAAGATGGATAGATGGGTTAAGTCTAATGACACAGGTTATGTGTATGGATTGGACGGATGGTTTTATTATCCAGACCCTAATGCAACAGAGGTGATTATCTATCGTCATGATCAAGGAGTAAGTAAAGGCAGAAGAATACAGCTTAGACAACATCCTATGTTGAACGGCTCATACTCATTCGAAAACTTGCCTCTTTCTGGAAATAACTACAACATAGAAGATAATATCGAGCTACCAACTGTAGATGATAACGCATGTGAAGAGATGGATTCGCAGATATACACATCAAATGTCAACAACCCTTTTGTCTTCGAGGTATCTGGCGACAACACTGTAGGCACAGGCAAGATACTCGGCATCACAGCCAATACCGATGCTGTCAGTCAAGGACAGTTCGGTCAGTTCCCTCTGTTGGTATTCACCACCGAAGGCATCTATGCCCTCTCTGTCAACTCTGAGGGATTGTATTCCGCAGCCTATCCTGTCTCCCGAGACGTGGCTAACGATAACTCTCCATTCACACCGACCGACAAGTTCATCTTCTTTACCTCCAAGAAGGGATTGATGGCAGTGAGCGGCGGAACGTCTGCTTGTGTGAGCCGACAACTCGGAGGCAGATTGCCAGACGATTTGAATTATTTCAGCGCCGATGGCGAACCGCTTGTGTTGGAACATATCGACCATGCAGGTATTGTTAAGTTCTTGAAGGATTGCCTCATCGCCTACGATTATCAAGCATCGCTCCTTCGCATTTTCGGCAAGGATAAGTCCTACCAATACATATATAATATGGAAGACCAAACCTTTGCCCTTGATAACAGCGGAATCGTAGCCCAGGCAGTAGTAAATGATTACCCCGACAACCTCATACAGGATACCGATGGAAATGTGTATTCGCTGACAGATAAGCCAGATGTTAATGAGGACGAGAACCTGTATAGCGGCACCATTATCACTCGACCGATGAAGCTAGGTAGCTCACTCATACTGAAAAGCCTTCGAGCAATCCAGCACTTCCGTAGAACAGAGCAAGGAAAGTTGCATTTGGATATTCTCGCCAACAACAACGCCGGCAAGCAGTGGTGCAAGCTACCTTCACTCTTTGGCAAGCCGTGGGCATTCTTTACCTTTAAGTACACCCTCACCGACTTCAAGGCTTGTGATTCCTTCCAAGGCACAGCGGTAACCATCCAAAACCGCCGTTCTCTGCTCCGAGGACAAAACTAGCCATCAAAACCACAAAGGCGACTACTCATTACGAGCGGTCGCCTTTTTCATTTCAACTAAAACTTAAACCTTAAAAAACTTATGAAACACATTACGAAGAAATCCTACTATATATCCTAACCAGAAGCACCACAAATGCAGAAGTCCGTTCACATTCGGCACGATCATGGTGCAAACGATGAATGGCATCGCCTTTACGAAGGCATCCTTCCACCTTCCTGTTCTTCCCCACATAATCCCAAAAGCACCAAACAAGAACCCCGAAAGCCCCATCGTCTCACCATCCACATACATCGGCAGAAAGCTAGCCACTACAGCCACCCCGAAAGCCTCAGCCAGAGGAATCTTATTCCTGATGCTCCAGAGTACCATCATGTTGATGCAAAGATGAAACACATTCGCATGACAGAAGCTATACACCAGATGATTCCACCATGGGCACCCATCATAGAATCCAGTATGCAGGAAATACCCACCAATGCAAGCCAAGCTAAGAACCATCTTAACCCTTAAGTTCCTTATTTTTCCGTCTTGACCTAATATCCTCGAAATGGTAATTTTTTCCATATTTCTTTAATGAGGGGAAAATATCTTTAAACGTATCTGCGCTGATATAAAATTCTGATGCTGGCTGAGAGACCAAGAACTGACAGATGAACCAGAGCGATTTGCCCATAAACTCTTGCTTTTGGGTCATTTGGTTTAATATCTTAAACATCTCCAAATACATGCTCCGAATCTTTGGCGACAACTTTTCTATCTTGGAAGTGTCGCCCATAACCATCGGTCGCAACATGTCGTATGCTTGTTTGGGGGTAACATAAAAGCGAGGGGCAGGATGGGTAACGGTCTTTTCATAAGCCTCCCTCTGGGTGCGGCATTTGGTATAGACCTCCCGATAAGCCTCCATTAGGTCTTCTCGCATCTTGCAAGTCAACTCAAATTTTCTTCTCACCATACACTTGTCTGTTTAGATGATGCAAATATACAACTTATTTAGAAAATATCCAAATTGTATAGTAATATTTAACTTTTTACCATAAAAATGTTCCTTTTTGTCTAGAAATGGGCGTACCTGCATAGTTCCGTGGATAAAGTTATCCCCAGATACAGCAGAGC
>ERZ808270.457-NODE-457-length-23683-cov-7.377476_pt1 | contig 23683 bp, 20 predicted proteins | sample MGYA00521082_ERZ808270 | MGnify/ENA primary metagenome ERZ808270 (study PRJEB31516, sample SAMN03275594) | gut metagenome | biome: mammalia-associated habitat; material: feces | host: Papio cynocephalus | place: Kenya | collected 2012-07-27 ... | reverse complement strand
GCATTTATAAGCCATGGAACGTTTTTGTTGATAAATATAGTGAATTCGACGACCCACTAGATATTGAAGAAGAAAACAAAGCCTTGAATGATGTGGTTAATGCCACAATAAAGAAGTATACAAGAAATGAAAAAAGATTTATTAAGGCAAACGGAATGAACATGTTGGATTTCAAAGAAAAGCCGGAAAGACGTCCCCATAAGCCAGATTTTTGGTCCTTTGATGCATAGTTTTCTCGCTTCGGTTAACCTTTTTCGCAATTGAATTAGGCCCAGTAGGGAATATAAATGGTGTCTTTTTTATCGAAGCCGTTCACCTTTTTGATAAGTCCTTCTGAAACCGCTTGAGCAAGAAGGCGGCTGATTTGGTATTTTGCTTGCTCTTCTAAGCCGAATCGCTCACGAATCGAAGAGTTGGTTGCTTGTCGAGAGGAAAGATAAGCCAAAACGACATGGTCATAGATCGCTTTTTGCTTTTCGCTCGTGAGCAATTGGTCAAATCCTTTTGCAAAGAATAGTATCACTCTGACTCCGCTTGGCGTCTGCTCAACCTTCATTGGTGGAAGGTGCTCTTTTTCTAACGACGCGACGATTTTATCGAATCCGCTTCTGGCTGTATCTCCGATGTTGATGCGCCTTAAGAATGAAGCCATTTTTTCATTACGTGGTTTTGGTGAGGAATCAATCAAACGGTCGATAGGGATATCAAGCCTACCAGGGTTAGAAAATTCGACTCGATTCGGGAATATTTCGACTAATGGTCCGCCTTCGGAAAGTAAATCCTGGTGGATAAGGGTATTGCCCAATGCTTCTCGAATAGAAATTGAGGGCAGGGCATATTGATTTTTTCTTATGCCCTGAACAAAGGTGTCTGCAATTTGAAGGAAAGACATGATTTGGGTATAAGCCTTTTCAAACGATAAAACATATCCTTCGTTGAATTCGTATTTTCCCATCGTTTCAAGACGATCAGATGTGTTATAGCGAACGATGCGAATCATTTTATTTTCAAGCCCGGCAAAGGAATACAACTGTTTCCCAAATAATAGAGCCCCATAGGCAGTGATTGAATAAAACTCTTTTTCCCTCTCTACGACAAAACCTTCTATAGAAAAAGAAGAAAGCCATTCTTCTTGATTATTAGGAAGAGGAAAACCGAGCGCTGAATAATAAGCTTTCATGTCAAGTTCGCTTTCAACTTGTGCACTATTTAAATTTGATAGAACGATCCTTTTTTCTGGGCTAGTATCATCTAATTTTTGCCACAGCTCTTTTTCTAGAAACGGATATTCTTTGATGTTCTTTTTATTTGTTTCGATTCGGCAGTAAGCTTGCTTTTTGAACGTGGTTTCAAAATGCGTTGCGGCAGGAATCCTAAGCACGAGTATATGGTGACCATCAATTTCAATTTCGTAATCTTCTAACGCTAAAGAGGGGGTTAGAAGATTTTTCCAATAGGCCAATATCTCTTGCCCGCCCTTTTTCCAGCTATTAAAAGATAATGTGGTTCCGACGAACTCATGTGTTTTATCGTTAACTCCCCAAATTAGATAGCCATAAGGGACCCCGTTAAGGAGAGCCATATTTGACAAAGCGGAGATATATTCGCCCATTTCGTCAGGATCATCGTTATTCTCTTTAAATTCAATATAAGGGGATTCTCCGCCCGCTTTGACGATACCTTGAACGATATACGTTATTGTGGAAATGTCTTGCATATATTTCCCTCCAACTAGTTGTATTTAACCTAATCGCAATTTGAGCGCAATAGCGCGCAATTAAGCGCAATTAAAAAACATTCGATAAATAGCCAACTTTGAATTTTGGCGTGCCTATTTTTGCAATAGCGCGCAATTAAAAATAATGCTTCTATCGGTTCTAATAATCTGGCCGCAAGGTTCTCTTTTGCTTTTAAAAGCGTGAATTTTTTGTCACAAAAGGGAAGCAAATCCGTCATTGCGGTTGACGGGCGCCCAAACCGGAATTAGAATGGGGTCGTAAGGAAACTTACAAAATCTCGGATGGCCGCTGCCGTACAGTGCGGAGTTCTAAAATCTCGGATGGCCGCTGCCGTACAGTGCGGAGTTCTAAAATCTCGGATGGCCGCTGCCGTACAGTGCGGAGTTCTAAAATCCAAGGGTCGCCAAAAAACGATCCTTTTTTTGAAGGGAGAGTCAATGGAAATACGGTTCTATGCTATTTCAGACGCTTGCATTGCTAAGTTGTTTTCAGTCGACAAAAGAGTGCTTTCGAATCATGAGAATGATAGAAAACACACTAGGCCTTATATTGGATTTTTGATAAAGCTCGATAACTACAATTATTTCCTACCTCTTTCTTCAGAAGACCCTAAAGACTATGACAAGCATGGGAAACTGCGCCTTTCGACGCAAACTATTTTGAGAATGAAAAACAAGAAGGGGGATTTTCTAGGTAAAATATTGCTTAACAACATGATTCCCGTTCCCGATTCCGAGATTCAAGAAATTTCTCTAAATAAAGAGGCATTAACTCTTAATAAGAAGACAGATTCCCACATCATCAAAGAGAATAAATATAAAGATCTTTTAATTGACGAATTAAATTGGATTAAAGAGAACATTTTAGAAATAACGCGTAAGGCAAAACGGCTCTACAGCGCAAAAATTAATGAGAATAATAAAACGTATTGGGAAGGTAGAGAGAAACCGAAATTTTTAGAGGCGACGGTAGATTTCAAAAAATTAGAAGCTTCCGTCACGATGGAATACGCTAAATCGAAGCTTTAACCCGTGCTAGGATGTGGAAGGAGGTTATTTATGGAAGCGGCCTCGTTCTATTTATAGACACTAATTTTGATGCATACTGATGCACAAATGAATTGAATGCATGATTCTTTGAGCTTCGCTTTTTCTAGTTTTGACTTAAGAAAAAAGAAACGCGAAAACGATCAAAAAACTGAATTTTCAAGATATCTACCAAAAGTTGATGAAGAAGGGGGCTACTAGCTTCCTCAATAAATCATTGTTTTCATCATATTGGTCACTTTTAAAAACTTGTCGGATTTTTCCTTGTCGGAAATTTCCGACAAACATATACTTTATGGTGAAAGCAGGTCGAATATGAGATTTATAGGACGAGAAGAAGAACAAAAAGCAATTCATTATCTCTTGAGCCAAGACGGATTTCAGGGAGCGATTATTTATGGAAGAAGAAGACTTGGAAAAACGGAACTCCTTAAGCATTGCTTGCTCAATCAAAATGTTCCGTGCATTTTTTATCAGTGCAGCCAGGAAAGCGAAGAAAGCAACGTTAGCGATTTGACCAAAGCCATTGAAGAGGCGCTTTCTTTAACTCACCTTCATTTCGATTCTTTTGTTGACGCCGTTGCTTTTGTTTTCGAGAAAGCTATAGAAAGAAAAATTTATTTTGTTATCGACGAATATCCTTATATTCGAAAGATCTCGCCATCCATCGATTCCAAATTGCAAAGAGTCATCGATCAATATCGTCATTCAACGCATGTTTGCTTCTTTTTGTGTGGAAGCAGTGTTTCTACGATGGAGGGATTGCTTTCAGAAGGAAATCCTCTTTATCGCCGTTTTGCCCTCTCCATTTTATTGAAAGAGATGGATTATTATGATTCGTCTTTGTTTTACCCAACCTTTTCGCTTGCTGATAAAGTGCGCTTATTCGCAGCTTTTGGTGGGAGCCCTTTCTATAATTCTCAAATTAACGAAAACCTTAGCGTCACTGAAAATATCATCTTGCTATTAAGCGGGAGATTCGCGGCGGTTGCAGATGACATTACCGTTAATTTGAAAAATGAGATAGCAAAGATCAATAACGCGAACGCGGTTTTTGCATCTATCGCGGAAAAGAGGGCGTTCCATTATTCTGATATTTTAGCGGAATCCCATTTGCCTTCTTCTTCCATTTTAAGCGATGTTTTAGAAAAACTGCTTAGCATGGATTTGATTGAATACGTGTGCCCGATTAATGATAAGAATAACAAGACAAAATCAGGATATCAGATTAAAGACAACGCGATGCGTTTCTTTTATCGATATATCTTTCGTAACCAAAGCGAAAGAGCTTTATTAAGCGAAGAAACGTTCTATCGAGATTTCATTCAAAACGACTTTGAGAGCGAATTTGTTCCTAAGACGTTCGAAACCGTTGCGAAGCAATATCTAATCCGCCGTAATAAAAGAGGCGAGAATAAGCCGCTTCTCCTAGACATCGGTACCTATTGGTACGATTGCCCAAAGGAAAGGAAGAACGGGCAATTCGATGTGGTTGGGAAAACAAAAGATGGCTATGTGTTTTACGAAGTGAAATTCACAAAAGAACCAATCACTAATAACGTGATGCAAAATGAAATCGATCAAGTCAAAGAAACAACTTCGACACCGATTCAATATGGCTTTGTTTCTCTCTCTGGCTTTGATTTAAGAGGGGCAGTGCCTTATATCTTAATTACAATCGAGGATATCTACCAAGGATAAAAATAAGGTGCAATTCAACGGTTCGCTTTAGACGCCCCTTTGTTTATTCCCGTCTTCAGCAGTTAATGATAGAAAATCGGCTTAAATGCTGAACTTTTTTGGAATTTAATGTAGCCTTAAGTTTTCATTCCGGATATCTTCTTCGGCTACTTGCTCGAATAATACTTGTGGTTGAGGCCCAAAGAATAGCTTCTCTCCAATCTCTCCAATGCCTTGGAGCTTGTGTACAATGCCTCGCCGTAGCCCGTTTCCCGGTCGATCCTGACGTTCATGCTTTTCAGCGTGCCTATCAAAGCGCCGCTATTTATCTCCCGGCGCTCAGCTTCAGCTTCAATAGGCCATAGATCAAAAGGGAAACGAAGCAAACAAGGAAATGGGTTTGGATCCTTTCGCTCTTCTATTGGTAGACGGGCCTCGCCTTGAAGTTGGTCTTCATTACCCTGAAGCTGTTGATCCTGAGTATTTCCTTGACGTCGTCCTCGAGTACACTAATCAACGATAAGTAGACAGTTTTGCAGGAAGTTGTAGACAAGCTCCTGGGGTATTGGAGCCGCCGAGCTTCTTAAGGTACTCTTCCTTGTGCTGTTTCGGGGTCAGATAGCCAAAGTAGCACATTGGCTTTCCCTCGTTGAAGAACCTTATGTATTCCCTACATAGCTCGAGTACGCTGACCTGGAAACGTGGTGCCTTTCCATACAACCCTTGTCGGAAAGGCTCCCTTCGTGCAGCGCTTTTTCAACGGGGAGGTTACTTCTTTCGTTAGTTTCATTCTGTAACCTCCTTGTCTACAGTGCATAGCATCCGTATACAAAATTGTAATGCACTGTCTACTTAAAGGTTAGCAGTCCAGAAGAAACCTCAAACGCTTTCATGACGCTCAAAAAAATGGCGAAAATATAAGGCTTGTTCCACCTGACACCATTTATAAAATGGGCTATATGCCTTTGTTTAATTTCTTTAGATTGATTAATGAAAATATGTGTGATGATTATGGATTGTGGGACGGAGAACATTGCGAGCAAAACAACCCTATTCTTTTAATGTGTAAAAAAGATTAGTTTCCGGATTTTGTGTTATTATCAATTTGGAGGTAGCGTTATGGACAACAAAAGAAAAACAAAGAAATCAGTCATCGATACTCTTCTAGAATGGAAATATAATCCATCCGAAATTGAAAGAAGAGTGGAAGAACGACTACTCTCGGAAGCGCAGCAAAAAATCATTAAAACATTTAAGTTCTAATTTGATTTGAAACTTTGCTTATTGGTGCACGCTTGGTCCAATGGAATACCTCATTGGATCTATTTAATTCAGGTTGTTTCTATCAATCGTTTGGTCTAATTGATTTCATCAGTTTTTCGAAATAGGGGATATCCCCGTTTTTTAAAGCATTTAGGAAGGGGAACAAGTTTCCTGCTGGCAATTGATTTTTGTAATCTATTGATAAATCTTTTGCGTTTTTCAGTAAATCGTCATAACGATAAAAATCATAAATGAAAGATTCCTTTATTTTTGTTAATTGCCATTGTGATGCATTATATGGGCTAGCGACAATTTGCCCCTTTTCATCCTTTTTGCTATTTCCGATATCTTTCCAATAATGATGAATGAGGGGTGTATTGCGCTCTTTTGATGTTTCGAGCAAAGCAACTTTTTCCAAGGTGTCGCATCCTAATAAGAGGAACTGCATAATGTTCGGATTTGTGCATAAACTCGCCGCATCGACTGCCTTTTCTCCTCCCAGTATGTCTTTGAGATGTTTTCTAACTACGTTATATGGCGAGCCTTTTTCTATCTGGCGATTATCAACATCATAAACAGCAAAAATCGCATCAATTTCTTCTTCTACGATTCTACCTTGGAATATCGCACCGATATTTCCATATCCATAGGCGTTTCTAATCATTAAATCAATATTATTCGCAAGCCCTTTTTCCTTCACAATTTCAAAAAGGCACTCTTCTTCGTTACCTTCTACGATTAGATTGATACGATAGGGCTTCATTCTATTCTTTAAAACCTTTGTCTTTATTAGCCAAAATCAACGTTTGAATAAAGTTCGGCGATGGGAGAATACCAAATTCACCCTCATTGTAGCGTTTGATTAAATTCGATCCTTCACGCGGGCCACCATCCTTTACGACCATGTTTTTTAAGCAAGACAAAGTCGCACCGTTATCGTCTCTTTCTATGAAGTAGATTTGGTCTTTTCTTAATAGCATTTTGCAACCAATGAGCAATAAATCATGTGCGGTAAATACGATTTGACCATGCTGATTGATCATATTGTTAAAAGCACTTACGATGGCTCTAGTTAAGCGGAAGTGGAGCCCATTGTCTAATTCGTCTACGATAAGTGTTTTTCCTTCCATGATTGCTTCGTAAACATAAGCTGCCAAAGCTTCAATTTTCTTTGTTCCTGAAGAATCGTAAACAATGGATGGGACTGACGTTTTCTTATAAGTGGTCGCTAGATGTAAAGAATCAATGAAGTGTTCGTTTTTCTTTAATACGTCTTCACTGATTTTAGTTTCATCGATAAAAGGATTTTCCTTTTTGTATTCAAAATCCTGGATGGAAAGATCAGCGTTTTTCACGAAGCTAGTAATAAAGGCTTTTTCCTTTTCGTCATATCCTTTTAAAGCCTCCATCGTTTTATCTAGCGGTATGTTATATAGCTGGACGATTTCTAGCGAATTAGCGAGTTTTTGCAAAGATATTTGCCATTTTTTTAAGTTAGAAAAACGATTTTCGTCTAGCGCAAGCGCGTAAAGGATTGGATTTTTTGCAGAAACAATGGATAAAACCTCGTGATTATCCACGCCAAAGACGACAAATTCTTTCTTTTCGATATCTTTGCCCAGTATCGTTTTGTATAACGGTGAGCCAGATTCATAATAGGTAATACCTGTGAGTTTTTCTTTGAGGAAATGCTTCTTGTTTGCATCATAAGTGAACTCGTATTTCATCCAACCCATTCCATCTAGGTTGTTATAAGTAATGGAACAAGAAGTTAATGGATTTTCATTAAAAACTGGATCGTTGCAGGTAAAATCGGTTATGCCTAGAAGTACTGATTTTATAACTTTAAAAAGTTCCAAAAGATTTGTTTTGCCAGAGTTATTAGGACCATAGATTGCAACGGATTTTAAAACGTTTCTTTTATCAATTTCGATGGAATTAGACATTAAGGTTTTAGTCCTACCATCAGCAAGAAAAGAAAGCGAAGAATCCCCTTGAAACAAACGGTAGTTATTAAACGTTACTTCTAAGATCATATTACTTTATCCTTCCATCTAATCATAACTAACATTTCATTTATGTGCAATAAAAGAGCATAAAAATGAATACTAATGTTTCCTCTTTTTAGTATGTTATCTAGAAAACGTAGTCGCCATATTCGATACATAAAACGCTTTTGCTACGATGAATTGAATCAACAGAATTATTGATTTTTGCAAGCAAATAGTTGCAAACAAAGCAAAAACATGAAACCATTTATATAGAAGCGGAAGAGAAAAAATCTCTTTCGGTTCTAAAGGAGTAAAGGAATGCTTGTCACATTTAAGTTTAACAATTGCTATTCATTTCGAGATGAGCAGATTTTTTCTATGATCCCAGGATTGATGAGAAAACATAGCGAGAGAATTTATCGTGGAAAAAATCATTTTAGATTAAACAAATTCGCTGCTTTTTTTGGTTCTAATGGTTCTGGAAAATCAAACTTTGTTAAGGCTTTAATGGCGATGAGAGATATTGTCGGAGTTGGGGTTAACGCTTCTAAAGTCCAGGCATTTCGATACGATGAAGCAAATAACAACACGGAATTTGAAGTTGAACTTTATCTAGGCTCTAAACTTTTTAGTTATGGTTTTACTTGCAATTTAAAGAACAAGACCATCGTTGATGAGTGGCTAGCGGAAGTAAAGATTAATGAAGATGAATATCTCTTTAAAAGAGAAAAAGGAAAAAAGATTTGGATCAGCGATAAATTTTTCGTTAACGATAAATTAAAGAGTAGATTAAGCGTCTATAAAGACGAAGTGGATGAATCTAAGAACTTGCTCTTTTTAACGAAAGTCGTTCAAAGCACTCTTAATTCTGAATTCAAAAAAGAGCTATCCGCTTTTTATGAAGTTTATTTTTTCTTTGTTCGCAAATTAAATATTACCACTCCGCTCAATCTTGTTTCCGTAAATGGCGTTGATTTAGCCGAAAATAACAATTTAAAAAGACTAGGCGAACTGCTTCACAAATTCGATACCGGGATAACTGACGTTACTAAAACGGAAGTAAGCGAAGCAAAATTCAAAGAAGAAGTTCCTGCAGAACTATATGAAGAAGTTACGTCAAAACTTCAAAATGACTCTACGATTAAAGGCCTTACGATTCGATCCCATTCGGATTTTTGGGTACTTAAAAAAGCGAAAGATAAAAATATCATTTATAGCAAAGTTCAGTTCATTCACTTTGGGCAGGTCGACAAGCCATTCGATTTAAAAGATGAAGCAGATGGTACGAAACGCTTATTCACTTTGCTCGATATATTGATGTGGAACAATGACGATACCACGTTTGTTGTTGATGAATTAGACAGGTGCTTACACCCGTGTTTGACGAGGGCCTTTGTTAATGAATTTCTTAAACTTGCTGGTGCTAGCAACTACAAAAATCAATTAATCATATCAACACATGAATCGCGTTTGATGAATCTAAAATATCTTAGAAGAGATGAAATTTGGTTTGCGAATAATGAAGGGTTAAAAGGTTCTAAGATTTATCCTTTTGATCAATTTAACGAAAGATACGACAAGGTTATTGATGAAGCATATTTGTCTGGTCGATTTGGCGCGGTCCCAGATTTTGAGGCCCTTAATGACGAGGTACATAGATGAGATATAGAAGCGATAGATATCATCCTTTTCAACGCCCTATTACGAGTAAGAAAGAAGAACCGATTTACAAATATTTTTTGATTTTTGAAGGTGAGAGCACAGAACGTTCCTATTTGAATTCTTTAAGAGGCTACCCTAAGAAGCACCCCTTCGTGATGGTTGAAAAAGTGGGCAATGAAAAAGGCTATACCGTTTTGAAAAAGATGATTGAACTTGCCGATAAAATGAATATCGATCCTAATGCGAATAGACGCAGCTATGAAGATGTTTATAGTGACATCGCGAGGGAACTAAAATCGGATGGACTAAAACCGCTTTCCGAAAGCGCCCTATCAAAAAATTGGTCTCGATTCACAAATCAAAGCACAAGGAAATCCCTTTTGATGCAGTAATCGAAAAAAGCGTGCTAGAAGAAATTTTAAAAGAATTTGAAAAGTTTCTAGATACGCAACCATTAAGCGTTGGAAATCAAGCTGAAGAATTGCTGAACCATTCTTTTCCGACGTTCACGAAAGGCCTTGATAAAATCGGTATCATCGTTGATCGCGATAGGCAAGGTTGTTCAGATGAAACATTTCGGGAAGAAGTTATTAAAGGGATGGAAAAAGGGTACCGAATCCTATTGACTAACCCGGACATTGAGTTTTGGCTCCTCCTTCATCATAAAAAAGACTTTACCAAAGAGGAAAAAGATAATCTTTTGCTTGGCAAACTACCACACCATTCTTATACAGTTGCTTATGAATTGTTGAAGAATCTTGATCCTCGTTACACAAAAGGTTTTTCGAATTCTTCCGACTATGTCAAGAAAATAAAAGTCGCGTGTGAAAACGCTAAAAATTTTGTTTCCGAACCCTTGGAATTAGTTACTAATCTTGGTACATGTCTTGGAGAATTTTTTGAAGAGAATTTAGAATTCGAGTCTTTTAAGGTTAATATGAGGTAGTGTTATGGACAACAAAAGAAAAACTAAGAAATCGGCCATCGATACTCTTCTAGAATGGAAATATAATCCATCCGAAATTGAAAGAAGAGTGGAAGAACGACTACTCTCGGAAGCGCAGCAAAAAATCATTAAAACATTTAAGTTCTAATTTGATTTGAAGCTCTGCTTATTGATACGAAATTTGGCCCGACGGGAAAACTCGTTGGACCTTTTTCTTTTATTTTCAAACTTTCAAAACTTATATGCATAACAGTATACAAACAAGTTTTAAATCATGGACCCATTCTTACATAAACGTAAAAGATTCGATAGTAAGAAGATGGCTTAGTGGACTAGAAAAATAACATGTTTAAGAAAAGCGCCTTGCGGATTTCGAAACCGTTCATTTTTTGATGTAATGTTGCCATCGCTTGAATAGCCATAAAAGAAATTACCTTTTTAAATCGCCACAGCAATAGTAATCGAAATAAATCATTAAATTATTAGCAAAAAACTTAGCAATCACCTTATTTAAAAAAATTACATTTATTAAAAAGAAAGCGAAGTTTGACACAAAAAAGTAAGAATGTTAAGATTTATGCGGAAACAGGAAATAGATTATGAAGAAGAAATCTCCACTTTCAGTTTTTCTATTATGTTTTGCTATTAGTAGTGCTCTTTTTGCTTGTAATAAATCTTCATCAACATATGAAGATAGTGATTATTTGATTGATGCGGTCGGTCGAGAAAGCGCTCATCAAGAAACAATACATTTAAGAGAAGTTGCTTACGACAATACTTATTTTAAAGCAAATATATTCGGTTCAATTTGTAAGCCGAAAACTCAATTCTCTAAAACTTATACAATCCCAAATCAAAAGGTTACTTTTGCTCAAGTTTATGGGCATATTTGGTCTACTGATTTAGCTGTTAAAGAAACGACAAGTCTAATTAAGGTTTATGCAAGTCGAGCAGGAGAAAACCATACAGGAGAAGGGAAAATTATTGAATGTGGCGAGAGGCGTATCAAGGCTCTCGAAATGAAAACATACAAGCATATTAAATATCTTTTCTGTGGTGAGATTGATTATCTAAAGATATAAATCAAAAGGAGAATAATTTTATGAAAAAAAGAAAGAGAACGTTAATGTGCGCATTAACAATGGCTCTGTCCGCTTCCGCTGGATTACTTTCGTGTAATTCAGACAAAGATAAAAACGGTTTAGACGATCGTATAGAAAGCCAAGGTACTTATCGCATAAGTGTGCCCGGTCATGAGAGCGAACGCCAGGAATCTATAACAATATCGAATGTTAGAGATGAATTTACAGGTACATTATCTGGTAGCGTATACGCTGCTACTGGCAAAACATTTTACTTTCATTCTCAATCAACCACTATGAAAGAATATGAAGGAAACATTTGGTATGCTTGGGTCACTTGCGTAGATGGGGCTAAACGAAGGATTTATTTTAGACGTACGGGAATAGGCTCGTATCTAGGTAGTGGTAATGTTACCTTGGGCGGTCAAATCATGGGAACTGGCGCATCGGTTGGCTTTGGTTGGAATTATTCGATTTATAACGAATATGGCAGAATAACTTACTGCATTTACGACAAACATTCATATACCAAATAATTTTCGATTTCTTTATTAATGATTAAGCTAATCGGAATTCATAAAACTTTTAAGAACTGTAAGGCATTGCGTGATGTGAATCTCGTCATATCACGCAATGAGTTTTTAGCGATAACGGGTCAAAGCGGAAGTGGGAAAAGCACGTTATTATCCATCATTAGTGGTCTAGAAAAACCAACCTTAGGGCAAGTGCTATATGATGGGGAAGACATTAGCAAATTCTCAGAGAAAGAAATTGCTATATTCCGAAATCGAAGGATAGGTTTTATCTTTCAGAATTTCTTTCTCATTCCGGAATATAGTGTTTTAGAAAACGTAGAGATGCCTCTTTTATTAAGAAAAGAAAAAGACCGGCTAGAAAAATGTAAGGAACAACTTTTTGCGGTTGGCTTATTAGATAAAATCAATGAAAAAGTGCGTCACTTATCAGGCGGAGAAGCGCAGCGTTTAGCGATTGCTAGAGCGTTAGTGACTGATCCTTCTATTGTCTATGCGGATGAGCCTTGCGGGAATTTGGATTCAACGAATCGCGCGATAGTCATGAAGATATTGTGTGAGCTAAAGAAAAAGGGCAAAACGATAATCCTAGTGACTCACGATAAGGAAGATGCGAAGAAAGCGGATCGTATTATCACTTTAAAAGACGGAGAAATTATTGATGATTTTCGGCCTATTTAAAATCGTCATTTATGAAACAAAGAAAACGTTTCTCGCGCTTATTTTGGCTGGGCTAATTTTTGTATCGCTATTTTCTTCGATCAATACTCTTTCTACCCTCTCGTTTTCACTCATGGATAGTTTTTATCGTTCTTACGAACATACTTCGTTTCACTTATTGTCTACTGGTTTAAATTATCTCGATAAGATAGATGAACTAAATAATGGAGAATACATTCTTTCGCTAATGGGTTTATCTGGATATACAGAGCCAAGTTTAACTAAGAGCGATGATAAACCTTATTTTTATCGTGATTCGCAAATAAAGGCTTTTCCTTCTATGTATCATCTTAGTTTCTTCGATAACACTTCAATCAATATCTCTAAGGATAAATTGAATGATTATCTTAATGGGCTAAAAGCAAAAGGAATTGACTCTTCTAAATATAAATATTACGAGACGACATTATTAGGGAAATATGCCGTATTTAACTCGCCTTTTATTGCTTCTTTGTCCAAACACTTTATTGAATATAGTCGCGATGTTTCTAATAACTCAATCTTTATTAATGATGTAATCGCAAAAGAAAATCATTTGAAGCTCGGTGAGACGATAAAAATGGTTACTCCTAGTGGAGAAATCATGACAAAAATCGCGGGGATTTTTGGCACCAAACACTTGTCACTCTCCTTTGCCTGCAATATCAAACTGCTTGATGAAAAAGTTCTTTCTTCGTTTAAGCGATATTCTTTAGATATCACATTGACCAATAATGCGAGCTTTATGAAGAACTACGATTTTCTTCAATCGACCTTTCAGAAAAAGCAGTATTCCTATGACGCGCGTTTTTTAAGACTCTATCACCTTGCAAAAACGCTTCACATCACTCTTATTGCTTTACTCGCGCTTTTCCTATCGACCGGAGTCATTATCACGTATTTATTTACCAAATTAATCGTCGAGAAACGAAAGCAAATGATTTATTTCTTAAAATTAGTGGGCTCACGCGATCTTCAAATCATCTTTGTCTATTCGTTTATCTTTGTTCCTTTAGTGGTAATGGTCTCACTTTGTTCTTACTTTTTAGGGAATCGATTTATTCAAATCATCGGCGCGAAAACCCTTAATACTTTTCATTGGAATTTCCTTTCTCAGTTCACGTTCGTTTCACCGTTATTTTTAATCGCGATGGTTGGCGTTTCTTTTGTTCTTTCTTTCCGTGCCTTATTGAATAAAAACAATCGTTCTATGACTTATTCCTTATATCGAGAAACCTTATGATGATTCGCGAAGTGTTTATTAATTTAAAAAATAACAATAAGTTCTTTATCAAGTTTACTTCCTTATTCACTCTACTTTTCGCATTGGTATCTATCTTTACTTATATGGCTTTTTCTTATTTTCATTCTTTAGATGATCAAGTTGCGAAGTTTAAAGCGAGTAATTACTATGAATTAGTCTCGCTGAATCCAAGAAAGACTAATGAAGTTTTTGCTCCATATGAGCATGAACGTTTTAATGCTGATCACTATCTGATTAACGCCGAAATAAAAGTTAATGATTCTAGTTACAAATTGCCTCAATCCACCCTTCATGTTCTTGAGATAAATCGTAGTCCTACTAGTCACATTCCTCAAAATGTCGTGGATACATATAAAGCTTATCAAAAAGAAATATGTCTATATGGGACTCTTCCTATTAGTAGTAACGAGATATGTTTATCTTACGAAACGTTCGTAAATATTCGAAATACAAATTCGATCCAGATATCTCCTTCTAGCATCATTGGGAAAACGATATCCATTTGTTCGAAGGTGAGTCTAACGGATATTAAAGTGGTGGGTATTTTAAATTATGAACCTTGTGATCTATTTGAACGCAATAACCTCATTTATCAAATTGATGGGTTAAGCGAATTAAAAACGATCACGAAGAAAAGCATCAATCGAATCTATATTCGTAAGTTTGAAGATATCGCTTCGATAAACAAAAGGATTAAAGAACTTAAACTCGAATCTTTCATTCAATATGGAGGAACGCACTACGGCGTATATCTAGAATTAGTCGCCTTTGGCGATATCGCCTCAACGATATTTGTTTTAATTGGCTTGCCCCTTATCGCGACTTTACTATTTGTTTGCTTGTTCTCTTTAAGAAACTTCTATCAAAACCAAAGCAAACTATTCACCGAAATGCTCCTTACTGGCTATACCCCAATAAAACTCATTCAGTTTATTACTCTAGAACTATTCCTTTGTACGTTTGCTTCGTTCCTATTCTCTTTAATCCTCGGAGTAGCGTCATTATCCCTAACGAAGTTCATCTTTAGTTCTATCCTCGTTAATCTCCCCGTTAGTGTCATCCCCGTTCTATTCGCTTCAATCTCGTTATTCACCTTACTGCTTGTGTTTATCGGGATATCTCTTTTGCTAATAAGACGTAATATCAAGCGACCAGATATCTATTCTTTAACAAAATAAGTGGGATTTTCAGGGATTTTGCTTAATTAATGTCTATTGAAGTGGTTACGAGAATTGATTGAATGGTTCTCTACTATTCCTTTGTTTGGACGTTCCTACTTCGGAAAAACGTATTTATATATCTTTTTCCGAAGTAGAAGGGGAGATTCATGGCTGCTCATTAATAATCGAACCCCTTGTTGTGATAGATTTTCTCTAGGCTATATCCCTTGCTCAGTTCTTTGTCTGTGCAATCGCATAGAGGCTTTATTTTGTTCTCACTCATTAAGAACAAGCAGTCGGGTCTACTTAGTTCGTTCGTCATTAATGAAGTGCAATGAGTAGTTACAAAAGATTGGAAAGAAGAATTTTTGTTGAGCAGAGTGATGATTTTTTCACTTAATTCGTAGTGATAAAATGCATCAAAATCATCAATGAATAAGAAACGAATATTGTTAAATGACATCTGCCAATAATAGAAGAGCTCTAAGGCTTCTGTTCCCGTCGATAAAAGTGCAGAAAGTAGATATGGCGATCCGTTATATATCGCAAAAATTGCTTTTTGTTTTTCGCCAGTTACGATATCTATTTGCCCTGTCTCTCCCGCGACTAGTTCGTAATGAATGTCTGCGATGTTTTCTAGGAAGTTTTGGAAATCCTTCACTTTGTTTTTTTCGATAATCGCCTTTTCGATGAATTCAGATTGACCAGGGAATCCACTAAACTGGTTGCCTTTGTTGAGATAACGGAACCAAAGCATTCCCTCAACGAAACGGAATAGCTTTGTGATAGGACTTGTCTCACTGAATTTCACTGTTCGATAAATGTATAGGAGGGGCGAGATACCTCTTGTCATATTTTTGAAGTTCAAGTTTTCTGTATTAGGAATCTTTGAAAAGATGTTATTTGGTTTTTCGCATGAATAAGAAAGTACGATTTCACCATTAATCTTTAATTCTTCCTCCATGACGAATTGGGGGTTGATTTTAGTGTAACTATATTCAACCTCCGTTCCGTCAAGGTCAAAGCAATAAGAAAACCTCGGATTTTCATTTGAGAAAACGTTTTTGTATACACCACTAAAGGGAGAAAGGAACTTAAGACCTTTTCCTAAAGCCATTAAATTATTATCAATATCGAATAATGCTTCTCCGAGATTTGATTTTCCCGAGCCGTTTTTACCGTATATGATGCCTTTATTGATGATTTTGTTTTTGATGAGTTCATTATTGAAATCGTATTTGCCTGGATTAGCTAATTCGAAAACAATCTCATCTTTGAAATTCTTAAAGCCTTTGACTTTAAACCTCTTTAACGTAATCACTCCATCATAAGCATCAGTAATTTTTTACGGTTTAATGATAATGAAAAAACAAATCATTTCAATAAAGCGTCAACGATTTAGCTAACTGTTCTTCAATGATGAAGGAAAAAAGGGCATCGAATTCTTACGTTTTTAATCGAAAAGTGACAATAAAACTTTAAATGCTTTCTAACTACAATTAATTGTACTACAATTCGTTGTAGTTATTGAATGAGGAACGAGTTTATGCCATTTGTTGGAAGAAAAAAGGAATTAGAAACATTAAGTACTGTTTATGGTAAGAGCGTGTTTCAATGTGTCTTAATCAAGGGAAGGCGAAGAATTGGGAAAAGCGAATTGATTCGAGAATCAATAAAACGTTCGCCTTATAAAGCGATTTATTTCCAGGCATTGGACGCGAATTTAGACGCGAACCTTTCTTCTTTGAACGCTTTATTGAGTGGCTCCTTTTTCAAAGACGGTCGTGGCTATTCTTCTTTGGAAGCATTATTAGAGGATTTATTTCGCATATCGATCGAAGAGAAGTTCATTTTTGTCATTGATGAGTATCCGTATTTACGGAACTGCTTTCGCGATGGGAATTATTTAGATTCGTTTTTGCAGCGCCTAATTGATTCGTATCAAAAAACGTCTCAGATGAAATTTGTTTTATCGGGCTCTTCCGCAAGAATCATGAATTCATTAACAAAAGAAGAAAACGCGCTTTATGGAAGGATTGATGAGTCGATATCGCTAGCCAATATGGATTACTATGAAGCATCTCTTTTTTATCCGCATTATAGTAGTGGAGACAAATTAATGGCCTATTCCATCTTTGGAGGATCCCCATTCTATGCGGGGCTTGTTGATGAGACGACGAGCGTAAAAGAGAATGTTTTCAAAAAGATTTTTTCTAGTAATGTCGTTTTAAGCTCTATTTCCGATATCCTTGGAAAGGAGCTAAGGAATATTGGTTTGGCTAATCTGATTTTTGATTATATTTCTAGCGGCGTTCATAATTTTAACGACCTATTAAAGCGAGTGGGGAATGTTGCTGCATCTAGTTTAGATTATTCTCTTAAGATGCTTGAAGAGATGGGTGTGATTCGTAAAATCACTCCCATCAATAAAGAAAACGATAAGAAAAAGACCTTTTATTACTTGGACGATTTCTTTTTGAATTTTTATTATCGCTATTTATTCCGGAACGCTTCTTCTTTAGCGATGATGGATCACGAACAGTTTTATGATGCCTTTATTCGAGATGATTTAGAAAAAGAGTATCTCCCGAAAGCGTTTGAAGAAATAACGAGGCAATATTTGTTGCGGAAGAACAAAGAAGGCTATTTCAATCCTCCCTTTATTAAAATCGGTAAATATTGGTATGACGATCCTATCACTAAAACAAACGGAGAATTCGATGTTGTCGCATTAAACACAAAGCACGAATATCTTTTTATGGAATGCAAATACACGAAAGAACCATTAACCAAAAGCGATATCGAAGAAGAGATGAAACAGGTCAATGGACTTCATGTTCGTTCCCCTCTTTATGGTTTTTGCTCTAAAAGTGGTTATGAACTCTTAGAAGGGGATAAAAAATCTTTAACCCTACTCACTTTAGCGGATTTGTACGAGTGATTTGGGGAGTGAATTTTTCACTAGAATGTGCGTGTCTACGAAGGATAACAATAGAACGCATTGGGTGTTTAGTCCATCGCTGTTTTGCACAAAAAATAAAGTGGTGGAGAATTAGGCAAGAGTTAGCTTATTAATAAAATAAGTGGCTTTTTCAAGGATTTTGATTAATTAGTGATTGCTGTATCATTAGGTATTTCTTGCATTAAAACCCTCCCTTGCTCCTTTAATGATTCTAAAAGTATAAGGGGTCGCTTTTCGTTTACGTAGTATTCCGAATACGCCTCAAATAGTCTAGAAATTCTTAACGAAAGATCCGCTATTATTTGCTCTCTTTTGCTATCATCGTAAATAGAAAACCCAAATATGACCTTAGATGAATTTGACGTGTCATCAATTCTCATTTTGCTTAATGTGGAGAAGAAATAGCCATAATCTGCTTCATCCAAAGAATGGCCGTAAATGATGAGATTCTCAAAAGGTATTGTCTTTTGAGTCACCTTCATTTGAGCCTCAAGGTCTAGCCGTCTTTTTATTTTGGCAAAGATAAATCTAGGGTCACTAGCCTTAAAGCAACTGGAATCGATTCCAAAGATTGGTTCTCTAGTGTCCCCATTAATATTGTGAACAAAGTCGGCTTTTTCTTCTATATCGGGAGTGTCGTAATTAAACGTATCAATACTAACAATGTTTTCTAACGGGCATAGTTGTTTGATCGCCCTTTTCGAATTTCCAACGAACATCATACGATTTTTTAGTAACTCATGGTTGCCCAGAACCACAATATTGTCCTCACAATGCTGTGTGCAAATATAATTGCCAAAGTCGCGTTCAAATTCTTTCAGCTGTTTAAGCAAATACTTGTAAAATGCATCTATCGTTGGAAACCCCTTGTTGTCGTTTTTTCTATAAATAAATAAGGCTAGTTCACAGTTATCGTAATATTTTGAATCAAATTGAACACGGTTTATCCCATTAGATAAGATTGCAAAAACTGTGTCCCAACTTATATAGTTCTCTTTGCCCGAATTCTGTGCTCTTTCTTCTTCTTTGTATAGGGATTCTTTTATTTTCGTTTCAATATCGCACCAACGCCATTGACCGAGTTTGGCACTCTCTACTTTTGAAACCATGTAAAAGAAAACATCCCATATATTTATGTTTGATAAATCTACTGCTGTTTCGTTTTTTTCGTCAAATTCGGCCCAAAAGTCAGACATACTTTTATACCACGAAACTGCATCTGTTTGAGGGTCCTTGCCTTTATTGCTGATTAAATCTAATATCATCGAAAAAAGGTCAACTAATTCTTTAATTTTGTCATTTTTTTGTCCATCGTGGTCGAAATAATCCTTGTATCTTGTTTTCAATCCACAACGCAAGTCAAATCCGTTTCCTAGAACAAGTTTGACGTTTTTTAATCCGTGTATTATTTCTAATTTGTCTTCCATGATGCTTCCCTTTTTTCTAAATAAAATCCTTTTTGAATTTAGTCTTTTTATTCACTGATATTGTTACTCCCAAATTGTAATAGTAATTTGGCATGACTTTCTATCAGCTTTAGTTCGTGTATTTTTTGTACAAACTCGTTTTTTTCCTTAATATTTGCTTGTATGGTGCACAATTGCTACGCCATCTCTTTCAATTGGTGATTTCATCTCTTCTTTTGCTAGCCAAATCGCATCTTTCTCCTGCATGCCAAATAAGAAAGTCATTTTAGAAATTCACCCACATTTCCTCTCGGATTTAATTAGTTAGTGGTTGTTGGGATCGTCGGAATTTCGTACATTAAAACTTTTCCTTGTGTTGTCAATGTATCTAAAAGTCTATTTAGTTGTTTTCCGTTGCCTCTATAATCGGAATACGCTTCGAATAGCTTAGAAATGCTTTTTCTTAAGTTCGATTTAATTAAGTATTCTTTGTCACCATCATAAATGCTATACGCAAATACGATTGTTGATGATTTTTCAAAATTTGTTATTTCCATCCTGTCTAATATTGAAAAGAAGTAACTATAATCGGCTCCGTCTAAAGAATGACCAAAAATAACCACATTTTCAAAGGGGACATCTTTGTCTGTTCTACTAGTACTCATATCCAGCTCCATCCTTCTATTTGTTTTTGAAAAAATATATTGTGGATCGGATGATTTGAAGATATCGGAATCAATCCCAAAAATTGGCCATTCAATAGTACCGTTGACATTATGTATGGTTACTATTTGGTTTGTTCTTGGTAAAACCGGCGCATCGTAATTAAAGGTGTCAATGCTTTTTAGACGTTTGATGTTGCATAAGTCATTTATAGTTTTTTTAGAATTCGCTGCAAACGAGCTTAAACTTTTATTCGCTTTACTAGGCATACTCAAATTGCGCTGATTGTTTACGTACTTGCCAAAATTCTTTTCAAATCGTTTCAATTCGTTTAATAAGAAAACATAAAATTCACTCTCAGAAACGAAGGGCTTTCTATTGCACTCACTAAGAGCGAATGCGGCCAAAATGTAATAGTTATCACTCATTGAATTTTCGTCAAAAGGCAAACGCTGGAATTTAATTGTTTTGTAAACAATATCCCAAATATATTTTTGACTAGAAGAAACGCTGAATGCGTGTAGTGATTGTTCTATTTCCGATTCGATATCACACCAGCCCCAGTTTTTAGATTTTCTATCCTCTCCTACTGAAGCTAGATAAAAATACAAGTCCCATAGGTTACAACCCTCATTAGTGAGCTTTGTGCAAAAATCATTCCGATATGTATTTTGCCTTACATAGTTTTCTGCGTCTGCGCGAATGCCATATGCCACCAAACAATCATCGATGACTTTGTTTTTAGAATCGTTGCTTTCAAAATAGTTTGAATAAGATGTTTTTAATCCGCAATGCAAGTCAAATCCGTTCCCTAAAACAAGCTTTACGTTTTTTAGTTCGTGCACTGTTTTTGATTTGCTTACCATGATATTACCCCCTGATTTCATAATCTTAAAAAACAGTTACTTATAATTTAGGATAAAAGTAAGAATCTACAAGAAAAACAATGCATATGAGGCCGTTGCTTTTCTTGCAGATTTTCCCAAATAGTCATGTTTTTTACACGGTTAAGAATATTATGGTTAACGAGCATACTAAAGGTTAATGGAAACGGTCAAATATTTATATCACAGGAATACGCAATGAATGTAATATGAGAGACTGCGAGAGATATGTTTTAGTGTCTGCTAGCAAAGCGACGTCTTAACCTTATTTATATATAGACGGAGCATACGAATAGACTAAATTTCGCCAAGTACTTTTTAGGTTAAATTGCCTTATAGCCCTAAGCGTATTTACTTATTTGTTATATTTAGTTCATCGAGGATTGGAAATTTAACAAAAAATTATTTGCTACTATTTCGTGCTGGTTTGTATTTCACATGATTGCTTAGAAATTTGAGAAGAGATGTCTTTGATGATTTTGTCTCCCTTATTCATTAAATAAGGGAGACAAAAACATATTTTGCAAATAGTAATTAAAAAGTGGCGTTAAGTACGCCAAAAATAGTAAGTAAAAGCTTTAAAAAGTTTAGCATAAATTGTTTAAAGATAGGAACAATCACTCAATATGATACTAAAAATGACGTTGACAATGCCACAACCGTAATTATATCGTTATTGTGAAAACCAAGGAGGGGACTATATGTCTGAGAATAATGTTAATACTGCGTTAACGGCCGAACAAGAAAACATGGTTAGGAAATATATTAATAGTAATTTGTTTGACGTTGAGGCGATAATCGAATATCTGAACGCGCACGAAACCATAGGCTTTGAGATTTTTAATCATTGTAGAGCAAAAGGAGAAGTTGAATTTACTTTTCTTAAACATTATCGTCCAATCAAGAGAGACGAATTTATAAGAAGAATCGTTATCTATTTTTTCGATTTGAATAATAAGGGGTGTATACCATCTGTCTTTGATCTCTTTGAAGACTATGCTAGAAGTAAACTTTTTAAGAATAGTCATGATTCTAAGACTGATATTTTCCCCGATAAATACGAGATTTTTAATTATGAAGGCTTAGATTTAGAGGAAGTCTATAGATTACTGGTAAAAGTCATATACGACTATAAAATTCCTTTAGAAAAAGTCATGAAATACTTAGGGGATTCCTTTGGAAATTATCCAAGGCCTTATGAAATGTTCTATCAATGGACGATTTTATTGAGCTTATTAAAAACACACGACGATGAGGATGTTTTTCCTAAAAACTTTTACTTTGCTTTAAATACCGAACTAGAAAAACAAAGGATGAACCCAAAGATAGTTCCGGCAGATGCTCGTCATAGGACGTGGGTCTCTTATAGAGCTGATGAAAAACGGCTTGTTTTGACTGTCCACGGATTCTTCCCATTAAACGAACGTGGCGAATTAGTAAAAGAGTGGGCTGGGATTTGGCTTGAGAATGCTCAAGTTATTAGTGTTACTCAGCTTGTTTCCGACGATGAAAATTACTCACTTTTCCCATGGGAGTATAAAGGCAGCAACATGGTAGCTGTTGAAATCGCTGTGACTCCAGACACTCGCGTATTTGAACTAAAAAGCGAAAGCGACGAGAATGGTCAACTTAGAAACAAATGGGTCCAGGTTTGTAGTGGGCCGGGAGTTTCTGAATTTTCACTTGAACCAATTATTAAAAAGAGGGAGGAATTAAAGCTTACTCAAAAGGACGTTGCCTCGTTGGCGAATATTGCGCTTCGGTCCTACCAAAGATATGAAAAAGGAGAAAGCACTCCAAACGCACTCGAGTTCATCGAACTAATGAACATTTTAGGTCTTGCTGGGACCTACAAATTCATCAAAAAATACGAAATCATCGATGATGATTTCTCAAAGTTTAAAAGCGGTGAGTGTCCAAGCAAATTTTTGAAAAGCGGTAAGCCGATTGGCAATGGCGAAGATGGGATCATTTGAAAAAGATGCCGGTTGTTCTTACGCCGAAAATGGTAGGTTTTGCATTTTGACAAGGTATTCTGAATTTATGGACGAACCTGACAAGCATATTAGATATGGTGTTTAACAAGCTTAATGATTCTATATGCAACTATGTTCATTGGTATGACTTGCGAAAGCGAATAACGAGAAACAACAAACGTTACCAAGAGCAAATTTATTTGCTTTTTAGATAAAGAAAGGAGGTGACAAATTATGAAAACAAATTCAAGTGTGAGAGGTATACAACACAAGAAAATCGTTCCCGTGAACGGATACACGAAATCCGATGGTACTAAAGTAAAAGGTCATCGTCGTTCGACCCCAAATAAGTAACACGCGCGATTCGTTAGCAAACGCAGAATTGGCGATTACTGCTGCATGGATAGAAAAGATTGGTTTGTTTGAAAAGCTGATCTTTTCTTTTTAGATTCTTCTGCAAGTGAGCCATGACTATGAGCGTGCTAATTGAAGACGCACAGTTTTGTTTGTGCGCCCACTCTTTGATGGCTTTCGTTGGAATTCAGCAACGTTTCAGATTGGCGGGGCTCTCAATTCGATGATGTGGTCTAACAAAGGAACGTGAAAAATTAAGTACTAGTGGAGAAACAGAGCAGGACCAAGTTTTTTAAGCATGGTAACAACCATGAAAATAATGTTAGTTCTCAATTGATGTGAAACACTTAAGAAGCTTCGGGCATCTAACCTC
>ERZ808270.455-NODE-455-length-23751-cov-7.975017_pt1 | contig 23751 bp, 18 predicted proteins | sample MGYA00521082_ERZ808270 | MGnify/ENA primary metagenome ERZ808270 (study PRJEB31516, sample SAMN03275594) | gut metagenome | biome: mammalia-associated habitat; material: feces | host: Papio cynocephalus | place: Kenya | collected 2012-07-27 ... | reverse complement strand
CGGGTCTACCGTGATAGCTATAAGAATGGGATGATAGGTGTGAAAGTTGGGATAAATCCTATCGTGACAACACTTTTGAAGAAGCTTGCAGGCTACTCTCATCGTTGCAAGGCGGTGGGGGTGGCCTGCAAGCGTGAAAATGCATATTATTCAATGTTATACGTATTATTGCATGATAATGTACGAATAATGCCCTTTTTGCTTGCTTATGTCAATTAAAATGACGAATATTGCAGTCACGTTATTAGAATCTAAACTATTTCATAAGCAAAAAGAAAGCCTATGCTACGTATAGCAATCCAAGCAAAAGGACGATTAAACGAAGATACCATGGCACTGCTCGCCGATGCGGGCATTGATGTGGCACAGAGCAAACGCAAATTGGTGGCCCGTGCTAAGGGCTTCCCCATCGAAGTACTTTACCTGCGCGACGATGATATACCTCAAGCTGTCCATATGGGTGTGGCAGATGTGGGTATTGTCGGACTCAACGAGGTGGCAGAGCGCGGCATGGACGTGACGGAAGTGATGAAGCTTGGCTTCGGTGCGTGCCGTATTTCCTTGGCTGTGCCTCGTGAGGTAGACTACACTGGCGTGGAATGGTTTGAGGGCAGATGCGTGGCTACCTCTTATCCGCATGTGCTGAAAAACTTTTTCGCAGAGAAGGGCATCCATGCCGATATCCACGAGATTGCAGGTAGCGTAGAGATTGCTCCCGCTGTGGGCATGGCAGATGCCATCTTCGACATTGTATCGTCGGGCGGTACGCTTGTGCAAAATGGCCTTCGCGAGGTGGAAGAGGTGTTCTATAGTCAAGCCGCTCTCATTGCTACACCGGGCCTCTCGCCCGAGAAGATGGCAGATGTGGAGAAACTTAAGTTTCGCTTCAGCTCGATTGTCAATAGTCGTGGCTACAAATACGTGCTTATGAACATCCCCACCGACCTTGTCGACGCTGCTGTAGAACTGCTTCCTGCCATGCGCTCTCCGACCATTCTTCCTCTTGCTGCAGAGGGTTGGTGCTCTATGCACGTAGTCATTCCCGAGGACGTGCTTTGGGAAAAGGTAGAAAGCCTTAAGCAATTGGGCGCCGAAGGAATATTGGTGCTCAATCTTGAGAATATGATTCCTTAATGGGAACAACTCTTGTTGTGCATGAAACGTCCATCTATTGCGCATGAAACGCCCCCATCTGTCCTGCATGAAACGTCCATCTATTGTGCATAAGATGTCAATCAGAGCACAAGCGCGTGGCAAACAGTCCTTACATGAACCTTAGAACAGTACATATATTATATAAGAATGGAAATCATCAAGCAAGCAAACGAAAGCAGTTGGGAGAAACTTTGCGAGCGCAATGTGCCCAACGATGAGCAAGTGATAGAAAGTGTGCAAACCATTGTCGGTGAAGTGCGACATCATGGCGATGAAGCTTTGCGCCGCTATGCTCTCCAATTCGATCATGCTACGATAGGCAGTCTCGAACTGAGCAAGGAAGAGCGTGCCGAGGCAGAGAACCATGTGAGTGAAGAGGTGAAAGAAGCCATCCACCATGCGCTGCATAATATCACTGCTTTCCATCAAGCTCAGCTTCCCCACGAAGTTGAAGTGGAGACGCAGCCTGGCGTTCGTTGTTTGCAGAAGGCGGTTCCCATTCAGCGAGTAGGTCTTTACATCCCGGGCGGGCGTGCTCCGCTATTCTCTACCGTGCTGATGCTTGCAGCTCCAGCACGCATTGCGGGTTGTCCTGAGGTAGTACTCTGCACGCCGCAGGGAGCAGACGGCCATATTGCGCCCGAAATCATTTATGCTGCCAATGCGTGCAGGGTAGACCATATCTACCGCGTAGGTGGTGCGCAAGCCATAGCCGCTATGGCATATGGCACGGAGAGCATTCCTCGCGTAGACAAAATTTTTGGTCCGGGCAACCGCTTCGTGACCCATGCCAAGCAGCTGGTGAGTACCACTACAGCCATCGACATGCCTGCTGGACCATCCGAGGTGCTCGTCATGGCCGATCATACGGCACGTCCCGACTATGTGGCAGCCGATATGCTCTCACAAGCCGAGCATGGTCCTGACAGCCAAGCCATACTCGTATGTCAGAGTGAAGACTTCGCTAAGCAGGTGGCCGACGAAGTGGTGCGCCAAACGGCTCTTCTTCCTCGCAAAGAATTGGTAGAGAAGAGCTTGAGTCATAGCCGTATCCTCATCTTCGATACTCGTGAGCAGATGACGGCTTTCTCCAATGCCTATGCTCCTGAGCACCTCATCATCTCGATGGATCAGCCATGGCAAATAGCCGAACACATCACTGCTGCGGGTAGCGTATTCATCGGCAACTATTCGCCCGAATCGGCGGGCGACTACGCTTCGGGCACCAATCACACCCTTCCGACGAGCGGATGGGCCCGTTCGTTCAGCGGTGTGAATATTGATAGCTTTATGCGCAAGATCACGTTCCAGCAGCTCTCTCAAGAAGGGCTGCAATCGCTGAGCCAAACCATTGTGAGTATGGCCGAAGCAGAAGGTCTACATGCCCATGCACAAGCTGTAAGAGTGAGAGCATGAGCCGTTTCGTATGAAATCGTCCGTCGAAAAGCACAACCCGAATACCCCCAAGCCTTATGACAACTAAGAAAGACCTATACATTCGCCCCAACATAGCGCAGCTGGAACCCTATTCTACAGCACGTGATGAATATAAGGGTGGCGACATGTCCATATGGCTCGATGCTAACGAGAGTCCCTATGATAACGGTGTAAACCGTTACCCAGACCCTCATCAGAAAGCCTTGAAGCAGCAGATAGCAGAGCTCAAGGGCGTAGCGCCCAATCAAATTTTTATAGGAAACGGTAGCGATGAGGCAATCGACCTCTGTTTCCGCATATTCTGCGAACCCGGAAGGGACAACGTAGTGAGCATCAGTCCCACTTACGGCATGTACAGCGTGGCAGCAGCCATTAATAATATAGCAGTGCGCGAAGTGCCGCTTGCAGAGGCCGACTATGGTCTGTCTACCTCTTCACTGCTTGCAGCTGCGGATGAGCACACTCGTCTCTTGTGGGTGTGTTCGCCCAACAACCCTACGGGAAATGCATTCTCGCTGAGCCAGCTTGAGGAGTTGGCAGAGAAGTTTGACGGAGTGCTTGTGGTAGACGAGGCATATGCCGACTTCTCTTCCGAGAAGAGCATGCTTACGGTGCTTGGTGATCATCCCAACGTCGTAGTGCTTCAGACGCTCAGCAAGGCTTGGGGCATGGCGGGCTTGCGCCTCGGACTCGCTTTCGCTTCGCCCCGTATAGCCGAGCTCTTTGCTCGTGTGAAATATCCTTACAATGTCAATGCTCCCACACAGCAGGAGGTGGCTCATCGTCTTCAGACCGAACCTCATGATGCTCATGTGGCGGAGGTCTGCGCAGAGCGCGAATGGCTCTCCGAGCAACTGTCTGCGCTCCCTTGTGTGGAGCGAGTATTTCCTTCCGATGCCAATTTTCTCTTGGTCAAGGTGACTGATCCCGATGGGCTCTATGCGCGTCTTGTGGAGAAAGGCATCATCGTGCGCAACCGCAATCGGGTGAAAGGCTGCGAGGGCTGCTTGCGCATCACGGTGGGCACGCCTGAGCAGAACCGTGTGGTCGTGCGGGTGGTAGGAGAGCGATAAGCTTAGAGGCTGAGGCTATAGGGGACTATGCGATATAGGCGAGCTATGTGTTCTATGTGATATAGGACGATATAGGTATTTTAGGCCTTCTATAAATGCTATATGTCTCTGCCTCTTCTTGCAACTCACATTATTCCTTTTCCTAAACCTTCCTTCCTATGAAGAAACTCCTTTTTATTGATCGTGACGGGACCATCATCCGTGAGCCCGCCGATTTCCAAATAGATTCTCTTGAAAAACTTGAGTTCGTGCCTGGAGCCATCAGTGGGCTTCGGCTCTTGATGGACACAGACTATGAACCTGTGCTTGTGAGCAATCAAGACGGGCTCGGCACGGATAGCTTTCCCGAGGAAACCTTTTGGCCAGCGCATAACAAGATGCTGCAAACGCTTGAGGGCGAAGGCATCCGTTTTGCGGCGCAACACATCGATCGCACCTTCGAGCATGAGCATGCTCCTACGCGTAAGCCCGGCACGGCAATGCTCACTCCTTATATGCAGCCCGAGTACGACCTTCAGCACTCCTACGTGATAGGCGACAGAGCCACTGATGTGCAACTTGCCGTCAACCTCGGATGTCGTGCTATCTTGCTGCAACCCGCTGAGGCTGCCGAGCAGATGCTCTCTGCCGAGCAGCGTGAAGCCCTTGCCCTTGCCACAACCGATTGGGCTGCCATAGCCGAATACGTGAGAACTACTGAGCGCAGAGCTTCCATCGTGAGAAAGACTGCCGAGACCGATATCCATGTAGAGGTAGACCTCGACGGACGTGGCACTACGCAGATCTCCACCGGTCTGCACTTCTTCGACCACATGCTTGCCCAGCTCCCTCACCACGCAGGCATATCGCTCTTGTGCATCTGCCACGGCGACCTCGAAGTAGACGAGCATCACACCATGGAGGATGTGGCGATAGCCCTTGGTGAAGCCCTTCGCCAAGCCTTGGGCGATAAGCGAGGCATAGAGCGCTATGGCTTCGTACTGCCTATGGACGAGTGTGATGCAATGGTCACGCTCGACTTTGGCGGTCGCATCGATTTCCAGTGGAACGTAAAGTTCACGCGTGAATACGTGGGCGATACACCCACGGAGATGTTTAAGCACGTGTTTCAATCGCTTGCCTCTGCCATGCAGTGCAACCTCCACATTGAGGCGCGTGGTGAGAACAATCACCACTTGATAGAAGCCGTCTTTAAGGCATTTGCGCGTGCGCTCCGTCAAGCCATTCGGCGCAATGTATTCAGTTACGAACTTCCCAGTAGTAAAGGCATATTATGATAGCAATCATCGACTATAAGATGGGCAATCTCCGTTCGGTAGAGAACGCCCTAAGCCGTCTTGGCGCCCAATACGAAGTGACCGCCGATGCCGCCACCATTCAAAGGGCCGACCACGTGCTCCTGCCTGGAGTGGGCAATTGTGCTGAAGCCATGCATAATCTGCGTGAGAGCGGGCTCATACCCGTCATCCGTCAGTTGCGCCAGCCCGTGCTCGGCATCTGCGTAGGCTTGCAGGTGATGTGTCGCGATTCGGAAGAAAGCGCCACTGCCGAAGGGCTTACTCCGTGTATGAACATCTTCGACTCTCACGTGCGCCGTTTCCCTACCGACCCCGAAGCCAAAGTGCCTCATATGGGGTGGAACACGCTGGGCAACCTTGAGAAGAAACTCTTCGATGGCGTCCATAGTGGCGACTCCGTCTACTACGTTCACTCCTTTTACCCCACGCTCTGTCCCGACACCATTGCCACCACGCGCCACGGTTCTGTGCTCTTCAGCGGAGCACTCAAGTATGAGCAATTCTATGGCACACAATTCCATCCAGAGAAGAGCGGCGACGTGGGCGAACGCATTCTCAAAAACTTTATTAGCTTATGATGATCCTCCCCGCCATCGACCTCATAGGCGGACGCTGTGTGCGTCTGTCGCAGGGCGATTATGAGCAAAAGAAACAATACGATGCCTCGCCGCTTGAGATGGTAGAGGCTTACGTCCGTCACGGACTCCGACGCATCCACGTGGTCGATCTCGATGGAGCCAAAGCCTCACGACCAGCGAATCTCGACACGTTGCGCCAGATAGCTGCTGTCGAAGGAGCAGAGATAGAGTGGGGCGGTGGCATCAAGAGTGCCGATGCCCTGAATCAGGTATTTGACGCTGGTGCGAGGTATGCCGTAGTAGGCAGTGTGGCAGCCCGTCAGCCCGAACTCTTTGAGGAGTGGCTTCAGGAGTTTGGCGCGGAGCGCATGGTGCTCGGTGCCGATGTGAAGGGAGGCCGAGTCTCGGTCAATGGATGGAGAGAGGAAGTAGACCTCACCATCGACCAGCTCATCGATCGCTTCCTGCCCCTCGGCCTAAACCAAGTAATCTGCACCGAAATCTCGCGCGATGGCATGTTGCAAGGTCCCGCTACCGAACTCTATGTGAGGCTTCAGAAGAAGTACCCCACCATCGACATCACCGTGTCGGGAGGCATCTCCTCGCGAGCCGACATAGACCAGCTGCGCCAACTTGGCTTGCGCAAGGTGATTGTGGGAAAAGCCATCTACGAAGGACGTATCAAACTTGAAGAACTATGCTGAGCAAACGTATCATTCCATGCCTCGACGTGAAGGAGGGGCGCACCGTAAAGGGTATCCACTTCGAAGACCTGCAAGATGTGGGCGATGCCGTAGAGCTCGGTCAGCACTATGCGCGGACGGGTGCTGACGAACTGGTATATCTCGACATCAGTGCCACGCGCGAAGGTCGCAACACTTTCACGCAGCTCGTTAGCCGCATAGCCGATGGCATCAACATCCCATTCACCGTGGGTGGAGGCATATCGACCATCGACGATGCCGCACGCTTGCTCGATGCAGGCGCCGACAAGGTGAGCATCAACAGCGCAGCTATAGCCCATCCCGAACTAATCGATCAGATAGCCACGCGCTATGGTTCGCAGTTTGTCGTAGTGGCAGTCGATGCGCGTCACGAGCCCCTTGCCGACGGTGTCGACGAGTCGCAAGCACATTGGACCGTGTGTACGCATGGCGGAACGCAGCCCACGCAGCGTGAACTCTTCGAGTGGACGCACGAGGCACAGGAGCGTGGTGCTGGTGAAATTCTCTTCACCTCGATGAACCACGACGGCACGCGCAAAGGCTATCCCTGCACCACCTTTGCGCGCCTTGCTTCCCACCTCCGCATACCCATCATCGCTTCGGGTGGAGCGGGCAGTGCAGCCGACATAGCCCATGTCCTTGGCGAGGGTCGTGCCGATGCTGCCCTCGCCGCCAGTATCTTCCACTATGGCGAGATCACCATTCCGCAGCTGAAGGAAGAGCTTCGGAAGCAGGGAATATGTGTGAGAAAGTAATAAGTAACAAGTAATAAGTAATACATTCCTTTTTGGAAAAGTATTAAGTATTACATTCTTGCTCATCGCTGGGCGTTACTTTTTTACTTACTATCTTACCTCTTACTTGAAACACACGTTACTTCTTACATGAAACCAGTATGTTGACTTTTGATAATTTAAATCTATCCAAATGTGCCGATGGGCTATTGCCCGTAGTGGTGCAAGATGCTACCACGCTGCGAGTGCTCATGCTCGGATATATGAATCGCGAAGCCTTCGACAAGACACAAGCCGAGGGACGCGTCACCTTCTACAGCCGCACGCGGCAAAAGCTTTGGACCAAGGGCGAGACCTCGGGCCACTACCTACTGGTAGACAAAATGTATGTCGACTGCGATGCCGACACCCTGCTCGTCATGGCCCATCCCATAGGCCCCACGTGCCATCGCGGCACGACCGCCTGCTTCGATACCCCAGCCGAGGAAGGCTTCATTCGTTCGCTCTCCGAACTCATCCGTCGGCGCCATGCCGAGATGCCCGAGGGCTCGTATACCACGCACCTCTTCATCAAGGGCATCAAAGCCATCACCAAGAAGGTGGGCGAGGAGTGTACAGAGAGTATCATCGAGGCAGTTGACGGCAATCGCGACCGCTTCATCTACGAGGCAGGCGACCTCATGTACCACTACCTCGTCATGCTTGAGCAAATGGGCGTGTCGCTCTCAGAGATAGAGCACGAACTGCTGTTGAGACATTCCTAACTGGGCCACAAATTATCCTATCTGTTGCAAAGTTACAGCAAGCCAAGTTTCTAAGCAAAAAGAGTGAACAAACTGTACACTTTTTCTTCATCACATCTTCCTCGCGTGCGCGATCGCGCATTACAGCGAATTTTAGGAGAGGCTGATTACACTCGTAGCGTAATGAAATGGCAACTCTCTGATAATCAAGAAAATTAAGGAATAAAAAAGCCTACACTCTGCTTGCACCCCTCTTGCACACACGCTCTCACAATATAAGCTTTTGTATGGGGAAAATTATCCCTTGGTACAGAAAAAATTATCCCTTGGAACAGAATAAATTATCCCCCCTTGTAGAAATTTCTGCAAGGGGGGATAATTCTTGAGGGGCGAATAGTTCGGAGAAAAGGCAAAAATGTAGGCAAAGTGCAAGCAAATAAAGTTTGCCTACACTCTGTAAAAACCTGATAATCAATTTATTGAGAGAAAATAGTGACGGATAAGGGCCAAAAGTCCGTCAAAACAGCGGAGCGCGTGCGCGCGTATACGCGTGAGAAGAAAAGTATTAATGATTCAAGTTTCGGATTTAGAATGGGCGGGCTGAATCCGAAACTTAAATTAATGAGAAATTAATGTTCAATTAATGAGCATTAATGTTTAGAACAAGCGCGAAGCGCAACTCAGATTTTATGTAGATGCCGACGCATCGTCCCCTCGCTGCAGACTGAAAAGTTTCGTTGAAACAAGCACATTCGTAATAGAAATTACGAAGTTCGTCGATTTTCTTCTGCAAAGATTGGTGAGGTAAAAGGGTTTTTCGTAAATTTACCGCGGAATTTTTAATAAAGGTTATAGGCCGTTGCCGTAGGTCGTGCGCGGCGCCTCATTTTCACAACTCGAAAAGCCGAAAACAATAACAGCTAATATATGAAACGAACACTACTCTTCTTTTGTTCACTCCTGTTGCTATGCCTCACGTCGGCACAAGCAACACCAGCTTTTAAGTCGGGCACACGATATCGCATCGTGAGCCACCTCTACGACGATACCGGCTTGTTGGTACTCGGTGCCAACCATAGCTCGTCGGCAGTGCTCTATTATGACACCGACGAATCGACTGCCACCGATGGATGGTGGTATATCGAGCAGGCAGCCAATGGCTTCACCATCCAGAATGCACAGAGCAAACAGTACATCACTTGGACTACTCAGCGCGTATCCGGGCAAATCAAAGGACTCTACCTCACCGATTCATCGCAGGGCGCTACAAGCCAGTGGACCTTCGAAGAGGGTAATGGCGCTGATGGCTATATGATCGTGCGCAATGTAGATCAGACCACACAACTCTTCAACTTGCGCCGTGATGGTAGCAACCTCTTTGGTTCGTACGAGGGCAGTGGTACTGACAATAACGAACTCTTCAAGATCTACGACGAAGAGGGCAACGAATACCTTGCCGATGGCACCATCGTAAAGAGTGGTGAATCCGGTGGTGGCGAATCCGGCGGTGGAGAATCGGGCGGTGGCTCTGAATCGGGCGACAATGTGACCGAGACCGCCGACTTTACTAAGACAAGCGGTGTGACCGTGATGGACGAATACTGGGAGCGCACAGGCATTTCTACCCCCGTGGTGCTCACCACCGACAAGACCAACCCCGTGCTCTACTCCATCGTCAACCTCCGACTCAACGATACAAAAGCCAACTATGCCTACGTGAGAGTGAGCGATGGTAAACTCGTGCAGACGCAGGACGCATCGCTCCGCACCCACTTCTACTTCATGCAGAGCTATGGCGGCATACAGATCTACTCAGAAGATGGGCAGTACGTGGCCACGAGTTATCCCTCAAGCTACAACGGACAGACGGCAGTCGACGTACAAACGGGCACGTCGAACTACGGCGCCAACATATGGGACATCAGCTGGCAAGGCAGCACATCGCCCGCAGGCTATGCCATCGGCAAGGCCGACAATAAGACCTCAAGCAGTTGGGGCTGGGGTGGCACCTCCACTACGCAGCAGAGTTCTTACTATTATTGGAACGACTATTCAGGCACGAAGATCGGTCTTTACAGCGTAGACGGAGGTTCCACCTTCGTGTTCACTTCAAGCGACTCACGCCACTTAGAGTCACTCCTCAGCCAAGGCATCAACGTGGCGGGTGCAGCCGTGCCCCTCACCATGGCACTCGACTCCGTGCGCATCAACGATAAGCAGCTCATCTACGATCAGAGCGAAGGCGTATATTACTGTCCGCTGCCCAGCACCGTGCGCGAGACAGCCAGCTTCACGCTCCCTCTGACCTATCGCACCAAGAGCGGCTACGAGGGCACACTCAAGCTCAACGGCATGACCCCCGATGCAGAGACTCACAACGTGACACTCACCGACGTAGACTGCTCTACCACCTATCCGCTCACACTTGATAACGCCAACGGTACGACCATAGCCAAGGGAAAGCTTCGCTTCACCTATCTGAGCATTGTCGAGATGAATGTGGCCTCATGCAATGGCAACTCTTATACTACGGGCACCATGCGCGTGACCTACCCCGACCAAGAAGGTTACGATTCCACCTACATCGCCGCATTCAAGTATCGCGGAGCATCATCAAGCAATTATCCCAAGCGCTCATATGCCGTGAAGATGCGCGATGAGAATGGCGAGAGCGTAGACCGCAAATTCTTGGGCCTTCGTTCGGACAACAACTGGATACTCGACGCCATGTATATCGACCCCGCTTGTATGCGCAACCGCGTGGTGACCGACCTGTGGAACGATTATTCTGTGAAACCCTATCAAGCAGAGTTTGAGAAGAAAGTGCGCAACGGCACGCGAGGCCGCTTCGTAGAAGTATTCCTCAACGGATCTTACTATGGACTCTACTGCATGACCGAGAAGCTCGACCGCAAGCAACTGAAGCTGAAGAAATATGATCCCGACACGAAGACCATACACGGCCTGCTCTACAAGTCGAAGGATTGGTGCTACGAGACCTTCATGGGCCACGAAAGCAACAAGAATACCTATCCCGGTACCGACCCCGAAAGCTACACCAACAAGCTGGGCAAGGAGACGTGGACGAGCTACGAGCAGAAATATCCCGACTACGAGACAGAAGCCGTAGAGTGGGAACCCCTCTACAACGCAGTGAAGTATGTAGCAAAGAGCACAACAAGCTATCTTAACTTCCAGGAGAAAACCGTAAAGAGCCGTTTCGACTACCCCGTAGTGCGCGACTACTACCTGCTCATCGAACTCATCCTTGCCACCGATAATCATGGCAAAAACATGTACTTCTACGTCTACGATAACGACAAGTCGAGCAAGGTAGGCATTGCTCCTTGGGACTTGGACGGTACATGGGGTGTGCGTTGGGATGGCGGCACTTCGTTTACGAAGAATGCTGCACAAGATTTCGACACCTTCATCTGGGCTCACGAGCACGGACAGAACACACTGTTCTACAGCCTGAAGAAGTTCCTCCACTTCAGCGACTCACTCGCCGTACGCTATGCCGAGCTTCGCCAGGGAGAGTTCGATCCCGACCGACTCGCACAGCGCATCTCCGACTACGCCAGCCTCTTCGCCGACAGCCAAGCCGACAAGCGCGAAGAAGGAAAGTGGGGCGTAACCAACAGCCGCCACACCGACATTGCCACAGCTGCCACTTATGCCGAAGACTGGATTAAGCAGCGCGTGGCCTTCCTCGATGAGCAGTATGGCTACGATCCCTCCCAGACGGCTATCAATGCCGCAAAGGCCGAAGCCTTCTTCTCTGCCGTAGGCGGACAGGGAGCCATCGCCGTTCATACAGGAAAGGCTCAGACCATAAGCATCTATAATGTGGCAGGTCAGCTCGTTCGCACCACCGAGGTAGGCGAGGGCTTGACGCCCATTAAGGGTTTCGCTCCAGGTATCTATGTGGTCAACGGTGTGAAGGTCGTGGTAAGATAAACGGCTTCAAAACATTGATAGCGGTGGCGCACCGCGCTTCTCTTTGAACATTAATCTCCATTAATTGGACATTAATTATTCATTAATATTATTCGTGTATCTGCTGAGATAAAGCAGAACGAACCCACGAAGTAAGGTAGAATTAATGAATAAATTAATGTCCAATTAATGGAGATTAATGTTTAAAGATAAGCGCGGTGCGCCCACCCAAGCCCTTAGTGTAAAAATAATATCCTCGTTATTTAATCATTAAAAGGACAAATAACGCCGATAAGCCGAAAATTCTACTTACCTTTGTCGGCGAGGTTCTATTCTATCGTGGAATAGAGCGCTATACGTAAGAAAACAATACAACACACACAATAATGATATCAATGAACGACAAACACACGCGATGCAGAGCGGGCGGTCTGAAAGGATTGCTTGCACTGTTGACCCTTTGCAGTGCTACGCTCACATCGTGGGCACAGCTCAGCGAAAGCAAAACCTACTACATCAAGAGTTCCGTATCGGGGCAAGTGATGTCGAACGGAAGTTCGGGCACAGCGGGCGAGTCGATCAAACTCGACGCCGTCAACGAGAACTCGTACGGACAGAAATGGAAACTCGTCAGCACAGGTAATGACAATGAATACGTCATCCAAAGTGCAGGCTATAGCAACATGGCCATTGATGCCAACCCCACTAAGGGCTATTACTTGCTGCAGTGGACCTACGATCTGTCGTCGGTCAACGAGCGCTTCACCATCACCCCCGTGGATGGCAAGGACGATACCTACACCATCAACTGGACAGGCGACACCAACCGCCGCATAGCAGAAGATAGCAAAGGCGAACTCTATGTCAGTACGACCGCGGCTACGCAGAGCGAAGCCCAGTTCGTGTTTGAAGAAACTACCGAACAGCAGGCAAGAAAGACAGAAGAATGGGAAAACGAAACTATCTTCGGCGTGAACAGACTTCCCGCTCATGCCACCTTCATCCCCTACAGCTCTACCGAAAAACTTCAAGCCGATAAGGATCGCTACGACCATCCGTGGGTAGACCCTACGGGAGCCGACTGGATGAGCCTAAATGGCGTGTGGAACCTGAGATGGTCGACCAATACCACAGAGCGCCCCGCAGCCGATTTCTATGGCGACGACGTCGACGCCACAGCGTGGGACACCATCAGCGTGCCTTCATGCCTCGAGATGAAGGGATACGGCAAGCCCTACTATATCAATGTGAACTACCCCTTCGTAGACAACTCTCCTTATATCACCATGAAGGGAGGCTGCGAAAACGGCGTAGCCTCGTATCGTCGCACATTCACCCTACCCGCAGGATGGACCGAGAAGCGCGTAGTGCTCCACTTCGATGGTATCTACAGCGCGGCCTACGTGTGGGTGAATGGTAAGTATGTGGGTTACACCGAGGAGTCAAACAACGACTCTGAGTTCGACCTCAGCAACGTGGTGCGCGAGGGGGAGAACAATATCTCCGTGCAGGTGATTCGCTTCAGCGATGGCTCTTACTTGGAAGACCAAGATATGTGGCGCATGAGCGGCATTCATCGCGACGTATACCTCTATGCCACACCTAAGGCTTACGTGGCTGACCACGTGATAAGTAGCGACCTCTCTTCCGACCTCTCTACTGCCAACGTGAGCATACAGCTCAATCTCAACAACGATGCCGCTCAGAGCGTGACGAAGAAACTTCGCACTCGCTTGCTCGATCCTCAGGGCAAGGTGGTAGCTGTCAGCCTTGACGATGTAACCCTCGGCGCTAACGAGCAAAATCATGAGCAAGACGTAGAACTGGGCAATATCAGCAACATCGCACTGTGGTCGGCTGAGCAGCCCAACCTCTACACCATCGAAGTAGCAGAGCTCGATGCCAATAGCAACGAGGAAATGGCATTCGCCACAAAGTATGGCTTCCGCAAGATTGAGACGAAAAACAATCGCATCTATATCAACGGTCAACGCGTCTACTTCCGCGGTGTGAATACACAAGATACTCACCCCGTACACGGACGCGCTATCGACGTGGCCACCATGCTGCGCGACGTGACGATGATGAAGCAAGCCAACATCAACACCGTGCGTACCAGTCACTATCCGCGTCAGGCCAAGATGAACGCAATGTTCGACTATTACGGACTCTACGTGATGGACGAAGCCGACATCGAATGCCACTTCAACTGGGAACAGAGCGGCAACACCATCACGCGTGCCGAATCATGGAAGGCACAATTCCTCGACCGCACAGAGCGCATGGTGCTCCGCGACCGCAATCACCCCTCTATCATCTTTTGGAGCTTAGGCAACGAGAGCGGCACGGGCAACAACCTACAAGCCACTTACGACTACATTAAGAGCATCGACACGGAGCGCCCCGTTCACTACGAAGGAGCCACTCGCGACCGTGCCTCTTATACCGACCTCTTCAGCGTGATGTATCCCACCCTGGCCTCTGCCACAAGCGATGCCAAGAACAATCGCGACAAGAAACCCTACTTCATGTGTGAGTTTGCTCACTCTATGGGCAACGCCACTGGTAACTTCAAGGAGTATTGGGACGCCATCGTAGGTTCTACTTACGGCATTGGTGGTTGCGTATGGGACTGGGTAGACCAGAGCATCTACGATGCTGACGACATTAAGAGAGGACTCCTCAACAGCAATGGCTATCCCAAGTATCGTACGGGCTACGACTATCCCGGACCGGCACAGGGCAACTTCGTCAACAACGGTTTGATCACCGCCAATCGTGCATGGAGCCCCAAACTCACCGAGGTGAAGAGCGTCTACCAACAGGTAGCCTTTGGCTATAGTACTACGAAAAAGGAGGTTACGCTCACCAACAACTACAACTTTACCGACCTTTCTCAGTACAAGCTTGCCTATGCCCTGTTAGCTGATGGCGTAGAAGTAGAAACCGATACGCTCGCTATCCCAAGCGCATTTCCTGGCACAAAGACCACGGTCACGCTGCCCATCTCTACTGCCACCGACGATGATAAGGAGTACTTGCTCAACCTCTATGTGGTATTGGCCGACGATGCTTCTTGGGCAAAAGCCGGCTACCCCATTGCGCAGCAACAATATACGCTCAAGGCTCGCGCCGCAAAGTTGCCCAGCGTAAAGGTTCCCGCCGATGCCGAAGCATTGACCATCACCAAGAACAAGAGCAACACCGTCGTGGGCAACAGCAAGTTTAGCGTTACACTTAACACAAGCACCAACCAACTCCAAAGTTGGAAGTATGGCGAAACCTCCATCTTCGGTGCCGCTTCTCAGGCTTTCACTTACGACAACTTCCGCTGGGTAGAAAACGATGAGTCGACGGGCAATACGCTCAGTACTGCCAATGGCGTAAGTTCACGCACGCTCCTCCAGGAGCCCACGCTCAACGCTACCGATGGCTCCGTCACGTTCTCCGTACAGGAAAAGGGATCTTACTGCAATACGCGCTACGACTACACCGTCTATCCCGACGGCACACTCGACCTATCTTCGACTTACGTCACGCAGACCGCCACAAATCTGCGCCGCATCGGAACGCGCTTCGCTCTCGCATCCACATTCGACACCATCAGCTACTACGCTCGTGGTCCGTGGGAGAACTACGTAGACCGCTGCCAAGGCTCGCTCCTCGGTCGCTTCACCTCTACAGCATCCGACTTCTTCACCGCTTATTCTCGTCCGCAGTCATGTGGTAACCGTCAGGACCTGCGCGACTTCACCATCCACGATCGCCGTTCAGGACTCTCACTCTTCGTGCAGACCGAGGGCAAGGTAAGCTTCTCCGCACTCCCTTACGAAGACGCAGTCATCGCAGGCAAGAAGCACTGTTGGGAACTGAGCAAGAGCCGCGTAGTGATCCACCTCGATTACTATCAGATGGGCTTAGGCAACGGCAGTTGCGGTAAGGGCACTGGCACACTGAGCAAGTATCTCTGTCCGCAAGGCACCTTCACCAATAAAGTGCGCCTCCGTCCGTTCTCAAAGGACGAACAGACGGGCATCTCGCAAGTAGAAGCCTCTGCTTCATCCCTGCTCTCAGTCATCGTAGACAACGGCCGCGTGGTTTGCACAGGTAGCATTCCCGCCAACACCGCCCTCACCGTCTACGACCTCGGAGGCAGCGTAATCGCTCACACCACCGCCGCCTCTGCTACTTCACAACTGAGCGTAAGCATCGATAGCGCTCCCCGTGGCGCATACCTCGTCAAGGTAGGTAAGACCACTTACAAGGTAGTGAAGTAAGGATCGAACAATCCGTATTCTTAGTTTAATAAGATTAGGAGTTTAATAAGTTTAGTGGGTTTAACAAGTTTATGCGCAAACAGCGCAAAGCTTATCCCTAAACTTGTTAAACTCCTAAACTTATTAAACCCATTAAACTCACTAAACTCATTAAATCCTTATGCACCACATACTCTTCATCTGTCTTGGCAACATCTGCCGTTCCTGCACAGCCGAGGAAATCTTCCGCACGCTCGCGATTCAGCAAGGCGTGGAGAAGCAATTCCAGATAGACTCCGCCGGTCTCATAGATTACCACGAAGGCGAACTTCCCGACCATCGCATGCGAAGTCATGCCTCGCGCCACGGCTATCAACTCACGCACCGCTCGCGCCCCATCACCGAAGCCGACTTCTCTCGCTTCGACCTCATCGTAGCTATGGACGAGGCCAACCGTTCTCGTCTCCTACAGTTGGCCCCCACGGAAGCAGCCAAGCAAAAAATCATCATGATGGCATCCTATCTTCGTCACCACCCCGAAGCCGATACCATCCCCGATCCCTATTACGGAGGCCCCGAGGGCTTTGAGCTTGTAATCAATCTTTTGGAAGACGCATGCGCCACACTCCTTGCCACCCTTACCAACGCCCCATCGACTACAAACGAGGAATAAAAACCGAAGGAAGCTTTTTTTGAGCCATACAAAACGCATATCCAAATAAAAGTGTTACATTTGCAAGAAGTTAGTGTGAAAACTACGAAACAATAATATTACAACAATAAACAACGTAACTTAATATCATGGAACAAAAGGATTTGCAGCACATTGCTGGCCAGTTCGAGATTGAAGGAACCGTAGCAGAGGTAAAGCCCCTGGGCAACGGCTTGATTAATACCACTTACAAGGTAGTGACCGAGGGCAACGCTCCCGACTACGTGCTTCAGCACATCAATACAGCCATCTTCCCCGATGTAGACATGCTGATGGGCAACATCGTGGCAGTGACTGGACACATTCGCAAGAAACTCGAAGCAAAGCACACCGCAGACATCGACCGCAAAGTGCTCAAATTCGTGCCCTGTAAGGATGGCAAGTACTACTACGTGTTCGACAATAAGTACTGGCGCGTAATGGTGTTCATCCCCGACACCGTATCAAAGAGCGGTGTAACGCCCAAAAGTTCCTACATCGTAGGCGAAACCTTCGGCGACTTCCAAGCCATGCTTGCCGACATTCCCGAGAAACTTGGCGAGACCATCAAGGATTTCCACAATATCGAGTTCCGCCTCCAGCAGTTCCACGAAGCAGTGAAGGAAGACAAGATGGGCCGTGCAGCCGGTGTGAAGGACATTATCGACGAAATCGAAAAGCGTGCCGATGCCATGACAAAGAGTGAAAAGCTCTTCCGCGAAGGTAAACTCCCTAAGCGCATCTGCCACTGCGATACCAAGGTCGACAATATCCTTTTCGACAAAGACGACAGCGTGCTCTGCGTAATCGACCTCGACACCGTAATGCCCAGCTTCATCTTCTCCGACTTCGGCGACTTCCTCCGTTCGGCAGCCAACACACAGGCAGAAGACAGCCCCGAGTACGATAAGATCGACTTCCGTATGGACATCTTCAAGGCATTCACCGAAGGTTATCTCAAGACAGCGAGCGCATTCCTCACTCCCATTGAGATCGAAAACCTTCCCTACGGAGCAACGCTCTTCCCCTACATGCAACTTGTGCGTTTCTTCGCCGACTACCTCAATGGTGATACCTACTACAAGATTCAGTATCCCGAGCACAACCTCGTACGTTCGAAGAACCAGCTCACCCTCCTTCAGCGTGCTGAAGAGAAGATTCCCGAAATGGAAGCCTTCATCCAGGAACAGCTTAAGAAGTAACGGGCCCGCCCTCATAGAGCATATTCTGTATACCTTTATATATACTTTTATATATAAAGAATTTATGTTTTGCAATACTAGTCATGGAATCTCCATTTGCGCAGAAGCAGATGGAGATTTTTTTAGCTCCATTCGTTAAATGCGTGGATGTTTTACACGACAAACGCCTATGTATATTAAAGAAAGGCCAAATCATTTTATCATCTATCGGGATGACAAATCTGTTCAATGCTATTTATTTTTCGTTCAACTCCCGTTCTAAAATGCTTTAATGTTGAGCTTATTTGTTCATCTTTCGTTTCGAAAGGGAAGAAGCGCTCTTTGAAGTGCACTTTAAGGGAGTTATAAACTGCAGTTTATAGCTCTCTTAAAGTGCAGTTTAAAGAGATTATAAAGTGCAGTTTAAAGAGTCTATAAAGTGCTGTTCAAAGAATGCAAAGAAATAAGGCCGCTTGCGAGAAGAGCAAAATTAAAAAACTTCGTCTTTTATTTTGCTCTTCACTCACCTTGCACTAACTCTGCTTCGCCAAGTTAGGCTGCGGTTCGGAAGAGCAACCTAAAAAACTTCGTCTTTTATTTTGCTCTTCACTCACCTTGCACTAACTTTGCTTCGCCAAGTTAGGCTGCATCTCAGCAGAAAAAGCAAAAAACTTCGTCTTTCGCTTTTTTCTGCATTCGATTTGCACTAACTTTCGCTTCGCTCAAGTTAGGCTGCGGTTCGGAAGAGCAACCTAAAAAACTTCGTCTTTTATTTTGCTCTTCACTCACCTTGCACTAACTTTGCACCCTGAAACAAAGGTACCTTTACGATTATGATCAATAGAGAACTGATAAGGCTGAAAGTGGTTCAGCTCGTTTATTCGTACTATCAGAACGAAGGCAAAACACTCGACGTGGCGGAGAAAGAACTCTCGTTCTCGCTCCAAAAGGCGTATGAACTTTACCAATACTTGCTTAGCTTGTTGGTGGAACTTAAGAAGCATGCCGAACGCAAAGACTCTGTTCGTGTGGCTCGAGAGAAGCGCACAGGAACGGCTGTAGGTGGCGTTGCTCCTGATAAGCTCTTTGCTGACAACAAGTTCCTTGTGCAGCTGTCCGACAACAAAGCACTGATAGACTATCAAGAGAATACGAAAGGTCAGTGGGACGAAGAGCCTGCCTTTGTGAAGAAGCTCTATGCCAAAATGTTGGAGAGCGATATTTTCCAACTCTACATGGATCGCGAAGACTTCTCTTATGAAGCCGACCGCGAACTCGTGCGCAAACTCTACAAAACTTTCATCTGCAACAACGAAGACTTCGACTCTCTTCTCGAAGAGCATTCGCTCTATTGGAACGACGACAAGCAGGTGGTCGACTCCTTCGTGATGAAGACCATCAAGCGTTTCAATGAGCAGAGCACACCCGATCAAGAACTCCTCCCGCTCTATGCCGCCGATGAAGATAAGGAATTCGCTTCCAAACTCTTCCGTGCCACCCTTGAACGAGGCGAAGAGCTCCGTGACCTCATCCGTAGCAATACGAAGAATTGGGAATTCAATCGTCTGGCATTCATGGACGTAATCATCATGCAGATTGCCCTGGCCGAAATCCTTACCTTCGACTCCATCCCCTTGAACGTTACTTTCAACGAATACCTCGACATTGCCAAGGTGTACAGTACTCCCCGCAGTTCTTCCTATATCAATGGTATGCTCGACAATATCGTAAAGAATCTCGCTAAGGAAGGTCGCACCACGAAGAAGCGTGAGCGCAAGCCATCTGCAGCAGATGCTGCTCCTGCTCCCAAGGAGAAGGCTTAATCCTTCACATCTATAATAATATATAAGCATTCAACCTATAATTCATTTACAAGATATGAATACCCTATTTTTACAAGCAGCCCAGGGCCAGCAAGGCGGCGGCTACTCTATGATCATCATGATGGTAGTGCTCTTTGCCATCGTATACTTCTTCATGATCCGTCCTCAGAACAAAAAGCAGAAGGAAATCCAGAAGTTCCGCAATGCACTTACCGTAGGTCAGGATGTAGTGACCATCGGCGGAATCCACGGTGTAGTGAAGAATATCAATGACGAAGAGGGTACCGTTACCCTCGAAGTGGCTACTGGCGTGAAGATTGTATTCGCTAAGGAAGCCATCAATCCTGCTGCTTCTGCTGCCACTGCTACGAAGAAGTAAAGAGCACGAAGCACGCAATGCAATGTGTGCATCGACAAGAACAATTCTGATAAGAGCTTATAAGCCGAAGCTACTCTACGCTTAGCGCCACAGCCTCTCCTCTTATGGAGAGTGGTGAGGATAATGGTGCAGAGGGAGTAGGGCAGTGTGCGAGCAGGGGTAGCCTTGCCATTGTGCACATGCCTGCTTATAAGCTCTTATTGTTTTTTTCAGTCTACTCAGAACCTCTTCAGCCAATACCCGGGGGGGCGACGCGTCCTCGCGTCGGCGCAGCCTGTCTTCTCATCTGTTCTGTGGGCGACGCGTCTCTCTCGGCTTCATCTGCGGGCAAATATTGACTCCCATTCCTCTCTCTCTTGGGCTTTCTTGCCATGCCGACGCGGGGACGCGTCGCCCCCAGTATTGGCTGAAAGTCTTGCTATGCCGATGCGAGACGCGTCGCCCACGGAACAGGTTGAATAGAACAAGCGGAGTAGGCTGAAAAGTTCCACTTTTTCCCTCTCCTCCTCTTCCCCTCCTTAAACATACCCGACAAATCATGGCTATTAATATACCTTCCAAACCCAGTCTGCGCCGACATCGCGGCCGCCGGTTGCTGCAGCGCAAATGGATCTCGTGGATGTGGAATAAGCAGACCTTTATCTTCCTCTTCTTCCTCGCCCTGAGCACCACGTTCTGGCTCTTTCAAGCATTGGGCGAGACGTACGAAGAAGAATTCGTCGTGCCTCTCGAACTCAAAGGCGTGCCAAGCAATGTGGTGATCACTACCGAACTGCCCGAGAATCTGCACATCACCTTGCGCGATAAGGGGAGCGTACTCTTAGCCTATAAATATACTCGAAAGTTCAAGCCCGTGGTAGTAGACTTTGAGGTCTATGCCAATGGCACGGGGCATGTCACGATCCAGGGCAACGAGCTCACTCGTCAGATCGTATCGCAACTTTTGGGCAGCACGCAGATGCTCTCCATGAAGCCCGACACCATAGAGTTTTATTACAATTACGGACTCTGCAAGCGCGTGCCCGTAGTCATCCAGGGCAACGTCAGCGCAGGGCGGCTCTTCTCCTTGGCTGCCGTGCTGTGTAATCACGACTCCGTCACCGTATATGCTTCGAAGGAAATACTCGACACCATCACCGCGGCCTACACCATGCCACAAAACCTGCGCAACCTTACGGATAGTACTCGGGTGAGAATGAACTTCCAGCGTGTGCGAGGAGCCAAGTTTGTGCCTTCCGTGGTCGATGTGACCTATTGCGTAGATCGATTGGTGGAGAAGACCGTACAAGTGCCCGTGCAGCAGGTAAACTTCCCCGCATCCAAGCAGCTGCGCACCTTCCCCGCGATGGTCAACGTAACGTTTCAGGTCGGCATGGGGCAGTATCGCAACATCACGCGCGACAACTTTGTGCTCGTGGTCAATTACGAAGACTTGCTCAAGAATCGCACCAACCTGTGCCACCTATCACTTAAGACCATCCCCACGGGAGTAAGCCACGTGCGCATCTCGCCGCAGGACGTAGAATATATCATAGAAGAGGTAACCGAAGATGAAGCAGACTCCGAATCCGATTGATCCCATAGCCCGTCAGCTATCTGTTCAGTGCATGCTCTTGCGCGTAGGCATCACGGGCGGCATAGGCAGCGGCAAGAGCTACATCTGTAAGCGCCTAGAAGAAGCAGGCCATCGTGTGTTCTATTGTGACGATGAGGCCAAGCGCATCATGCGCACGCATCCCGATGTGCGTCGTGAACTCACCGCTTTGGTCGGTCCCGACCTCTACAGTGCAGAGGATGCATCGCTTCAAAAGTCCGTCATGCGAGCCTATCTTTGCCAGGGCGAGGAGTATGCTGAGCGTGTCAATGCCGTGGTCCATCCGCGTGTAGCGCAAGCCTATTCAGACTTTTGTCGTGAAATGGCAGAGCAAGGCAGAGCTGAGGCTGCCCACAAGGAAACCATATTCCCAACCAGCAAGGAAATCTCTTTGCCCCAGCTTCAGCAACTCCCGCGAGGCAGCGTGGCATTTATGGAATGCGCCTTGCTCTTTGAGTCGGGTTTCAGCACCTTGGTGGAAAGGAGCGTGCTGGTCCATGTCTCCGCTGCTACGCAACTCAAGCGCGTCATGCAGCGCGACCAAATATCTGCCGAAAGAGCCCGCCAATGGATTGCTCTGCAGATGAGCGAAGAAGAGAAAATGCGGCTTGCCGACGCCGTGCTGGTGAACGAGTGAAGTCTCATTCTTTGTCTAAGTTATACCTCGCTGTAGAAGAAATAATAAAAAAACTTCATCTTTTTCTTCTCTCTTCGTTCTCTTTGCACTAACTTTGCTTCGCAAGTAAGGCTCATCCATGAGTCTGCAATGTAAAAACAGCATCTAATCAAATCGAATAAACAAATGCAAGACACTATTTTGGCAATCGCTGGTAAGCCCGGCCTTTACCGTTTGGTATCTCAGGGTCGTGGCATGCTCATCGTCGAGACTGTTTCGCCCGACAAGAAGCGTCTCCCCGCTGGAGCTCGCGACCGTGTGACATCGCTCAACGATGTATCTATGTACACCAACGAGGATGATAAGCCCTTGATGGAAATCTTCCAAGCTATCTCTGAGAAAGAGGGTGGCAAGACCACCTCTATCGACTATAAGAAGGCTTCAAAGGCTGAGCTCGCCGAATTCATGGCAGCTGTGCTACCCGATTACGATCGCGACCGCGTACACGATTCTGACATCAAGAAGCTCATTCAGTGGTACAACATTCTCGTCAACGGAGGTTATACTCAGTTCGTCGAGAAGGAAGAGCAGACCGAAGCCTAATCAGCTTCCTCTTCCGTAAATCATATATCATCGGCTGACTCAGCATAGGCGCAGATGCTCTTCGCATCTCGTCTGCGCTGAGTCGTTTTTTTATATAGTCTGCTCCTTAGTGTGGGGCAGTGAAAGAGATTTTTGGGTGTGGAGCGAAAGGTGCGTTTGCATTCAAGCTCCACTCGTCGTTTGTGGCAGCAAAGTTAAGTAGAACTCTTAGTTGTGCCAAAAAGAGTGTACAAACTGTTCACTTTTTCTCTCACAACGCCTCTCGCGTGCGCGCCCACGCATATCAGCGATTTTTCTCCACGTTAGCTTGCACTCTCACTCATGTGTTTTTTATTCTTTTGATAATCAGAGAAAATGTACGTGTAGGGAGTGATCGTCTTCTGTCACTTTTGCTTCCACTTTCCATTCCATTTGAATTTCCTCTTGGAAGCGTTCCTCTTAGTGGTTGGATGGGAAATTCCTAATGGTTGGAAGCGTTTTGCTTAATGGTTGGAAGAGAAAAATTTAGTGGTTGGAAGCGTTTTCACGTCAAGGACTATAATTGGATATGCTCAGAGGGTATTTGCAATGCTCGAGTGCAGGCAAAAGTGCAGGCAAAGTGTAGGCATTTTAGAGAATCATACACATCGTAAATCTCTGATAATAAGCACAGACTGCTCAGATAGTGACGGCAGTGTAAGTATTCTCAAGTAAAATCAATTGTGGTGCGCGTACGCGTATGCGACCCCCCCCTAAAATGTACGTTTAAGCCATTACCGGGGGCGACGCGTCCCCGCGTCGGCATCATCCACAAGTAGCAAACCTCTCAGAGCCTGTTTGGCAAAAGTTTACAACGCCGACGCGAGGACGCGTCGCCCCCGGTAATGGCTGAAATCTGCAAGAATGTAATACTTTATACTTAATACTTAATACTTTTAATCATCTAT
>ERZ808270.454-NODE-454-length-23774-cov-3.943168_pt1 | contig 23774 bp, 22 predicted proteins | sample MGYA00521082_ERZ808270 | MGnify/ENA primary metagenome ERZ808270 (study PRJEB31516, sample SAMN03275594) | gut metagenome | biome: mammalia-associated habitat; material: feces | host: Papio cynocephalus | place: Kenya | collected 2012-07-27 ... | reverse complement strand
GCATTAAAACAGCTTCCGGGACTTGCCATCCAGAGACTGATGGAAAAGGGTTATGGCTTTGGCGCAGAAGGTGACTGGAAAGTTGCTGCCATGGTACGTCTCATGAAAGTGATGACCGCAGGCATGAAGGATGCAAAGGGAACATCCATGCTTGAAGATTACACCTACAATTTAGTAAAAGGCAAAGAAGGAATTCTTGAAGCACACATGCTTGAAATCTGCCCGTCCATCGCAGACGGCCCGATCAGCATCAAGTGCCAGCCTCTTTCTATGGGCGACAGAGAAGATCCTGCAAGACTTGTATTTACATCCAAGGAAGGACACGGAATCGCAACATCCCTCATCGATCTGGGCAACCGTTTCCGTCTCATTATCAATGATGTAGAGTGCAAGAAGACAGAAAAGCCAATGCCGAAACTTCCGACCGCAACCAACTTCTGGACTCCGGAACCGGATATTTATACAGGCGCAGAGGCATGGATTCTTGCTGGCGGCGCACACCACACCGCATTTACCTACGACCTGACTGCAGAGCAGATGGGTGACTGGGCAGCAGCCATGGGCATTGAGGCTGTATACATTGACAAAGATACCAAGATTCGTGATTTCAAGCGTGATCTGATGCTTGGAGAGGTATTCTACAGATAAATTTTAAGAGAGAGGTAGAAACAGTGGAAAGAAAAGACGAGATCGTGTCCGGGAAAACATTTCTCGGAATTGAATTTGGCTCCACACGTATCAAGGCGGTACTGACCGATGCAAATCATACACCGATTGCATCCGGCAGTCATGAATGGGAAAACCGCCTCGACCACGGAATCTGGACCTATACAATGGATGACATCTGGGGCGGTCTGCAGGATTGCTACCGGGATTTAAAAAAGGACGTAAAAGAACAGTATGGTGTGACACTGACAAAGATCAGTGCGATTGGATTTTCCGCTATGATGCACGGATATCTGGCATTCGATAAGGCTGGGGAGCTTCTCGTGCCGTTCCGCACATGGCGTAATACAATCACAGAGGAGGCAGCAGCAGCGCTGACGAAGGAATTTTCCTATAACATTCCGCAGCGCTGGAGCATTGCCCATCTGTATCAGGCAATGTTAAACAAAGAGGAGCATGTGAAAGATATCGCATTTTTCACCACGCTTGCAGGATTCATCCACTGGAAACTGACAGGGGAAAAAGTACTCGGCGTTGGCGATGCATCCGGAATGTTCCCGATTGACAGCGAAACAAAGGATTATAATGCCGAAATGCTTGAGAAGTTTGACGCGCTGGTAAAACCGTATGGTTTTGCATGGTCATTGCGTGATATTCTTCCGAAGGTACTGGTTGCCGGAGAGCAGGCAGGAACACTGACTGCAGAGGGAGCAAAGCTTCTGGATACGGACGGAGACCTGGAAGCAGGAATTCCGGTATGTCCACCGGAGGGAGATGCGGGAACCGGCATGGCAGCAACAAACAGTGTAGCTGTCCGCACCGGAAATGTATCCGCTGGAACTTCCGTATTTGCAATGATCGTACTGGAAAAGGCATTAAAGCATGTGCACACGGAGATTGATCTGGTGACCACACCATCCGGAGAGGCAGTTGCCATGGCACACTGCAATAACTGCACATCCGATCTGAATGCGTGGGTCAATCTGTTTGAAGAGTTTGCAAACAGCTTTGGCATGAAGATCGACAAGAATGAGCTGTTCTCCGTTTTATACAACAAGGCACTCGAAGGGGATGCCGATTGTGGCGGACTTCTGGCATACAATTATTTTTCCGGTGAGGGAATCACGGCATTTGATGAGGGAAGACCTCTGTTTGCCCGCACACCGGATGCAAAATTCAATCTTGCAAATTTCATGCGCGTGCACTTGTTTACGGCACTGGGCGCATTGAAAGATGGTCTGGATATCCTGCTCAAAGAGGAAGGTGTACAGATCGACAAGATGTACGGCCATGGCGGTCTGTTTAAGACTCCGGTCGTTGGACAGCGCATCATGGCAGCAGCGATCGACACTCCGGTTTCCGTTATGGAAACAGCCGGAGAGGGCGGCGCATGGGGCATTGCACTTCTGGCTGCCTATATGGCACAGAAAGAAGAAGGAGAGAGCCTTGCACATTATCTGAATGAGCGTGTATTTGGCGGACAGGAGGGCGTAACTGAAAACCCGGTTCCGGCAGATGTGGAAGGATTTGATCAGTTCCTGAAACGCTACAATGAAGGACTTGCAATTGAGCGTGCAGCAGTAGAACATTTGTAAAATAATAAATAAGCAGAATCCGTCGTTTCCAGCGGCGGATTTTGTGGATATGGAAAGGATGGAAATCATGTTAGAGGAATTAAAAAAACAGGTTTACGAGGCAAACATGGAATTGCCGCGCAGAGGTTTGATTACTTATACATGGGGCAATGTCAGTGGCATTGACCGCGAGAGTGGCTATTTTGTCATCAAGCCAAGCGGTGTGGATTACGATAAACTGACGCCGGATGATATGGTTGTTATGGACTTAGAGGGAAACAAGATCGAGGGCGATTTAAAACCGTCTTCCGATACACCAACCCATCTCGAACTGTACAAAAAGTATCCGGATATCGGCGGTATCGTGCATACCCATTCTCCGGAGGCTACTTCCTGGGCACAGGCAGGAAGGGATATTCCGCTTTACGGAACGACCCATGCGGATTATTTCTTTGGACCGATCCCATGTGCGCGCAGCCTCACACCGGAAGAGATTGACGAGGCATATGAGACCAACACCGGAAAAGTCATTATTGAAACCTTTGAGACAAGAGGAATCAACCCGGTTTACACACCTGGCGTGCTCTGCACGAACCATGGTCCGTTTACGTGGGGCAAGGATGCGGCAGAGGCAGTGCACAATGCCGTTGTCTTAGAGGAAGTTGCAAAGATGGCAACCCGTACTGAACTGATCAATCCGAAGGTGCAGCCGGCACCGGATTGTATCCGCGATAAGCATTTCTTCCGCAAGCACGGTGCGAATGCTTATTATGGACAGAATTAAACAATATTTTTATGGTAATATTCTCAAGGAAAGAGAGGGATACTTTTTTAGAAAAGCCCCTCTCTTTTTTCTGTGTAAAAATGTACAGAGAAAATGTAATGACATGTGTTGATGAAAAACGAATCTTTCAGTATACTATATTTAAATGGATGTATCGGGTAAATAATAGCAGGAGACAAAGCGTATGCCGTTAGCAGAAAAATATTCACACACAACGAAAGAAATCTATGCATTGCCGGAAGGAAAACGTGCAGAACTGATCGATGGACAGATTTATGATATGGCACCTCCGGGCAGAATTCATCAGGAACTGGTGCAGCAGTTGAGCCGTACGATCGGAAACTATATTGCAGATCATAAAGGAACCTGTAAAGTATATCCGGCACCGTTTGCGGTATTTTTAAATCAGGATGATAAAACGTATGTGGAACCGGATATTTCTGTGATCTGTGATAACGGAAAGCTGGATGACAGGGGGTGTAATGGGGCACCGGACTGGGTGATTGAGATTGTATCACAAAGCAGTCAGAGGATGGATTATCTGACCAAATTGTTCAAATACCGTACTGCAGGGGTGCGGGAATATTGGATCGTAAATCCTATGAAACGTACGGTACTGGTATATTTGTTTGGAGAAAATGAGGACAGCACGCAGTATTTATTTGAAGATGAAATTCCGGTGGGAATTTATCCGGATTTTACAATGAAAATTTCAGAATTTGTGTGAACAGTAACTGAGAAAGAGTTATCAATGCCGGATACTTTGAAGGTTGATGTTGTATTGTTTTGTGTTAAAATAGAATCTGAAGGTATTTGTGCAAGTGTAACAGATACATAAGAATGATAACAGGAGGATTAGAACATGGGAGTACATTCCATAGATGCAGAGGATGATCAGTTTGCATATCGTTATGATACACAGTTACTGATCGACCGGAGAGACAAGGATCTTGACGAGGATGAGATCGCAGATTATATCACGGAAAATTTTGAGGGAAACAGTCTGATTGCGGCTGGAGATGAGGATCTGGTCAAGATTCATTTCCACACGAATGAGCCGTGGAAAATTCTGGAATACTGCAATACGGTCGGAGAAATTTACGACATCGTAGTCGAGGATATGATCCGGCAGGCAGACGGCCTTCAGGGATAAAAATTATCAGGAAAGATTGGTAAAATTTAACAAGCAGCGACAGATGATAAAAGTGGTGATCGTTTTTTTTGACGGGGAACAAATGTTTTACATGAAAAAAGCAAAACCATTCATAAAAAGCAAGAAATTATGATTATTATGTAAAAAATAAGTATGCTCTATCTTGTCTGAAAAGAATATTGAGAAAAAATTGTCTACTTTTGTAGTAGGCTAAAAATAATCTGGTATGATAAAATTCGGATAATAAGTAAAGAGGGAGAGCATATTTATGAAAAGAAAAACGGGAAGTATCAAGCGAAAACTGCTTGGAACAATGATTCCATTGATGGCAGTATTAATTCTGATAATTATGGTCATTAATGGAATTAACATGAAAAATACCATGACAGATTCTGTTTATGGCGAGATGGAGGAAGAGGCAAATTATAATGCAGAATCCATTGCAGCATGGAAGCAGGAGGTTCTGGCTTCGTTAAATTCTGTAAAAAATACACTTGAGACCGTAGATTTTACATCTGAAGAAGAAGAACTGGCATATTTAAAGACTACCATGACGCTGAACAAAAGTTATGCAAACGGAGTATACGAGGGAAGTGCAGATGGTACATATCTGGATGGGTCTGGATGGAAACCGGGAGATGACTATGTTGTTGCGGATCGCGATTGGTATAAAGAAGGACAGGAACATGATGGGTTTATGTTCGGAAAGCCTTATCAGGATGCAGAGAGTGGCAAATTTGTTGTCAGTGCGTCAACGGTATTAAATCGCCCGGGAAAAGATAAGATGGCTGCGGCAGCAGATGTTTCGCTGGATTACGTGACACAGATAGTCTCATCGGTAAAAATCATGGATTCAAAAAGTGGATATGAATTTCTGGTGGATAAGCAAAGTAACACAATTCTTGCACATCCGGATGAATCATTGAATGCAGAAGATATTACCAGACAGGGCACATTCTTGAAAAGCATTTCGCAAAAACTGGATACTGATAAGTTTAAGGTTTACACAATTACCGATAAAAAGAATGCATATTTTGTTGGAATTCATCCCGTTCAGGGAACGGAGTGGGTATTGGTAAGCTGCGTAGCACAGAAAGAAGTATTTGCCCAGCTACAGAAAATGGAACTTTTGTATGTGATCATTGCCTTTGTAGCGATTATTATAGCAATTGTGATTATTGGAAATGTAATTGGCATTACAATTTCACCGATCAAAGGGCTGACGGAGGGAATTTCCAGAATTGCCAATGGAGATTTTACTGTGGATATTGAGCCAAAAGGGAATGATGAAATTACAAAAATGAGTCATGCCTTGTGCGATTATATTGTGAAGATGAAAGCAATTATTACAGATATACAGAATATCTCCGGACAGTTGGATGAAAAGGCAGAAATCAGTGCAGGAACCTCTGAAACTCTGAGTACAACCGCGGAAAATCAGGCACAGTCAATGTCCGATATGCATGCGACAATTGAGCAGCTTGCGACAGCTGTCACGGAAATTGCACAGAATGCAACAAAACTTGCACAGGTAGTAGATACAGCAAATCGAAATGGTGCAGATGCGAATGAAAAAATGCAGGGAACGGTACAGAATGCAGGCCAGGGACATCAGGATATGGAAGCTGTACAGCAAAATATGGAACAGATTGTCTCATCTATGCAGGAACTTGCCGATGTAGTTGCAAATGTAGGTGCATCAACGGAAGAAATTAATGGCATTATTAAGATGATAGGGGATATTGCTTCGCAGACAAATCTTCTTTCTCTGAATGCATCGATTGAAGCAGCACGTGCGGGAGAAGCCGGAAGAGGTTTTGCAGTTGTTGCAGGGGAAATTGGAAATCTTGCGGATGACAGTGCAAAATCTGTACAACAAATTGGAGAAATCATAACAAATATTAATGGACAGGTTTCCCATATGGTACAAAAAACAAAGGAAAGTGTTTCTCTTATCCAGCAAAATTCACAGGTAGTAAATACTGCATGCGAAACGTTTAATACCATCTATACAGATATTACAGAAACCAGTAAAATTGTGACGAGTATGATTGACGAAATTGCACAGGTCAATGACGTTGCAGGAAATATGGCAGCAATTTCCGAAGAACAGTCGGCGAGTGCGGAAGAAATCTCGGCAACAATTGAAGTGTTAGCAGAAAATGCTGAGCAGTTGACGACTGAGAGTGAGCAGATGGAAGAATGCGCACAGGTGGTATCAAAATCTTCGGAATTGCTGATGGAACATATGAGACAGTTTAAGGTAAAAGAATAATGCAGAAATATAAAAAGATCCGGATGTTTATTTGAGAACAACCGGATCTTTTAAAATACTTACTTATTAACCGCTACACCATTCACATAAAGTTTATAACCGTTAAAATTAATGTTTGAATAGCTGCTGTCGGCATCGGTTAAACTTGTCACATAGGAATCTCCGGTAAGAGTGATCTTAGAGCTCTTATCAAGTGTTAATGAGATGGACTTTGCCTCGTTGGAGCCGTTGATGGTTCCCTTGTAGGAAGATCCGTTTTTCAGCGTCATATCCAGCGTGGAAACAGAGTCAATGACAATATTTCCGGCTGCTTTTTGTTTGCTCATGGTAAGGGTGACATCACCACCATTGGAGCCGCTGGTTCCCCAGGAATCTGCCTGTGCCCGGAGAAAATTGCCGGTGCTGTCGGTATTGGTGATCGTGTTGTTTGTCAGGCTGATCCTGGCGGATGTATTGGTCACATAAAATGTATCGCCCTTTTTGGTTGTAATCTTAGATCCGGTTGCTTTAAAGCTGGCACTTCCGGAAGCGGCATCTCCACTCATGGATTGATACAGAAAAATATTTTTGTAGGTGGTGGACTGTCCGTTTAATGTCGTGTTGTTGTCCGTCAGCGTACAGTTTTTAAGTGTGACTTTATTTTTGCCTTCAATAACGATTCCTTCAGAGGCGGTCGCTTTTAACGTAGCGTTGCTGACTGTAACATCTGCGGTGGAATAGACGGCAGGTGAGCCTTTTCCTGTTGTGGTGTAGGTACCTTTGTTAACTTTGACGGTTCCGCCTCCACGGTCGGTACGGATCGCTGCGCTGGAAGTGCCGGCTGTTTTGATTTTTAAGTTATAGGCATTTGTCGTGCCGCCGCCGGTAGTCATGATTCCTCCCGAATTATCCGCCTTGGTTGTAATCTTGGAATTCTTGATCGTGACCGTAGTGCCATCACTTGTGGAATTATTTGTTGTAGCAGATCCGCCATAGCAGAATACGCCGTTTGCACCTTTGGCATTGGTTGTGACATTGATATTGTTCAAAGTCAGTTTTGCACCGCCGGAAGCAAGGATACCGGAATTGGTGCCGTAAAAGCTGGTACTGTCACCGCCGTCGGAGTCTCCGGTTTTCCTGATGGTCAGATTGGACAGTTTGGCAGTAATATTTCCGGTTGCCCAGATGGCATTCTGATCAGCGGTTTTTGAAGTATAAGTGCCTTTTTTCAGTGTTGTGTTTTTGGAAATCTTTTTCACTGCTGAGTAGGAAACCGAAGTTGAACTGCTTTGGCCCGGTGCACCACCTGGCATCATTCCATCACCTGGCATATTTCCGTTACCAGGCATACCGGAAGGGGCTTCTCCTGATGGTTTTTCCGGTGGAGTCATATTGTTTGTGGAAGTTGTTTCGCTCTTTGAGGTCTGTGTAGTTTCAGCAGCACAGACACCTTCTGTGGAGCCTGCAAGGAGGGCAGCAGTAAGTGCCAGTGCCATAAATTTCTGCATATGTTTTTTCATGGTTCTCATCCTTTCTGATGCATTTTGTAGCTGTTGTGTGTTTTCGCAGTTACATTCGTTCTTTGTTATGGTCTCAGTATAGGATGGTTACCTTAAATGAACTTTAAAAGTTTTAGACTCTTTAGAAAAACTTTATTTGTCCCCGGTATCCGACTGCGTTACAATAATTACAGACGGAGGTAGCGATATGGCAAATACAACCAAACTGGCACTTGAGGCATCTTTAAAAGAACTTTTGCGGACAAAACCGATCGACAGGATCACGATCAATGATCTGACGGAACATTGTGGCATCAGCCGTATGACGTTTTATTATCACTTTAAGGATATCTATGATCTGGTGGAGTGGGCATGTGTGGAGGATGGAAAGCGTGCACTTCAGGGTAAAAAGACATATGATACCTGGCAGGAAGGAATTGCGCAGATATTTGAGGCAGTATTGGAAAATAAGCCATTTATTATGAATGTATACCATGCGGTTGCCCGCGAAAAAGTTGAGCAGTATCTGTACAAGCTGACGTATGAACTGATCGTAAACGTCGTGGAAGAAAAATGCAAAGGCATTGCGATTGCGGACGAGGATAAATGTTTTATTGCAGATTTTTATAAGTATGGATTCGTTGGGATTATGCTCGACTGGATCGACAAGGGCATGCATGAGGATTACCATAAGATCGTTATGATGATGGGGACGGCACTCGACGGGAATATTGCGCGGTCGATTGAGAATTTTAAACAGAAATAAAGAGATGTTATTATTTAATCAAAACGTCTGATCTGATAAAAATTTTATCATTTCGGGCGTTTTGTAAATTGTTTCCGCACTTCATAGTGATTAAAATACAGACATGGATACAAAATAAACATATGAAACAGCTAAAACATAATGGGAAACAGCCCATACCACAGATTCAGGAGGTTTTTTCTATGTCAAATAAAAATAAGAAATTAGGACTTGGAATCGCAGCAGTTGCTGCAGCCGGTGCAGGACTTGTATATGCTGCACAGAAAACCAGCCAGCAGAAAGCAAAGAAGATTGCAAAGGCAGCGCCGCCGGTTGATTATCGTAACACCGAGCGCGGAAAATATGAAAAGAACAGCAAAGGCATTTATTATACCAACGGAAACTATGAAGCATTTGCCCGGCCAAAGAAACCGGAAGGTGTCGATGACAAAAATGCATACATCGTCGGAAGCGGACTTGCGGCACTCGCAGCGGCTTGTTTCCTTGTCAGAGACGGTCAGATGCCGGGTTCCCATATTCATATTTTAGAGGCAATGGATGTGGCAGGCGGTGCCTGTGACGGAATTTTTGATCCGACACGCGGTTATGTGATGCGTGGCGGCCGTGAGATGGAAAATCATTTTGAATGTCTGTGGGATCTGTTTCGCAGCATTCCTTCGCTGGAAGTGCCGGGCGCGTCCGTACTGGATGAGTATTACTGGCTGAACAAGGAAGATCCAAACTATTCCCTCTGCCGCGCAACCGAGAATCGTGGCGAGGATGCACATACGGATGGAAAGTTTAACTTAAGCCAGAAAGGCTGCATGGAAATCATGAAACTGTTCATGACAAAAGATGAGGATCTCTATGACAAGACTATCGAGGATGTGTTTGATGAGGAAGTCTTTGACTCGACCTTCTGGCTGTACTGGCGCACCATGTTTGCATTTGAAAACTGGCACAGTGCACTGGAGATGAAACTGTATTTCCAGCGGTTTATCCACCATATTTCCGGTCTGCCGGATTTCTCCGCGCTGAAATTTACACGCTACAACCAGTACGAATCCCTGATTCTTCCGATGAAGAAATATCTCGAAGATGCCGGTGTACAGTTCCAGTTCAATACCGAAGTAACGAACGTTATTTTTGACATCAAAGATGGAAAGAAAGTGGCAAAAGCCATTGACTGCAAAGTAAAAGGGGTAGAGACCGGAATCGTTCTGACCGAAAATGATCTGGTATTTGTCACAAACGGAAGCTGTACGGAAGGTACGATTTACGGCGATCAGAACCATGCACCAAACGGGGATGCCGAAGTGCGGACCAGTGGCTGCTGGAGCCTGTGGAAGAACATTGCAAAACAGGACCCGGCGTTCGGACATCCGGAAAAATTCTGTTCCGATATCGCAAAGACCAATTGGGAGTCTGCAACCGTTACCACATTGGATGATAAGATTCTTCCATATATTGAGAAGATCTGTCAGCGTGATCCGCGCAGCGGAAAGACCGTTACCGGAGGTATCGTAAGCTGCAAGGATTCCAGCTGGCTGTTAAGCTGGACGATCAACCGTCAGGGACAGTTCAAGGAGCAGGACAAAGACAAAGTCTGCGTATGGGTGTACGGCCTGTTTACCGATGTGCCGGGTGATTTTATCAAGAAGCCGATGAAAGAGTGTACCGGTAAAGAGATTACAGAAGAGTGGCTGTATCATCTGGGTGTGCCGGAAGATCAGATTGAGGATCTTGCAGAGCACAGTGCCGTCTGTGTACCGACCATGATGCCGTATATCACCGCATTTTTCATGCCAAGAACCAAGGGAGACCGCCCGGATGTCATTCCGGATGGCAGTGTCAACTTTGCATTCCTCGGACAGTTTACCGAGACGCCGAGAGATACCGTATTTACAACCGAGTATTCGGTGCGTACCGCAATGGAAGCGGTCTACGGACTGCTCGGTGTGGACCGCGGTGTGCCGGAAGTATGGGGAAGTGTCTACGATGTGCGTGAACTGTTAGACAGCAGCGTGAAGCTGATGGATGGCAAGTCTCCGCTGCAGATGAATCTCGGACCGCTCAATGTGATCAAGAAACCGCTTCTGAATAAGATCAAGGGAACCGTGATCGAGAAGCTGCTGCGGGATCATGATGTGCTGCGGGATGGCATGATTTAAAAATAAAAATACTTCCGAAAATTACAAAGATGCCTGAAACAGTTGCAAAAAGCAGCGGATTTCAGGCATCTTTTTCTGTACAGGAAGGAAGCGGATTCATATCTGGAAAACAGGGAAAAAGAAATAATTATCAAATATAGAAGGATTTGATTGCTCTTTAAGGACAGATAAGATAAAATATTGTGTATAAAATTGAAAATATGTCATGTATCATAACATTTAATGGTTTGAATGAGGGCGAGTAAATGCAAGAGAATACACTTAAAAAAAGAGATATTGAAGAATTGGAAAAGTTAGTGCAAATAGCTAAAGAGCAGGGGAATACTATTAATCTAAACATAGTATATATGACAATAGATTCGGAAAAAATAGATTTTGCAGAAGTAATGAAATATTTTGAAGATAGAGGAATTACGATGATAGAAGGAGATGTTGAACCGGATATTACGGCATATTCATGTGAAGGCGAAAGAATTAGACCGTTTGATCCTTCTAAAATAAGTATTACAATGAAGCCTATGACTTTGGATGCATTAATAAAAAGAATTCAAAATGAGGAAATTGAATTTGATACATCATTCCAAAGAAAAGCTGGATTGTGGAGTAAAAGACAAAAAAGCCAATTGTTAGAATCAATTTTTTTACGCATTCCGTTGCCCGCATTTTATTTTGATGCTACGAATGAGGATGAATGGTTAATCATTGATGGGTTACAGAGAGTATCAACCTTAAAAGAATTTGTTGTAGAAAAAGGTCTGAAATTACAAGAATTAGAGTTTTTCCCAGAACTGAATGGTTGTGATTATGATAAGTTACCCAGAATGTTTCAAAGGAGAATTGATGAAACGGTTATCAATGTTTATCTAGTCAATCCGTCAACACCAGAAAATGTGAAATTTAATATTTTTAAGAGAATTAACACAGGAGGTTTAACACTTGAACCACAGGAAATAAGAAATGCCCTGTTTCAGGGGCAGGCAACAGAATTTCTACAAGAATGTTCTAAATTGGAGTGTTTCATCAAGGCAACTGCAGGAAGCATAAAAAGTGAAAGAATGCTGGACAGAGAATTTGTTCTTAGATATATTGCATTTTGTCATTTAGATTTACAATTATATAATGGAAATATAGATGAATTCTTAAATGAGGGAATGAAATTTCTTAACCATGCTAATATAGCAGATATTGAGAAAATAAAGGATGAGTTTGTTTTTGTTATGAATGCTATATTTGCGATAATGGGGAATAACAGTTTTAGAAAAATATGTGAGGACGGAAGAAGAAGGCCGATTAATAAGGTGATCTTTGAATCCTGGTGTTATGTATTTAGAAGGTTGACAGTAGAAGAGGTAGAATGTTTAGAACAGAAAAAAGAAAAAGTACAAAAAGAATATATGCAATTATGTGCTTCTCAGGACTATTTATATTTATTGAAAGTTCCAGATAAAAAAGCTGTATCTGCACGTATCAGAGCTGTCGATGAATTAATCCATAAATTTATTTAAAAAGGAATTAGAATGATAAAAAAAATCTCATTAAAAAATTTTAAATGTTTTGAAAAAATTGATGTTACATGTCGAGAATTAAATCTGTTTACCGGTATTAATGGAATGGGGAAATCGACATTGATTCAGGCATTGTTGTTATTGCGACAAACTTATGAAAAAAATAATTGTTTGGGGGATCAGTGCTTGATTCTTAATGGAGCGTACATTGAACTGGGAACACAAGCGGATATTATGTATTGGTATAGGAAAGATGATATTCTTTCAATAGAAATAGAGGAAAACAACTATAAATGGGTATGCCAGTATGATAAAGATGGAAATTTAATTTCACAAAATTGGAATTATTTATTTGAAGAAACCTCGTTCCTTACAAAAAAAATAGAATATATATCGGCAGAAAGACTGGGACCTCGCCGCTATTATGACACAATAGAAAATGAAAATTTTTTGAACTCAGAAATTGGCGTGAAAGGTGAAAAAACTGCTTTATGTTTATATGAAAAAGGCAGTGACGTAAAAGTTTATCCAAATATGAAGCATAGTTCAGAAACAAGTGAACGTCTTGAGTTGCAGATAAATGCATGGTTATCAGAAATTTCACCTAATATAAAGGTAAATGTAATTCCATATTTAGATGTGAATTTAATGGGGGTAAGATATTCAATAAGTAACAGTTTGGGGGAAGAATCAACCAATGCTCTAAATATGGGGTTTGGTGTTTCCTACTCTTTACCTATTATTGTTGCATTATTAAGCGCCAGAGAGGGAGATATACTTATACTTGAGAATCCGGAAGCACATTTACATCCACGAGGCCAACGAAAAATTGGTGAATTGGTTGCTTTAGCTGCTGCTAATGGGGTGCAAATTTTTATGGAAACGCATAGTGATCATGTTTTGAATGGAATTCGATTAAGCGTACGTAATAAAAAAATTTTATCCGAAAAGGTGAAAATAAACTATTTTTATGAATACTTATCGGAAGAAGGGATTCAAAAACATGAAAAAACATCTCCAGAGATTTTAGAAGATGGCAGTTTGTCGAACTGGCCTGAAGGATTTTTTGATGAGTGGGATAAAGCAATTGATGAACTATTTTAAGAGGAATATAAATGGTATTTAATGAGATTTCTTTAAAACAACAAGATTCGAAATTACCAATAACAGAGCAATTTTCTGGATTTTTAAAAATATGTCAGGAATTAAAACATAGGAATAAGGATAATGATTTCTATTATACGGATGAACTAATGACAGTAAAGATTGCTGATGAATATACGGTATACGATTGGCTGAATGATCAAAATGTTCTTCAAAAGGATAAGCAATTTTTTAGAACACTGATTCAGAGAGGACACAGAATAGAAATGGGAGATTTTCTCGAATGTGAACTTCTTGTACAATTAGAGAATGAAGTACCTGTTTCGGCGAAAGGTGCTTTAATGGCATTTGAGTGGGATAGTTATGTAGTTAGTTTTTTATCATCTGAACTATGGGAAAGAGAGTGGATGGAAGGAAAGTACATATCTATTGATAATGAAGATGAAGTAGTTAAAGTAAGAAATTGTGGCATTTTGGATCATGTAGACAAGATTGTTGCAAATGCAAGAAGACAACAGGTATTAATTATTTCTTCAGGTTCTGAGTTATGGGAAAAAAGAGAGCAGTTATACCCGCATTTGATTTTTTGTGAAAGCGTAAAAAAGCAATTAGAAGAAGCTCGTGTTTCAATACAAATTCAAACGATTATGAAAAGAATACAGATTTTGGAAGATTATTTTGCAACATATGAAGGAGAGTTTGATAAAAATAAAGTTGGATTTGGATGTAGAACGGAATCTGAGTCTGTAAAAAAAGATAATGAGTTAAATGAGCAGAGAAAATTTGTAACACCATTTGGAAAAGAAGAATACTTTTATTGGCATATAAGTTTTCCGGGAAATTATCCAGGTAGGATACATTTTTTACCGGATCCAGAACATAAAGTTGGAATTGTTGGATATATAGGAAAACACTTACCAACAAAAAGATTTGCAACTATTTAATGATTTATAGTTTATACGAAATTTTCAAGGGACAAACCGTTTTTTATGAGATGGTTTGTCCCTTCAACTTATAAAATTATGCTTGAAACAAGGTTCCGAAAATTACAATTATTTCTTAATACGAACTGCTACCATAACATCAGCAGTTCGGCAAAGATGTCTGAAACAGTTGCAAAAAGCGACGGATTTCAGGCATCTTTTTATTTGGCAGAAATGATCACAGGGAGGAAAAGGATATGGAGAGAACAAATTACGCATCTGGCGCACCACTGGAAGAAAAGGTAGGATATTCCCGCATGGTCAAAAAAGGACCGTTTGTGATGATCGGGGGAACTACAGCCGGATGGAACGGAATATGGAGAAACGCCTTATGAGCAGGCAAAATATATTTTCGCAAAATTTGTAAAACTTCTCGCAGAGGCTGGCGCAAAGCCGGAGGATGTTGTAAAAGTGGAAGCATTTATTACAGACATGAAATACGGAAAAGAAGTAGGAGACGCTTATTCGGAAGTATTTCATGATATCAGACCATTGTTTACTATGGTCGGAACACCGGCACTTAACCGGCCGACACAGTTTGTTGAAATTGAACTTACAGCAATCACAGATTAGAAAATAATTTTCATGTAGTTCCGATTTTTACAATTTTTTTGCCGGAAACCTGTATACAATACAGGGCATAAGAAGAAAAACGTAGGTGATGCCCCTTACGGGGTACCACATGCGATACATCAGAGATGTACCGCAATAAGGAGCACATCGCATGAAAATTCCGCTAGCGCGGAAGCGATGTACGTAGGAGATGCAGCTAAAGCTGCACCTCAATATGGGGCGATACATCAAAGATGTACCGCAGAGGACAAAGGTGTCTGACGGAAATAAAAAATCCGGCAGGCACTTTTTTGCTTGTAAAAATCTGAAAAGAAAAAAACTTTACACGAAAGGAAGCGTTGATCATGGCAGAAAGAATCAAGGAACACCCAATACTCGGGGTTCAGGAAAAAGGTGCACCGGTCAAGTTTACATTTGACGGAAAAGAGATCGAAGGAATGGAAGGCGAACCGATTGCAGCAGCATTAAAAGCCGCAGGCGTGATGGTACACAGATATACAAAAAAAGAACACAAACCGCGTGGAATCTTTTGTGCGATCGGAAGATGTACCGACTGCGTTATGGTTGTGGATGGGGTGCCGAATGTGCGAACCTGCATCACACCGCTGAAAGAGGGCATGGATGTCAGAACACAGTATGGTGTCAGCGAAAAACCATTTGCAGAGCAGTAACGTTCACGAAAAGGAGGACACAAGGATGAAAAGATATGATTTGATAATTGTCGGAGCTGGTCCTTCCGGCCTGTCAGCAGCTATTGAGGCGGCAAAAAGAGGACTGAAAGTCGTTGTATTTGACGAAAACGAAAAACCGGGCGGACAGTTGTTTAAGCAGATACATAAATTTTTCGGATCAAAAGAGCACCGGGCAAAAGTCAGGGGTTTTGTGATTGGACAGCAGCTTCTTAACGAAGCCGACCAGGTGGGAGTTGAAGTAGAACTGAATGCAACCGTCATCGGTTTATATCAGGATAAGGAAATCGTCGTAAAAGAAGGCGATGAGATCAAACATTTTAAGGGGGATGCCATTATCATTGCAACTGGTGCAGCAGAAAACATGGTTACGTTTCCGGGCTGGACACTTCCGGGTGTGATCGGAGCAGGAGCCGCACAGACAATGATGAATCTGCATGGCGTATTACCGGGAAAGAAAGTGCTCATGCTTGGTTCCGGAAACGTTGGTCTGGTTGTCTCTTTCCAGTTGATGCAGTGTGGGTGTGAGGTTGTGGCACTTGTGGACGCAGCACCGCGTGTCGGAGGTTACGGTGTTCACGCAGCAAAAGTTGCAAGAACCGGAGTCCCGTTTTATCTGTCCCACACGATCGTGGAGGCGGAAGGTGACGAATGTGTCACGGGAGTTACAATCGCAGAAGTGGACTCTTGTTTTAAATTTATTCCGGGAACGGAAAAACATTTTGATGTGGATACGATCTGTCTGGCAGTCGGACTTTCTCCGATGTCCCAGCTTTTGAAAATGGCAGGCTGCAAAATGGAGGACAATCCAAAGCGCGGCGGTCAGGTCCCGATCTGTGACGAATATGGAAGAACTTCTCTTCCGGGTGTGTTTGTAGCCGGTGATGTGTCTGGTATTGAGGAAGCCTCTTCTGCCATGATCGAAGGTCGTATGGCAGGAATTGCCGCATCCGAATATCTTGGATATATCGAGAAGACAGAGATGGACACCGAACTTGCATCGCTTGACAAAGCACTCGATGGGCTGCGTCAGGGCATGTTCGCTCCAAAGAACAGAGGAAAAGCCATTGAAAAAACAGAGGAAGGAATCCCGATTTCAACGAACTTATTAAAACACGGATTTGTCGCAGATGATGAGATCGAACGCTTCCCGGGCGTGACACATAAAGTCGGAATACATCCGGTAATGGAATGTACACAGAATATTCCGTGTAACCCTTGTCAGGATGCATGTCCAAAGGGGTGTATTTCCATCGGATCAAACATTACTTCACTGCCGATCGTTGTGGAAAATTCACAGTGTATCAACTGCGGAATGTGTGTGGCAAGCTGTTCCGGACAGGCAATTTTCCTTGTGGATGAGGACTGCGGCGACGGCACGGCAACCGTCACGATCCCATATGAATTTCTCCCGCTTCCGGAGGCTGGCACAAAAGGTGTGGCACTCGGAAGAAACGGACAGAAAGTCTGCGAGGCAGAGGTTGTCTCAGTAAAGAGCAATAAAGCGTATGATAAAACCAATCTGCTTACCATGCGCATCCCGAAAGAATATGCCATGAAAGCAAGATTCTTTAAAGAGGGTTAGACAGACGGATGTTCAAATACAGGAGGAATGAAGTATGAATGCAGTAAATGATAGATCAAGAGATATCGGGCCTTTCGTCCCGGGACCGGATGATGATATGTTAATCTGCCGCTGTGAGGAAGTCACAAAAGGAGAGATCCGCAAGGCAGTACACGAAGGAATGTGGACGATCACGGAAGTCCGGCGGTATTTAAGAACCGGCATGGGGCTTTGCCAGGGACAGACCTGTGCAAAGCTGGTAAAAGGAATTGTAGCAAGAGAGCTTGGGGTATCTCCGGCAGAACTCGAACCTGCCACATCCAGAGTTCCGATGCGTCCGATCGAGATGCATGTGTTTGCAAATGAGGCAAAGGAGGATGGGGAGCATGAATAAAACAGCAGAAGTAGTAGTTATCGGTGGAGGAATCATTGGCTGTGCCATCAGTTATTATCTTGCAAAACGCGGCGTGAGTGTCATCTGTCTGGAAGGAGCCGACCATTTTGGAAACGGTGGATCAAGCAGAAACGGCGGCGGTGTAAGACAGTCCGGACGTGATCCGAGGGAACTTCCACTTGTAATGTACGGAATCAAAAATTTCTGGCCGACACTTTCCGAGGAACTTGAGGTTGACTGTGAGTACCATCAGGATGGAAACTTACGTCTCGGAAAAACCGAAAAGCACAAACAGATCCTGACTGGACTGACCGATCGTGCCGTAAAAGTAGGACTGGATGTAAAGATGATCGATGGCGATGAAGTGCGCAGCATCAATCCGTATCTTTCCGACGAAGTCACCTGTGCGAGCTGGTGTCCGACCGACGGGCATGCCAATCCACTGACAACGACACTGGGATATTACAAAACAGCCCGAAAGCTCGGGGTACATTTTATTTCCGGTGAGGAAGTTGTGGAACTGAAAATGGTGAAAGGAAAGCTCCGCAAAGTCGTATGTGCATCCGGTGATGTATTTGAAGGTGAGACCGTTGTGCTGGCAGCCGGATACGAGTCAAGAGCAATTGCCGGGACTGTCGGTATCGATATTCCGATGCAGAAGGCCATGCTTGAGGCACTTGTCACCGAGGCGGAGCCACATATGTTTGACCAGATGCTCGGAACGGCGGAAGCTGATTTCTACGGGCATCAGACAAAGCATGGCTCGTTTGTGTTTGGTGGTTCATCCGGACTGGAGGGCTACACCAAAGACAATGGCACCCCGGTCTGTTATTCCAAGACAGCCCCGTGTATCTGCCGCGGTATCATGAAATATTTTCCGGATCTTGCCAATGCAAAAATCGTCCGTACCTGGGCGGGCTGGATGGATCGCTGCGTGGACGGCGTGCCGGTGCTTGGAGATGTAGCGGAAGTGCCGGGACTGGTTCTTGCCTGCGGTTTTTCCGGACATGGATTTGGTATTGCACCGGGGGCTGCAGACCAGCTTGCAGAACTGATCACAACCGGAAAGACTACTGTGGATTTAAGTAACTTGCGTTATGACCGATTTAAAGCTAAGATATGATAAAAAGTATTATTGCAGAATAATATCCAGGAGATGATACGCATGATCTGGAAAAAAGACAGACTAAAGCCCACGCAGCCATACCTTGTGTTTGATACATTGAATTTCTATCAGGAAATTTATCTGAAACAGGGAATTTCACATTTTTACAGTTGCCGCATTGCAGAAAATATTCCATTGCGTACGGTTCCGGATGGATGTATTGATCTCTTTTTTGAATATGAGAGGGATCACATGCAGGGATATGTGTGTGGGACACCACTTGCGTATACCTGTGAGGAATGGAGAGGCAGGGAAGAGGTGTTTGGAGTCCGGTTTATGCCGGGAGTTCAGCCGGAACTCATTCGTTGTACCATGCGTGAATTGCTCGGTCAGAAGATTCCGATTGAAACTGTTCTTACGGGAGATTTTGAATGGCTGAAAAAATTGACGGAAGAACATGATTTTTACCAGAGAATTCGGATTTTTATTGAAGCATATACCAAAGCTGAAAAATGTCGGAAAAAACCATTTGGAAAACAGGAAATGGTGCAATCAGTAAAACAGATGGTATATCAATCCGATGGAAAGATAAAAGTTGCGGAAATGCAGGAGCAGACAGGGTATTCTGTTCGATACATTAACAAGGCTTTTATCGAGGAAATGGGATTTTCTCCAAAAACATTCTGTAAGATCATTCAGTTTCAGAGAGCGTTGGAATTTTTAAATTATGGAGCACCAGATAAAATGACCGATGCAGCAGTGTTTCTTGGATACTATGATCAGCCACAATTTATCCATGATTTTTCTAAGTATGCGGGAATTACACCCAAAAAATATTTGAAGCTGGTAGAAGAACAGCATTACAAAAACAGAATTATACAAGTAGAATAAGGAGCGATACATCAGAGATGTACCGCAGGAGACAACGGCGTCTAACAAGGGTTAGGCGTCTTTTTGTTTTTTAAAGGAGGAAAATAATATGGGATTTTCACAGATTGAAGTAGTTACATCCATGAACCGGTTAAGTAATTTAAAAGCTGCATTAAGTGAACTGGGTGTCAGCGGTATGACGGTGATACAGGCAATCGGTTGTGGCGCACAGAAAGGAACATTTGAGTACGAAGCTGAGCAGAATAAAGAGATGGAACTTCTTCCCAAGCAAATGATCTTAATTGTAGTGAAAGATGAGATGATTAATGCCGTAGTGGAAACGATTAAGAAAGAATTGTATACCGGGCATATCGGGGATGGAAAAATTTTTATTGCGCCATTGACCAATATCATTCGGGTCAGGACAGGGGAAGAGGGAGAAGATGCATTGTAGGGTGTTTGTTTTTCTATAGAATTGCCGAAAAGGAGGAATCCATATGGATGAGAAAAAACTGGGATTACCAAGTGTCGTGTCCACGGGTGTGGGACTTATCGTTGCGACAAGCTGTCTGATGTCGCTTGGACAGGGGGCCGGAGCGCTTGGAACCGGATTTATTGTTTCTATGATCCTGGCATGTGCCATCAATATCTGCACAGCGCTTTCCATGGCAGAGTTAAATGCGCTGATGCCAAATCTGACAGGAGGGCTGGCACAGTATACACTTGCCGGGATCGGACCGTTTGTAACAATTGTGACAATGGTAGGTGGCTATATTGTCTGCCAGTCGATCGCGGGATCTGTAGAATGTGCGATGTTTGGGAATGCGATCAATTCTGTATTTCATACAGGGGTGCCATCCAGTGTGTTTTGTATTTTACTTTTAGTTGTATTGATTATTGCAAATCTGTTGGGAATTGATATGTTTGCAAAAATACAAAACGTGGTTGTTTATGGACTGATTTTTTCGCTTGTTGCGATGGGACTGCTTGGAATCTTCGGACTTGGAAGCGGAGAAAAAGTGCAGCAGCCAATGAATTTGGCAGGATCGTTTTCGGATACCTTTTCTTTGCTGGGACTTGCGTTTTTCCTTTTTATCGGAAGTGAATTTGTTATTCCAATTTCGAAAAATGTCAAGAATGAGCGGAAAAATGTACCGCTTGGAATGGTCATGAGTCTCTTGATAATTCTTATTATGCAGATTCTGGTGGTTTGCGGTATGGGAAGATATTGTAAGTGGGAAGATCTGGCAAACAGTGCTTCGCCGCACATTTTGTATGGATCGTCTTTACTCGGATATGCCGGATCAATTTGGATGATTGTAGTATCTGTATTTGCTGTGATTAGTACCGTTAATTCTGCAATCAGTTTTCTTTCTTATATGTGTGCCGGAATGGCAAAAATAGAATTGATGCCGGAAATTTTTTTAAAGAAAAACAAAAGAGGTTCCTATTATATCGGAATATTAATGATTGGGGCCATCATGATTCTGGTAAATGCCACAGGACTTTCTACCAGCGATTCTCTTTCGTTTATGATTACACTTGCCATTGTTTTCTGGATGGTTTCGTATGTAATTGCAAACAGTAATGTACTTATTTTTCGCAAAAAACTGCCGAAAGCCCCACGTACTTTTAAGGTTCCGCTTGGCCCGGTCATCCCGGTTGTGGGAATTATCGGAAACCTTTTTATGATCTGGAACATAGACGGAAATCCGGCTGTACGAAATAAAATATTTATGATCGATGGTGTGATCTTCCTTGTGCTTGCAGTTTATGCGGCACTGTGGTGCAAATACAAACTGAAAAAACCAATGTTTCGTCCAATCGCCATGCATGAGGTGATGGCGATGGAAAATGCACTTTATCTGGAAGCTCATAAAAAACAAAAAGAAGACAAAAAATAAAGGAGGACAAACAAATGGAATATCCGAAGATTGATTTTTTATATTTAAGTGAAGATGATATGATCGCAGCAGGCGTAAAGGACATGAAAAGCTGCGTGGAAGCGATGGAAGAAATGTTCAAGCTCATGAAAGTAGGCGATTACCGGATGGGTGGAGCCAACGGAAACTCCCACGGAAGCATGGTCATGTTCCCGGAAAAATCGCCGTTTCCGGAGATGCCGGTAGACGGACCGGACCGCCGGTTTATGGCAATGCCTGCATACCTTGGCGGCAAGTTTGATATGGCTGGAATGAAATGGTACGGCTCGAACGCTGCAAATAAAGAAAAAGGACTTCCAAGATCCATCCTTATGCTCACATTGAATGACAAAGATACGGGTGCTCCGCTGGCATTTATGTCTGCAAATATCCTGTCCGCATACCGTACCGGAGCAGTTCCGGGTGTCGGATTTAAGTACTTTGCAAAAGAAGATGCCGAGACGATCGGAATCGTAGGACCTGGTGTCATGAGCAAGACCGCTTTGGCGGCAGCAGTTGCTGTGCGTCCAACACTCAAAAATGTCAAGGTAAAAGGCCGTGGAAAGGCATCCCTCCAGAAGTTTGTTGACCATGCAAAGAAAGAGTACCCGGAACTGAACATCTATGCTGTAGACACAATTGAGGAGGCCGTAAGGGATTCTGATATCGTATCCGTATCAACATCTTCCCCGACCGGAGATCCAGCTCTTTATCCGTACATTGCAGAGGAGTGGATTAAGCCGGGTGCAATCATTGAATCTACCGCAGCGCTGCGGTTTGATGATGATTTTATTATCAATCGTGCGCGTACCGTCACAGACAATATTATGCTCTATGAGGCATGGGAAGAAGAGATGAAGCCGAATGCGTACAACACCATCCCGATTCCTGCGGTTCATGTGGAAGATCTGATCGCGGAAGGAAAGATGAAGCCGGAGCAGATCGATGATCTGGGAGATGTACTGCTTGGAAACATTCCGGTACATAGAAAAGAGGATGAAATTGTCATCTATTCCGTAGGCGGCATGCCGACGGAGGATGTGGCATGGGGCAGCATGGTATATCGGAATGCGCTGAAAAATGGAATTGGGACAAAATTAAATCTTTGGGATGCACCAAAAATGATGGTATAGATCAGAAAAATCCCATCGATGCCGAAAATTCGGCAAAGAGGGGATTTTCTTATGCCTCCACAGAATAACCAGACGACTCGTTACTGTCAGAAGAAGTTTCCTCACGGGAAGCAATTTCTTTATTATATTCGGTTCGTGTGATCTCTCCGTTATTCAGCATCTGCTGAAGCTGGAAGGTAGAATACGAAGAAAGATCAGTCGTGGATGATGTACTGGAACTGCTGGAAGAGTCATCACTGCTGGATTTCGATGAAACGGCTGTAGTTTCCAGATTTTTTCCCTGTGTGGAAATGGTGACAGTATCGCCATCTTTATCCTGTGTGGTGGTTTCATTCTGGGCAGCAGCGGTTTTCATGGTTGTTGCCGGTTTAGCCGTTGCGGTTGTCTTTGTGGCAGCGGAAGCTTCTGCGTTTTTGGAAGCCGTAGAAGTGCCGGAAAGCTTTGCGCTGGAAAATGTGGAAGTGTTGTTTAAGTTCAGTGAGTTTGCAGAAATTGATTGTGTCATAAAATTTTCCTCCTAAATATCATCTATTTACTGATAAATGCCATTTACCGTGACATCAAAAGTAGCGTCTTTACCGTTCAGATCATCATTGCCATAGTCATCAGGGAAGGTTACTTTTACCGTTACTTTATCCCCCGGATGTGCACCGACAAGCTGGTCTTCAAAATCATCAATGTAGGTTCCGGAACCGATGGTAAGATCCGTTCCCTGCCCTTTGGTGTCTCCACCGTCAAAAGCTTTGCCATCAATATAACCGACATAATCAATGTTTACCTTGTCACCGTCTTTTACCGTCAGGCTGGAGTCTGTGCTGTAATCCGTTTCCGTGGAGTTGCTGGAAGATTCGGAGGAATCCGACGCAGAGGTTTCCGTGGAAGCGCTGTCTGCTTCGGTGGAACCGGTCAGGGAAGCGGATGAATTTTCCGTGGTTGTCTCGTTTTTGTTGTCTGATTTTTTGGAGGAAGCGGATGCCACACAGATTGCGATTGCCAGAATTGCCACACAGGCGATTGCCACACCGCAGCCAATCATCTTTTTTGATGGAGCTTCTTTTACCGGCGGGTGGGTCTTTTCATAGAGGG
>ERZ808270.453-NODE-453-length-23852-cov-3.966845_pt1 | contig 23852 bp, 16 predicted proteins | sample MGYA00521082_ERZ808270 | MGnify/ENA primary metagenome ERZ808270 (study PRJEB31516, sample SAMN03275594) | gut metagenome | biome: mammalia-associated habitat; material: feces | host: Papio cynocephalus | place: Kenya | collected 2012-07-27 ... | reverse complement strand
ATTGCCTTAGAAGAAGATCCATGGGACAATGCATGTTCTTCATAGGTAGAAAGTTCATAGCTGATACCGAAGAACTGCTTGATTGTGTTGCTCACGGCGTCCAGACGACCGTTTCCGTTTGCATCGACGATGGTCTTCTTTCCGCCAAAGTTAATTTCTGTCTCTGCCATAATACCATCATTCTGCTTGAAATGGCAAGAATCGATTGTAAAGTACGGCATTTTGTTCATATAGTTTTCTTCAAAGATCTCGTATACCCACTGTGGAGAAAGTTCCTTGTGTTCTTCATCCGATACCTGTTTCACTGCATATCCGACTTCTTCTTTCATTGCCTGCGGCAGAGAAATGGAGAAATTCTGCTTTAAGATATAACTGATTCCTCCCTTTCCGGACTGGCTGTTGATACGGATAACATCGGCATCGTAAGTTCTTCCCACATCCATCGGATCGATTGGCAGATACGGAACCGTCCATGTCTTTAATTTCTTTTCTTCTCTCCAGGCCATTCCCTTTGCAATCGCATCCTGATGGGAACCGGAGAACGCAGAAAAGACAAGATCTCCGGCATACGGAGAACGCTCATGGACATGCATTCTCGTCAGACGCTCATACGTCTCACGGATGCGTGGCATATCTGCAAAGTCCAGTTTCGGGTCAATACCATAAGAAAACATGTTCATGGCAAGCGTAATGATATCGACATTTCCGGTACGCTCTCCGTTTCCGAACAGCGTGCCTTCGATACGGTCTGCTCCTGCCAGAAGTCCCAGCTCAGCATCACTGACACCGCAGCCTCTGTCATTGTGTGGATGCAGACTCAGCACTACATTCTCACGATTGTGCAGATGTTTGCTTACATATTCAATCTGTGTGGCAAATATATGAGGCATTGCAGTCTCAACAGTTGCCGGGATATTGATGATTGCCTTGTGTGCAGCATCCGGCTCCCAGACATCGAGCACGGCATTGCAGACATCTACTGCGTAATCCACTTCAGTTCCGTGGAAACTTTCCGGACTGTACTCAAAAGAGAAATCCCCCTCTGTCTCACTGGCAAGTCTCTTTAACAGCTTTGCACCATCCACGGCCAGCTGCATGATATGCTCTTTATCTTTTTTAAACACCTGCTCCCGCTGTGCCACAGAAGTGGAATTGTACAGATGAATAACTGCATGCGGAGCCCCTTTGACTGCCTCAAATGTTTTTTTGATAATATGCTCACGCGCCTGTGTCAGTACCTGAACGGTCACATCATCCGGAATCATATCCCGCTCAATCAGCGTACGCATAAAAATAAACTCTGTTTCTGATGCTGCCGGGAATCCAACTTCAATTTCCTTAAATCCGATATCCACGAGCATCTGGAAAAACTCCAGCTTCTCGTCAAGGCTCATCGGCTCGATCAGTGCCTGGTTACCGTCACGCAGGTCCACGGAACACCAGATTGGTGCTTTCTCTATGTAATCTTTTTTGGCCCAGTCGTATTCACAGACTGGAGGAAGAAAATACTGTCTTTCATATTTGTCAAAATTTTTCATGATGTTTCCTCTTTTCCAATGTTAAATATTATCAATTTCAATGAGTAATCTTAACACAATTTTTCTTATTTGGAAATGATTAAATTTAAGCAATTTTATTGATGTTTTTTATTATATCAACTGATCATGCAGCCGGTATACCACAGATGCCTCCGCCTCAGATGCATGCATAACCCGATCTGCCACCTGTTCGGCAACCTGGGTTACCTGATTTTTTTCTTTCCACTGCTGCAAATCCATATCCGGTGTTTCGTGTTTTTTTTGCAGTACATACCGGTTCAGGGAATTACAATACTGCATCAGATTCCGAAATCCCCGCACCCGGTTCAGCAGATTTTCTCCATACATCTGCTGTTCCAATCCTGCAATCGCAATCACTTCCATGCACAGATGAAGCTCTCCTGTGATATCCGATGCCTCCATCAGAAGATCCGGCCGCTCTTTTTTTGCCTGCAAAAAATATGCTTTTGCTCCATCTACATCTGCGCGGTCAAAATATTCTGCCAGCCGGCGCCGGACTTCTGCAATCTCTGCTTTTTCTCCCAGCATGCCTACCATACACGCATACACCCGCAACCTGTTGTGCCTGATCCAGACATACTGTAAAAATTCCGAAATAAATCCAAAAATTCTCCGGTGATAGGAATCCTCTTCCTCTACATTCACGCGCCGCTCCACTTCAAATAAAATACAAAACAGCCATTCCATATAGGCATCATAAACTTCCTTTCGGGCAATCAGCATATTTCCGAAATATGTGTGCTTTTGCTGCACCAGCTGTTGAAAATCCGCCGCATAATCCGGGTGAAGTTCCTGTATCACGCGGGCAGTTTCATCCAGATACAAAATCTTGTGGTGAGAAGCAAATCCCTCATAATAGGAAAAGTTAAGCTGCAGTTCTTTCGTTGTAATCACATCATACTGCTGCAATAAAGAAAGTATCTGTTCTTCTGTAAATAATGTTCCCTGCTCATTCAAAAGATAGCGGCGGTAGTGGCAGGTACCAACTACCTTTGCATGGGAGTTTTTCCATACCCAGTACATTCCTGTCAATTCGCTGTAATAACAGTTTTTCTCTGAAATATGATCTCCGGTGTTATCTCCCACACAAAAAGACAGCGGGGACGATTCCTCATCCCTGCTGTGTGACAAAGCCACTGCCCTTCCCACATGAAGCGGAATATACATCGGGTCCGGCGGCGGCGTAAACGCCTTATGTGTCATCACGTAGATGGCCGTCTGTCGGTTTTTATCCTCTGCGCCGGTCTCCATATTTTTCATGATACATTTTCTTTTCTTCATACATTGCCTCATCTGCCTGATTCAGATATACATCCATATTATACTCACTGTCCCACGGAGCCAGAATCACACCGATACTGACCTCTAGAGGTTCCCGGACCGGGGATGGTTCCTCCTTGCATACCACGGCAATGCTCTGCCGGATGGATTCTGCTGTAATCCCGGACTCTTCTCTCGTCAGCAGTAAAAATTCATCCCCGCCAAACCTAAACGGCAGACTGTCTTCCGCAGCGAGTCTTCCAAGTGCTTCCCCTGTCTTTCGGATGACCCAGTCACCGGCTTTGTGCCCGTACGTATCATTGATATACTTCAAACGATTGATATCACAGAATATAAATTTCGTATTGATACGATACTCACAATTTCTTTCATAAAACTTCTGTCCCAGATCTTCCATACCAAAACGGTTGTAGATTCCTGTCAGCTGATCAATCCGGTACAGCTTCTGCAGTTTCAGATTTACTTCCTGATACTGCTTCCGCTGGATATAATTTTCCAGTGCATAACAGATATTACGGAAAAAGGTTTCCAGAATTCCTGTCCGGAACATCTCATCCACACCTGCCACCATACAGTATCCCATCCTATGCAGCTGATAATGCAGTGGCATAAACACCTGTACCCCGCCTTCTTCTGTCCGGTTCTTTTCATTGTGCCAGTTAAGTACTTCTCTTTTACAGCTGCGATAACTTCTGGCTTCCTGGGAAAACAGATCATCCGTCAAAAAGATCTGCCCTCTTCCTGCTCCGACCAACTCTAAGAATCTTCCTGTCGCATCCATGATCTCTTCTAAAGAGATCCGGCTGGTTACCCATTCCTGCATGGAATCGAGTTTGGATTTTGCGTCATGTTCCTGCAGATTTTTCCAGAAAATCCGGTTACGGAATGCTTCCGTATCAAAGGGAACATGTTTTGTACACCCACAGGTATTTCCAATGAAAAAGCGATAGGAAAGCTCCCTGTGAATCAGTTTTCCATCCGCCTTTTCATGCAGTTCGTGCAAAAGCCGAACGGCCTCATATGCCACTTTATCTCTCGGACGTTCAATGGTTGTCATTGTCGGGCTGAAACATTCTCCGTCAAAATACCGGTCAAACCCTGTAACCGGTATCTTTCCCTCAAGCGCCGTTCCCTTTATGGTCTGCAAAAAAGCTGCCGCCATCAGATCATTTGCGCTGATAACCGCCTGCGGAAGTTCTTTTCCTTCCTCATATGCTGCAATCATTTTCCTGGCATATGCTTCCCCGGAGCGGTACTCATAATTCCCGTAATCCACCCATTCCGGCATAAGGCAAAGCCCCAGTTCCTGAATTTTGGACTCTACCCCCTCTTGACGCATCTGTGCCTCATAGGTATCTTTCATTCCGTTAATAAAACCGAATGTCCGGATTCCATGAACTCCGGCCAGATGCCGCACGATCTGCCGCATCGCTTTTCTCTGATTGATTCCAACAAAAGAAAGCCCTGAAATCTCCTCTTCCAGAGATACACAGGGCTTTCCGCTTTCTATGATCCGTTCGAGTAACCGCTGCTTGACATCTCCTTCTTTGATCGTGGTACTCGGATACAAAAATCCATCGTACTCCGACATATCTGCCAGTTCAAAAAAATCAAATTCTGATTTATTAAAACTGTCTCCTGATCCAAGTTTTCCAAAACTTGCATACAGATGTATGGAGTCATGGAATTCTTTCTGTGAATTTTCCAGACCATGATACATATCACGCAGGTACTCATCGTTCCATCCTGTCGCAAATACCGCAATCTTCATAATCACACCCCTGTTCTTTTTTCTTCCCCGTATCTGGTACTATTATACCACCAATTTCAGGGGGCGTCATCCATTTTCCGATATTTGTAGACAAATTATTTATCTGTTTCCGTTACTTTAAATTTGCTGATCAGCTCTTTCAGGTCATCCGCCTCTCCATTCATCTCCTGGCTGGCAGCCGCACATTCCTGTGAGGTTGCAGAATTGGTCTGTACCACATCATTGATGTTTTCTACACCATCGTTGATCTGCTGGATTGCCGCTGTCTGCTCATGCAGCGCATCTGCAATGCCACCCACTTCCTGGGTAATAACTTTCGAACTGTCTGCAACTTCCTCCAGCTGCTTTGCCGTATCATCTGCAATGGTCATTCCTTTTTCCACTGCCTGAACCGAACTCTCGATCAGCTCAGCCGATTCTTTTGCTGCGTTGGCACTTTGTTCTGCCAGAACCGTTACCTGATCTGCAACCACCGCAAATCCTTTTCCGGCTTCCCCTGCCCGCGCTGCCTCAATGGAAGCATTCAAAGCAAGCAGATTCGTCTGCGATGCAATTTCATTGATTGTTGATATAATATTACTGATTTTCTGGGATGCATCATTGATCTCATGCATCGACTGTACCATCTCATGCATTTTCCCATTTCCATCCAGAATTTCTGTTCCAAGCTGCGCTACCTTTCCACTGATTTCTTTTGCCTGTTCTGCATTCTGTGAAACCTTCTCAGCAACATTGGTAATGGTTGCTGTCAGTTCTTCAACAACAGCGGCCTGATTGGTTGCTCCTTCTGCCAGGTCTGAAGAACTTGCCGCAACCTGACCGGCTCCTCCGGATACCTGATCCGAAGCTCTCTGAATTCCTTTTACCGTATCTGCCATACTGTTTTCAAACTGCATAATAGAATCCAGGATTCCTACAAAATCCCCTTTCCATTCTACTTCCGGCTGCACATCAAAATTCCCGTTGGAAAATTCTTTCATTGCCCGCGCGATATCATCCACATAAGTGCCAAGAATCCGAATTGATTTCCGCAGATTGTGTGCCAGTCTTCCAATTTCATCCTCCGAATGATACTCAATCGTGCTATGCAGATTTCCTGCGGCCAGTTCCTCCGACACATTCTCGATCGCACGAAGCGGAGTGAGTACAGATTGTACAATGATATTTCCGAGCTTTTTGGATGCTAAAACTGCAATCACCATAAAGAAAATAATGATTGCCGCGGATGCTACTGCAAGTACCACCATAAATGTTACCGCCCGGCTTCTTTCCTGATTCGTTATTTTTTCCACGTCCGAAGTAATGTTTACCAGTTCATCCAATGCCGGTGTACAAACTGTAAGTATCTGGCTGGTTGCCCCGTCTTTGTCTCCGGAAACAATCTGAGCGGTAATGGCATATCCGATTTCACCCCAGTTTTTCATTGCCTTCTGGTATTTCTGATAGAGATTTTCATCAATAATTTTTGCACTTTTGATGGTCTTTAAAGAGCTGTCTACCTCTTTTAACTTCTTCTCCACTGTCTGCTGGTATCCGTCATATTTCGTCTGATCCGTATTCAACGCCATTTCACGGATATTTCTTGCCGCAACATTAATATCAATACTGCATTCCTTAATTGCAAGATCAGCTGCTTCAATATTATGTATATATCGGTAAGTATTTCCAAACAACATTAAAATTGCACATACTGCTACAATTCCAGATATCACCATCAGGCGAATAACAGTCAGATACCCGTAATTCAGTCGTTTCTTCAGCTTCATATTTTCAAGCTTTTCTTTTAGTTTCATATTGCTCTGTTCCTCCTGGTCCTTTTTTACTATTTTGACCATTGTATCACCCGCAGAAAATTTGTCAATATTATGCTCGTTTTTTGTCATCTTTTTCTGCGTCTTCTGCGTCTTCTCGGTTTCTGTCCGTTTTCCTTCCGATATGTCTGTATCGTTTCCCAGATTTTTGTATAATCACGCTCAAATAATTCCTCAGAAAGCTGTCTGGAAAGTATCTCCGGATCCACGATCTCTACAATTTTATCTGCCACAAACCGCTTGCTTTTCTGTTTATAGGCATGCATCGCGTTCAGTTCCTGGATATGTGCCAGTTCCGGCCGCCATAAAATTTCTATTTTACAATTCCAGTTCATCTGCGGGTTACTTTGTGGCTCCCGCAGCATATAAAAATCAACCTGATCTTCTACCTGTTCCACGGTAATGATCCCCCACCATTCCGGCACGTGTTCCTTAATATGTGCCGCATGCCGGGTTCCAACCACGACCAGATCATAGTCATAATATAAGTTGTAATCTTTCACCTGACGGTCCAGCCGGGCATAACTGTCTGCATCGCTTTTGATCTCAATTCCATAGAGGGCATCGGGCACCACCATGACAAGATCTGCCCGCGACTGCCCCATCACCTGTTCCTCAAGAATTCTGTTTTTCCCGTAAAGTTCTTCCAGATAAAATGCCAGAGGTTCCCGGATATCTTTATCATATAACATTATTTTGCCAGCTTTGCATCGGCTTTTGCCTGGAATTTCTCATTAAATACGATAAAACGCTCGTGCTCGCCCTCTCCGATCAGTCCTGCCTCATCAAAAGCTTTCACGGAAAACGTCAGTGCTCTGCCATCTATTTTTGTCAGTTCGGTTTCACAGGTAATTTTCATGCCCACCGGGGAAGCTGCCACATGTTTTACATTCATCATGGTTCCAACAGTTCCGCTTCCTTCTTCTAAATAAGGCTGTACACTCTCCCATGCAGTTTTTTCCATCAATGCGATCATTGCAGGGGTTGCAAATACATCCAGGGCTCCGCTTCCCATAACTTTTGCGGTATTTTCCTCTGTTACCATAACTTCCTGTGTTCCTTTTACGCCTTCTTTTAACATATGTAATACTCCTTTTCTTGTTCTAAAATTTGCGATTGCAAAACCCTTTCCGGGCCTGCCGACCGTGTGAGAGGCGGCAGGCCCGGAAAGGGTTTCGCAATCGCCCATTCTGCATAAATAGTAACATGATTTAAAAGAAGTGTCTACAGTTTAGAAAGTTTTTAGAAATGCACCAAAGCGCTATTTTCCGGCATTTTTGCGTCCGTTGTTAGCACTCATTTAAAAAGAGTGCTGATTTTCTATTGACTTTTTACAAAACTGGTTTTATCATTTTCATTAGCGAACATTTGTGAATGAAAAACAAAGGAGATGTATAACATATGGCAAATAAACACGGATCATTATCCATCGACAGCGACAACCTGTTTCCAATTATTAAAAAATGGTTATATTCAGATCATGATATCTTCTATCGTGAGTTGATTTCTAACGGCTGCGATGCGATTACCAAATTAAAGAAACTGGACATGATGGGAGAATATTCCCTTCCTGCTGATTATAAAGCAAAGATTCAGGTCATTGTAAATCCGGAAGAAAAAACCTTAAAATTTATCGATAACGGTCTTGGAATGACTGCCGATGAAGTAGAGGAATATATCAACCAGATTGCATTTTCCGGTGCAACAGATTTCATCGAGAAATACAAAGACAAATCCAATGACGATCAGATCATCGGTCACTTCGGACTTGGTTTTTACTCTGCATTTATGGTTGCGGATGAAGTAACGATTGATACCCTTTCTTATAAAGAAGGTGCAACCGCTGTTCACTGGTCCTGCGATGGTGGTACCGAATTTGATATGAAAGACGGAGACAAAACAACCGTTGGTACAGAAATTACACTGTTCTTAAATGAGGACTGCCTGGAGTTTGCAAACGAATACCGTGCAAGAGAAGTCATTGAAAAATACTGTTCTTTCATGCCAACTGAGATCTATCTTTCCAAGGCCAATGCCCCGGAAGAATATGAAACGATCGACAAGGAAGATGTAAAAGATACTGATAAAGTAATTGAAGAAATCCACGAAGAGGCTAAGACTGAGGAAAAAGAAAACGACAAGGGCGAAAAAGAAGTCGTAGAAGTTTCCCCGGCCAAGGACAAAGTAAAGATCGTAAAACGTCCGGTACCACTCAACGATACCAACCCTCTCTGGACCAAAAATCCAAGTGAATGTACCGATGAGGATTACAAGGAATTTTACCGCAAGGTATTTATGGATTACAAGGAGCCTCTGTTCTGGATCCATCTGAATATGGATTACCCGTTCAACTTAAAAGGTATCCTCTACTTCCCGAAGATCAATACCGAGTATGATTCCATTGAAGGAACCATCAAACTGTACAACAATCAGGTATTTATCGCAGATAATATCAAAGAAGTTATTCCGGAATTCTTAATGCTCTTAAAGGGTGTCATCGACTGTCCGGATCTGCCGCTGAACGTATCCCGTTCTGCACTTCAGAATGACGGTTTTGTCAAGAAAATTTCCGAGTACATCACGAAGAAAGTAGCTGACAAACTCATCGGTATGTGCAAGACAGAAAAAGAAAACTACGAAAAATACTGGGATGATATCAGCCCATTTATCAAATACGGCTGCTTAAAAGATACAAAGTTCTGTGACAAGATGAATGATTATATCCTCTTTAAGGATATCAATGACAAGTATCAGACACTTCCGGAACTTCTCGTTCCTGTTGAGGACGAAAAGAAAGACGACGAAAATACGACCGAAGATGCAAAGACGAAAGAATCCAAGTCCGACGATGCAAAAGAGGAAGAAAAAGAGCCGGAACGCAGCACAATTTACTATGTAACGGACAAGGCACAGCAGGGACAGTACATCAAGATGTTCAAGGAGCAGGGCATGAATGCCGTAATCCTCGACCACAATATCGATACTTCCTTCATCACACAGTTAGAGCAGCGCAACGAGCACTATCAGTTCAAGCGCATTGATGCGGATGTCACAGATGCCTTAAAGTCTGATGATGCAGCAGATCTGACCGAGGAAACCAATACCCTTTCTGATCTGTTCAAAAAGACACTGAACAACGATAAGCTCACCGTAAAAGTAGAAAGCTTAAAAGATGCCGATGTTGCCTCTATCCTCACACTCTCCGAGCAGGGCAGACGTATGCAGGATATGATGAAGATGTACGCAGCCGGCGGTATGGGCGGTATGGATCCAAACATGTTCGCAGCTGATCAGACACTGACTTTAAATGCAAACAACGCTCTGGTAAAATACTTATTCGAACACAAAGATTCCGAACATGCCGGCATGTTTGCAGAACAGCTCTATGATCTGGCTATGCTTTCCAACCAGCCATTGTCCGCAGAGGCTATGACCAAATTCGTAAAGCGAAGCAACGATATCATGTTACTGTTAACCAAATAAAAATAGTATGAAAAACTCCGAGGCTGCATGCTTCGGAGTTTTTTACTGCTATAATATTAAAAAATTATGAAACATGTCTGCGGCTCCATTTCAGATAAATCACATGCACCAGAATGGCAACGGTCGTACCGATCAAAATTCCCACCATTACATCGGTTGGAAAATGAACAAAATGGTACAGTCTGGAAAACGCAATCAAAGATGCCAGAATCACTGCCGGAATTCCAAGCTTTTTATCATTACACAAAAGTGCAACAGAAGCTGCAAATCCGTTCATGGAATGCCCGGACGGAAAGGAATAATCCTTTGGATTTTTTATCAGCAGGACAATCTGTGTATCCAGCCAGCAGGGTCTTGGTCTTGCAATCAGATTTTTCAGGATCAGATTTCCAATGATAAACGTGATTGCCATGGATATCACCATCTGTATTCCGATTTTGCGGTATTTCTTCGGAATACAAAGCACCAGACCAAGTACAATCCAGAAAATACCGGCATTTCCTATCGTGGAGAGTCCCATCATAATATGGTCAAGAACCGGCTGATGAATCTTCTGCAGTGCATATAAAAAATCAAATTCCCATTTCATGTTGTCTCTGTATTTTCTCCCGTTGTAAAATATTTATCATAAACAGTGAAAAATGAATCTGTCTCAATACCCGGCACATCTTTTAACGTTACTTTCTCCCACAGATTATTGTTTAAACGAAACGTGGAATTTTTCACAAACGTCTGATATTCATTCTCAAAACGTTCTTTTTTCCGTTTGATACGGATTTTTTCTTTGTTTTCCTCCGTCAGATCTTTTTCAAATTTACTCAGGCAGCGAATGATATAGTATCCGTTATCCGCCGCAATCACATCGGAACATTCTCCCTCATCCAGATTAAAGACAATCTCTTCCATGTCCTGTGGATAGACTCCGCGCGCAATGGTCCGCTCAAACTCTTTCGACTGATTGTAGGCACTCGCTACGGAAGCAAAATCATCTCCCGATGCAAGATTTTCCTGCACCGCCTGCAATGCTTCTTTTTCTTTGACATAAATCTGTTGTACCCGTATTACTCTCGCCTCATCATCGCTTACTTCTTCATCCGTTCCCTGTGTCAACGCCTGATACAGCTTTTCTGCCAGCGCATATTCCTCGTACGCTGTACGGATTTCCCTCTCATACAGATTGATAAAGGATTTTTCTTCTCCGGTGAGTGACCGGTAATATTCTTTTGCTGCACAATCTGCCTGTTTCTTTTCCTGCCCACTCAGATGCATTCCCTGATTTTCTGCCAGAATGTCCATACATGCGATATGCGTCAGTTCCTGAATCGTTACATCCTTGACATACTGCTCCAAATCTGCATCATAGGAATCCCACAGATCCGTCCCGTATGCCTTTCCATACAGATTGCGGTAATTGCACAGATATAACTTTGCATAGCGGATATCATATTTACGATCATTAATCCGCAAAATATTCTTATGGTTTTTCAGCTGCCCTGCCGATAAGCGTACCTGTGTATTTCCAACTTTACAGCCGCCAAGCACCGGTGCTGTCAGTGCTGCGATAAGAAGAATCCCCGCCAGTTTCCACCTCTTTTTTTTCATACTGTTTTATCCTTCTACTACAAGGAAACGTCCATCCGGGATTGCAAATACCTCGCTTGCCTCTAGCAGTTCTTCCTCGCTCATTCCGGCGACATCCATCCCGGCGTCATCAAAATAATCCCGTACTTCTTTTATATTTTTACAGACTACCGCCATGCAGTCTTCGAGAAATTCTTCTGCTTCTTCCGGACTTTCTGCTACTACTTCCGGGAAAAGCTGTGTCTGATGCTCCAGAAAATAATGTAAAATCTCCTCATCGTATTCGTTCATACCTTTTTCCTCCCTGCAAATCACTTTCTATATTATAGATTATAGCGAAGGAATTTCTCCGTGACAATCCCTTAATTCCACTCCATGACTCCCAGTTTTTTCAGTTCCTGATATAACCGCCCCACCGGAAGCCCTACCACGTTGTTATAATCGCCATGGATTTCCTTCACAAAAGCTGCTGCCTGTCCCTGAATTCCATAACTTCCCGCCTTATCCATCGGTTCTCCCCCCGCAATATAGCGCTGGATTTCCTGCTCATCCAAAGGGTACATGCAGACATCTGTTTTCTCATAAAATGAAGTTTCCCCGGTTCTGCCGTTTTTATCAATAAATACAAGCGTTACTCCGGTATATACACTGTGGGTATGTCCGGAGAGCATCGAAAGCATATGGGCTGCATCTGCCTCATCCCGCGGTTTTCCGAGAATATTTCCATCACAGGCAACCACCGTATCGGCACCAATCACCAGAATATCCTGCGGTGTAACCAGATCCGGATGAATTTCATTGTAAGAAAGAATTCCTGCGGCAACTTCTTCTGCTTTCTGTCGGGAAAGTTCTAACACTGCCCCATCCACAGTATCTGCGGTAATCACTTCCTCTCCTTTCGCCGGACAGATCTCAAATTCCAGTCCGATCTGTTCGAGCAGTTCTTTTCTCCGCGGTGATGCGGAGGCAAGTACAATTCGACTCATAATGAGACAACCTCCTTCAGGCGGAACGAATAGATGAGTTTTTCTTCCGCCACCATTTTTTTTGTATCCGTAGAAAATACACGGCTCAATGCATCCGCATACAGATGAAGCTGTGTCTGATAACGCATAACCAGTTCCTGCGCCTGTTTTACCCGGTCCGTCTTGTAATCCAACAGAATGATATGATCATTCTCCATCCAGAAAACGTCAATAATTCCCTGTACCAGCACGGTTGCCCCGGACGTCTCCAGCTGATGCTGCATCACAAACGGTCTCTCCCGGTACAGATCCCCGCGCACAGCTGCGGCTGCCATCCGGGGAGCAATCGGACTTTTCACAAACGCTTCGATCATTTCCGGAATAACAAGCGCATACCATTCCTCCGGCAGTTGTCCATTTGCCAGCATCCGATCCAGTTCCTGCTTCACAAATGCAGAAACTGCTGCCGGATTTGTTGTGTCCAAATCTGCAATCGCAGCAAAATCCAGGCATTCCATCACCCGGTGCACCGCGGTTCCCCGCATAGCTCCCGGATTCACCTGCTCAGCTGCCGGATACGTTTTGTCCTCTTCTCTTGCAAAATCCGGAATGTATACCTCACGGTCTTCCTGCAGAAAATCCGGCACTGCTGCTTCTCCCTCCGTCTGGTCATACTGCAGGACAAGGGATGCATGCTTTAACTCCGATACCGAATATTTGCTCTTCTGTCCTGCTTCACTCTGATACGGATAGCGATAGGAAAACCATTCTTCATATTTTTGAACCATTTCTGGCTGTGCATGATCGATATGTTGCAGCATTTTTTCATATTCTTCCCTGCTGTCTGCAGCCTGTTCCACCTCTTCCCATACAATTTTTTCCGGTGGCACTACATCCAGCGTATATTTCTGCGGATAAGAAAGCATGGCTGGAAGAATCCAGTCCAGATAGCTTGCTGCACGGACTCTTTGCTGATAACTGATTGGTTTCTCCAAAAGGACATTCCCGGTATATCCGGAAAATGTTTTTTCTGCATCTTTAATCATTCCGGTCAAAACCAGTTTTTCTTTGGCTCTCGTCAGCGCTACATACAATACGCGCAGTTCCTCTCCGAGATTTTCCCTGCGTATCCGGTCTGCGATCTCCGACCGGAATACACTGTTTTTTTTCACCCGTGGCTGCCCGGAAATCTCACAGATTCCAAGTCCTAAATCCGGATGTACCACCAGCCGGTCACTGGCATCCATCTGATTCATTTTTCTTCCCAGGCCGGAAACAAAAACGACCGGAAACTCCAGTCCCTTACTCTTATGAATGGTCATCACACGAACGACATCGGCATTTTCTCCTGTGGTATCTGCTTCTCCGAAGTCCACTTCATACTTTTGCAGTTTGTCAATATAACGCAGAAAATGAAACAGTCCCCGATAACTTGTTTTTTCATAGGCAACCGCTTTGTCCACGAGCATTGCCAGATTCGCTGCACGGCGCTCTCCTGCCGGCAGCGCCTGTACATAATTTCCATATCCGGTAATCTGAAGAATTTTCTGTATCAGTTCATGAATCGGCAGATCCTGTCTGCCCCGCAGATCCTGATACATCCGGTAAAAGTCAAAAAGTGCCCCTTCCGTAGCCTCCTGCATGGCATGCAATGCAGCCTCTGCAAAGGAACTTTCCGGTTCCTCCACGCGAATCTGCGCCATTTCTTCCTCATCCAATCCCACCAGAGGCGAACGAAGAACCGCTGCCATGGGAATATCCTGATAAGGATTGTCGAGGACCCGCAGCATTGCCAGTACCGTCTGTACTTCCACTGCCGAAAAATACCCGGTCGAAGACTCTGCATAAGCCGGAATTCCTGCTCCCTGCAGCACCTGCACAAAATCTGTACCGTAGTCTTTTAAACTTCGAAGCAGAATCACAATATCCGAATAGTGAAGTTCCCGAAGCTGTCCGCTCTCCTTATCTGTCACCTGCATGTGCTGTTTCATATCCGCGATACGTGTGGCGATCATATGAGCCTCCATCTGTCCTTTGGTCAGATTTTTTGTCTCTGAAAGCAATTCGTCTTTTTCATCCAAAAGCAAAAGCTCCGGTTCTAGTCCCGCTGCATTCTCATCATAATTTTTTGCTCCGCAATACAGTGCCGCATCCCGGTCATACGCTACCCGTCCCAGATCCGGGCTCATAATTTTATAGAAAATATCATTACAGAAATCCAGTACCTGTGCGCGGCTTCGGAAATTCATATGCAGGTCAATTCTCTGCTGCAGACTCTCTTCCGTCGAAAAAGAGGCATATTTTTGCATAAAAAGTTCGGGGCGTGCAAGCCGAAACCGATAGATGCTCTGCTTGACATCTCCCACCATAAACAGATTATGCCCGCCTTCCGACTCCATGGAAATCGCACGCATGATCTCTTCCTGTACCTGGTTGCTGTCCTGATACTCATCTATCATGATCTCCGCAAAATGCCTGCGGAATTCTTCTGCGGTATGACGCGGCCGTCTTGTCTTTTCATCCACAAGGATCTGGAGTGCAAAATGCTCAATATCCGAAAAATCAACAATTCTCTTTTTTCGCTTTTCTTCACGCATAGCCTGTGCATATTCAAGTGTCAGACGTACCAGCTCTTCGAGAAACGGACACAGACGTTTCTGCTGCGAAAGCAGCATTTCCAATTCCATTCCAAAATACTTTTTCTGTAATGTCTCCACTTCTTTTTTCACGCCCGACCGGATCGCCATGACCGTTTCTTTTTTTGCTGTGTCTCCGGAAAATTTACGGATTGGTGATAATTTTCCAAAGACCAGACCATTTAAAAATGTCTGTACCTGCAGATATCCCTGCAGATTTTCTGCCTGCTGCAGCTGCGTCAGATCTGCTTCTAACGTCTTTGCATACGCCTGGGGTCCATCCTCCGCAAGGCACAGTTGCAGAGCCTGCACCATCTGCGTGCACATGTCACACAACAAAAGCCTGGCATGTTCCGCAATATCCTCAAGCATTTCGGTCTGCACCAGTTCCTGTGTATTTTCCACATGATACGGCTCTGTGAGTTTTTTCATCCACTCCTGCGGCCACGGACTGCTCAAAGACATCCGGTAGATTTTTGCCACCATCTCCCGTACTCCGTGATCATTTCTTTTTCCGGCGTAGGCATCCATCAGAGAAAGAAAGGCTTCTTCCTGACGCGCATAGTTGTCTTCAAACACCTGCTGTAACACATCCTGCTCCAGCAGCCGGATTTCTCCCTCATCCGCAATCCGGAAATTCGGGTCTAAACTGATCTCTTCAAAATGATTCCGTACTACAAACAGGCAGAAACTGTCAATCGTTGTGATCATGGCATTGTGAATCAGCGCCAACTGCCTGCGCAAATGCGTGTTTTCCGGATCTTTTTCACATTCTTCCTCAATGGCAGCACCGATACGCTCCCGCATTTCTGCTGCCGCTGCTTTCGTGAACGTTACCACCAACAGCCGGTCGATATCTACCGGGTGCTGTGGATCAAGAATTCTCTTGATAATACGCGCCACAAGTACTGCCGTTTTTCCAGATCCCGCTGCCGCCGAGACGAGAATGTCCCGGTTTCTGAAATCAATGACGTTCTGCTGTTCTTTCGTCCATTCCATCTAGTCACTCCTCCTTTCCCTGTTTCTGGCAAGCTCTGTCTGCATCTGGTCAAGCACTTCTTCTTTTTTCATAGATGCAAACTGCCGATATTCATATCCTGGAATTTTTACATCCATCCCACACACCGATGCATATGGACAATAAGTACAGCTGGTTTCTAAATCACTCCGATAGGGATTTACATCAATGTTTCCCGCATAAATAGCTTCCCCGCACTGCCGGATCTCATGCTCCACATACCGGGTAATCACAGCAAACTCTTCTGTCGATGCCACTTTCGAACGCGCTGTGGAAATTTCCCCGTTTTTCTTGATTTCCACAGGAATCATCTGTGATTTTCCTTCAAAATCCTGATCCATGGCACGATAGATTTCCTCTCCGGAATTGACCAGTCCATCCGGACGAAGTGCCATAAGAAGTGCATGTTCTGCCTCTTCTTCCGACAATGGCACATCGGATTCAAGTACCGGATCATCAATATGGTAATAGAGAATTCCCCCTGGAAGGATTTCTTTTTTCGGATGCTGTCCCCGCAGCATTTCCATCGCCGCATCCATATAAACTACCAGCTGCAACTGCAGTCCGCGGTACACGCGGATCAGATCAAACTTTGTATTTCCGGACTTATAGTCTATTACTTTAATCGAAATTTTATTTTCATCTTCAAAGGTATCCAGACGGTCAATTCGTCCCTCCAACCGCATCGTCACCTCATGCGACAACCGGTATTCAAGACTTTCTTTTCCCTCCAGTTCGTCGAACGTTACCTCAAAGTTTTCCGGCACAAACTGCCCTGCACGCACCTGCTTTGTCAATGCCCAGACGGTCTGGTCAAAAATAGCAAGCATCCGTTTTCTCTGATAGGCATTTTCTGCCGTATCGCAGACTGCCATTCCCGGATATCCGTCGATTGCTTCCTGCATGGCACTTTCTGCCATCTGCCGGCGCACGGCATCCGGCACTCCAAACCAGTCATATTCCGATTGTTCCAGTTTCCGACTGTAACGTTCCAGTGCCGTATGGTAGATATTTCCCATATCCACACTCTCAAATGCACTGGTCTCACGCTCCGTAAGTTTTAACCCGTATTGCAGGAAATGCGCATACGCACAGGCAGCAAACCGTTCCAGACGTGTGATACTTCCATGAGGATGTCTTCCGTACAGTGCAAGTGCTACCGCCCGGCTGATTGGCTCTCCCGCATACCGCGTATACGGTGCACGCAGCAGTTTGCGGATCTTTTCCTGTTTCTGGATATCGTTATCCTGCAAAAACCAGCTGGCAAGCGCATACCATGCCTCTTCGTGTTTTCCACAGACCAGATAATCCTCTGCCGCCTCTTTCGTATAAAAATCCGTCTGTGCCTGCATATGTTCCATTTCCTGCGGTTTTAATGCCGGAAACAGTTTCTGCAACACCCCGGTCAGGTAAGAGGGACGAACAGCTTTTCCATCACTGTCAACCTTTGCATAGCTGACATATAACTTTTCCGAAGGCTTTGTCAGATTGCGGTACAGATAAAACCGCTGGATAAATGCCTGTTCTCTTGCTCCCGGTGCCAGCTCCACTTTTTCAGACAGAAGTTCTCTTTCATACTCGGAAATAATTCCTCCTGCATTCGCCGATTTCGGAATAATTCCATCATTGACACCGATAAAAAATAAAACCCTGATATGATTTAATCGTGTACGCTCGATATCTCCAATCGTAACGCTGTCATATCCCGGTGGGATCACGGCCACATCCGCAGCAGAAAGTCCAGCCTCAAGCACTTCCGTAAAATCCTGGATCTGTAATGGCTCACTTCCCAGTAAAAGATTGTATTTTTCTAAAAGTTGCATCACGATTGTATAAATCTGTGCATACTCTCTGGATCTGGTTTCTTCTCCCTGTACCAAAAGCTCTTTTTCTTTCTTCCATAACTGATGCTGGGTATCGAGTGTTGTCAGCAGCTGATACAATGCCACAATTCCATCGGAAACACAGGCATCTTTCTTTGCAAATACCTCCACAAAAGGAGCCAGATATCCATATATTTTTACCCGGAGTTCTTCCAGATGTTCCAGATCATAGAGGGTTTTCTGCCGCGGCATGTGTCCCCATCGTCTGCTCCACGCTGTTTTGCCGCGGATTCCGGTTGCCACCAGATAATTATCCAGCCGGTCTAAATCATCCTCCGCAATATCACAGAATCCACATCTTAAAAAACGCATAACCGCCTCATAACTGAAATTGGTATCGACAATTTCAAGTGCTGCCCGGATAAATTCAATAAATGGATGAAATAAAACTTCTTTGGTGGTATCCATAAAGTATGGAATCCCGTATTTCGTAAAGACCGGATCGACATAACTCTGATAGGCTTCCACCGCCCCCGTCACCACTGCAATTTCCCGGTAACGGTATCCCTGCCTGATCAGTGCATTAATCTGCCGCGCCACAAGAACCAGTTCTTCCTGTGGGGTTCTTACTGCTGTCAGATGGATTTCTTCTACCGGACCGTTATATTTTTCCGGTTTGGAACGAAACAGATTCTGTTCCATGAATGCCAGTGCCGGAGCCTTCTGAAAACGCTTATGCGCGCTGTCCGTCATTACGATCGGTTCCTCCACCTGCACATGAAGCTCCTCTGCCATCTTCATCAGCGACAGAATCGTTTTCTTTGACAGTGCAAACAATTCTTCGTTTCCCCTGCAATGATAAAAATCTTCGGAGGCATCGATCGTAAGCGTAATATAAATCTGCTCTGTCACCTGCAGCAATTCCCGCATGAGATCATTCTGTATCGGCGTAAAACCGGTAAATTCATCAAATACCAGCACCGCATCCCGCAAAGTTTCCGACTGTGGCACAAGATTTTTCAGAACATTTAATATCTCTTCTGCCGTCACAAAACTGTCTTTCATAAAATCACAAAAAGCGCGATACATGGTTGCCACGTCGCGCAGTTTTGCAGAAAGCACCGGTGAAATTGTTTTGTCTTCGGTCAGTTCCAGCAGCTGTTCCGGTGAAATCCGGTATTGCACCAGCTCGGAAATCATAGACTTTACTTCTCCAATATATCCCATCCGGTTCATATTTGCCCGAAGAACGGTAAGCGTCTCCTCCTGTTCCTGCGCAATCCTGCGCAGCACCAGATTTTTTCCGGTTTCTTCCAAAACCTGTATGTCCTGCATCCCCATGTCATCAAACACACGGTATGCCAGACGCTTAAAACTTAACACATCAATGTTCATAATCGCATGATTCGGTGCAAGTTCCACAAGCTTTTGCTGTGTTTGCATCGTAAACTGCTCCGGCACGATCACCAGGTAGTTTTTCTTCGGATGCATTCCTGCTTCCCGGACCAGACGATCATAGATGTATTCTGTTTTTCCACTCCCCGAACTTCCCAGTACAAATTGTAAAGCCATAACCCCTCTTTTTTACTTCTCCTTAATAAATGTGTGAAAAGATCAATGATACCACAACCGTCATCAGACCGGAAACGGCAATTGACAAACTGCTCATGGCTCCTTCAATCTCTCCCATCTCCATTGCCTTTGATGTTCCCATAGCATGCGAGGCAGATCCAATTCCAACACCCTTTGCCACAGGATCGGTAATGTGAAACAGTTTGCAGATATTCTCGGCAAACATATTTCCAATCACACCCGTTACAATGATAACCGCAACCGTAATCGTCACAATTCCGCCAAGCTCCTCGGATAATCCCATACCGATTGCTGTTGTGATCGACTTTGGAAGCAGCGTGACATACTGTTTATGTGATAATTTAAAAATCAGTGACACTACCAGCACACACAGTGCAGAGGTCATGGCACCCGCAAAAATTCCTGCAAGAATTGCCTTCCAGTTCTTCTTAAGCGGCTCAATCTGCTCATACAAAGGCACAGCCAATGCAACAGTCGCCGGTGTCAGGAAATACGAAAGGTATTTTGCCCCACTCTCGTATGTATCATAATCTACATGAAAAATCAGCAGAAAAATAATAATCAGTGCCATGGAAATCAACAGTGGATTAAAAATGGCAATCTTTAATTTTTTCTTGATCAATACTCCGATCTCATAGGTAATAATACTGATAAATACTCCGAAAAATACGGAATTCTGTAAAAAACTATTCATTATTTGTCCTCTTTCTTCCCGTGATGTATGATTTGCTGCGTTACCTGTCCTGACACTCCCATGACCAGTACGGTCGAAACGATCAGCAGAATCACAACCGGAAGCAGAATCGGCCGCAGCTCTCCCCAGCTGTCAATCAAACCAACACCGGCCGGAATAAACATCAGTGGCATGATCTCAATCAGAAACCGGGCTGCCTCATGCACCTGTGGCAATTTAATCAGACCTGTCATCAGTGCAATAAATAAGAGCACAAGACCGTAAATACTTGCTGGCATCTGAATAGGAATCACCGCATGCAATACTTCCCCGATAAACGAGAAAATGAGAATAATCAATAACTGTCTTAAATACTTCATTTTTTAACTCCTTCTTTCACTTTTCCCATTTTAGCACCTTTCGGAATTTTTTGGGCAAAAATAGGGATTGTATTTATAAAATACAATCCCCATTTTTCAAATCCTTCTTCCTATTTTTCCTGTGCTTTACAATAATTTACATACTGCATAATGATATCCGCCGTCCCCTCAATTCCAAAACGTGTATCGTTAATGCACAGATCATAATTTGCAGCGTATCCCCAATCTTCCCCGGTATAATAGGTGTGATACTGTTTTCGCCGGCCCTCTGTCTTTTCAATAATAGATTCCGCTTCGTGCTTTTTCACTTTGTGTTTCTCCATCAAATGATGGATCCGGGACTCTTTATCTCCGCTCAAAAACACACGCACCACATCCTTTTCCTTCCGATACGCATAATTTCCGGCCCGGCCGATCAGGATACATGTTTCCTCTCCAATCAGCTCATCTAATACCTTACGTGGTGTCTTATGTACAACACTGTCCTCTCCGTCATCTTCTGCAATCGCCGCCAGAAGCGTTCCCGCCGGATTCTCTCCAAAATAATCCGGATAATGTTCCAAAATACCTTTTTTCTTTGCAAGTTCTGTCAATGTTTTTTTATTATAAAGCGGAATGTTCAGTCTGTCTGCCAGAACCTGTCCGACCTCATCTCCGTAACAGCCGCATTCTCTTGCAATTGTAATCTTCATTCTATTCAACCTTCTTTCCTGTCTTACCGCTGGCGATAAGGAATCCTCCCATCAATGGGTCCCTCCTTACCGCAATGGTAACACAATTTTATCCAGAATTCCAGTCAAATGTGCAATCGTAATCCCATAATTTGTCATCGGAACGTTCTGTTTCTTTGCCCGGTCGATTCTCGACAGTACATATCTGCGGTTAAACATACATGCACCACACTGGATGATCAGGTCATACGATTTCAGATCCTGTGGAAAATCCGTGCCGCTCACATGGTCAACCTTTAACTGCTCCCCAAACCGTTTCCGGAGCATACGCGGAATTTTTACTCTACCGATATCCTCGCTCAAAGGAGCATGTGTACAGCATTCCGCAATCAGCACATGAGAGTTTCCGTTCAGCGCATCGATCTGTCTGGCGCCTTCCATATAGTACGGCAAATCCCCTTTGTATGCGGCAAACAGCACAGAAAAAGAAGTCAGCATGCTTTCCGCCGGTTTATTCTGGTATACATAATCAAACACCTGGGAATCGGTAATAATCAGCTTTGGTGCCTGCTGCAACATATTGAGCGCCGGAAGCAATTTATCCGTGGTCACACTCATAACCATACATTTTTTGTCCAATAACTCACGCAGCGTCTGCACCTGCGGCAAAATCAGACGCCCCTTCGGTGCCTGGATATCCTGTGGCATGACAAGAAGCACCAGATCTTCCTCCGTGACAAGATCACCAGTGATCATGTGGTTGCCAAAATTTTCCGGCACTTTACGGCTCATTGCTTCCCTGACATTTTCCATACCGGCTCCGGTCGATGCACTGACTACCAGTGCATCTTCCTTTGTTTCTTCTTTCAAATAATTTTTCAAAGGTGCCGCGTCCGCCACATCTGCCTTATTGATGATCAGAAGAACCGGAATCTTGCGCTCTTTAAACCAGGTATACCATTTCAGTTCTTCTTCATAGGATTCGCCCGAAGCCTGCCGAGCAGAAAAAACAATAACTGCCAGATCTGTTTTCTCCGCTGCAAGCCGCGTCCGCTCCACGCGCTGTTCTCCCAGTGCACTTTCATCGTCAAAGCCTGCCGTATCCATAATCGTACACGGTCCCATCGGATAAATTTCCATCGCCTTGTATACCGGATCGGTTGTCGTTCCTGCCACATCTGCGACAATGGAAACCTCCTGCCCAGTAAATGCATTGATAAACGAAGATTTTCCGCTGTTTGTTTTTCCAAATACACCGATATGCAAGCGATTTGCAGACGGTGTTTCATTCCATGTTGCACCCATATACTTTCTCCTTTTTAGAAACGGAAGTCTCTCTTTCCTTCTCCGATATCGTGGATGTGCTCGTATGCTGTCTGTTTTACTTTTGGATTTGTAATTTTCTCCAGTTCCTTATCAATCAGTGCCATTCCGATTTCTTTTGTCTCCGGACTTGCATAGTCCTCGAGATACTCTTTGAGTGTCATCAGTGCATTTGGATGACAGCAATTTAAAATCTGCATGCTCTTGCACAGTGCCATGAAACGGTCTCCGGTTCTTCCTTCCCGATAACATGCCGTACAAAATGACGGAATATATCCCATTTTCATCAGCCAGTTTACGACTTCGTCCAATGTACGCTGATCACTGACATCAAACTGTTCGGACGTCTCATCTGCAAGCTTCTCTGCTTCCGGGTCCGCATAACCGCCAACACTTGTTTTTGATGCGCCGGAAATCTGAGATACTCCAAGCGGTAACACCTTTTCCCGGACTGCCTGACTCTCACGAGTGGAAATAATCATACCGGTATACGGAACAGAAATACGAATCAACGCACAGATCTTTGCAAACGTATCATCACTGATTCCATTGTCAAACGCACTCGGATCAATATCATCCGCTTTCTTTACACGCGGCACACTGATCGTATGCGGTCCGACGCCATGCACGGCCTCTAAGTGCTCTGCATGCATCAGAAGTCCCGCAAATTCGTAGCGATATCCTTCCAAACCAAACAATACTCCCAGACCAACATCATCAATTCCACCTTCCATTGCACGGTCCATAGCCTCGGTATGATAATTGTAATCATGCTTCGGTCCGGTCGGATGCAGTTCTTCGTATCCTTTCTTGTTATAGGTCTCCTGAAACAGAATGTACGTTCCGATGCCTGCCTCTTTGAGTTTTCTGTAATTTTCTACAGTGGTCGCCGCAATGTTTACGTTAACGCGGCGGATGGAACCATTTTTGTGCTTGATGCTGTAAATGGTCTTGATACACTCCAGAATATATTCAATCGGATTGTTGACCGGATCTTCTCCTGCCTCAATAGCCAGACGCTTATGTCCCATATCCTGTAATGCCGTTACCTCTTTTGCAACTTCTTCCTGTGTCAGTTTTTTTCTTGCGATATGTTTATTTTTTAAATGGTATGGACAGTAAACACATCCGTTCACACAGTAATTTGACAGGTAAAGCGGTGCAAACAATACGATCCGGTTTCCATAAAAATCCTTTTTGATCTGCTGTGCCAGTTCATACACCTCATCAATCTTTTCCTGATTTTCACATGCCAGAAGCACCGATGCCTCACGGTGTGTCAAG
>ERZ808270.450-NODE-450-length-23922-cov-6.307328_pt1 | contig 23922 bp, 15 predicted proteins | sample MGYA00521082_ERZ808270 | MGnify/ENA primary metagenome ERZ808270 (study PRJEB31516, sample SAMN03275594) | gut metagenome | biome: mammalia-associated habitat; material: feces | host: Papio cynocephalus | place: Kenya | collected 2012-07-27 ... | reverse complement strand
CAGAAGGATGATCAGCTTCAGCAGAAGGATGATCAGCTTCAGCAGAAGGATGATCAGATAAAAAAGATTATCCTCTCTCTATATAACCAAGGCATGACTCTGGAAGTTATCGCATCAACTATTGGAATGGATATACGTGAAGTTCAGAGGATCTTATGTGACTAAAGTAGACTCCATTAGTTCTGACGATTAGATTCGAATGGAGTCTCAAATATCTTGTCCACACTCGAATCGGCATGTACTTAAATATATTGTGCTTCAAAAAAATCAACAATAACGTTATGAACAAACTGGAAAGGCTAATGGAGGGGGCAAAACGTAAGATACTACGTATAAAAAAGAATAGGAAAGATAGAAAACGCCTTAAAAATAGGGATTTTACAATAATTGCGTCAAACTGCATAGCAGGTATTCTTTATCACGAATTGAGAATTCCGTTTCTTTCTCCCACAATAAATCTTTACATAGAAGCAGCTGATTTCGTGAAATTCTGCTCTAATCTTAAGCACTATATAGATGCAGAAATGAGTCTTGTTGATCAAAGAGAAAATTCATATCCTGTAGTTCGCCTTGACGATATTACTCTCTATTGTATGCATTACAAGTCATTTGAAGAAGTAAAATATGCATGGAATAAACGTAAAAAACGAATACAGTGGGGTAATATGTTCTTTATGATGACTATGCGTGATGGTGCGACAATACAAGATATTGAAGCATTCGATAAATTGCCATATAAGAACAAAGTTGCGTTTGTGAATCAGCCCATGCCACAATTGAAATCTGCATACGTTATTCCAAACACTTCATTGTCAACACAGCCTAATGCATGGCATTCAGTAGAATCATTGACAACTTTCAAAGGGCCTTTTACGGGCTTGAGATATATTGACGACTTTGACTTTGTAAGATTTTTCAATGAGGGGCAGTGGTGGTCTAAATAAAGAAAAGATTAAGAACGAATAGATTATTATTAGCGCAGTATGTGATTTCTCTCACATCAATTTCTCAATAGGTACAGTAATGCTTTTAGACTCTTGTTTTATCTGATAAAAAATATTGACAATCACAATTGCTTGTTTTAGCATGGTGAAAAGCGTGATTATGCTGCTTTCTCGTGTTTCTTAGTCTATAAAAGAAGTTCGTTTCAATCTAATGATGAAGACCTTTAGCGCTGTTACTCTTCACTTATAGGATCTAAAGGTCTTCATTTATAGCACTTGTTAGTCTATATCAATAGTATCTCAAGATGACGTTTCGTGTCGTTTCAGAATGATTTTTGTAATGAGATGATAACGCAACTAATTGAAAACCAATAATTAACGTAGTAAATCATAGGAATTGCATATTTCCAATAGAATATTTCTTGATTTCCTACGGGTGAATGGTGTGCGCTGAAATATGTGTAATACTGAAGTCCTTCCATGAAGTTTAAGGATAATATTTGAATTTTGAGGGAAACAAAACGGAGTTAGTATCATACAAAAGAAAACAAATCAAGGGCAACGACTTTTTGCGGTCGTTGCCCTTGATTATAGAGAGATTATGTTTTGTCGATATTAGTTTTCAAATGTCGGGGTAGTACCGAATCCTGAACCAGGAATATCGAAGAGATCTTTGCAATTAGAGATAGCGTTGCGCTGTTCGGTAGTCAACTCTTTCAATACACCATCCTTAACAAGCTGATCCATATCTTCCTTGAACTCATTGTACATATCGGTCGTAAGGATAGAGAAGCTCTTACCATAGTCGCCGATGCAGAGACCTACCTGACGGAGGAAGCCCCATTGTTCGAAGTAGGGGAAGAGGTTATAGCCTGTGAGGCGTGAAGTCTTACGAATGAAGTTGAGAACGAACGGAATGCTGTTGTTTGCACGTGTGCTGCTTTCCGTTACATAATTCTTAGTGATCCAGCAGCTGTTGGGGAACTTCTCCTTGAGTACTGCATACTTACCATTCTTGTTGCTGTTCTGAGCGGATGCAATCAACTCATACTTATCATCGCCATCTTGCTTCTCGATAACTGAGCCACCATTGAGCTTATCAGTCTCACGAAGTGACTGATAGAGGTCGGGGCCAAAGTCCTTGATGTGGAGCTGCGTAGTAGCATAGTTGTAGAGCATGATGAAGGGGCAAAGGATTTCGCCTACACCTACTTCATAGATAGAAAGAGCCTTGAGTGGATCGATAGAATAAGACTTGATCAAAGAGTCAGTATTCTCCTCGCATACTGCACGCATGTAAGGATTAGTCACCTGATTGCGGGCTTCGTAAGCATCGTGACGGAGCGTACTGTTGCGGTTGCCTGAAGTACCCTCCCAGTTGGTTGTGATGTCATTATAGTTGTTCTGTACGAAGTGACGGCGTGCAGGAATCCAGTTGTCAATTTTACCAGATTCGTGGTAACCCATCTTCATGATGTTGTAGTAAGAGTTCATGTTGTTGGTTACCTCAGTCATGCCACCCCAGCAGAAGTAAGGATGGAGCTGATGCTGGTGACCCCATTCGTGAGAGAGACCCCAGATTACGTCATTATCATTATTGATAAGCGTGTTGCAATTGAGGATACGTGACTGCTGAGTATTCACGAAAGAAACGCCTAAGCCACCCTGGAACATGTAATAGGTATAGTTCACATAAGCGAATGTGCGGTTGGTGGGAAGGAGGTTGTACTTCTTGAAACCGAGAAGATCATGTTCCCAAGTTACGAGAGAGTCCATCACGTTGATGTACTGACGGTAACCGATGCTACCATCTACAGCCTTGCAATAATCGTGCAATGCTTGAGCTTCCCATACGCAGTGAACCTTCTTGCCCACTACATCCATGTGCATGCTCTTGGCATGAGCAGTGAGTTCGTGCATCTCTTCATTGGTCTTAGAAAGGTCGAGATAGCCATTCTGCTGACCATTGAGGAAGTGAACGCGCACCTTAGGTTGGAGTTCGGGATTAGCATCAGCATAGTAGCATACGTATGCCAGACCATCATAGTTGAAGTTGTAATCGATGACATTCAAGCCATTGTAAAGCATATATGAGAAGTGCTGAGGGTTACCACCATCAAAGTTTCCACCATACTTGCCTTCAAACCATGCTGTTACAATGAGGGGAAGGCCCTGACCTTCAGGAAGGTTGGATACAGCAATGTAGTTACGACCCTTCGTGATGTTGATACCTGTCACACCTGGACGCTGATCGTAATACTTACCCTCAACGTTCCACATGTTGGCTTGAACCTGATTGTTGAGTACTGCACTATAGTCGGCTACGCGATAGTCCTTGCTATAGGTCTTGTTGTAGAGGCCCAATGCGATACTGCGAATAGCGTCAGTCTCGATGCTATTGATTTGATCGAGTGTTACACCTTCTTTCAGTTCTGAAAGAGACTTGTCAGTGAAGAGTGCATAAACACTGGCTGCAGCCTCACCATACTTCATGAAGGCTATTTCAGCACAGCTTGCAAAACCACCTGCACCTGAGAGTACCTTAATCTGAATAGACTTTACATCGTCAATACCAGTGTCGCCCAAACCAATCTTGTGAACGCCTGCAGACTGACCGCAGTCATGAGTGCTGACCAATTTATACTCCGTGTCAGAGCCACACTTAGCATAGATCTCAATTTTGCCGAAGTTACCATTTTTTTCAGTGGTACGTGTGGTGTAAGAGATGTAGTCTACGTGGTCTGCACCTGAGAGGTTGTAAGTCAAGATAGCGGGATTGTCCTCTGAAACGTTGAACTTATTAGGCGACCATTGTGAGTGCCAAAGTGTAGATGTATTGCCATCATACGACCTTGCAATCTCGTTGCCGCTTTGCTGTGTATTTGCTGAAGCGCTTGAAATCTTTAGAGCAACATCGCTTGAAAGGATTTCGTCGATAGAGCTATCTCCACCTTGCTTTACAGTAAGCGTTTCGGAAAGTCCTTTCTCTTCATTAGCAAAAGTGACAAGTCCCACACGCTGATAAGTGCTAGGGTTCTGTTTTACGTGGAGATAAACTGTACCATTGGCCTGCTTTACTACGCTGATCCAGTCGGCATGTGGAGTGACAGTGAAGTCGACATTAGAAGTAATGTCGTAGCACAGCGTACGCTCGCGGAAGCTCACGCTCTGATTGTGAGGAGCGACAATGACGGGATAGGCATTGTCGGAAAGTTTCACCTGTGCCATCAAGGGTTGGAAAGCAGAACTTGCTACCGCGAGTGAAGCACAAGCAAATATGTGTTTGAAGTATTTCATTGATTTTCTGTTTTAGTGAATCTGTATATGGTTAAGATTTAGTAGGAATTAGAGCACTACCTTCTTACCATTTACGATATAAAGACCCTTGGTCAGATTAATAGTTTGAGTACCTTCTACGCTACCCTGCCATACGAGTTTGCCCTCGGTGCTGAATACGCGTACTGTCTGAGCCTTAGGAGCAGTCACTTCGATACCATCAGCTACGACCTTCACAGCGAAGCCATCTGCCTCAGCTACCTTAGCGTCGTTAATGCCAGTAAGGTCATTGAGATCTGCCACTACGGGGAATCTCATTGTCATGTAAGTGAGATCTTTGTACTCCTTCGAAGTGATCTTTGCATACACTACAGCGAACGCCTTCTTGAAACCGAAGAAGCCTGCGTTTGCACCCGATGCGTAGTAGATATTGGCTGCAGTATGAATTGAGGCTTCGTCGGCATCCGTACCAGCGGGTACGCCATAGAGCTTAATTGTATTGTTGGCAACGCCACTCGCATCTTTTGCATAATCGCGAAGATCAAGCACATACTTCTTATTAACGCTTGTACCTGAGATATTGAAATCCTCTTTATCTTCGCATACCATCATGTAGTATTTCTTATTGGCTGAGTTGTAGCTCAGTTTAGAACTGATGTCGACAACTGTGTTCTGAGGCAGATAGCTTATGCTGCCTACAGCAGCCTTACGGGGGAACGAATTGAAGCAGAGAGAGTTGTTGCCACAGGTATAGCTTGCAAGCTTATGAGTGGGTGTAAACTGATAGAGCGATACCGTAGAGAGCTCATTGTTCTCTACAGCCAAGTACTTCAGATTGGATGCTGTTGAAACATTCAGTGTGGTAAGTTTGTTGTTCTCAGCAAATACATGCTGCAGCGAATCTTGCTTAGCGCCAAGTGTGATCTTAGTGATTTCGTTGTCGCCGCACATCAATACACTCAAATCCTGAGAGCTCGCAAGGCTCAATGCCTTCAGAGAGTTGTTGGCACACTTAAACTCATCCAAGTTCTTGTTTAAGGCAGCTGAAACCGAAGCAAACTTGTTGTTGCTGATATCAACATGCTGCAAATTAGAACTTGTTGAATTAAAGTTGAAAGCAGTACCAGAGCCAGTATTGGTGGTCATCTCGTTGCCCGAAAGGTTCAAATTCTCAAGCAAAGGATTCTTGGCAATCGTTAGGCTCAACGTGGTGATGTTGTTGTTAGCACAGTTTAAGTCAGTCAACTTTGCACAACCTGCCACATCCAATGTTGTGAGTGCATTGTTCTGACAATAGATTGAGGTCAAGTTCTTAGCTTGGCTCAGGTTGATCGCTGTAAGAGACTGATTGTCACAGATTAATGTCTCGATTCTTGAAGTAGAGGAAATCGAGAAAGACTGATCTTTGATTTCGCCCGTAATGGTCAACAGAGCATCTTCTGTAGAAGCGACTGTTACGGGTACACCATCACCCCAGTCAACTTGAATGCTGCCCGAAGCAGGTTGGTTCACCTGTAGTGTTACAGTTTCGCCAATTTGCTTACTTGTGGTGAATGAGACCACATCCTGCGCCATAGCAGGACTTATGGCCAGCATTCCGGATGCAAGCATTGAAACAAAAAGTTTATTCTTTTTCATAGAAAGTATAATTGTTATTAGGATGTCTCCTTTTGATGAAAATGTACGCGAATTTATGCAATTTGTCTTTGCAGGTATTATCTGTAGATGTTGAGAAGAGGCAATATGTCCTATCTCATATTATGACACAAGCACAGTTTTCGGAGCAAAGTTGCAGAAAAAAAAGTAATTGTACAAATAAAAGCCTTTTTTTTGCACTTACGGCAGTATTAAAAGTTGTTTCGTGCAGAGCTCTCTTCTATTTTTATTGCTATTCGCGTTAGCCGTTTTTCCCTATGGTCTTAGGTGCTAAGGCTAATCTTGCCCAATATTAGTTAATCATGATGCCTGTAAAGATTCTACCGCTCTTTATGCCCAAACGCCGAGCTGAGAAAAAGGAGTCAGTGTGCTGATAGGTACAGATTCCGGCTATTTGAATGTTCGTTAGTTCCATACCAAGCGCTTCAAGCTGAAGTACATTGGCGGCCCAAAGGTCGATGTGGGGCTTACTCTGTGTATGGTCTATGATTGATTGAGGAAAATGTGCTTGAATGAATTCTTGTGCCACTTCTTCGCCTACTTCAAATGATTCTATACTAATGCTTGGACCGATTACGGCTTTACACTTTGAAGCATCAGTTCCATATTTAAGTTGCATTTCACGTAGGGCCTTTTCGGCAATCCGTTTCACAGAGCCTCGCCATCCGGCGTGAATAGCTGCGATGGCTTTGTGCGCTTCATCATAGATGAGGATGGGCACGCAGTCGGCGGTAGATACGCCGATGCATTGTTGAGGAAGATTGGTTATAAGAGCATCTACATCCTGTAATTGTTGCTTCTGCTGTTCTTGCGAAAGCGATAGAAATGGCGAGTCAATCGACATAACGTGATCCGTATGCGTTTGTCTTGGAAGCCATAATTGTTGTTCCGAAATATGTAGTTCTTTGCAGAGCCATTCTTTGTTGCGCTCAACACGTTCGGGCTGGTCTCCGCAATAGTCTGTCACGTTGAAAGCAGCGTAACTTCCCATCTTTTCCAAATCTTCGCCTTGTAAGGGGAAGGGAGAAATTCTTGTAGTCGAGAATGCGGTCACATGTTCAGACAGGTTATAGTTCAGAAGTGTTTGGGTGGTATTCATAGGGGCTGAGATGATTCGCAATAATTGATGTAGAGAAAGGGATAAGCAAAATGAGTTTATGAGCATAAACCCATAAACTCATAAACTCATTTCACTTATGCGTCTCGATTTCTGGGAGAATATTAGTCTTCAAGATCTTCGATGTCATAGATTTCGTCATCACCTTCGATGTCGTCGTCTGTGTCGTCGATGTCGTAATCGGCTTGCCAATCTTCAAAGTCTTTGCTAAGCACTGCTGTGTCGCGATCACGGTGTACGATAGATCCACCTTCTGTGACAGATTGAAGTTTGTTGCTCTCACTGTTGAGTTCTTCCCAAATGATATCCTTGAGTTTCTCAAGTCCAAATCCTGTTACGGCGGAAATATACACCACAGGTAAGTCCTGCGGAAGTTCTTCTCTGAGCATATCCATGAGTTCTTCGTCCAGAAGGTCACATTTGGTCACAGCTAAGATGCGATGCTTGTCGAGCATGCCAGGATTAAACTTCTTCAGCTCGTTGAGTAGAATGTTGTATTCCTGTGCAATGTGTTCTGTATCGCCTGGCACCATGAAAAGTAAGAGAGAGTTGCGCTCTATGTGGCGCAAGAAGCGAAGTCCTAATCCGCGTCCTTCGCTTGCCCCCTCGATAATGCCAGGGATGTCGGCCATGACAAACGATTTGTTGTCGCGGTAAGCCACGACGCCAAGGCTCGGTTCCATAGTGGTGAAAGGATAGTTGGCAATCTTAGGTCGAGCTGAAGAAAGAGCAGAGAGTAGGGTGGACTTTCCAGCATTGGGGAAACCTACCAGACCCACGTCGGCCAGGAGCTTGAGCTCTAAGATGACCATCATCTCTTGCATGGGCTCACCTGGTTGGGCATAGCGTGGTGCTTGATTCGTAGAAGTGCGGAATTGCCAATTTCCCAATCCGCCACGTCCACCTTTAAGAAGCATTACAATTTGTCCATCTTCGGTCACGTCGCAGATGTATTTCCCTGTTTCTGCATCGTAAGCTACTGTGCCAGGGGGTACATCTATATATTTGTCTTCGCCATCTGAACCATGCGAACAACATTTAGAACCATTTCCGCCATTGCCAGCAAACACATGGCGATCATAGCGTAGGTGGAGGAGCGTCCAATAGTTGTGGTTGCCTCTTAGATAAATATTGCCACCTCGTCCGCCATCCCCTCCGTCTGGTCCTCCGTTGGGTTGGTACTTGGCGCGGTGCAAGTGCATGGATCCACGGCCGCCCTTACCAGAGCGACAGAATATCTTTACATAGTCTACAAAATTAGTTTCTGCCATAGAGATTGGAGATTAGTTGAGATTTTGTGGGGATAGGTAGATTGGTCGGTGGAATGATAAGTTAACGGGTTAACGGGTTGACAAGTAAGTTTGTGCAATCTTTGAGAGAGTTGAAGCAAACTTACTTGCTGACTCGTTAACCCGATAATTAATTCTCTTCAGGAATTCTTCTTGGAGAGATTTAGAACTGGTCAATCACGGCGCAAAGAGCGGCGTTGATTTCTTCCAATTCGCCATAGCCTTTTACAGCATGACGCTTGCCTTCCTTCTCATACCATTCGATGAGGGGAGCAGTCTGTGCGTTGTATACGTCGAGGCGCTTCTTGATGGTCTCTGCATTGTCGTCGGCACGACCAGAAGTTTTACCACGGTTGATGAGACGTTCCATGAGCATGTCTTCGGGTACATCGAGTTCGAGCATGCCTGCTACTTCGGTGTTGCGATCTGCGAGCATCTTCTTGAGTGCTTCAGCTTGGGGAATGGTACGGGGAAAACCATCGAAGATTACGCCTTCGCAGGGGCAAAGTGCATCGTAAGTGGCAGCTAAGATGTCGATCATCAATGAGTCGGGAATGAGCTGACCATTGTCGATATAGCCTTTAGCGGTCTTGCCGAGTTCAGTGCCATTTTTGATTTCAGCACGGAGTACGTCGCCTGTTGAGATGTGCTTGAAACCATATTTCTTTACGAGCAGGTCGCTCTGAGTGCCTTTACCAGAACCGGGAGCACCGAAGATAACGATATTCTTCATTTGTTTGTGTGTATAATTTAGTTGTTTGTGTTGAATCTGAGGAAACGGCCGAAAGAGACCTTATGAGTTTAATCGACCGCAAGCGATCTCTGTTTATGAGTATAGACGCTATATATATTAATGGTGTATTTGGTACGACGTCGTATACGCTCATTTATATGATAGGTATAGACGCTATATATATTAATGGTGTATGCCTAAACTTACTAAACTCATTTAGCTTCTCTACTCCGTTACGGTGTAGATGTCGCGCAAGTTGCGTCCTTCGCCATCATAGTCAAGACCATAGCCCACAATGAAGTCGTTGGGAATCTTGAAACAGCAGTAGGGGATGTCAAGATCTACTTTCAAGTTGCCTGGCTTAACGAGTAAGGATGCAATACGGATATCCTTTGGGCCTTTTGCTTGCAGGAGCTCAAGCAGATTCTTCATTGTCAAGCCTGAGTCGATGATGTCTTCTACAATCACGACTGTGCGATCTTTGATATCCTCTTTCAAGCCCAAAAGTTGCTTTACTTGGCCTGTAGATGATGTGCCCTCATAGGATGCCATACGAACGAATGAAATCTCGCAAGGAGTGTTGATGCCGCGCAAGAGGTCGGCGGCAAACATGAACGAGCCATTCAAGACGGCTAAGAACAGGGGCTTTTGTCCTTTCAAGTCTTCACTGATTTGTGCAGCAACTTCTGCTACGCGCTTGAGAATGTCTGTTTCGGGAATAGATACCGTGAATTGTCGGTCGCGTACCGTAATCTTTTCCATGTGTGCAGTTATAACAATGCTTGGTTATGGATAGGCACGAGTCTTAATGACTATCGCGCACCTCTTAATAAGGGAAGGAATAGGGTAGAGCTTAGTGGCTGCTGCCTTACACTCGCTTCTAAATATCTGCAAAAGTACGATTTTTTTCGTAATTTTGCACTCAAATAGTATAAGATAGATGATTTATCCCGAAAATTTTGAGCGTAAGATAGGTTTTACGGAAATACGGACCTTGCTGAAAGGACGTTGTATGTCAACGTTGGGAACGGAATGGGTTGACAAGCAGCTTCACTTTATGGAGCAAGAAAGCGATGTGAAGCAAGCACTTGACGAGGCTCGTGAGTTTAAGCATTTCATGGAAAGTGCAGAGGATGAAGTAGAAAGCGAATTTTTCGATGTTAGAGAGCCTTTGCTTCGTGTTCGTCCAGAGCGCACCTATATGGAAGAACTCGATTTGTTTAATCTGAAGCGTTCGGCAGCTTCGGTTGTAGCTTACGTCAATCTTTTTACGAAATCGGATGATGAAGACGACGACAATGCCGAATCTTTTCCTCTTTCATCTGACTCGGGTAGTCTCGAACCAGAAAATGGCGTTGCCGCTGAGAAGCATTATAAGTATCCTGCCTTAGGGCGCATGGCGGCCGATGTAATGGTCTTTCCCAACATCGTAAGGCGTATAGACGAAGTGCTCAATAAGTATGGTAAGGTCAAGGATACGGCTTCGAGCGAACTCCTCTCCTTGCGTCATCAGATAGAGTTGACCATTCGTGGCATTTCCCATAGCCTTCGCTCTATTATCACCGAAGCACAGGCTTCGGGCTATATTGATCGCGATGTTACTCCCACCTTGCGCGATGGCCGATTGGTGATACCCGTTGCTCCTGCTTTAAAACGCAAGATTAAGGGTATCGTTCATGATGAAAGTGCTACGGGTAAGACCGTGTTTATTGAGCCGGCTGCGGTAGTGGATGCTAACAACAAGATTCGCACGCTTCGAGCAGCAGAACGTCGTGAAGTGATTCGTATCCTCCAAGAACTGACGGCAGAGATTCGTCCGCATATTCCCCAACTGCTTGATTCATTATACTTTCTGGCACACGTGGACTACTTGCGTGCATTGACCATCTTTTCCGAGAGTATCGGAGCTGTGGTACTGCAAATAGATAGTCATCCACGTATAGACTGGTTGAAGGCACGCCATCCGCTGTTGCAGCAGTCATTGGCTCGTCATGGCGGAAAGATCATACCGCTCGACGTAAGCCTTCGCCGTGGGCAGCGCATCTTGCTTATTTCTGGCCCTAATGCAGGCGGTAAGTCAGTCTGCTTGAAAACGGTAGGTTTGCTTCAGTATATGCTGCAATGCGGTATGCCCGTTCCTGCTGACGAGAGTTCGCGTCCGGGCGTGTTCAGTGATATCATGATTGATATAGGCGATGAACAAAGCATCGAGAACGACCTCTCCACCTATTCTTCGCATCTCATGAACATGAAGATGATGATGCAGCATGCAGGACCGAAGAGCCTATTGCTTATTGACGAGTTTGGTGGAGGTACTGAGCCTCAGATTGGTGGTGCGCTGGCTCAAGCTATTATGAAACGCTTCGTGAGCAATCTCAACTTTGGTATCATCACGACGCACTATCAGAATCTGAAGCATTTTGCTGAGCAGAATCAGTCCGTCGTCAATGGAGCCATGCTCTACGATAGCGCCAATATGCGTCCATTGTTTTTGCTCAGGATTGGCAATCCAGGAAGTTCGTTTGCCATAGAAATAGCTCGCAAGATGGGCATTCCGTCCGACGTGATAGACTATGCCACACGCCTTGTGGGCAAAGACTATGTGATGAGCGATAAGTACGTGCAGGACATCGTACGCGATAAGGTATATTGGGAAAACAAGCGTCGTAACATTCGCCTTCGCGAGCAGCAATTGGAGGATACCATCGCCAAGTACGAGCGCGAGATGACCGATTTTCAGCAAGAGCGCAAGCAAGTGATGGCTCAAGCCAAGGCCGATGCCAAGCATTTGCTCGACGAGTCGAATGCCAAGATTGAGAATACCATCCGTTCGATTCGTGAAGCACAAGCAGAAAAGGAGAAGACACGTGAGGCACGTAGTGAACTCGCTGACTTTAAGGCGCATTTGGAAGAAAATACGGATGAGCAGGATCGTATAGCTCGCAAAATAGCCATGATTCAGCGTCGTCAGCAGCGTCGTGATCAAGGAGGAGAAAGCGCAAAGGCTCGCAATGCGGCAAGTCAGGAAGCTGCTGCGGCTAAGCTCCGTGGTGTACGTAGCGGATCGCCATCGGCATCTTCTTCGCAAGCTAAGACTGATGGCACGCTATCTGTGGGAAGCTATGTGCGCATACAGGGCCAGACGTCTGTGGGAAAGGTTGAAGAAATTGCTGGACGCACGGCCAAGGTGCTCTTTGGCATGATGTATACGCAGGTTCCCATCAAGCGTCTTGAATTAGCTGAAGCTCCCCGTGAGACAGCTCCCGCTATGGGCGCAGCGGCTACCTTCGTAAGTAAGGAAACGCGTGATGCAATGCACGAGAAGAAACTCCACTTCCGTCCCGAAATCGACATTCGAGGCATGCATGTGGACGAAGCTCTCACAGCTGTATCTTATTTCATCGACGATGCTATTCAGTTAGAGCAGTCGCGTGTACGCATCCTTCATGGTACGGGAACAGGTGCGCTGCGTGAGTTAGTCAGAAACTATCTGAAGACTGTACCTGGTGTGTGCACCTTCCACGATGAACACGTACAGTTTGGTGGAGCAGGCATCACGGTGGTAGAACTTGCATAAATCGTGCGGACACATCCGTAGAACTTTTTGGCTGAGAGTGTATTCAGCCTATACTGAGAGCGACGCGTCCTCGCGTCGGCATCATTCGCAATTCAAGGAATAGCTCCATAGGAAGTGGAGAAAACTGTTGCTTGCAGACGATGCCGATGTGAGGACGCGTCGCTCTCAGTAAGCTTTGATAGACTTGAAGTGTGCTAATGATGTCGACGCGGGACGCGTTGCCCATACAGAACTAATCGTTTACAGAACTAATTGTTTGCAAAAAAGATTCATGCAGAGATGACAATATTTATAGCCTACTTCAGTGTATAGTTTTCTAGGATGAAGTGCTGTGGGCTGTAAAGTTTTTTAGTAAAAAATAAAATTCTGGTGTAAAGTATTTTCAGTTAAAGTCAACGTGTCAGTACGTCGGGCGGCGTACTTCAGTACGCCGGGCAGTGTACTCAAGTACGTCGGGCGGTGTACTCAAGTACGTTGGGTGGTGTACTGGCATGCCTTCGGGCGTTAGTCTCATTGATAGGCTTGGGCCGAGTATGTTAGTCGTACCAATTGAGGCTTTCTTCGTAACTATCAAACTTCAGTTCTTCTGTGATTCCCACTTTCTTTAACACGCTTATTACGAAGGTTTGATCTGAGGGTGAGAGTAGGCTGTCTCCCCTACGGCGTTCATAGTATGAAGTTCTGCCCCAATGCTTGATGCAAAGGGACATGAAACGGTTGTACTGGTCGGGATACATGCGTTTCTGCATTTGAATGAATCCTTTGGCGTAGATTATGGGGTTGTGACTTCTGTAGAATGTACATCCTTCTTTTTTCGTGCATTGTATGGGGTTTACTATTTGCAGATAATCGTAGACTTTGAGTAGTTCGCCGTAGACGATTTGATGCAAGCATGTCTCAGCCAAGGGGCAGTCCTTATGTATGCACGCGGGATAGTTGGGAGGAATGGAAGTGTACTTTCTTTTGGGCATGGTTGGATGGTTTTAAGGGGTAATATAAAGTTTTATTGTTTTGTACTCGTCTCGAATATGGTAGCTTGGCTCCGTCTGCCATCTACGACTATGAGCAAGGGATTCTTTAATGCAATCTGCTGAATGTCTCCATCAGCACTTGCGTGCTGAGCAAACCACTCCTTATTATATAAAGATAAGTCTTTCTCAGAAAGCGTAAGGTAAGGGATGCCGAGCGAGGTGAGGTTATGGAAGAAGTGAGAACCTTGACTTGCATCAATGTGGCGCGAGGATATAGGCAACTCTACGATGGCTGCGGCAGCCGATATCTGTGACCAGCTCACGGGGATACCCATCGATGCATCAGAAGTTCCCCAACGCCCTGCGCCAATGAGCAGGTAAGTCTGCTCGGTGCGGAGAAAATGCTCGTTGATCTCTGCCAATTGCTGTGCCCAACGGAGGGATTGACTGGCAGAGTAGGAGGTGGCGGGCAGATAGACAATGTGAGAGACGTCGGATATCAGTCCGTTGCCCAAGGCTTGGCTTGCAGAGAGCAAGAGCGTATGCTCATCGGTGCGGAGCGAGAAATTACAGCCCGTATCTTCGGTGAGATCTACCATTGGTCGGATCTGCAAGAGATATAGTGTGGCATATTGGTCTTCCATCTGCATGGCCAATTCTATCTCAACGGGACGTCCCATATTGCGTTGCCCCATGCGGAGTAGTTCCTGAATGGTTGATGCAAGGGGAATCTGAGTTGACTGAAGCAATGCTGAGAAACTTGCAATTAGGCGCCCTTGCTCAGGGAAACATCCTGAAAGCATTCGATCGTTTGCACGATCGAATGTGGAGAAGAGGTAGCGACATGCTCCGTCGGTCGTGGGAAACTTCTGAATGGAGACGTGGCGTAGATAAGTGTCGTCGTGGCACGTCGGGAGAGAAGGAGCTTGCTGAACATCGACCGCCCAAAAGGCAGATTGCGTTTCGCGAATGGCTGTCTGTGGATCAGAGAGTTGCATCTGGTGCTTGGGAAAGGCGGGCGAGAATCGTAAGGATTTTCCACCATCAACGATCTGTTTGCCCAGTCCCACAGCTAAAGTGAGCACGCCATCTTCTGCCCGTTGCTTGCCCGAAGGGTAGTAATTGACCGATTGAGCAACACCCGAAAGCGTAGGATAGTATAGCCCATCGGCATGCGCTGTGCCCACTACTTCTTGTAGCACGATGGCCATCTTCTCTTGGTCAATGAGATTCTGAGTGGCAGAGAGATAGTTCTTGCTGTTTCGATAGAACACAGAGGCATAGACCGCTTTGATGGCCGCTTGCACGTGGAGCAAGGTTTCTTGTGGATTGTGAGAACGTGGCACCATATAGGTGGAGTAGACTCCAGCAAAGGGTTGATAATGAGAGTCTTCAAGTAGACTTGATGATCGGACTGCTATGGGTGAACCGCTATTGCTACTGAGTAGGTGGAGCAGGTCGTCAAGTGTATCAGAATCGAGTGTGCCCCGCAGGAATGCTTGCAATATCTCTTCATCAGTGGATGAACTGAGGGCGATGGGGTAAAGCTCGTTGTGAGCCATAAAGCGGTCGAACACGTCGGTGCAGAGGACCACTGTCTTGGGCAATCTGACGTGGAAATGCTCGTTTTCAGTACTGACGCCCTCACGCCATAAGCAATTGTGAATAAATGCCAGGCCACGTCCCTTTCCGCCCATAGAACCATTGCCTATGCGGGCAAACTGGCCGAACTGATCGAATCGATCTTTCTGATAAACGGCAACAACGCCCCCGTTCTTCATCTGCCGATAAGCAGCTATGAGTTGGAGGATGAAGGTACGAGCTTCATCCATGTTGCGATACTGCTGTGCGTCGTGCATGCGGAGAATCTCTGCTGGTGGAAAGATGGCGCGAGAGTAGAGAAATCGCGAAATATGGTTGTTGCACAGGTGGTGGAAAAGCACCTCGTCGGGGATGCGTGGCAGAAAGTCTTGCAATTCCTTGAGATTGCGTATGCGGAATAGTTGCTCATGGGTGTGAGGGTCGGTCACGACGAAGTCGCCAAAGCCGAAGTGGAGCATGACTTCTCGTTCCAAATCCTGAGGATAACTCTTGGTACGCTTCTGGATGAAGGGGAGACCAAGCGCCTCTGCATAGCACTTACCACTTTCATCGCTCGACTCAAGAATGATGGGTAGGTGAGGATGGACTGCTTGCAGCTGTTGAGCCAGTCGAATGCCAGATTGAGCATCTTTCTCTCCTTCGCGCGTAAAACTGATGTCGGAGATGACGCCAAGCATGTTGTCGGCATAGTCATGGCATATCTGCATGGCCTCTTCGTAGCTTCGGGCGAGCATGATCTTGGGGCGACCGCGCATGCGCAAGGTCTTCAGGTGATCGTTGAGCGCTTCTTTTGAAAACTCTCTGCTTTGTTGCAACACCAGGTGGTAGAGCAGGGGAAGGGCAGAAGAATAAAAGCGAATGCTATCCTCCACCAAGAGAATGGTCTGTACGCCCACTTCGGACACATCGTGAGGCGCATTGAGACGGTCTTCGATCAACTTGATAATGGCCAGCAGCAGTTCGGCATTGCCAAGCCATGAGAATACGTAGTCTATATGCGTCAAGTCCGTATTAGCTAATCGCTTGCTTACCTCTTTGGAGAAAGGAGTAAGCACTACGATGGGTGTGTCGGGATAGAGAGACTTGATATGGTTGGCTGCGCTGAAAGTGTTGGCATTTGTCAGGTTGGGCATGACGATGATGAGCTCAAAGTGACGATCGGAGAGGAGCTTGAGTGCATCTTTCTCGCTCGTTACTTGCGTGAATCGAGGTGGATAGCGGAGGTTGAGCGACGTATATTCATTGAATATCTGTTCGTCTACACGGCCATCGTCTTCAAGCATGAATGCATCGTAGGGCGTTGCAATTAGTAGCACGTTGAACACGCGCTTGTTCATCAGCGATGCAAAAGGCGTATCGCGCAAGAAAAGTCTATTGGTGGTGACAGGGAGTGGTTTCATGGAGATTATGGAATAGTGGGGAGTTTGTGCTCAAGCAGTGATACTTATTGCTCGTCGCTAACACAAAGTTCCTTGTAGTCGCAGAATTTGCAGCCATCCTTATTCTGACTCTTCTCGCATTTCTCAAATGGATTGTTGGGATCGAGCATCTCCTTTAAGATCTCTTTGAGTTTTGCTTCAAAGTCGAGAGCGATGGCGCGGAAGTCTGTGAGATGGCCATTGTCGGTCTCTAAGTAGGGATTGAAGTCCTTACGCGTCATGTGCTGGATGTAGTAGAGCGCAGGGCGAATGGGAAGGTTGTGGTATTTGCTCAGTTGTCGGTCTTTGTAGGCAATGAGACAATAAATGAGCGTCTGCAGTTCGTTAGCAGGCTGATCGTTTTTCATCTCATGGAAAAGCGTATCGAGAGGATCAATGGTCCCGCTGTTCTTACTACGTCCCTTAGACCTCGACTTTAGCCCTATGGCTTTCCCGCCCGTCTTGTAATCGATGATGCGCAGACATTCGCTGCCATCCTTAAGGTGAGCCACGTCCAGGCGGTCGATGCTTCCGTTCATGACCACCTCTACAGGAGGCAGTCCTTCTCTCGCAATCTTGTAGCGCAAGCCTCCGCCATCTTTATCTTCAATCTTATATTCTCCAGCGATAAGGTGGAAGTCCTCTACGGGCTTTTCGTCATTGCTCTTAAGACCGGCTTCATAGCTCAATAACAGGCGCAAGGTGCGATAGAGAGCTGCCTCAGCCACCTTGTTGTACTCTGCACCTTCTTCCTTGGCATATTGCTCCCTGAGCATTTGCAGTAGTTCCACTTCTTTCTCTTTGCTGAGATACTTTTTGATGAGGCTCTGTGTGACAAGTCCTTGATTCTCGATAGCGATTTTGTCGTAGACCTGTTGTGCCGTAGCGTGAAATATGTTGCCGAAGAAACGCGGAGCAATGAATCCTTCGTTGGTGGGCTCTACGCGAATACCTTTAATATATTCATAGTAGAATGCGCGCTTACATTGGATGTACTTTTTGAGTTTCGAAGGCGACATCTTCTTGATCTTGTCGGCCCAATCCTTTCCTGTCTCAATCTCAAGACTGGGTAAAGGATCGGAAGGCATGGCATCGCTCGTGATTGTGTAGCGTGAAATGTGGTCCTTAATCTGACCATCGATAAGCATGGCTCGCATAAATCTCGACATTTCTCCTTTCTGCGATCCTTGTGTAGATTCATTGTAGACCATCGTGACGGATTGGGCTCGCTGAATGAGTCGGAAGAAATAGTAGGCATAGACCGCATTTTTACGCTCAAACGTGGTCAGCCCATAGCGCTTGCGAATCAAGAAGGGTATGAACGAAGCATCGGTGGCCTTCTGTGGCAAAATGCCTTCGCCCACATTGAGCATGAGAATGTGGTCGAAGTCGAGGCAGCGCGTTTCGAGCACACCCATTACTTGCAAGCCAATAAAAGGGTCACCCTTGAAGGGAATTGATATTTTACGAAGTTCCTGAATGAGTAGTCGGAACAGCGTGGTGTAGCTCATATTAGATATTCCCGAAGCGTTTGCCAAGAGACCATCACCCACGAGCTTGATAAAGCGGTTGAGTGTGGTGTATACTTGGAAATAAGCCTCGGTATAGAGTATCCTATCCCATTCGTTGAGTTGCTGTTGAAGCTTCACCTCAATGGCTTTCTGCTCCGTCTGTTTTTGCAAGAAGAGCAAGGTGCTTACCATTTCCTGCTGCGTGGGTTGTGAGGAAAGTTGGGGTAGGGGATTCTCTTGGTTACTTGCTACTGTGCGAGATGGTGAAGAGAGTTGATTCACAAGTTTGACGATGAAACTGTAAGCCGGTGTGTGTCCCATAGGGAAGCCTTTGGTCACATTGACTTCGTAGTCACGCTTATTTGCTTTATCATCAATCTTCTCTGGTAAAGCATAGAGCACGGGTTGTAGCATCGTCTCGTTGCAGAGCACGATAGCGGTATTGTAGGCCGTCTTGGGGTCGATATGCAGATACTTATGCTGTTTAGAACATGGCTCTTGTGCATTATGGTCTTCGTCAGACAGGGTCTTATTCTCTTCCTTCTCCTCTTCCTTGAGCCATTTCTTAACGTATTGTGCTTGGATCGCGTCAGTGTCGGAGCTGATGTAAGCAATGTGGAATGGCTTATGGCTATTCTCGGTATATCCTAAATTGCGGAAAAGATCGGAATGATCAGAGAGCTCGTTGGGAAACTCTTTCAGATTCTTACGCAAGAAGGTGCCAGCTTCAGAGATTACACTATCCTCGGCAAAGGTGTAATGCTCATCATAATCCCAGAAGAACATGGCCTTGCCTTGATCTCGTAGGATAGAGAATAGGCGCTCTTCCACCTTGTCGAGCACATTGAAACCTACGAATACAATCTTATGGATATCGTCGTTCAGAGAAATCTCTCCTGCTTCAAGACGCTCTGCTACTTGCCGATAAATCATGCCTTCGTAGCCCAGACTCTCAGACTGCAATTCTGTGTGCAGACGCTCATAGATAGGGTAAAGTGTTCTCCATAGTTCTAAGAATCGGCGCCTTATCTCCGTATCTTTCTCTTTCGAGAAGTCTACGAGAAACTTCTTAAGTTGTTCTATCTGTTCGTCGGTGAGAGGTGATTCCTCGTTGCCTATTTCTTGATATTCTTTCAAGTCGCGAAGGATGGCATGTGCATCGCCAAGGTTCTTGTCTAAGTCGTCGAAGTCTGCCAGGATGCGTTCTCCCCATCCGTAGAATAAGTCAAGACTCTCTGCCTTGGGATTGAGTTCCTTATAGATACGATAGATGCGGCAGACGGTGTTGATAGGGTCGTCTTGCTTCAGATCGGTGAGCGATAGGAAAAGCTCACTGATGGTCATATATCGGGGTGCCCAAACGGACTTTTGCTGTTCTACTAAAAATCGATTGAGCTGTTGGCTCGCTCTCTTATTAGGAAAGATTACGATGGTATGGGGTAGGTCAGTGCCGATCTTCTGCGTAAGCGACTCGGCTACTGCTTCAAGAAACTTTGTCATATTATATATGGTGTATTGTGGAAGGAATGTTGGGCAATGTTTGGACAATGGGGCTTAAACGGGCTTAACGGGATCAGCATCCTTAATGTCAACATACCATAGGTAGCCCTCAATGTGCTTGTCTGAGAATATAGTACTCAAGTGATTCATGTAGTTTCGTACTTGATTCTTGTATTTATCATTTTCGCGTCCAAACTTATAGTCTACCACGACCACTTTATCGTCGAATTCCATTACGCGATCGGGACGGTACTCTTTAATTGTGCCATTCTCTTCTGTAAGAATATTGTATTCATTATACAATCGATAGCTTCCGCTGAACCATTCTGCAGAGTGCGTATTCTTTTCCATGCTTTCCTCCACGTATTTGCGGATCTCCTCTCGTTTGCTGGGCAAAATCACGTGGTCTTCGTTGATTAAGCGATCAATAGCTGCATCTATATCTTCGCGCTTCTGAATGTACGAGAAGAGCTTATGGTAGAGCAACCCGCGAGTGAGGTATTCAGATTTCTGCTTCTCAGCTTCGTTAGTGGAGTCAGAAGACGTGTCGATGAATTCTTGTGCTTTGTTCGACTGTCGGAAACTGACGGCTTGCAGATGTCCTGATTCTATTGTGATATTTTGTGAAGGATAAGTTCGCTCTTCAAAAGGATTCAGTTTGGCTCGCTTCTCGACATCGTTCGTAGAACTCTCCTCTTCCTTCGCTTTTTTCCTTTCATGATAAGGAGCGATCTCGCCCCATTCTTTTTCTGTGGGGAGAATGGCTCCTCCTTCGTTACCATCAACGAAAGAATCAATGAGCCGGAAAGAGTTAGTCTGAAATGTTTCAGAGACTTTCTTTGCTGCAGGACTTTTCGCCCATATGAATAGATTGCACTTTGCACGTGTAAAGGCTACATAGAGCGCATTCACGTTTTCTATGCATTGCTGCAGATGATTTTCTTCGTAATCTGCTGCAAATATGGATCTCAGGACTTTCTTTTTTGCAAAAGTCTTGATGGGGACAACAGGCACTTCGGCAAACTTATCCTTGAGAGATGGCTCGTCGGATTCGTTCTTTGCGATTTCACACCACATGAAGCTGTTGCCATAATCCTTTTCAAGCGGGAAGGCTGCAAAAGGAATGAAAATGGTGTGCCCCTCAAGTCCTTTCGACTTGTGAATGGTTGTGATATAAGGTTTCCCCTTTAGTCCTGCAGAGATAGGTTTTTTGATAAGAGAAGTATCCCAAAACTCAATGAAAGCACCCAAATCGGATGGATTCATTTCCAAATATTGCGTGACAGCATCCATGAAGTTGAAGAGATACGACGATTGTTTATGCTTAGATACTGCATCGATTTCTTCAAAGTGGAAAAACTCCATGAGGTCTCTACAGAGCTTGTACAAAGGAGTCTGCATCCACGTCTTTCTAATTTCTGTATCTTCTAAAATGCTTTGGAATTTAGACATGATGCTTGCACGCTCCTCATCAGACAGCTCGCTCTCATTCACATAGCGCTTGAGCATGCACAGTGAAATCTTGTCGGATGGATCGTACAAGCATTTGAGCGCGTTGATTAAGGTCATGATGAAACTCGACGAGGTGTAGAGTAGGGCTTCGTCGGATGTGGGCATGCAGTCACAGCCCGCATGGTGTAAGTTGAAATAGTCAAGAATTTTCGTGCTCTCTTTGTTATTACGCACAAGAATCATCATCTTGTCGTAGGGAATATTGTAGGGCGCATTATGAAGTTTTACAATGTTCTCGTAGAGAGCTTCAATCACCGTATCATCGGGTTCGTCTTTATCGTAGGTCTGAATGTGTATGTAGCCTTTTTCGGGTTTACCATCAGAGCTGGGCGTTTGTACCACGTCCTTATAGATGCAGGAAAAGATATGGGATTCGTCTTGGCTTGAATCTTGGATGGCTTGCTTGAGAAGTTCATCCTGCTCCTTTGTGCCGAATGGGGTGGTCTCTTCTATTTCCTCCATGTCAAGTAAGCGTGCTGCACGTACAAAGAAGGCATTGTTGAATCTTACAATGTTGGAAAGACTACGGTAGTTTGTGTCCAGCGATTCGCCTTTGGCATGGAATTTCTTCTGCCAAATATCCTTTCCTAAGATTTCCCAATCGCCTCCGCGCCAACCATAGATGCTCTGCTTTACGTCGCCCACAAGCATGCTTTCGTTGCCTTCGGCTTGTGTCTCAATCAGTAACTTTTGGAAATTACTCCATTGCATTCTCGATGTGTCTTGAAACTCATCAATCATTACATGATTAAAAGTCGTACCGCTTCTTTCGAATACAAATGAAGAATCATCCTCTTGTACGACATCGCAGAAAAGCTTGGGCGTTGTGCTGAGCAGAGAAGTACCTTCCTCGTGTGTGATGCGATTGACTTCTTCGCTAATTGCTCTGAGCAAACATACATCGTCCAGATTCTCTAGGATAAGAGAGGCTGTAAAGTATTCCTCGGATTTGTCATCCATCTCATGGATAAATCGATGTATGGTCTCTGAAATGTTGTGTGCAATGCTTTGAGATTGTTCGTCTGGCGACTGCTTCTTATCGTATAGTTCTTCATAATTGTTAGCAATTTTCAGAACGGCTTGCGAGGGTGAGCCTGTTGGGATAATATCCTTTTCGCAGCCTCTCACAAAGGTCTTAACATAACCAATTTTCTTAGAATCGAGCGTGCTATTCTCTGCCAGTTTCAGCAAGTCGTTCAGTCTCTTGAGATCTTTAAGAATCTTTTCTTCTATATCGTTCTTAATATTTTTGAGTCTCTTGAAGTACTCACCAATCTTCTTATAAAAATCTTCTAACTCCTGTCGTCTCTCTTCGGCCTTTTCACTCTGCATGCTATTGTCTATCCATCTTTCAAAGATTGCATTTCCATCACTGAATAGATTGCTTTGGGCGAATTGAGTAAGTTGCTTGATGATGTTCCACTTCTGATCGTCATCGACGTTGTGTTCGATATACGATGTGATTTGGTCGAGCAAGGGCTTATTGCCTTTTTCGTTGATTTTAGTAAAAAGACTATTGATGGCATCAGCTATTGTGGCAGCATCGTCGAGGTCCACGCGGAATCCGCGTGGAAGCTTCAGTTCGTGAGCAAGGTTGGTAAGCAAGGATTGGAAAAACGAATCGATGGTCTCCACACGGAAACGGTCGTAGTCCTTCATCATGGCATAGAGTAAAGCCTTGGCTCGTTCAGCTATGGTTTCGTCGCTGATGGGCTTTTGTCCAGCTTTTTTCAGACCTCTGTTGACGTCTTCACGAAGTTGCTCGAAGAAATCTGTTTCAAACTCTCTCTCTGCTACACTATATAGGAAACTTAAGATTCTTCCTTTCATTTCAGCCGTAGCTTTATTTGTAAAAGTCACAGCTAATATGTTGGAATAGCCGCTTGGCTTTCCGCTTTGCACGGCCATACTAATATATTTCTTGGCAAGCGTAAAAGTCTTGCCTGACCCAGCAGACGCATTGTAAACAGTTAGGCTCATATGATAGGATTTGTAGTAGAGACATGATGATGGTGCACCAGACATCTATGCTATTAGCGGTGTGCTATTATCGATATCTCCAAGATAAATGAAAAGGGAATCTTGTAGTTGTAACAATCGTAACACTTATTCAACTGCAAGTTTTCTCATGAATTTATAACGTGGCTAATTTCGCAAATTCCTCTGAGATGACCAACCTATTTGGACATAAAAACACTATTATTTGCGAGATGAGTTTAGCATAATGACTTATTAATACTCAAAACATCTTGATTTTCAAAGCAAAAATTCGTATTTTTCAAAATAATATGTACCTTTGTCAACGTTTAGGGATGTTAACAACCGTCCTATGATACAAATGTCTAACTAAAAGATATTAAAGTATGTTCGAAGAAAAAGCTGGTGAACTCGCTGGTAAGATTTGGGAAGCCCTCAACGAGGGTGGTACGCTTACAAGTAAGGAGATTAAAAAGGCTATCAAGACACGTTCTGATAAGGACTTGTTCTTAGGTCTTGGTTGGTTGCTCCGCGAAGGTAAGCTCAACATTACTGAGGGAGAAAAGGAAATCTCCGTATCCTTGAAGTAAACTACTTCCGAGTTTAATCCGCATTGCAGGCTAAGAAGCCGCGCTATGCGGAATTTTTTTGTAATCTGAATGTTCTTTCTCTCTAATCAGCATTTTGTCTGATTATCATTATTTTGTAAGAGGAGCGAAGTTCTTAATCATACACTTGTCGCGTGATTAAGAACTTCGCTTTTTTATTGTATTACGATTCAGAGGGTGATATTGTCGGTTCGGTAATGTAAGCATCCCATACAAGCCGTATTGTAGAAA
>ERZ808270.449-NODE-449-length-23945-cov-3.799623_pt1 | contig 23945 bp, 17 predicted proteins | sample MGYA00521082_ERZ808270 | MGnify/ENA primary metagenome ERZ808270 (study PRJEB31516, sample SAMN03275594) | gut metagenome | biome: mammalia-associated habitat; material: feces | host: Papio cynocephalus | place: Kenya | collected 2012-07-27 ... | reverse complement strand
CCCGCTTCAGGATTCCCATGGGGCATGGCCTCGAACTCCCCATTTTTTATTCTCCAAATTTCCATTTGGTTCCGCGTTCCTCAAAATACTTCGGTCTTATCGAAGCGACTGCATACACTGATTTGTTATGCATTACTTCGTACCCAAGCGTTGCACCGAGTCGAACAAGATCATGTATCACGACAAGGCAACGGCCCAACAGGCCGCCGGCCAGAGTTGGCGCGAACGCGGTACTGAACTCTGGGTATATCGCTGTGATTTCTGCGGTACCTGGCATCTCACGCATCGCGATCCACAGTCCAGCTACACGTACGTTCCCTTCAACCAGCAGCTCAAGCCGCATTCCCGTAAGAAGGGCTACAAGCCGCGTAGAAGGTGAACATAAGAAGAGGCCCAGCAGATGCTTCAAAGACGTTTCGATCGAATCTGCCGGGCCAATTAATCGGAATATGCCTTGCCGGCTCAACCCATGCTCAAACCATACGGCTCATGCAAAGGCGAGCAGGCACTGCATGCTCAACGTTCCAGACGGAATCCTTGCCTTTTCGCCTGCACGGCCACTGCCTTGGCGTTCACGCTGTCATCGGTGGCGTTCGCCGCGATTTGGTCGCTGAACGCATCCACCGGACGTTCGGTATTGCGCAGGTCGTAATACTTGTGCACCTCGGTATCGAACTCATCCAAGCCGGATAGCAGTGCCTCGTCGTTGCTCGGGTATTCGTTTTCGAAGAACTGCATGCTGCGTGGCATACGCGGTTTGAGCGTAGGCTCCTGGTCCGGTTTGCCAATCGCCAGTCCCAGCACGGGATACGTGTATTCCGGCAGATTCAGCAAATCGATCAGCGCGGAAACGTCGTTGAGCAGCGAGCCGAGAATCACGCAACCCAAGCCAAGCGAATACGCGGCCGTTTCCATCGCATGCAATGCTAAAACCGCGTCGTTCTGCGCCTGGGTGTACCGGTAGCTGCCGTTGAGCGTGAATGCGTCGGACGCCACCTCCACGCCTTTGCGGGCGGCGATGGCGGCGTTGCGATGCTCGTCCAGCACGAATACATACAGCAACGGTGCGGTCGCGACGTACGGCTGTCCGGCGATTTCGGCAAGACGCTTTTTGATGGCCGGTTCGGTGATGCGGATGGCGGACCAATCGTTTAGAAATTGGCTGCTCGCCGCGTGCTGTGCCACGGTCTCCAGCGTCTCGATGACGTCGTCAGGCAGCGGCTTCGGCTTGAATTTGCGGATGGAACGGCGTTCCAGCAGGGTATCGATGGTTGCGTTATGAAGAATGTTGCTCATACCGCCATTCTTACCCTCGTGGAATGATTTTGCAAGAACGATTTTACGGACGGTTCATGCGACCGTCCGTGTCCCGACGATTCGCGCTCCTCCAGCCTGAAGTTCGCGATATTTGCGAATCGTCTGTATTATTTGATTACTTGCGACGCGCCTGCCGTGCGTGCCGCTTGTTCACGATCGCCTTCGATCCGCGGTCGGACAATTGCGACACAAACGCGCCGAAAGCCGCGGAAGCCACGGCGAAGGCGATGCTGAGCACCATTTCCGCCGCTTCGTTCGTGGTGCCGTCGGCGCGGACGGACTTGCGTCCGACGCTTCGTTTCCACAGCATCTCGAACGCTTTGCCGAACACCAGCCCGGTCAGTGCGGGTGCCGCGGTTTTGAAGATCTTGTCTCCGAAGGAATCGGGGTCGTTCAGTCTCTGGTCGCGCAACGCGTTCACCTTCTCGTCGACGGCATGCAGGGCCGCCACAGCGCGGTCCGCACTGGATTCCATGTCTGGCTTTTCACTCATGGCTCCAGTGTAACGCCTTGGCTGCGGCGATTGGAGCGCCGTCCGAAGCGGTGACTGTGGCGCGGCCGGCGGATGGGCGTGGACGGCTGCGTGGGGGAACACGTGGTGGAATGAACGTGAAATCGCCGTCCACGTCGGCTAAAGTGGAGACATGACAGAAACTCAACTGGGAAGCAACGCAGCTTCCTCAACCGTCTCAGGTCGTTTGGTGCTGCTGCGTCACGGACAGACCGTGTGGAGCGAATCGGGGCAGCATACCGGTCGTACCAATATTCCGCTGACCGCCGTTGGCCGCGAGCAGGCATGTGCCGCCGGCAAACGGTTGCGTGAGGCGTTCCCGCATGGTTTTGCGCCTGGTTGCATGTTTGTCAGCCCGTTGCGTCGTGCGCGGCAGACCGCGCAACTTGCCGGATACGGCGATTTCGAGGTGCTTGACGCGATCGCGGAATGGGATTACGGCCGCGCCGAGGGCCGTACGCGCCAAGAGGTGAGCGCGGCGGGCGGTTTCGCTTGGGATGTGTGGCGCGATGGTCCGCGGTCGCTTCCCGAATCGCTGGAAGGCGATTGGGTGGAGACGTTGCCGGACGGCGAACGTGTGCCCGTGCATAATGGCCCCGGCGAGACGGTGGAGGAGGCCGCGGCACGCACTCGTGAGGCGATCGCCGTGGTCGAGCCGCTGCTTGATGCCGGCAATGACGTACTTTTGGTGGCGCATGCGCACGTGCTGCGTATCCTGACGTCTCAATGGCTGGGCGTCGACCCGCATTTCGCGCGTCTTCTGCGGCTGGACACCGCGCATTACTGCGTGCTGGGACGGTACAAGGGAGACAATGTCATCGAACATTGGAATTGCTGAGACTGTATGGGTCCAGGTTTTCGGGTTCCTGGACTCATGACTCTCGAACGATTGGGCGCGTTGTTTGATACGGCGAATTCACTAAACCCCCTATACTGCCCTTTCTGTATGCGCTGCGTTTTTTCGTGTACAGGTGTGTCGCAAACGCTTTCATAAAGACGGTATGTCGAAAACCATTGCAAATAAAGGAATCATAAGACATAAACGTTTTTTTATTCGTGCAAAAAAATGAAAAGTTCTGCCTACGTTTGCAAAAAGACGAATTTTGCGGCACAATAGAGCGTGTCAGAAATCGTGATGATGCGATTTCGCAAGATGTGACCCAGTGGAGGCTGGGAAACAGGAATGGAAAGAGAAAGGTTCGATGATGAATCGTACTATTAAAGCAGCAGTTGGCATGATTGCTATCGCGGCGATGTCCGTCGGTACTCTGGCGGCTTGCGGCGGTGGTTCCGATTCCGCTTCCGACAGCAAGGGCAAGGTCTATTACCTGAACTTCAAGCCGGAATCCAATGACGCCTGGCAGAAGCTGGCCAAGGAATACACCAAGGAGACCGGCGTCGAGGTCAAGGTCCAGACCGCAGCATCCAACACCTACGAGCAGACTCTGAAGTCCGAGATCGCCAAGTCCGAGGCTCCGACCCTGTTCCAGGTCAATGGTCCGGTCGGCTACCAGAACTGGAAGTCCTACACCGATGACATGAAGGACACTGAGCCGTACAACCAGCTCATTGACAAGGACGTCGCGCTCAAGGATGGCGACAAGGTCGTCGGCGTGCCGTACGCCATGGAGACCTATGGCCTGATCTACAACAAGGATCTGCTGGCCAAGTACATCGCCACCGATGGCGCCAAGATCAAGGACGTCAAGGACATCGACAACTTCGATACCCTGAAGGCCGTCGCGGACGACATCCAGGCCAAGAAGGACCAGCTTGGCGTCAAGGGCGCGTTCACCTCCGCCGGCTTCGATTCCAGCTCCGACTGGCGTTTCAAGACCCATCTGGCCAACCTGCCGCTCTACTACGAGTTCAAGGATGACAACGTCACCAAGCAGCCGGCCACCATCAAGGGCACCTATCTGCCGGAGTACAAGAACATCTTCGACCTGTATCTGAAGGATTCCACCACCGAGCCGACCCAGTTGAGCTCCAAGACCGGCGATGACGCCACCTCCGAGTTCTCCCTCGGCCAGGCCGTGTTCTATCAGAACGGCACCTGGGCATGGTCCGACCTGCAGAAGAACGGCATGAAGGCCGATTCCCTCGGCATGATCCCGATTTATATCGGCGCCAAGGGCGAGGAGAACCAGGGCCTGGCCACCGGTTCCGAGAACTACTGGTGCATCAACTCCAAGGCTTCCGATGCCGACAAGAAGGCCACCAAGGACTTCCTGAAGTGGGTCATCACCAGCAAGGCCGGCATCAAGTCCCTGTCCAGCGACATGGGCTTCACCACCCCGTTCAAGTCCTTCAGCGACGTCAAGTCCGACAATCCGCTGACCCAGGCCGCTGTTGAGGATCAGAACTCCGGCAAGACCGCTGTCTCTTGGAACTTCACCATGATGCCGTCCGAAGAGTGGAAGAACCAGCTCGGCTCCGCCCTCCTCGAGTACGCTCAGGGCACCGGCGACTGGAACGCCGTCAAGAAGGCCTTCGTGGACGGTTGGAAGACCGAGTACGACGCCGCCCACTGATCCACAATCCGGTGATCGATTCACCGGCCGTGCCCGAATGGACAATGGATCAGACCGATAACTGAATTACGTGACCGCGGCCGAGAGTTTCCCTTTCCTTCTCTCGGCCGCAGTCGTTTGTGATGGCAAAACGAAAGCCGCCACCGTGCATATCCACGATGGCGGCTTTCGTCTATTTCTCCCTATTCGTTGCCCGTTTTGCCGTGCGTGGGGCGGAATGGGCGATCGCGGTTACGCGGCAATCGCCATGGCGATCGTAGCGATCGCAGGGATTCGCAGGTGATCGTAAAAGCGATGTGAAGTGACGTTACTTGCGCAACCGTGCGGTGGTCGAACGTACGATCAGTTGCGCGGGGAACGTCTTGAACGGCTCGTCGATCGTCTGCTTCTCGATCAGCGCGAGCGTCATGCGCGCGGCCTCCCGTGCCATTTCCACAGGCGTCTGCCGAATGGTGGTCAAGCCGAGATCGCGTGCGTAGGTGCCGTCGTCGTAGCCGATGATGGAGATGTCATTCGGCACCGTGAAGCCGTTCCGTTCCAGCTGGAACAGCAGTGGAATCGCAATGCCGTCCTCCTGGCAGGCGATGACCGTCGGCATGTGGTCGAGGCTCAGCAGCTGCGTCACGACCTTGCTGACGTTGTTCTTGCCTTCGTCGGTGACGAGCACGCGCGGCTCGACGCCGTTGGCGCGGCAGCATTCCATGAACGATTCGAAACGTCCCTGCACGCTGAAGTGCAGCGTCACCTCACGGTCGGTGCGGATGTAGACGATGTCGCGGTGTCCGAGCGTCATCAGATGGCGTGCCGCAAGTTCGGAGCCTTGCTTGTCGTCGATGCGGACGGCCGCGTTGAAGCCGCGTTCCTCCGGAAGGCTGGAATTGATGCCGATGATCGGCACGTCGACCGACTTGAGCTGCTTGATCTCGTTGCTGTCGATGTCGAAGGAGATGACGATTACCGCGTCCACGTTGCGGCGCACTGGCAGCATGTCGAAGAACTCGCTGCGCTCCTCGGTGCTGGACATCTGGTAGATGGAGATGTCGTAGCCTTCGTCGTGGAAGACCTCGTTCAGTCCTTCGATGATGGACGAGCTGAACCACAGATTAAGCCGGCCTGACACAAGCACCGCGATGCGCAGCGCACGGCCGGTCTTCAGTGCCGCCGCGGACCTCGAAATGGAGAAATTCAAATCATCCGCGGCCTTCATCACCTTGTCCCTGGTGGCCTGCGACACGAGATCGGGCCGCGTGAAGGAACGCGAGACGGTGGAAATGGAAACGTGTGCAAGGCGCGCGACATCCTGGATACTGCTTTTCATCAAATCCCCCTGTACCGTGATTACGGAGAATAGTGTAATGGTACCGCACGCCGTCGGTAAGACGCGTAGCACGTTGCGGCATGCAACTGAATCATTACAAACGTTTTCATTTGATGGTTGCATCGCTGAATCCGCTGAATCTAGGCTTTTTGAGACGGGAATGCCCATATGACAACGTTTCATCTTTTATGTCTGAGGACATGCGAAAATGACAACGTTTGACATTTGCTGCAACGCTGCCTATCATGGCCGTGTAAGCACTGAGGGAATGGACAACAATGCTGTGGCTCGTTTCCTTGGGAATGGAATTCCAGCCCGCGTTGGAGCGGTGCATGGAATGGAGAAGGAAAGCAGGCAGGCTATGATCAGCATGGCTGGCAAAGCGATACGAAAGTGGTGGGCGTTATTCGCGTTGCCTACGTTCGTCGCGTTTATCATCGGGTTTGTGGTCCCGTTCATCATGGGTGTGTATTTGAGCTTCTGCAAGTTCACCACCGTCACCGACGCCGAATTCGTGGGTCTGAAGAATTACAAGAGGGCGCTCGCCGATAAGGAATTCCTGCATGCGTTGGGCTTCTCGACGGCACTGACCGTCGTTACGACCATCGTGATCAACGTGGCCGCGTTCGCCATCGCGTACATGCTGACCAAGGCCATCAAGGGATCCACCATCTTCCGTTCGGTGTTCTTCATGCCGAACCTCATCGGTGGCATCATCCTGGGCTATATCTGGATGCTGCTGCTCAACGGCGTTCTCGCCCACTGGAGCCGTGCGCTGACCTATAGCGCGACATACGGTTTCTGGGGCCTGGTCATTCTGGTTTGCTGGCAGCAGATCGGCTACATGATGATCATCTACATCGCCGGCATGCAGTCGCTGCCGACCGACGTGCTCGAAGCGGCCGCCGTGGATGGTGCGAACGGCACCCAGACCATGTTCAAGATCATCATTCCGCTGATGATGCCGTCGATCACCGTGTGCTCGTTCCTGTGCGTCACCAACGGCTTCAAACTGTACGACCAGAACCTTGCTTTGACCAACGGCGCTCCGTCGAACATGTCCGAAGGCCTGGCAATGAACATCACCCGCACGTTCTACGGACGTATGGGCTGGGAAGGCGTCGGCCAGGCGAAGGCAGTGCTGTTCTTCATCCTGGTGGCCATCGTGGCGCTCATCCAGAACAAGCTCACCACTAGCAAGGAGGTGGAGGCATGAACTCCGGAGAAAAGGTCAAGCATGGTGCTCTGTGGACCGTGCTGTTCACGGTCGTCTCGCTGGCATGGATTTTCCCGATCCTGCTGGTCATCATCAACTCCTTCAAGCAGAAGGCGTACATTTCAAGCAGCACGTTCTCCATTCCTACAGGCAAGGCGTTCGTTGGGCTTGATAACTACACTCGTGGCATCGAGACCACGAATTTCTTCGCCAGTTTTGGCTGGACCCTGCTGATCACGGTCGGTTCCGTGGCGCTGATCCTGGTGTGCACCTCGATGTGCGCGTGGTGGATCGTCCGCGTGAACAATTGGGCCGCGAAGCTGCTGTACACGCTGTTCCTGTTCAACATGATCGTGCCGTTCCAGATGGTCATGTTCACCCTGTCCAAACTGGCCGACATGCTGAAGCTCAACACCCCGTGGGGACTGTGCTTCGTGTATCTGGGCTTCGGCGCGGGCCTGGCCGTGTTCATCTTCACCGGCGTGGTCAAGGGCATTCCGGAATCGCTGGAGGAATCCGCTATGATCGACGGCGCTTCCGTGCCGCGCATCTTCTTCCAGATCGTCGTGCCGATCATGAAGCCGTCCATCGTTTCCGTGGCCATTCTGCAGGCCATGTGGATCTGGAACGACTACCTTCTGCCGTACCTGACGCTCGACCTGAGCAAGTACAAGACCATCTCGGTGGCCGTGCAGTACCTCAAGGGCGGCTACGGTTCCGTGGATATGGGTGCCATGATGGCCTGCCTGGTCATGGCCATCATTCCGATCATCATCTTCTACCTGATTTGCCAGAAGTACATCGTCAAGGGCGTCATGGCCGGAGCCGTCAAGGGCTGAAAGTCCTTGGGGAGCAGCGCAGTGCGCTGCTCCCAGGCTCCAGCCTGAGCGAGGCGGTAGCCGAGCGAAGGTGTCCTTGAGCCCACGCGTAGTGCGGTCCTTAATTGCAGGGCCGAAGGCGGAGCCGTCAAGGGCTGATTCGCTGTCCGGACGCTACTTGGGTGTGCTTCGGACATTGGCCGACGCTAGCTGATCGGTCATCGGCCGGAAGCCGCCTTAATAGCCTTGATCCTAATTACGGGGCTGACTCAATGTCAGCCCCTTTTCATGCCCATTTGCGCATATCCGTTCCGCTTCCCATGTCCGTCTATCTGCTTATATGCCGATCCATTTATCCATCTATTCATCTATATCTGTCTATCTGTTATCCATGCTTTCATACCCGTTTGCTCCATATCCGTTTGTCCCGTTTGCGGATTAATCGTGTCGTGTGTGGATTATTCAGGTCGTGTGCGGATCTCTGAACAAGTGTGTGGATTCCCTAAACTGCCATTCCAGCTGTGTGTGGATTAATCGTGTTGTTTGCGGATTATTCCGAACCTGTGCGGATTCCTCGGTTTGTTTGCTGATTGCTGAGCGCTTTTGTGGATTTCCCAAATCTTGTGCGGATTTCTAGACGTGTGTGCGGATTTTTTGCGGGCGAAAATCGCTTTTCTAAATTACTGTCGTCCATGAATCGTTGAAATTTCAACGATTAGATTTTTGGAAGAATTTGTTTTCATTGATTTTCATCCGCACGACTTTCGGATAATCCGCACACGTCTCCAGAAATCCGCACGGAGTTTTGATAATCCGCAAACAAGTCCGATTCATCCATACGGGACAGGGGCAATCCGCAGACATTCCGAGTAATCCGCAAACGTCCTTAGTGATCCGCACGTGACTTCGGACGATCCGCACGAGGTCCGATTAATCCGCAAATGAGTGGTGGGATGTTGGGCTTGTGGGGTTTGGGATGGGTTTTGTGTGAGGTTCGGTTCGGCTTGGGTTGTGTGAGGCTGGGGTACGTGGGTTGTGTGAGGCTGGGGTACGTGGGTTGCGTGGAATGAGGTTTCGTGAGTTGGCTGGATTATGTTGGTTGGGTTTGGCTCGGCTTGGGTTGCGTGGCTTGGGCTGGCTTGGCTTGGGTTAAGTGGGTAGAGTTTGTGCGGGCTCGGGATGGGTTTTGTGCGAGGTTGCTCGGGTTGGGTTGCGTGGGGATGGGTACGAAGGACGGACTATTGGGCGATGTATTTGCGGAATACGTGTTCGAGGATCGGCGAATGGATCATCAGCATGGTGCCGTAGCCCAGTACGAGTAGCAGGAACAGGCCTTGCGGCATGTAGAACCAGCTTCCGACGATCAGCGCGACGAACACCGCGTCAATCGCGACCAAAGCAAGCGTGTGACCGATATTGCTCACACCGAACACGAAAGCGTTGCCGAGCGTGTGCCAGAACGTGTTCTCGAAACGCGCCTGCAGCGCCCAAATCCATTCGAAGCCGATCAGCCACACAATCGTCAGCGCGAACTTCGGAATAAGCAGCGGCGTGATCTGCAGAAAAATCCAAGAATAGACGCAAAGCGCGCCGGTAATGCCGAAAATCAGCCAATAACCGGTCGATTTTGCAAAATTCGCGCGGAACGCCTTGAAATAATTGCGCGTAGCCGTGCCTTCCCCGGACAGCGTGCGGCGGGTCGCGTCATGACCGGCGGTCAGCGCGGCGCCGATCGTGATGATCGGAATGCTGGTGACGAGCATCAGAATATTGATCCAAATCGCGTCGATGGCGTCGCTGAGCCCGCGCATAAAGCCGGAATCGGGGGAGAGGAACTTCATAATCGCCTTTCGTATGGCATCGTGTCATCGTGCGGCATTCGCATGGACGGTTCACGCAGCGTCCGCTTGGGCGGCTCGTGCGGTACTTGCATGGTAACGTATGCAAACCGAATCTTCCGTAATTCTACTCGGCACGTGACATCTTGCGATGGTCTTTCTTCCGAGGCCGCCCGTCATCGATACGCGCCAATATATGCGCCGGCATGTAGTTGACGTACGGACATGCACACGGACGGAGTACAGCCGGCACGTAGCCGATGTACGTTTCCTCAAGCGTTTTCGCGAAACGTTTCCGTCAGGCATTTCCGACAAACGTTTGACGTGTTGCAATGATTGCGATTCGGTTAGCGTTTCGCCGCCTCCGTTGTTATCGTTTTCATGTGACGGGGATGTACGCTCGGCAGCCGAAAAACCTACTACGGTCGGGAATCCGCTACGTTCGGAAAGAAATCCGCTGCGGCAGGAAACCTACTGCGGTCGGGGGTAGAAAATCCGTCACGGCGGAAATCCGTTGCAGTCGAAAGACCATTGGGCCGAACAACCACGGGAAAGGGGAGTCATGACCGCAAACAACGCGCGCGACGATTGGTGGAAACAGGCCGTTGTCTACCAGATTTATCCGCGCAGCTTCAAAGACGTGAACGGCGACGGTTTGGGCGATATCGCCGGCGTCACCGAAAAGATGGACTATCTGAAGAGCCTCGGCATCGACGCGGTCTGGCTGAGCCCGTTCTATCCGTCCGACCTGGCCGACGGCGGCTATGATGTGATCGATTACCGCGACGTCGATCCGCGGCTCGGCACCATGGCCGATTTCGATGCGATGGCCGCCGCCGCGCATGAGGCCGGCATCAAGGTGATTGTGGACATCGTGCCGAACCATACGTCCGACAAGCACAGGATGTTCCAGGAGGCGCTCGCCGCCGGCCGTGGCTCGGCTGAGCGCGATCGTTACATCTTCCGTGACGGGCGCGGCGAGAACGGCGAATTACCGCCGAATGACTGGCAGTCGCTGTTCGGCGGTCCGGCTTGGCAGCAGGTCGAGGACGGTCAGTGGTATCTGCATTTGTTCGCCAAGGAGCAGCCGGACCTCAATTGGAAGAATCCGGACGTGCACGAGGAGTTCAAGAAGACCTTGCGATTCTGGTCTGACCATGGCACCGACGGTTTCCGCATTGATGTGGCGCATGGTTTGGCGAAGGATCTTGAATCCACGCCTTTGGCCGACATGGATCCGGCCGCGGTGCAGTGCGTGATTCCGGCGGATGGCTCGCTCAGCCCGCTGTGGGACCGTCCGGAGGTGCATGACATCTACCGTGAGTGGCGCACGGTGTTCAACGAGTACGATCCGCCGCGTTTCGCGGTCGGCGAGGCATGGGTGAAGCCCGAATCGCAGCATCTGTACGCGTCCATGGACGAGCTTGGCCAGGTGTTCAATTTCGAGTTCGCCAAGGCGAATTGGTTCGCGGACAACTTCCGCGAGGCCATTGCGGACGGCCTGCGGTCGGCTGAGGAGACGCATGGCTCCACCACCACGTGGGTTATGAACAACCATGATGTGCCGCGCAGTCCGTCCCGTTTTGGTCTTCCGCAGGTGAAGGACGCGCCGTATCACCAGCTTGCGCATGATTGGCTGCTGCGCGACGGTTCCTCATATCGGGAGGACCGCGAGCTTGGCACCCGTCGCGCTCGCGCGGCCGCGCTCATGGAGCTTGGTCTGCCAGGTTCGGTGTACGTGTATCAGGGCGAGGAATTGGGCCTGTTCGAGGTGGCGGACATTCCGTGGGATCGGCTTGAGGATCCGACGCCGTTCAACACCCGTCGCAATTTCACCGACAAGGGCCGCGACGGCTGCCGTGTGCCGTTGCCTTGGAACGCCGCCGATTGCGGTCATCCAGCCGATTGGAATTCCAATTTCATCACCGGTGGCACCTTCGGCTTCGGTCCAGCTCAGAAGGCGCGGAAGGCTCAGAAGGCGCGGAATGATGCGCAGGGCGATTCGGATGGCGATGCCGTTGCCGACGCGCACCTTCCACAGCCGGCCTGGTTCAAGGATTTCGCCGTCGATGCCGAGATGGCGGATGATGGTTCCATGTTGTGCCTGTACCGCAAGCTGTTGCAGTTGCGTCAGACGATTCTGACGGCGACCGGCGACACGTCCGCGCAATTGCTGGATGCGGACGATGATGTCGTCGTCTACTCCCGTCCCGCCACGGAAGGCCGTCGTTTTCTGTCCGTCACCAATTTCGGCGACGAGCCGGTCGCGCTGCCGGACGATGCGGTCGTCATTGCACGTTCCGAGCCGTTGACTGATGACGGAAAGCTGGATTCCGACGCTTCCGTCTGGCTGCTGCTTGGCTGATCGCTTGCTTGGTTGGATGCCCAATCGAGGTTGGGCATCCGCTTGGCTGGCCGGCAACGACGCTTCCGGTCGGGTTACGTCCAGTTCCGTCCGGCTTCCACCCATGCAAGCCGTAAACCGACGGAAAAGCCCGGTTCCGCTTTGCCGAAACGTTCCGTAGAACGTCCCGACAAAGCCGAACCGGGCTTTGTTATGAGGAAAGGGGATAGGTAAGTCTGTTTTCGGCTTGTTACTTCTTGCCGTTCATGATGGCGGACAGCGATTGCACGCGAGGCAGGTCGAACACTTCGTCGGTGTGCACCACCTTGAGGTCCGGTCCGGCCAGCGGCACGCGCCAGTTGCAGTATTCGCTGGAAGTGCCCGGCTGGTTCTGCGTGCGCGTCTCGCCCACGCCGTCCACCAACGCGGCCTGCAGCAACACGGACGGAGACCTGAGCAGCAGCTTGTGCATCGCCTCGACGATCTCCTGGATGTGGCCTTCCACATCACCGGCCACTTCCGGCGTGATCAGGCCGGATTGCACCAGACGGTCCATCATGGCGTCGCGCTCGGCGCGGGAAGCCGCCTGGAATTCCTCGGCCGGTCCGCTCAGCAGGTGCAGCTCCTCGCGCAGCTTGACGTGTTCGAACTGCAGATAGCCGGCGGTCGGCGGCAGATCGTGCGTGGTGACGGAAGCCAGCGCATACTTGCGGTACGTGGCCGGATCCGCATACGGGTCTCCTGCATTGGGGGAGTCGTCCACGCGGGCGAACCATTCCACCATGCAGCCCAGCAGACCATGCTCGCCGAGCACCGTGCGCACGTAATCCGGCACGGTGCCCAGATCCTCGCCGACCACCAGACCGTTCACACGGGAGGCTTCAATGGTCAGAATCGCGATCATCGCCTCGTAGTTGTACGTCACGTACGCGCCGCCGCGCGCGCCCTCGCCCTGCGGAATCCACCACAGGCGGAACAGGCCGAGCACGTGGTCGATACGCACCGCGCCCGCATGGGAGAACATGTTGTGCACCATCTCGCGGTACACGCCGTAGCCGGTTTTAGCCAGATAATTCGGATTGAACGGCGGCTGGCCCCAATCCTGGCCCTGCTGGTTGTAGAAGTCCGGCGGGCATCCCACGGTGACGCTGCCCACGGCGAAGCGCTCCGGATTCCACCACACATCCGCTCCGAGCGCATGCACGCCCACGGCCATGTCCTGCATGAGGCCGAGCGCCATGCCATTCTCGCGCGCGGCGTTCTGCGCGGCGGTGACCTGCTCGTCGGCGATCCACTGCAGCCAGCATTCGAAGTCGACCATGTCGGCGTGCTCGCGCATGAGTTCGGCCACTTCCGGCGAATCACGGTTCGTGTCCTTGAACCATGTGCCCTCCCACGGAGCGCCCCACACCTGGAACGCCACCGACCATGCGGCGAACGCGCGCAGATCCGGGCCCGCGGCCTTCTTGAACGCGTCGAACGCGGCTTGGCGCTCGGCGGAACGCGGCACCGCGTAGACGAGCTTCAGCGCTTGGCGCTTATGCCACCAAGAGGAGTTGATGTCGAGCGGCTCGGCGCTGTCGTTGGCGGGCGCGACTTCGGTGTGCAGGCGTGCCACCTCGGCGCGGTCCTCCTCGCTCAGGCCGGCGAATTCCTCGATATCCTGCGGACGGATGTACGTCACGTTGAGGAAGCGCCGCGATTCCGGCAGGTACGGCGATGGTTCCAGCGGCGGCACCGGAGCGGTGGCGTGGATCGGGTTGATGAGCATGAAATCGGCGTGCGATTTGGTGGCGGCGTCGGACAGCAGCAGCTTCAGGTCGCCGTAGTCGCCCACGCCCCAGGATTCGGCGGAACGGATGGAATACATCTGCGCCATCCAGCCCCAACGCTGCTTTTCGGCCACGGCCGGCGGCAGTTCGATGCGTGCCGGCGCACAGATCAGCGTTGCTTCGGCACGCAGCGGGCCGGCATCCACGGCAAGCGTGTGGTATCCGGCGGGAATGTCGTCCGGCAGCATCAGCTGCAGCGTGCCGTCGCCGGCTTTCGTCAGATGCGCGGCCAGATCGCCTTTATATTGCGTGTCGTCCTCGAGCGTCAGCGTCAGCGCGACCTTGTTGCCCTTCGCACGGATCGGCGTCACGGCTTCCTTGCCGATGAATTTCACGATGGTCGGTTCGACGAGCGTGTCGGCGATACGCTGCTTGGTCGCCGCGTACGATGCCGCAATGGCCTCGTTGCTTGAAGCGTCCACGCCGAGCGCGGCTAGTACGGAGACAAGCACTTCGTCGCGGATTTCCACGTATGTGCCGAGCTGGTCGATGTACGACGTGGAGATGCCGTTGAGCTTGGCGAGTTGGATGAGCGGTCGCGCGATGCGTTCCGCGCTTTCGGTCTGCGGGGTCTGTGCCATTGGTCCCTTCTTTCCATGCCGTTTTTTGCGGCGAATGCTACGTTGCGTGGCGATACCGACGCTACGGTGCCGCCGGTGGTCGCACCTGTCAACACTATAGCATGGTATGAAATCGTTTTCAAAGTGTGTTTTGTAACGAAATGCATTGCAAAATAGCCTTTTTGTGGTTATTTAAAGAGTAGTTAAAAATTGAAATTCAATTTTCGTGGTGCATATCGTTTGCAGTGTCAGGCGGATGTCAGATGGTGTCGTGTGTACGCATGTCCGAAGCGCGCCCGCACGGCACCATCGCAAAGCTCGTTATTCGGCCTCGAGTATTGCAAAGCTTTGCAAACCCAACTGCAGGGAAGTGCCGTCGAGCTCGGTTTCGCCGATTTTGAAAATCTCACGGTAATTACCTTCCGGTAACTGCAAAGCTTTGCAATCCCGACTCGGATTGACCGCCACAACCACCTGTTGCGAATCCGTGGAACGAACGAAAGCGAACACTCTTTTTCGTTCGATTGCATGGAACGAGGCGTCGGACCGCAATGCGGCATTGGCCCCCTTCGCGTGCAGCATGCTGCGCACGGTATGCCAAAGCGATCCTTCGTCCGCCTGCTGCGCCGCAACGGTCGGCGCGTCGGGTGCGGTGTCGACCGGCAGGTATTCGCCGCCCGTCAGACCGCCGGCCGAACCGTCGCCACCCCACTGCATCGGCGTGCGCGAACCGGTGCGCACATAGCCGCCTTCCTTGGTGGGCAGCTGGCGGTATCGCATGCCGATTTCATCGCCGTAATACAGGAACGGCACGCCCGGCAGCGCGAACAGCGTGCAGTAGGCCAACGCGATCTCGCGCGGGGAGAGACGCGGCGCCACGCGCGCGGTGTCGTGGTTGCAGGTGATGAAGTTGAAGCTGCCTCCGTAGGCTTCGGCCTCGCGCAGACGGGGTTCGTATTCGCGCAGAAAATCGCCGATTTCAGTGCCGGAGTCCGCGTTGAAATAGCTGGTGTCGCCTTCACGGCTCAGCGGGTCGTCGGTGTTGCGCAACAGCATGTTGTAGCCATTGGGAATGCCGTCCCAGCGCCAGTCGAGGTAGAAATCCATGTCGAAACCGGCGGCCATCGACTCGTTCGGACGCCCCCATTCCGAGACGAACGCGGCCTTGGGGAACTCCGGTCGGATCTGGGCGAACATGTACTGCCAGGTGCGGATCGTATAAGGTTTGCCGTCGTCGTCCTTCTTGACGAGGCTGTCGGCCATGTCCACGCGGAAGCCGTCCGCTCCCAGCGAAAGCCAGAATCGCATGACGTCCACCATCGCGTCGCAGGTGGCCTTGGCCTCCGGGCCGAGCGCGGGCTGTTGCCAGGAGCGCGTAGGGTGGGCGAAGCCGTAATTGAGCGCCGGTTGGCACTTGAAGAAGTTCAGTATATAGGTGCCGTTGCGGGGCGATTCCCCGCCGATGAACGGCAATCCGTCACCGCCGGAAATCCACGAATCCGTCCATATATAGCGGTCGGAATACGCGTTGTGTTCGGCCTCGCTGCTGCGGCGGAACCAGGCGTGCTCCTCGCTGGTGTGGCCCGGAACGAGGTCGAGGATCACGTGCATGCCGCGTTGATGCGCGGCGCCGAACAGTGCGACGAGGTCTTCGTTGGTGCCGTAGCGCTCCGCCGCCTTCTTGTAGTCGCTCACGTCGTAGCCTGCGTCCTTGAACGGCGATTCGAAGCACGGGTTCAGCCAGATGGCGTTGCAGCCGAGGTCTTTGATATAGTCCAGTTCCGCGGTGATTCCGGGGATGTCGCCGATGCCGTCCCCATTGGAATCGGCGAAGGACTGCGGATAGACCTCGTAGAACACGGCATCGGAGAGCCATGCTGGCCGGGGGTTGCGCGCGGGGGAAATCATGAGGGTGTGTCTCCTTGGTATTTCGCGGTTTGAGGTGTTTTGCTGGAACAATCATAACGCCGAATTGCAAACGTTGGCAGAAACGTGCTACACTAACAAGCACTGATGCATTTTCGGTAGCCTCAATGCGGTAGGCATTCATCCGAGAAACGATGATGTGAACGTATGCAGGGTTTTGGTCCATACCATCCAACCGAGGGTGCTGCAGAGCACAAGGATATGTGAGGAAAGGAAGATCAATGAAGATCGATTGGAAGAAGGCAATCGGACTTACTGCTGCTGTTGCCATGCTGGTTCCGCTCGCTGCGTGCGGCGGCTCCGACAACGGTGGTAGCGATCAGAAGGCCTCCAGCACCCAGGACATCACCCTGAGCGTCTGGGCTCCGCAGGAAGACCAGGCCAAGAACACCAACTGGCTGGGCAAGGTCGAAGAGAACTTCGCCAAGGAGCATTCCGAGTACAACATCACTTGGAAGAACGACGTCGTCTCCGAAGGCGATGCCTCCAAGCAGGTCGGCACCGATCCGTCCGCCGCCGCCGATGTCTACATGTTCGCTTCCGATCAGCTGGGCACCCTGATCGATGCCGGCGCTATCGGCCAGCTGGGCACCGACGCCGAGAAGCAGGTGAAGGAACAGAACGGCGACCTCGAGATCAACTCCGTCACCGGCACCGATGGCAAGCTTTACGGCGTGCCGTACACCGACAACACATGGTTCATGTACTACAACAAGTCCAAGATCACCGCGGACGAGGCCAAGGACTTCGACACCATTCTCTCCAAGGCCAAGGTCACCTTCCCGCTGTCCAACTCCTGGTATGTCAACGGCTTCTTCGATGGCCTGACCCTGTTCGGTGAGAAGGGCAACAACGCGAAGGCCGGCATGGTCTTCCCGAAGGACGGTGGCGATGTTACCGCTTACCTGGCTGACGTTGTGGCCAACCCGAACTTCTCCAACGACGATGGCGCTTCCGGCCTCGCCGCCATCAAGGATGGCTCCGCCGACGTGCTGTTCTCCGGCACCTGGTCCGCTGCTGACGTGAAGAAGGCTCTGGGCGACAACTACGCCGCCACCTCCCTGCCGACCTTCACCGTGAACGGCCAGAAGAAGCAGATGAAGTCCTTCGCCGCCACCAAGGCCGCCGCCTACAACCCGAACTCCAAGAACGCCAAGGCCGCTGCCCAGTTCGCCGCTTACCTCGGCTCCACCGAGTCCCAGAAGCTGCACTATGAGCTTCGTCAGATCCCGCCGACCGACAAGTCCCTGTCCGACCTCACCAAGGATGACATCGCTGCCCAGGCTCAGGCCGACACCATGGCCAACACCGCCATCCTGCAGTCCGGTCTGTCCGGCATGAACGATTGGTGGACCCCGGCCGAGACCTTCGGCAAGGCTCTGATCAACAAGGAAATCACCAAGGACAACGCTGCCGCTAAGTTCCAGGATTGGGTCAAGCAGGCTGGCGGCAAGATCGCCGAGTGATTGCCTTCGGGTGCATCAAACCGATAACTGAAAACTCATAACTAAATAAGCAGGACAGCTGGTACTGCCAAATCCCCCCAGCCGTCCTGCGACTTTGAGAAGCGCTTCGAGTCGCGGTGTTTCTCCCCACTCTGCATAGTGGCTCACTCCTCCTCCGAGCTTTGCATCCCGGGCAAGGTTTTTAAATTCTCCTTCCCCTTGTCCGGAAGCAAAGCTTTTTTTATCTTTCAATATCCATATGAGAGGGCGGTCGAAATGACAGCAACAACTCTTTCCCCACGGGAAATGAAGCGCCGCCGGAAGCAGGGCGCTGATTACGTTCCCCCGTCGCCATATACGGTGAAGGCGGCGTTCCAGCACGGTGATCTGTTCACCAAGCTTTCCGCCGTGGTGTTCGGCCTTGGCAATATCGTGCGCAAGCAGTATGTCAAGGGCATCACCATGCTGGTGCTGGAAATCGCGTACATCGTGTTCATGATCACCAATGGTGTCGGCTATCTGGCCAAGCTGCCGACCTTGGGCACCAACAAGGGCGGCAAGAAGTTGGTCGACGGCTTCTGGGTCTACACCGAACCCGACCGCTCCGTGGTCATCCTGCTGTACGGCGTGGCCGCGCTGGTCATCACCGCCGCCTTCATCGGCCTGTGGATCATGTCCGTGCGCGCCGCGTACAAGTCGCAGATGCTGCTTGAGGAAAACGGCAAGACGCCTTCCTTCATGGACGACATGCGCGAACTGCTCGACGCCAAGGCGCACGTGCTGCTGATGTTCCTGCCGACGCTGGGCATCGCGGTGTTCACCGTGCTGCCGCTGATCTTCATGATTTCCATGGCGTTCACCAGCTACGACCACAAGAACCTCGTGCTGTTCCACTGGGTCGGCCTGAAGAACTTCGCCACCGTCTTCTCCAACAACGGCGGCACCGTCAACGCCGGTCTGTTCATGCGAGTGCTGGGATGGACCCTGATCTGGGCCTTCTTTGCCACCTTCCTGAACTTCTTCCTGGGCATGTTCGTGGCCATGATCATCAACCGCAAGACCACCCACTTCAAGGGCTTCTGGCGCGCATGCTTCTCCATGTCCATCGCAGTGCCGCAGTTCGTGTCCCTGCTGGTCATGCACACCATGCTCCAGCCGCAGGGCGCGGTGAACCGCATGCTGCAGGCATGGGGCTGGATCGACGGCCCGCTGCCGTTCTTCACGAACGCCACCTGGGCCCGCGTCACGGTCATCGTGATCAACCTCTGGGTCGGCATTCCGTACACCATCATGCAGATCACCGGTATTCTGCAGAACATCCCGGCCGACCAGTACGAGGCCGCAAAGATCGATGGCGCCAACTGGTGGCAGATCTTCACGAAGATCACCATGCCGTACATCATCTTCGTGCTCACCCCGTACCTGATTACCACCTTCACCGGCAATGTGAACAACTTCAACGTCATCTACCTGCTCTCCGGCGGCGATCCTACTCCGCTGGGCGATTCCGCAGGCTCGACCGATCTGCTTATCACCTGGCTGTACAAGCTGACCGTCGATAAGAACGATTACAACCTCGGCGCAGTGATCGGCATCATGACCTTCATCGTGTTGGCCATCGTCTCGCTGATCACCTACCGCAATTCCGGCTCCTACAAGAACGAGGAGGCATTCCGATGAGCAACAAGCACACCCAGGTCAAGGCGGAAAGCCACGGCTTCCTGCACGACCAGAAGATCCGCCGCATCACCGGCGACGTCTTCGCCCACCTGTTCCTGGCCATCCTGGCCATCATCTGGCTCGTCCCGATCGTGTGGGTGTTCGCGGAATCCTTCAACAAGAACACCGCCCCGTACACCAGCTCCTTCTTCCCGAAGGAGTGGACGCTCGACAACTACAAGGTCCTGTTCACCGACCGCAACGTGCTGAACTTCCCGAAGATGTTCGGCACCACGTTCATCATCGCGTGCTTCACCTGCGTGATCTCCGTGGTGTTCGTGCTCTCCGTTGCGTACTGCATGAGCCGTCTGCGCTTCCGCGTCCGCAAGACCTTCATGAACGTCGTGCTGATCCTCGGCATGTTCCCGGGCATCATGGCCGTCACCGCCATCTACTTCATCCTGAAGGCCCTCGGCCTCGCGGACGGCAACATGACCATCGTGGCCCTGATCCTCGTCTACTCCGCCGGCTCCGGCGCGGGCTTCTACGTGATGAAGGGTTACATGGACACCATCCCGACCTCGCTTGACGAGGCCGCCCTGCTCGACGGCTGCACCCGTTTCCAGGTGTTCTACAAGATCATCATCCCGATCTGCAAGCCCATGATCGTCTATCAGGCCATCATCGGCTTCCTGACCCCGTGGCTCGACTTCGTCATGGCCAAGGTGATCTGCCGTACGCAATCCAACTACACCGTGGCACTGGGCCTGTGGCTCATGCTGCAGAAGGAATACATCCAGAACTGGTACGCCCGCTTCGCCGCGGCCGCGGTCGTGATCTCCATCCCGATCGCAATCCTGTTCATCGTGATGCAGCGCTTCTATCAGGAGTCCATGGCCGGCTCCGTGAAGGGCTAAAGAAAGGCAAAGGATATGACGCTCGTAGACAGCTTCGCACAGCCGAATACGAGCGTCGCCGAACCGTTCCCGCTGTGTCTGGAACGGCCGCTGGGTGCCGTGGTCACTGAAACCGGCACCCAGTTTGCTCTCTGGGCGCCTTCCGCACAGAAGGTGACACTGCGACTGTTCATGCGCGGCTCTACGGGGGAAGACGGCGACGCTCTGATCGGACAGTACTCGATGCGTCCGGAATCCGACGGTTCCTGGACGTATGATTTCGCCGACAACAAGCACGGCGTGTATTACGACTTTTTGATCGAACGCGATTGCGGTTCCGTCGACCGCGTCGCCGACCCGTGGGCGTACGGCGCCGGAGTGAACGGCCGCCGCAGCATGGTCGTCGATTTCGATCGCACCAATCCGGACGGCTGGGAAGATGACCATACGCCCGACATCCCGCTTGCCCAGACCGTGGTCTGGGAAACGCACGTGGGCGATTTCAGCAACGATCCGGCCGGTGGCTTCCCCGAATCGCACCGTGGAAAATATCTTGCGTTCACGGACGGTGGGACCACGCTGGAAGGCCATCCCGATTTTCCGACGGGCGTCGACTATCTGAAGAAGCTCGGCGTGACCGCGGTGCAGCTGATGCCGATCTACGATTTCGGTTCCGTGGACGAAGCCACCTGCAACCGCTATAACTGGGGCTACGACCCGGTCAACTACAATGTGCCGGAAGGCTCGTACGCCACCAATCCGTTCGACGGCTCCACGCGCATCCGCGAGGTTAAGCGGATGGTGCAGTCGCTGCATGAGGCCGGCATCAAGGTGATCATGGACGTGGTCTACAACCACATGTTCTCCACCGACAACTGGTTCGAACGCACTGTGCCGGAATACTTCCTGCGTCGCAAGCCGAACGGGGCGTTCGCCAACGGCTCCGGCTGCGGCTGCGACATGGCCACCGAACGCAAGATGTTCCGTCGTTTCATCGTGGAATCGGTGACGTTCTGGGCGCGCGAATACCATATGGACGGCTTCCGCTTCGACCTGATGGGCTTGATCGACGTGGAAACCATGAACGCCGTGCGCGCCGCGCTGGACGAGATCCCCGGCCGCGGACGCGACATCCTCATGTACGGCGAACCATGGTCCGCCGGAGCCACCTCGCCGTTGCCTGCCAACACGGTGCTGGCCGACAAGTCCGGCCTGCCGAAGCTTGACGATCGCATCGGCCATTTCTGCGACACCACGCGCGATACCATCAAGGGGCATGTGTTCTACTCCGACCGTCCGGGATACGTGAACGGCGGCATGCACGAGAACGCGCCGGCCGTGCGCGAGGCCGTGGATGCATGGCGCCACGGCAGGCATCCGGAAGGCAAGCCGGGGCAGATTATCCAGTACATCTCCGCGCATGACGACCTGACGCTGTGGGACAAGTTGTGCGCGAGCCTCGCGGCCGGATCGTTGGGCAGCGCGGTGTCCGAAGGCGAGAACGAGAACTCCGTGGATGTGCCGAAGGTCATGTACGACGCCGATTTCTCGGCCGAGAACCTGGCCTCCCTCAATCCGCGGGTGGCGGCCGCGCTGGCGGATGTGATGGACGCCAACAAGCTGGCCGTGGGCATCACGCTCACCTCCGCAGGCATTCCGTTCATGCTGTCCGGCGAGGAGTTCGCTCGTACCAAGTTCGGCAGCTCCGATTCGTACGATTCCGCCAAGGAGCTGAATTGGCTGGATTGGCACCGCGCGTGGCGCATGCGCGATCTGATTAGGTATTATGCGAAGCTGATCGCGTTGCGCAAGTCCGATCCGCGGTGGTTCGACGGCGAACGTGAGATCGTCAACACGGAAGGCGACGAGCTGGTATACCGTGTCGGCGACTACCTGGTGGCCGTCAATCCGGGAAAGCACGTCGGCGTGATCGACGTGGGTGCCACGGGCGTGGACCAGCTTTCCGGACCCCCGCGCTTCTGGTGCGGCTGCGGCTCGTCTAGGGGGTCCATGGAAGGCAATGTGAACGCGGGTGACGGCGATTATCTGATCATCCCGTCGCATACGTTTGCAATCTGGCGGCTACAGTAATACTCTCATTACAGGAATATCCTTAATAGGAGAGTTGCAGCAAACGGCGGCCGCGAAGCTGCGGTCGCCGTAACCGTACGGCAATGGGGCCGGATGATCAGAAAGGATGCGGTAGGCACGATGATGGGAACCGGAGCGCACAATCCACGATATGAAGTGGTGTTTTTCGACCTTTACGGCACGTTGATCGACATCCGCACCGACGAACAGAGTGACGCCGCTTGGCGGGCTTTGTATGATTGCGTCCGCGAATTGGGTGCGGAATACGGTTCGGTCGATGAGATGCGCGATCGTTTCGACAAGCTGGAGACCCGGGAGATGGTTCATCAGGCGAATCGTGCAATCGTTCGCAATGGTTGGGACGAGTTCGACATACTGCCGGTCTACCGCTCGCTGCTGATGCACCGCGACGAGGAAGCGGAGAAGAAACTGGCGTTGCCGCAGGCCGCGCTGAAGGCCGCGTGGGCGTTCCGCCAAGGCAGCACCAGCATGATTCGCCTGTACCCGGGCGCATTGGACATGATCAGGACTTTGCAGGACGCCGGCGTGGTGGTGGTGCTGCTGAGCAACGCGCAGGCCTGCTATACGCGTCCGGAATTGGAGCTGACGGGACTGTCGAACGTGTTGGACGATGTGATCATCTCCAGCGAGGAGAAGATCCGCAAGCCCGCGCGCGACTTGTACATGCTGGCCCTCGACCGTGAGTTCGTCACCGCCAAGAACGCGCTCATGGTGGGCAACGACGAGAAGAACGACATCATCGGCGCCAATTCCGCCGGCATCGACGCCGCGTATTTCCGTACGGAGATTTCGCCGGCGAACGATCCGCAGGTGTCGGAGCATGCTGTATGTTCTTTTAACGGCGCGGATTACGACGGGCTGCTGAAATTCGTGCTGAACGCGTGAATCGCGGTGCCGGTTCTGCGCTGGCCGCACGTGGGCTGTGCGTAGGCCGCGTGCAAGCCACGTGCGGAACGCATGCAAGCCGCACGATTAATCGATCGCTGAACCGCGCGCAAGCAAGGGCGCGCATATGAACAGGAGGACGTATGGAAGGCTATGCCGATCAGGGTGCTGGAACCGATTCGACCGAGCAGATTGGATTCAAGGCCGCGCGCCGCGCCAGGAAGAAGCGCCGTGGATTGACGGTGTTCCAGCTCAAGGTCATCGGCGCGGTGGCGTTGGTGCTGTCCGCCGGTTCCACCACCATAGTCCCGCTGTTCTTCGGCTCGGACCCGAACAACATGACGTCGCTGACCGCGATGGTGCTCAGCGAGGTGGCCTCGTGGTTCGCGATTCCGATTTACGCGTGGCTTCTGGTGCAGGGTTTTCTGAAAACGCACAGCCGTGTTGCATACGGTTTGCAGTTGTTTGCACTCGCCGTGGTGTGCGAGGTGCCGTATGACCTCGCCACGTCCGGCAATACCTTCGACCTGGGCTCGCAGAACCCGGTTTTCGGCTTGTTCGTTGCGTTTGTGGTGCTTGCGGCGCTTGAATGGGTGGGCGAGCATTACCAGAAGGCCATGAAGGTGGTTTTCTCGGTTCTTCTGGTGGTGGTCGGCGTGCTGTGGAACCTGCTCCTGCGCGTCGGACTGCGCCAGCACATGATGAGCATCGGTGCCGTGACCCTTGGTTTTGTA
>ERZ808270.448-NODE-448-length-23947-cov-4.307383_pt1 | contig 23947 bp, 27 predicted proteins | sample MGYA00521082_ERZ808270 | MGnify/ENA primary metagenome ERZ808270 (study PRJEB31516, sample SAMN03275594) | gut metagenome | biome: mammalia-associated habitat; material: feces | host: Papio cynocephalus | place: Kenya | collected 2012-07-27 ... | reverse complement strand
GGGAGATACAGCTTCCACTTGTAGCGACTCCGATGGTGTCCTGCGAGCGGCTTGTCGAGCAATGGAAATGGAACGAATTTGGAGACAGTATCCGGAGGATGATGCCGGTTGGATGAGTATGTAGAAGGAATCCGGCAGCGTGTATTGGAACGCATGGATCTTTCACGGGAGATGTCGGATGAAGAAATAGAAAATCTGATTGGAGAAGAAGCCTCCCGGCTGATGCAGGAAGAGCCGATTTCGATCCGGGAGCGTCTGATGCTGGAAGCAAGGGTGTTTAATTCACTCAGAAAACTGGATGCTTTGCAGGAACTTCTGGATGATCCGGAGATCTCCGAGATTATGGTCAATGGTCCGAAACATATTTTTTATGAAAAGGCAGGAAGCGTCTACGCATGGAATCAGGAATTTGCAAGCGAAGAGAAAATGCAGGATGTGATACAGCAGATCGTCGGAAGACATAACCGCGTGGTCAACTTATCGAATCCGATTGTGGATACAAGGCTTGCAGATGGATCCCGTGTAAATATTGTACTGGCACCGATTTCTCTGGATGGTTCTACGATTACAATCCGGAAATTTCCGGAGAAACCGTTGGATATGGAAACCCTTATTCAAAAAGGAGCACTTCCGGAGGACGCAGCAAAGTTTTTAAAGATGCTCGTAAGGGCAAAATATAACCTGTTAATTTCAGGGGGGACAAGTTCCGGAAAAACAACGTTTTTAAATGCTTTATCGCAGTATATTCCAGAGGATGAGAGGGTCATAACAATCGAGGATTCCGCGGAACTTCAAGTACAGGGAATCAAAAATCTGGTACGTTTGGAAACAAGGAATGCAAATATGGAAGGGGTACAACCGGTGACAATCCGGGATCTGATCCGCACGGCATTGCGTATGCGGCCGGATAGAATACTTGTCGGGGAGTGCCGTGGAGCGGAAGCATTTGATATGCTTCAAGCATTAAACACCGGGCATGATGGTGGATTATCTACAGCCCATGGAAATTCAAGCAGAGATATTCTTTCCCGTCTGGAAATGATGGTGTTGATGGGAATGGAACTGCCAATTGCTGCAATCAGACAGCAGATTGCATCCGGGATAGATCTGATTGTCCATCTGGGAAGATTACCGGATAAAAGCCGCAGGGTACTGGAAATTACAGAAGTATGTGGGGTGGAAAATGGCGAGATTCAGATTTCTCCGATTTACCAGTTGGAAGGAACCGAAGGAAACTGGACATGGAAGCATTGCGGCATATTAAACAATCGTAAGAAACTGGAGATGGCAGGGCTTACTTTGGAGAAGGGAGTTGGGAAAGATGGATTATCGTGTGTATCATCTGAGTCGGAGGGAATGCTGCAAAGGAATTGCCTGGGCTAGCCTACTGACGGTGGTGGTCGCATATTTATTTTATGCCAGCTGGCTGGGAATTATATTTCTTCCTTTTTTCCTCGTTTTTTTCTTAAATCGTCAGAAAAAAGCAGGAAAAGAACAAATGCAGACACAGCTTGCAAAAGAATTTATCGACACGCTTCGGAGTATCAGTGCAGCCTTACTTGCAGGTTTTTCTATAGAAAATGCGTGGAAAGAGGCAGAAAAAGAAATACTTGCATTATATGGGAAAAAATCTTATCTGTATCAGGAAGTAAAGGAGATGAACTGTTCCGTCAGTCTCAATCAACCGTTGGAAGTATTGCTTGCAGATTTTTCGAATCGAAGTGGAAATATGGATATTGCAAGTTTTTCCGAAGTTTTTTCATTCGCAAAACGCAGTGGCGGAAATTTTGTGACAATCATTGACGCAACATCCCGACATATGCGGGTGCGCTATGAAACGGAGAGGGAGATTCAGGTACAGATTGCTTCCAGGAAGATGGAACAGAAAGTAATGAATGCTATACCAATGTTTATATTGGCATATCTGAAAGTGACATCCATGGATTTTCTGAATGTTTTATATGGAAATGTGGCCGGGGTATTATTCATGACAGCGTGTCTGGCTGTTTATGGAGGGGCGATTGTACTGGCGGAGAAAATTATGACCATACACATGTAGAGGGGGAAGTGTGAAAAGGAAAAAAGTGATAGAGGCAGCGGTCGTTTGTATTCTGTTATTGCTGCTGGGAGCATATATGGAGTTTTCCGATCGCAGTATGGACGAGAAAAACAGGATTATCCGGGGCAGTCCGGGCAGTGGGAGGCAGGAGGTGGAACTCACGCTGAATGCAGGGGAACAATTGAAAAATTATGACTATCAGGTGAGCGTTCCTGCACAATGTATCGATCAAAAGACGGCAGAATCCTATTTTTCTCAGGCGGAGAAAGAAATAGATAAAACATTTTTTTCAGAAGGAGAAGAGGCTTCACATGTGACAAAACAGGTACATATGAAAACAACATATGCGAAAGGATTTGTGAAGGCTGACTGGACATTAGATCAGTATGATGCAGTGGACGTGGATGGAACGATTCGGGAGAGCCAGTTAGATTACAAAGGAGCGCTTGTACAGGCAAGTGTGACTCTTACCTGTGAAAAATACCGGGAAGAATATACGTTTTCTTTTCATGTATATCCCAAAGCAATGTCGCAGCAGGAGAAGGTAATTCATGAAATTGAAGAGGATGTGGAACAACAGAGTACACAGGAAGGGGAGCGATATCTGACTCTGCCGGATCAGGCGGCAGGGGTAAAACTGCAATGGAAAGAGAAAAAGCAGCATCTGGTAGGAAAAATTCTGTTTTTTGAAATTCTTGTTCTGTTTTTGATGGCGGGAATTGTTGTGGAAAGGAAACGGACTGCAGATCATTTGAAAAAAGAGCAGATGAAACTGGATTATGCAGAAGTTGTGAGTAAACTTCTGATTTTACTCGGAGCAGGCATGTCATTAAAGCAGGCGTGGAATAGAATTTCCGCTCAATATTTTGATAAAAGGCAGAAAAAACAAATAAAAGAGCGGTATGTCTATGAAGAAATGCTGATAACGAACCATGAGATCCTGGATGGAGAAAGTGAACGTCTTGCATACCAGAAATTTGGAGAAAGGGTGGATTTGGGAGAGTATCAGAGACTGATTCGAATTCTTTTACAGAATTTACAGACAGGAAGCAGAGGATTGTGTAAGCTTTTGGAGCAGGAATCGGAGAATGCACTGGAAGAACGGAAAGCAATGGCCTGTAAATTGGGAGAAGAAGCTGGAACGAAAATGCTGTTGCCGCTTATGATCATGCTTGGTATTGTCATTGCTATCATCATGGTTCCGGCAATGCTGTCATTTCAAGTATAAGGAGGAAAATTATGTTAGGATTTAAGAACTTTTTAATGGAAGAAGATGGGGTTGGTGTTGTAGAAATGGTACTTATAGTCGTCGTATTGATAGGTATTGTTGTGTTATTTAAGAAAAAACTGACAACACTGGTCTCGGATATTTTTAATACAATTAAAGATCGTGCAGGAGAGGTATAGTGAGAAAAAAGGCGAGTATTACTGTGTTTTCGGCCCTTGCGCTGATGCTGGTAGCACAGCTTCTTTTCACACTTTTAGAAGCAGCAAGACATTATGAGCTTCAGAAAGTATTGTATATGAACACGGATACCGTTTTGGAGTCAGTTTTTGCAGATTATTGCAGTCCTTTGTGGGAAACGTACAGAATCCTTGGAATACGCGTGGAAGACACAGAAGGTAAATTTTCATTTAACAATCGGGAAGCGCAGCTGCGCAGTCTTACATCGGACCATCTTGGAAGCAAAGAACAAAAAACTTTGCTTTCCGGGATGAGTCTGTTGACCGCAGAGATGACGGATGCAAAGTATGATCCCTATCGGCTGTTGACAGATCAGAATGGCGCTGTATTTCAGAAGGCTGTGTGCACTTATATAAAAAAGAATATTGCGTATGAAATGGCAAAATCTGTTTACAACAATTATGAAGCTGTAAAAGAAGTGAAAAAAGATTACAAAGATGCAGATGATAGTATTACGGATGCGATGGACGCATTGAAACATCCGGAAAAATATGAAACCGGGGAAGCAGATCAAGCAGGTACCTCGTCATCCCGACGGTTAAAGGGTGCTGCACGCCAGGGCTATAAAACAAAGGATCGGGACGCTGGGGAAAAGGAAGTTCCAGCAGAGAATCCTTTGGAAACGGTGACGGAAGTGAAAAAGGAAGGGGTACTATCTTTGGTTTTGCCCGAAAATGCCAAGGTATCCGGGAAATCTATTAATATAGAAGAAACTGTTTCACACAGAAACCTCGAAAAAGGTACGATGGATTCTTATGAGGGAACTGATTGGTATCAAAAAGTATTATTTCATCAGTATTTGGTTAATTATCTCGGAAACTATGTAGAGAAAAAGCAGGATCGTGTGCTGGAATATGAACTGGAATATGTTCTGGGAGGAAAAAAGAATGATGCAGATAATTTAAAAGTTGTTGCCTCAGAATTGCTTGCCATGCGGGAACCTCTGAATATGGCCTCATTAACTGCATCTTCCCAGCGACAATCAGAAGCAATGGCGCTTGCAGTTACATTGGCAGGAGCGTCAGCGAATCCGGCCGTAATTGAAGCTGTAAAATACGGAATCTTAGTGGCGTGGGCTTTTGCGGAAAGTGTGTTAGATGTAAGGACGCTATTGTCCGGGGGAAAGATCACAATGATAAAAAGTGATGCGGACTGGACTTCAAATGTACATATGCTTCCGGAACTTTTGTCAGGCTGGTCTGTGGCGAGGGATTGTTCCCAGGGCCTGGATTATGGACAGTATGCTGCTATTTTGCTTTTGTTTCATGGGGAAAATACGCTTGCGATGCGCACCATGGATGTGGAGGAAGCGTACGTACAAACGCAGGAAGGGTATGAAAATTTTCAGATGGACCATGTTTTGTGTGAGACAGAGCTAACAGCCACTTATGAATTCCGACCGGTATTCCTTGGATTTGTGACAATTCTTGAAAATTATTCGAGTGGGTTTCGAATTCAAAATCATTCCGGATACAGTTATTTTCATGGGAAGGAGGGGAGATAAGGATGTCTTTTGGACAATGGAAACAGACAATTACCCTCAAATTTCAATCTTTTCCGAAGCAGGCAGGTATTCATAAGATAATAAACGAACCCATAGATTCGATTCCGCAAGCCGTTATCTATGAACAGAAAGAAGATCCATGCCAAAAGGCATCCTTATGTTCCTTTTTTAAAGGATCGTATACGCTGGAAGCTGCGGTAATTATTCCGGTCACAGCGGTGTTTTTTATTACGCTATTATTTTTCTTCCGGGTTTTGCAGATACAGACGGAAGTTCAGGAGGCATTGAATTATGCCAGTAGAAAGACGGCGTGTGAAGCAGCGGCGGTTTCTTCACAAACAGGGCTGTTGTTATCGGCAGAGTCATATTTTCGAAAAGAGTTGGAAACATATAGCTTGCCGGAAAAATATATTGGCGGAGGAAAACATGCAATTACGATGGCAAAATCCGATTTGTCAGGTAATTATATTGATTTGCAGGTTCATTATTACTTAAAACTTCCAATTACTTTTTTTGATGTAAAAGGTGTCAGTATATGTCAGAAAAGTAAGAGTCATAAGTGGATTGGTGACCGTGAAGATGGAGAACAGAATGATTATGTGTATGTTACAAAACATGGAACTGTTTATCATAGGAGTAGAAAATGTCATTATCTGGATTTGAGTATCACAGGTACCGATTTTGCGCGAATAAATGGTATGAGAAACAAAAACGATCATAAATACAGCGCGTGTTCTGAATGCGTGGCAAAAAATCGTATTCAAAAATGGGTTTATGTGACAGATTATGGTACTTGTTACCACAGTAATCTTGCCTGTAGTGGATTAAAAAGAACCATTTATCTGGTTCTTCTGGAAGAAACAGGAGGAAAAAGGGCATGTGGCAAGTGTGGATCAGATGTGGAGGTGAATTAAGATAATGCAGAATTACTATGAAATGATCAGAATGTGTATACTGACCTGTGGACTGACAGGATTATCCGTGGAAGATATAAGAAAACATGAACTTCATGGCTGGTTGATTTTGCTGCTTGGAGGATTGGGAACAGTTGTATCGTTACTGGGCGGTGGATGGAAAGATACAGGATATTTTTTAGGAATGCTGCCGGGAGTATTTGTGCTGATACTGGCGTGGAGTACAAGAGAAAGTATCGGTTATGGGGACGGATTGGTAATTTTAAGTATGGGATGTTTTTATGCGCTGGGACAAATGATAGGAATTATTATGCTTGCAATTACATTTGCGGGAATTGCAGCACTTGTATTGCTGGTTTTTTTGCATAAAAACAGAAAATGTGAGCTTCCATTTGTGCCATTTCTTTTAGGTGCACATCTGATTGTGTGGGGATTACAGAGATAAGAGGAGACAAAAACATGAAATGGAGAGGGAGTTATACGGTAGAGGCGGCTTTAATTGTACCAATTTTAATATGGACTATGATGGCAGCTATGTGTACAGGAATTGAATTGCTAAAAGAAGTTCGGGCGGAACATGAGGAAAAACAGATCGAAGATTTATGGGCAGTAGATTCTTTTTATAAATATCAGGTTTTAAAAGAGGTGAAAAAATGATCAATCGGGAAATTATATATGAAAGAAATCTTACAGGAAGTTACATGAAAATTGCGGCGGGAATGCATGCGGGGCTGGATGAAAAACTGATGTTACAGAGAAAATTGCCGGGACTTCTTGCTGTGGAAAAAGCTTATGTGGATGGAGACGGACAGTACTGGTATAACATATCCGGTAAACAGTCACTGGATATGTATTGCAGGGTAAAAGAGATTAATATTTCTTTCATCGAAAAATTGATTATGAGTATTTGCAGTGAAATGGAGATCCTGGAATGGAATCTGATTCAGACAAATTGTCTGATGCTCGATCCGGAGTTGATATTTATCACCAACAGTAATCAGGAAATTATTTTTACGGTGTATCCGGGCAGCAGTGGAACCATTGAGATGGAATTTCAGCAACTGATGGAATTTTTGCTTACAAAAGTGGATCATAAAGATGCCCAGGCGGTAAAAGCCGCATATGGCATTTATGAAAAAACACTTATGGATGGGTATTCGATTACAGATATTCGGGATGAAATTATAAAAAGCAAGCAAAAAGAAGTGAAAAAAGATTTCGGAGAAGAAATTGAAAGAAGCAGATTGGATAAAGGATGGAAAGAAGAAAAATATCAACCCATAGTTCCTGAAAAGAAGAGTGAAGACTTATCAAACAGGAAACGGAGAGATACGACTGTAAAAAGGGAGCACGGGCGAAAAAGAGAGGCGAAGAAAACAGGAGAAAAACAGGAAAAGGAGTGGGTCAGAAAATTAAAAAAGATATTGCAGGAAATCGGACTTCTGGAAGAGGAAGAAACGGAAGATCGTGTGCCTGAATATCACAAAAGAAAAGAAGAACGTATGCGAGATACCCGAAAATCTGTGGAATCTGCTGTGGTATATCCACAAGAGGAAATAAAAACAGTGGCGCAGCCGGAATATCGGCCAACCGTTTGTCTGAGCAGCATGACCGGGAAAACCAGAGGAATATTATTATATCAGGGGGCGGAAACGTACGAGGATATCTGTGTCACAAAGAAAATGACAAGGATCGGTTATGGTCCCGATGCAGATGTACAAATACAGGCGGATACAGTCAGTCAGCTACATGCGCGCATTGATTATGATGGGGAAACTTATTATATTGAGGATTTAAATTCAACAAATGGTACTTTTGTGAATGATGAGCCGCTGGCTTACAAAGAGAGAAGAAAATTAAACAGTAATGACATGATCCGTTTCGCGGATGTCCGATATCGTTTTTGCTAACTGCCTTGTCTTTCCAAACGGAAGTGAGTATACTGATAGCATGTGAAAAAATCAGGAGGGAAAAGCATGCCACAAAAAAAGAAACTTCCATTCGTGACCGTGGGATTTGTTGTAGTAAATATCCTTGTTTATGTGATTTTAGAAATCCTCGGAAATACGGAAAACTCGGAATTCATGGTGAAAATGGGGGCGGTCTGGCCGCCATATGTGAAGCAGGGAGAATACTGGAGACTGTTTACAGCCACTTTTATGCATTTTGGATTTGAACATATTCTGAATAATATGCTGGTACTGATCTGTGCAGGGCCGATTCTGGAAAAGGCGATGGGGCATATCAAATATTTGTGCCTGTATCTGATCGCCGGTGTGGGTGGAAGTACACTGTCCTATGTGCAGATGATTGCGCGGGGAAAGTATGATGTATCGGCAGGAGCATCCGGTGCTATTTTTGGTATTATCGGGGCATTGCTGTGGATTGTGATTATACATAAAGGAAGATATGAATCTCTGACAGGGAAAGGGCTGCTGTTTATGATCGTAATCAGCCTGTACTATGGAATTACCAGTGTGGATGTGGATAACTGGGCGCACGTCGGTGGCCTTGCGATGGGATTTGTTCTTGCAATTATTTTATACCGGAAACCTCGTAAAGCAGTTGATTTATCGGGGGAAAATCCCTATACTAATTAGTATCAAAGCAAGGAGAGTATACCGATGAAAATCAATGTGTATTATGGAGGCCGGGGACTTTTGGATGACCCGACACTGTATGTATTAAAAAAGATGGAAGATGTTTTACGGGAACTTCGGGTAAACATCGAACGATTCAATATATATGAGCACAAAAATGAAATCGCAACACTTCCGCTGACATTCAAAGAGGCAGACGGAATTATTCTTGCCACAACGATTGAGTGGCTGGGAATTGGTGGTTATATGCAGCAGTTTCTGGATGCCTGCTGGTTATATGGAGACAAAGAAAAAATCAGCCATACGTATATGCAGCCGATCGTTATGTCCACAACTTATGGAGAGCGCGAGGGAGAACTGACGCTGATGAACGCATGGGAGATTCTGGGTGGATTACCTTGTGCAGGGTTATGCGGATACGTAGAGGATCTGGTGGAGTTCAAGCAGAATAAAGATTATACGCTGATCATTGAAAAGAAAGCGGAAAACCTGTACCGGACCATTTCCCAGAAGATCAAAAATCTTCCGACCAGTAATCAGGCAGTAAAGCAGAGTGTTCTGCGGACACAGCAGCTGAACCTGACACCGCAGGAGAGCGAGCAGCTCTCGAAATACGTATCGGATGATACTTATGTGAAGCAGCAGAAAGAGGATATTGAGGAACTGGCATCAATGTTCAAAGATATGCTTGGAAAGCCGGATGATGATATGGATACTCCATTTGTGAAGGAACTGGAAAGTCACTTTGTATCTACTGAGGATTTTGCTGCCAGCTATTCCTTCATTATCGAAGGAATCAAAAAGCCATTGTATGTAGCAATTCAAAACGGAGAATTGGAGATTCATTACGGACAGGAAGAAAAGATTGACGTGGTTGCAAAATTAAGCAGAGATGTCCTGCAGTCAATCATTGATGGACGGATGACATTCCAGAGAGCGTTTATGACGGGTGAGATGACAGCGAAAGGAAATTTTAAAACGCTTCGTATGCTCGATCAGATATTTGTATTTTAGGAGGCAAAAAAATGAAAGACGACAATTGTATTTTTTGTAAACTGGCAAACGGAGATATTCCGACCAATACGATCTATGAAGATGCGGATTTCCGTGTAATTCTGGATGCAAGCCCTGCAACCAAAGGACATGCGCTGATTCTGCCAAAACAGCACTATGCAAATATGTTTGAAATTGATGATGAAGTACTCGGAAAGGCTGCAAAGCTTGCAAAGAAAGTCATCACACATGAAAAAGAAGTACTGGGATGTGACGGGTACAATGTGCTTCAGAACAATGGCGAAGCAGCCGGACAGACGGTATTCCATTTCCATATGCATCTGATTCCGCGTAAAGCAGGAGATCAGGCAGTTCCTGAGTGGGAGCATTTATCTCTTTCTGATGAAGAGATGAAAGACATCTGCGATAAGATGAAGATGTAAGGAAAAATCCGTATCTCTATATAGAAAAATATGCATATCGCTGTAAATGAAATATGTACAGCAGATATGCATATTTTTGTTTTGGTAGATTATTTAGAAACACTTTCAATCAGTTTTAAAATGGTTCCGATGGAATCCATCTGACCGCTTTCTGACATGGTACGGATGTATTTTTCGCGGTTGGCATATACTTCATGCACAGCGTCAAGTAATGTCTGATCGGTCAGTTTTTCTTCTTCAATTACATAAGAGAACCCTTGTTTTGCAAAAGATTTCGCATTTAAAATCTGGTCACCACGGCTGGCAGCGGCAGAAAGTGGAATCAGGATGTTTGGCTTGTGCAATGCAAGAAGTTCACAGATGGAATTTGCGCCTGCGCGGGAGATCGCAAGATCTGCCAATGCAAACATATCGGTCAGTTCTGCACTTGCATATTCAAACTGGGCATAGCCAATCACGCCTTTTAATTTCTCATCGAGATTTCCTTTTCCACAAAGATGAATGATATAAAATTGTTCTAACAGTTCCGGAAGAACTTTCCGTACTGCTTCATTGATTACCTTAGAACCTGAGCTTCCACCGACGATCAGGAGTACCGGTTTATTATGATCCGGGAAACCGCAGTAATGGAGCGATTTTTCCGCATCCCCGTGGAACAGTTCCCGGCGGATCGGAGAACCGGTTAAGACCGCTTTTTCCGATGGGAGATATTTCATGGTTTCCGGGAAATTACAGCATACTTTTTTGGCACCGCGGATAGCGATTCGGTTTGCAAGTCCTGGTGTGATGTCGGATTCGTGGATAATTGCCGGAATATGGCAGTGCTTTGCAGCAAGGACAACTGGAACGGATACAAATCCACCTTTGGAAAAGACAACATCCGGTTTGAGCTTGCGCAGGATAGAGATTGCCTGCCCATATCCTTTTAATACTTTAAATGGATCGGAAAAGTTTTTCCAATCGAAGTAACGACGGAGCTTACCGGAGGAAATCCCAATGTAAGGGATTTTTTGTGCTTCAATCAGTTCTTTTTCCATTCCGTTGTAGGATCCGATGTATGTAATTTCATAACCGGCTTCCTGCAATGCCGGCATAAGGGCAATGTTTGGAGTAACATGTCCGGCAGTTCCACCACCGGTCATAACGATTTTTTTTGATTTAGCCATTCGATATTTCCTCTTTTCTTTACTTAAGTCAACTCTATATGATCCATATAGAAATGTCAAGCAATGGCAACAGTAACCAGCGTATCTGACGAATCTGTCGAAACTTGCGACCGAAAGGATATTCCGGAGCAGACGTTCTTTCATTATAATAGAATTTGTACAGCAGAAAGTGATTCTACATAATAATATGAAAGGATGGAAGCAGATATGACAATACTGATGTGGATCGGCAAATGGCAAAATGAGATGGAGTTAATGGTTATGGGTCTGGAACTTGTGATTTTTTTGATTTTGACCATTGGTGTATTTTGTATCGTGCGGCAGCAAAAAAAGGCAAACAGATGCAGAAGACGTATGGAATTGTACTTAAAAAAACACATGGACAAGCCGACAAAGAAAGAAGAAAAAAGTGTGTCACCGGAAAAAGTACAAAATAAAAATTTGCATGAGGATGAGGAAGAAAACCGCATAATCTCAACGGTTTTGCAGGAAATCTTTCCGTGAAAATATGTTTTTTTTCAAGAACAATACAAGAAGTGACATAAGATTTTAAAATATGTAACATTTTCAAAAACCGTATGGGTGTGCGATGAAAACGCACACCCATTTTTGTGACAAAATTTAGATGAAAGTGGAGCACTTTGCCCACTTTTCTACTAAAATTTGACAAATAAGAATTCCTGTGCTACAATGAGCGACGTAACAAACTTGTAACAAATGAAATAAAGTGTTTAAAAACGCAACATAAGTGTAATACTTATTGCATAAAATGTTACGACTCCACAATTGAGATGTGGATGAAACAAACAACGGAGGTTCATCAATGAAAGCAAGCAAAAAGGTGATGGAAAGTGTAATCGTGTCGGGACTGGCACTCACGCTTACAGTCACTGCAGTTACCGGTAATGGAGTGGGTATTGCAGCGAAAAATGCAGTTGCAGACACAAAGTTAGTTAATAACGGTATTGCCGGAGTGGCATCTGCCATGAATGAATATGAATTAGAGTCAGCAGATTATCTGGACAGATATATTTCTGTTGAGAAGACAAATGCGGCTTTGGTCGCTGCAACGGCAGATGGAACGGTTATATCCGAGAATGATACAAATGATACAAAAGAGGAGACGGTTGCACAGGAGGTTGCACAGGAACCTGTTTCCGAAGAAGAACAGGAATGGCAGGATAAGCTGATGGCGAATGTGGATGATTTCCTTTATGTTCGTGAAAAGGCAGATTCTGATTCCAAAATTGTTGGAAAGATGTACAAAGGGGATCGTGCAGTTGTAAAAGAAGCGGGCGATACCTGGACAAAGATTCAGTCCGGCAGCGTGACAGGATATGTAAAGAATGAGTATTGTGTGACAGGAACGGATGCATTGAATTATGCAAAGAAGCACTGTGATACGGTCGCAAAAGTTTCCATTGACGGTCTTCGTATCCGTAAAGCACCTGACACAGATGCAGGGGTAGTAAAAACCGTTGCATCCGGTGAGCGCATGGATGTGAATACAAAGGCCGAAGAAAAAGACGGATGGATCGCCGTAAAAGTTGGTTCGGATACCTGTTACGTGAGTGAAGATTATGTGACAGTTACACTTGATACAGGAAAAGCCGTCACGATTGAAGAGGAACAGGCAGCCATCAAGGCAGCGGAAGAAAAGAAGGCAAAGGAAGAAGCAAAGAAGAAGGCAGCTGCTTCGGCTGCAAAGAAATCATCATCTGGTCAGTCAGCATCTTCCCAGACAACACAGAATGCATCAATTGCCGCAAGCGCAGATGAAGAAACACTTCTGGCAGCACTTGTACAGTGTGAGGCTGGTGGAACCAGTGTTCAATGTATGACAGCAGTTGGCGCGGTTGTGGTCAATCGTGTAAGAAGTGGCGGATTTGCAAACTCCACTTATGGAGTCATCTACCAGAGCGGTCAGTTTGGACCGGCATCTTCCGGCAGACTTGAGGCAAGACTTGCCAGCGGTGTCAGCGCAAGCGCCAGACAGGCAGCGAGAGCCGCATTAAACGGCAGTGATCCGACAGGTGGAGCAAGATACTTCAAACTGGCATCCAGTGGTCACGCGGGAACGGTTGTAGGACCGATTGTATTTTATTAAACTAAAAAATCCAGGAGCTTTGTCGAAGGGCAGAGCTCCTTTTTTGATCGGTCAATTTTTCATACGATTGTTGTAAAATTTCGGCAAATGGAGTAAAATGTTTTCAACGTACACTTAAGGAGGAAGAGCAATGACATTAAAGGGACGTAATTTGTTAAAAATGATGGATTTTACACCGGAGGAGATCCTGTACCTTGTGGATCTGTCCGCAGATTTGAAAGAGAAGAAACATCAGGGAATCATGCATGACAGTCTGGTTGGAAAAAATATTGCACTGATTTTCGAGAAGACAAGTACAAGAACCCGATGCTCTTTCGAGGTAGCCGCACATGATCTGGGTATGCATGTGACATATCTTGATCCAAGCGGTTCACAGATTGGAAAAAAGGAAAGTATTCCGGATACGGCCCGTGTTCTCGGACGCATGTTTGACGGAATCGAATATCGCGGATACGGACAGGAAATCGTGGAAGAACTGGCAAAATACGCAGGGGTTCCGGTATGGAACGGACTGACCAATGAATCCCATCCGACACAGATGATTGCCGATATGCTCACCATCAAGGAGCATCTTGGAAAACTCAAGGGTGTGAAGTTTGTATACATGGGGGATGCCCGCTACAATATGGGCAATTCCCTGATGGTTACCTGTGCAAAGCTTGGTATGCATTTTGTTGCCTGCACCAATCCAAAATATTATCCGGACAAGAAGCTTGTGGATTACTGCGTAGATGTGGCATCCACAACAGGGGCAACCATCACACTGACAGACAGTGTTGCAGAAGCAACCAAAGATGCCGATGTCATTTATACAGATGTATGGGTATCCATGGGGGAACCGGAAGAAGTATGGGCAGAGCGTATCAATGATCTGAAACCGTATCAGGTCAATACCGATGCATTCAAAAATGCAAAGGACAGCGCGATCTTCATGCATTGTCTGCCGGCATTCCATGATTTAAAGACTACGATCGGAAAACAGGTTTATGAAAAATTTGGATTATCCGAGCTGGAAGTGACCGATGAAGTATTTGAGAGTGAGCGTTCCGTTGTCTTTGATGAAGCCGAGAACCGTATGCATTCCATCAAGGCGATCATGAAGGCAACATTATCTGACTAAAAAGCAAGAACGTTTACATATTTTTGTGAATGGAAAGTACGATTATGAAAGCAGAAATTTTAAAACTGCTCCGTGAGACGGACGGTTATGTGTCCGGGCAGGAGCTGTGCAATCAATTTGGCGTATCCCGGACCGCTGTCTGGAAGGCAATTAACCAGCTGAAAGAGGCCGGTTATGAGATTGAGGCAGTGCAGAATAAGGGATATCATCTGGTATCTGTGCCGGACCGCATGGACGAGGTGGAGCTAGCAAGCATCCGAAAGACCAAATGGGCAGGCGCGGAAACGTATTATTTTGACAAGATTGATTCCACGAATACGAAAGCAAAAGAACTGGCAGAAGAAGGACATCCGTCCGGAACGTTTGTGGTAGCGGATCAGCAGACTGCGGGCAAAGGTCGTCGCGGACGGTCCTGGGATTCCCTTCCGGGAACGGGAATTTATATGACGCTTATGCTTAAACCGGACATCAATCCGAACCATGCTTCCATGCTGACTCTCGTGACGGCAATGGCGGTGGCAAATGCAATGCATCGAGTTACGGGAGCAGAGGCTTTGATCAAATGGCCGAATGATATTGTCATCAACGGAAAGAAGATCTGTGGAATTCTCACGGAAATGAGTGCACAGTTTGACTATATCAATCATATTGTGATCGGAATCGGGATCAATGTGCACAATGAAAGTTTTCCGGAAGAACTGCAGGATCATGCAAGTTCTCTGCTGCTGGAGACTGGAAAACGTGTGCACCGGGCAGATCTGATTGAGGCATTTCTGGAAGAGTTTGAGCGGTTATATGCGATTTATCTGCAGACCGAGGATTTATCAGCACTACAGGAAGAGTACGATCAACTGCTGGTGAACCGTGGCCGGCAGGTGCGTGTGCTGGACCCGAAGGAGCCGTTTGAGGGAAAGGCTATGGGAATTACAAAAAAGGGAGAACTGATTGTAGACACCTGGGAGTCAAGAAAACTGGTGTCTTCCGGAGAAGTCTCCGTGAGAGGAATCTATGGATATGTCTAAAGAGGCAAATGAGGTAGTATTGTGCGTTTCTAACGCATATCAGAAAAAGTTTTACTTAAATGAAAATTTTAACGGACTTCCACAGTCCATCCGTGACGAGTTAAAGATCATGTGTGTTATTTACACCGAGGATATCGGCGGAGTATTAGAGCTGGTATTCGATGAAGCGGGAAATCTGGAACTTCGCACTTCCTGCGAAGAAGGCGATTTCTGCTATGATGAGATTGGAAGTGTGCTGAAAATCAAGCAGCTTCGTAACGAAAAAAGAGAGTTGCTTGAGGCACTTGAGATGTATTACAAAGTTCTGTATCTGGGCGAAGGCTTAGAGGCGCTGGACGAGGAGGAAGACGAATGATATTAACCATAGATGTTGGAAATACGAATGTTACCTGCGGGGTGTTTCAGGGAGATGAGATTGCTGCAAGCTTTCGTATTACGACAAAAATGCCACGGACATCGGACGAGTACGGGATGATGCTTATGAATCTGCTGGAGCAGAACGATATTCATCCGGCAGAAATTAAAGATGCCATTATCTGTTCCGTGGTGCCGAATGTGATGCATTCTCTGCGGGGGGCTCTTGTCAAATATTTTCATATCACACCGATCGTGGTGGAGGCGGGTATTAAAACGGGTATCCGTATCGTGACACCGAATCCGCAGCAGATCGGAGCAGACCGTATTGTGGATGCAGTTGGAGCGTATGAAATTTACGGAGGCCCGGTGCTTGTCATTGATTTTGGTACTGCGACAACCTATGATTATGTGGATGAAAGCGGAGCATTCCAGGGCGGAATCACGGCACCTGGTATCCGTATTTCCGCAAAAGCCCTGTGGGAAGATACCGCAAAACTGCCGGAGATCGAGATCAAAAAGCCGGCATCGATCCTTGGAAAAGACACGATCACAAGCATGCAGGCAGGTCTTGTGTATGGACAGATCGGACAGACCGAATACATCATCAACCGCGTGAAAGCCGAAGTCGGACTCGAAAACATCAAAACCGTTGTAACCGGAGGACTTGGCCGTATCATTGCAAACGAGACGGATGCGATTGATATTTACGATCCGAACCTGACATTAAAAGGTATCAATCTTGTGTATAAAAAACAGAATCGGAAAATAAAATAGTTATGATCAGACCACTTCAGATCGGCAGTGTGACACTGCCAAACAATTTAATATTAGCTCCTATGGCAGGCGTAACCGACCTGCCATTTCGCTTGTTGTGCAAAGAACAGGGGGCAGGCCTTCTGTGTATGGAGATGGTCAGCGCCAAAGCAATTCTCTATAAAAACCGCAACACACAGGCGCTTCTTGCGATCGATCCGCGGGAAAACCCGGTTTCCTTGCAGTTGTTTGGATCAGATCCGGATATTATTGCAGAGATTGCACATCAGATTGAGGATCGTCCATTTGATATTCTTGACCTGAATATGGGCTGTCCGGTGCCGAAGATTGTGAACAACGGGGAAGGCTCGGCGCTCATGAAAAATCCAAAACTTGCAGGGGAGATCATTGAAAAAACGGTAAAAGCGATCAAAAAACCGGTGACGGTAAAAATCCGCAAAGGGTTTGATGACGAGCATGTCAACGCGGTGGATATGGCAAAGATCGCAGAAGCCTCCGGTGCGGCAGCAGTTGCGGTGCATGGACGGACCAGGGAGCAGTTCTATTCCGGCAAGGCAGACTGGGACATTATCCGTCAGGTAAAAGAAGCCGTAAAGATTCCGGTCATCGGAAACGGCGATCTGCTCACGGCGGAGGATGTGATTGCCATGGAAGAACAGACCGGATGCGATGGCTTCATGATCGCAAGGGGCGCACAGGGAAATCCGTGGATTTTCCGGCAGATTCTGCATTATTTTGAAACTGGAGAGCATCTGCCGAAGCCGCCGGCATCGGAGGTGGCACAGATGATTCTGCGTCATGCACGGATGATGCTGGAGTTTAAAGGCGAATATATCGGTATCCGTGAGATCCGCAAGCATGCGGCATGGTATACCGCCGGATATCCGCATGGAGCACGGCTGCGTGTGGCAATCAACCAGGTGGAGAACTATGAACAGCTGGAAGCGTTATTAACAGAAAATTTAGTCTGATGTAAAGAAAGCCGTGTCAATGTTCATTGGGTTACTGTTCAGGTGCGTATGAACGTGATGTGGGTGTAAGCAGTAACCTTCACAGGTGGCAACCGCCCTGCTTCAGGGATGATAACTTGACAGAATGTGGACAATTCGCTATAATACCTAGGTTATTGTGGATTATTTATGCGCTTTTTTCAAAAAGTGGCATATAAAAAATATAGAATCAGGGGTAAATCAAATGGATAAGAAAAACATCTTGACCTATGAAGGTCTGAAAAAGCTGGAAGACGAACTGCAGAATCTCAAAGTTGTAAAGCGTAAGGAAGTTGCTCAGAAGATTAAAGAAGCCCGTGAGCAGGGTGACTTGTCCGAGAACGCAGAGTACGATGCAGCAAAGGATGAGCAGAGAGACATTGAGGCCCGTATCGAGGAGATCGAAAAGATCTTAAAGAATGCCGAAGTCGTTGTTGAGGAAGAAGTCGATCTGGAGAAGATCAGTATCGGATGTAAGGTAAAGATTCTTGACTGTGAGTTCAACGATGAGTTAGAGTACAAGATCGTTGGTTCCACCGAGGCAAACAGCTTAAAGGGAAAGATTAGTAACGAATCACCGGTAGGACGTGCACTTTTAGGTAAAAAAGTAGGCGATACCATCACCGTAGAGACACAGGCTGGAGAGTTATCTTACAAGGTACTCGAGATCCAGAGATCAACCGTAGATTAAGAGAGGAAATGAAAATGGCAGGACAGAATAACGGAAAGCAGGGCGGACAGCAGCAGGATGTCAACCAGCTGTTAAAGGTGCGCCGTGAGAAGCTTGCAAATCTGCAGGAAGCAGGACAGGACCCGTTCCAGATTACAAAATATGACGTAACCCATCACACATCGGATGTGAAGGACCTTTACAATGCGCACGAAGAGAAACTCTTGGCAGGCAGACCGGCAGTCAATACCGATGGTATGGACGAGGCAGCTGCAAGAGAAGCAGTCAAAGCAGATTACGAGGAGAGAAGAAGCATCATGGATGCCGATCCGATCCATGTATCCATCGCAGGACGTATGATGTTCAAGCGTGTCATGGGAAAAGCATCTTTCGCAAACATCCAGGATCTCAAGGGAAGCATCCAGATCTATGTTGCGCGCGATGCCATCGGAGAAGATCTGTATGCAACCTTCAAGAAATCCGATATCGGAGATATCTGGGGTGTTAAGGGATACGCATTCCGCACAAAGACAGGAGAAATCTCCATCCATGCGGAGGAAATGACACTGCTTTCCAAGTCCTTACAGATCCTTCCGGAGAAATTCCATGGACTGACCGACACCGATATGCGTTACCGTCAGAGATATATCGATCTGATCATGAATCAGGAGAGCAAGGAAGTATTTGTAAAGCGTTCTAAGATTTTAAAGGAGATCCGAAACTTCTTAGCAGACCGTGATTTTATGGAAGTAGAGACTCCGATGCTTGTTGCAAACGCAGGTGGTGCGGCAGCAAGACCATTTGAGACACATTACAATGCATTAAATGAGGATGTAAAGCTTCGTATTTCCCTGGAGCTTTACTTAAAGAGATTGATCGTCGGCGGACTTGAGCGTGTATACGAGATCGGCCGTGTATTCCGTAACGAGGGTGTTGATACCCGCCACAATCCGGAATTTACTCTGATGGAGCTGTATCAGGCATACACCGACTACGAAGGTATGATGGAGCTGACCGAGTCTATGTTCCGTTACCTCGCTGAAAAAGTATGCGGATCTACCAAGATCTCTTACAACGGTGTTGAAATTGATCTTGGAAAGCCATTCGCACGTCTGACGATGAACGATGCAATCAAGAAATATACCGGAATTGATTTTGACCAGGTACCGGATGATGCAGCGGCAAAGAAACTGGCAGATGAGCATCATATTGCATACGAAGAGCGTCACAAGAAGGGTGATATCATCAACCTCTTCTTCGAGGAATACTGCGAGAAGGAACTGATCCAGCCGACCTTTATCATGGATCACCCGATTGAGATTTCTCCACTGACCAAGAAGAAACCAAGCGATCCTACCAAGGTAGAGCGTTTCGAGTTATTCTGTAATACATGGGAGATGTGTAACGCATACTCCGAGTTAAACGATCCGATCGATCAGCGTGAGCGTTTCGCCGCACAGGATGCCAATGCTGCAGCCGGTGATGACGAGGCAGAGCACACCGATGAAGATTTCCTGAACGCACTGGAGATCGGTATGCCGCCTACAGGTGGTATCGGATACGGAATCGACCGTCTGGTAATGTTACTTACAGACAGTCAGGCAATCCGTGATGTACTGCTGTTCCCGACAATGAAGTCACTCGACTCCGACAAGAAGGCTGCTAAGGCGACAGATGCTCAGACAGAGAGCACTGGCGAAGCTACAGATGGACAGGCGTCCGATAACAATGGTTTCTTTACACCGAATGACAAGATTGATTTTGACAATGTAAAGGTAGAGCCATTATTCGAGGAAGAAGTAGACTTTGATACTTTCAGCAAGTCAGACTTTAGAGCCGTAAAGGTTAAGGAATGCGTTGCAGTACCAAAGTCAAAGAAATTGTTGCAGTTCACATTGGATGATGGAACCGGCACAGACCGTACAATCCTTAGTGGAATCCACGCTTACTATGAGCCGGAAGAGTTAGTTGGTAAGACATTGATCGCCATCACAAACCTTCCACCACGTAAGATGATGGGAATTGAATCCTGTGGTATGTTACTTTCCGCAGTAAACAACCTTAAGGATTCCGAGGAGGAAGAGCTTCATCTTCTTATGGTTGATAACCACATTCCAGCAGGTGCAAAGCTGTATTAAAAGGGAAAGTATTAGTATTTTACGACAGAGTTACGACAAATGGTGAGCCATGATATAGTAAAAAATATTTCTAAACTTGAAAAACAGGTTGATTATTTCAAAGATACTGTATCTGCTAAAGGTAGAAGTAAATGTTTGCCGCTTGCTGATGGTGCGGGATATAAATAATTCAGTTCGTAAATGAAGCCACTTGCTATACAGGTGGGATAAAAATAGTATAGTTTGTAAATGTTCCCCATCAGTGTTTACTGATGGGGAATTTTATCACAACAGAAAGGTTGTTTATGGAGATACGACAGGGATATTCTTATCATATCAAGGATGAATTTTTTAATTTGGTTCAAGATAAATATTTGATGAGCAATAAGGAACAAGGAAATTATCGACCACATTACTATGCGATTCAGGATAAAAATGAACGCTCTCTATAAGACCGCTCTAAAAAATAGCAATATCAAATTATATCTTCCGGAATCATTTGAGTGGATTATCCTCAGTTCGGGATTGCTGGAGGATAAGGAAATAAAGGAGATTTTAGAGAAACCGGGAATTACATAGAAAGCCAGATATATTTTAGTTGGGAGAGATTTTTTACGAAATTACTTATGGATAAGACGGAAGGAACCTACTTGAAATATCAAAAGGCAAAGTTGAATCCGGCATTTTTACATGAGAAGAACAAGAGGATTATGTTAGGAAAGGCGAGAAAGCCAATAGGTATATAAATAATTGTAAGAATTTTGAATAGGTAATTGGAAAGAAACGTTTGGGGGGCATAATTTGCTCCCTGATTTTGTATCGGATATATGTTATTTTAAGAAAGTTGTATTTCTGAAGTTAATTTCTATAAAACAGTCAATTTAATCTTGGTGGAAAATAGTAAGATTGTTTGTTGATGTTGCAAAAATAATAAATGGGTGTATTATGATGTAAATAAGAAAATATGGAGGTATCTAATGAAAGCACATAAATATTGGTCACTTGGAGCGTTCATTTCTATGATTGGCACTTTTTATACTGGATATAAAGGCTTAAAATCAAGTCATAAATTTTTTGCATGTGGTTCGCTTATATGTATGATTATGGCTATATATACTGGGCATAAGATGATTGCAGGTAATAAGATGACAATGAAACAGATGGAAGATACAGGAACAGAGGAATCGCATGAATAGAACAACAATGAAAGAAGAACAGCTGAGCATAGATATTGTTGGACTGATAGGAGCCTGTTCTTATGCATTAGACTGTATTGAAGCAGAATTGGTAAATATAAAAAACAAACATGGAAAAAGAGTTGCTTATATTAGTGTGTGTATGGCTAAATATTGGTCAATCAAGGGTGATGCGCTGCAAGATTTAGCTATATGCGCATTACTGCACGATAATGCTTTGACACAATATATTGCTGAAGAAGTACAAAATAAACCAGATTTTGAGATTAAAAATGGTTTATCAGAAGTCAGAACCAATATGCATTGTATATATGGTGAAAAAAATATTTCTAAAATTCCTTTTAAAACAGATGTTTCAAATGTAATTTTATATCATCATGAACATGCTGATGGAACGGGTCCCTTTCAAAAAAAGTGGTATGAAATTCCATTGTTCGCAAGGATTATTCATCTTGCAGATCTTGTTGATATTATAGAAAATAATATGGATACGGACAACAATCACAGATGGGATTTTATATGCCAGTATCTTTTACAAAATAAGGACATATTATTTGATTCCGAATGTGTAAATGCTTTTCTGCAGACATTCACAAAAGAGTCATTTATATTCGATCATTCATTTGAAGAAAAGTTGTGGAAAATTGTACCAAGGGATAAACAAACCTTTGATTGGGAAGTATGCAAAAATATCGCAGATTTTTTTGCAAAAATTATTGATTACAAATCGCCCTTTACAAGCAGACATTCTATAGGTGTGGCTGAAAAAGCTGCGCTGCTTGCCAGCTATATGGGACTTGATTTAATAAGTGTGCAGAAAATGTATTTGGCTGGTGCTTTGCATGATATCGGAAAAATGGCGATAGGTAATGAAATTTTGGAAAAGCCGGATAAACTCACAGATGATGAATTTTCTAAAATGAAAAATCATGCCGGGTATACATATCTTATATTATCAGAAGTTCATGATTTCGAAGAAATACGAGACTGGGCGGCTCTTCATCATGAAAAGTTAAATGGAAAAGGGTATCCTTTTGGAAAAACTGCGGAAGAATTAAATGAGCCAGAACGTATTATGGCATGCATTGATATTTATCAGGCTCTTACGGAGGACAGACCTTATAAGGAAGGGTTATCTCATAAAAAAACATGTGATATACTGGATGATATGGCACAGAAAGGCTTCGTTGATTTTGATATTTCAAGGAAAATTAGGGAATGTTTTGACAGACCTGATGCTGTGTGCTGAATTACAGGTTATATATGGATGTTATCCACAAAATCGTGCATACTAACAAAAAATCTGGAGGTATGTCATGAAAACAAAAAATTATACGGATAAATCAGCAATGCTTGTAGGAACGGATGCAGATCCGGTTATCGCAGGGCCAAAACATTTTGCGGAGAACACACCGGAGCAGAAAAAAGAGAATGCCGAAATCCGGCAGAGCAGTATGTACAATAAAGACGACCGGGCGCGTGTGGATAACAATCAGTTTTTTGAGACGAGGAGTAATCCATTGAGCAGTAAAGGAAACTAACAGACAAGGATTTTCTTGACAAGTGTTCTGTCCGAACATCATAATGAATGATAGAAATATAACGTAAAACAGGACGGAGCATGGTATGAATCAGATTTGCAGGGACATTTTCCGGGCGATCCATGAGGGAAAGTGGCTGAAAATCGAATATCGGAACAAAGCGGATCAGATTACAAAATACTGGATTGGAATTCGTGATCTCGATCCGGCAAAACGTACGCTTAAAGTAGATGGTCTGCACCTCGGGATGTATACACTTGGAGAATACGACAAAATTTTTGTGGACTCCATTCTGTCCACGGAAGTCATTGAGGGAACGTATTGTCCGGAGAACAGGCGGTTAATTGAAGATATTGAAATGCATCCGGATCGTTATAAAACCATTTTTTCCAGCTCTGCAAATCTGAAAATACTAAACTACCTGGAACTGTGTAACCGGCTGGATACTACGCCTTATATCACCGATTATGATTTGGTCCATTACATCGATGGGGATCGTGTGAAGAACGGGCGGTATGCACTTACAGATCAGCAGTTTCAGGAGGTTGTGTCAAATTTCCAGTATTCCCTGTCTCACGAAAAGAAAAAGAGCACCAATTTAAGAATTAAGAAACTGGCGCTTAATGTATTGAGCATTCATACCCCGAAGGGACTGTATGTTCTGGCATACCGGAACCTGAATCTTGATGTGAAAAACAGAGTGTTTCAGCCGGATGAAGATATCACTGTCTGCACGCAGTTCAGCATTGACGGACAGACGGAAAATGCACGTAAATTTCTGGACGCGGATGAGTACGAACTGCTGGAAGACTTTGAAAACAATCTGGAAAAAATCAAAGATGCGATTGCCGGTCATGGCGGGCAAAAGCCGGTCGTAGATGATATGCCATATGTGCTGGGGGTTGGGATG
>ERZ808270.446-NODE-446-length-23983-cov-4.249958_pt1 | contig 23983 bp, 18 predicted proteins | sample MGYA00521082_ERZ808270 | MGnify/ENA primary metagenome ERZ808270 (study PRJEB31516, sample SAMN03275594) | gut metagenome | biome: mammalia-associated habitat; material: feces | host: Papio cynocephalus | place: Kenya | collected 2012-07-27 ... | reverse complement strand
TCGCACTTGACGGTGAGGAATCTGCATTTGGTACAGGCAAAGCAGCAATGGTATTAGGACAGGGCGCATGGATTGAGGCAGACTGCTTATCCATCAATCCGGATTTAAATATTGGATTTAACGGATATCCTGTAACAGAAGATGCTGAATCACAGTGGAAGGCTATTGATGGCGCACAGTAGAACGCGTATATGAGGTAGTTTTTAAATGTGGCACAGTCCGGACAGACTGTGCCACATTTTTTGTAGAGAAAGGAAGGTATAACAAATGAAATTTACAGAGGGTTTTTGGGTAAGAAGTGAGCGGGCAAATGCCTCTTATGCATCACAGGGATTTTATGCAAAGAAGACTGCATATGGCATGCAGATTGTGGCACCGGAACGTCCCGTATTAAATCGGGCAGATGCCATGAATATCTCCACAATTACCATTGATTTTATTGCATATGCAAAAAACAATATTTTGGTGAAAGCAAAGCATTACGAGGGATATGAGAATGGAGAGGCCCGTTTTGAACTTCAGCAGGAGAACGTACCGTTTGAAGTTACCATTACCGAACAGGAAGCGGTTCTCGAAACCGGGGATGTGACCGTTCGCTATAACCGGACCAATGGATTTTACCGGTTTGAGGCAAATGGAAAAATCCTTACAGACAGTGGGCTGAGAAACCTCGGATATATCCGTTATGATCGAAAACCAGCATCGGTTCTGCCGCAGGAAAACTATCTGGCAGAAGATTACAAACCATACATGGTGGCAGAACTTTCATTAAAAGCAGGGGAGAGAGTATATGGATTTGGCGAACAGTTTACTGCATTTGTCAAGAACGGACAGGTAATCAATATGTTTAATGAGGACGGAGGAACAGCTTCCGAAGTCGCATATAAAAATATTCCGTTTTACATGACAAATGAGGGTTATGGAATTTTTGTGGATCATACAACACCCGTTTCATTTGAGGTTGCAAGTGAAAAAGTAGAGTATGTGGGATTTTCCGTTCCGGGAGAGGAAATCCGGTATCATCTGATCTATGGACCGTCACCAAAAGAAATTTTAAGCCGTTATACCGATATGACTGGAAAACCGGCACTTCCTCCGGCATGGAGTTTTGGTTTGTGGTTGACAACTTCCTTTACGACAAACTATGATGAAAAGACAACAAGTTCTTTTATTGATGGAATGGCAGAGAGAAATATTCCGCTTCGGGTATTCCATTTTGACTGTTACTGGATGAAAGCCTTTCATTGGTGCGACTTTACCTGGGATGATGAGACCTTCAGTGATGTGGAGGAAATGCTGCACCGGTATAAGACCGAAAAAGGTTTGAAAATCTGCTGCTGGATTAATCCATATATTGCGCAGGGAACCGACTTCTTCCGGGAAGGATTAGAACATGGATACTTTGTTATGCGTAAAGATGGAAAAGGACCGCGCCAGCTGGATTTCTGGCAGCCGGGCATGGCATTGGTAGACTTTACAAATCCTGCAGCTACGAAATGGTATACCGATAAACTGCGTACACTTCTTGATATGGGCGTAGACTGCTTTAAGACAGACTTTGGCGAGCGGATTCCGATTGATGTGACATATCATAACGGAGCGGATCCGGTAAGTATGCACAATTATTATACATTTTTGTATAATCAGGCAGTTTTTGGATTACTCAAAGAGGTTAAGGGTGAAGGAGAAGCTGTTCTTTTTGCAAGAAGTGCTACAGCCGGAGGACAGCAGTTCCCGGTACATTGGGGTGGAGATTGTTCCGCAACTTATCCATCCATGGCAGAGACGCTGCGTGGCGGATTAAGTTTTGCCATGAGCGGATTCTCATTCTGGAGTCATGATATTTCCGGATTTGAGCAGACTGCAACACCGGATATTTATAAGAGATGGCTGCAGTTTGGTATCTTTTCTTCCCATAGCCGTCTGCATGGCTCAACCAGCTACCGTGTGCCATGGCTGTTCGACGAAGAAGCCTGTGATGTGGTAAGATTCTTTGTAAATTTAAAGTGCCGGATGATGCCGTATCTGTATCGCATGGCTGTGTATTCCCACGAGACAGGCATTCCGATGATGCGTCCGATGATTCTGGAGTTTCCACAGGAGGTGGGAGTAAAAGATCTGGATATGCAGTATATGCTGGGGGATTCTATTCTTGTGGCTCCAATTTTCAGGGAGGATTCCGTGGGAGAGTATTATCTTCCGAATGGAACATGGACGCACCTGCTTTCCGGAGAACGCCGGGAAGGAGGAAGATGGTATACAGAAACGTATGATTATTTTTCTCTGCCGGTATTTGTGCGTGAAAATACGGTACTTGCAATGGGCGAAAATGATCAGCTGCCGGATTATGACTATGCACAGAATGTAGTACTGCATCTGTTTGAAATCGAGGATGGTGCAGAGATTACGACGGAAGTAACTGATGTGTCCGGAAAGACGGTACTCACTGCAAATACAAAGAGAACTGGCAATACGATTTCTGTAACTGTGGACCATCCGCAATATCATCCGGTGGTTATGGTGCATGCGATGCCGGGGGTTGCAATTGAGACAGAGCTTGAAGTAAAATATACGGACGAAGGAGTTATTTAATATATGGAACATGCATATTGGAAGCAGGTTATAGAAATAGAAGAAAATGGAATTTTTCTGACCCTTGGAATTACCCGGAAGGATCAGGTGAAGTTTTTATACTTTTCTTCCGTTCCACAGGCAGAGGATATGTCCGTACAGGAATGCAGGCAGGAGGATGACTGTCGGCTGATGGACGAAGGATTTCCGCTGGTACAATTGGAATTGGCGGGCTATGATCGTCCCTATGAGCGGCATGGAAATAAATATGTGGTAACTTCTCCTGGATGTTATCTGAAATATGAAAATATGCAGGATACCAGGAATGCATTTGGCAGAATCCTTCAGATCCGGCAGAAAGATCCACTTACTAAAGTCTGTGTACAGACGGATATACAGTTTTATGATGGAGTGCCGGTAGCACGATTTGTCAACCACGTAACCAATGAGGGAGAGGAGGAACAGGTACTGACGTACCTGTCCTCCTTTACCTACTCTGGAATTAAGAGGGATGGAAACTTCTTGTATATTCCGCATAATGGATGGCAGAAAGAGTTGAACTGGCGCAGATATACGTTTGAAGAGCTGGGATTTCCTGTGACACAGACGAAAAGTATTCGCAGAAGTTCCAAAACGATTGAGGTATGCAATACCGGAAACTGGTCGACAAAAGAGTATCTTCCGATGGGATTTCTGAGTCATCCGCTAAGTGATACGGGGCTGATCTGGCAGATCGAAAACAACGGATCCTGGCATTATGAGATCGCAGACCAGAACGATCATTATCTTTTGAATGTCAGCGGACCAAATGAGATACAGTCACATTTCAGTAAGGTACTGCATCCGCAGGAGACATTCGAAAGCGTGCCGGCAGCAGTAGGCGCTGTGCGTGCAGATGTATCAGATGCATTTTCTGCAATAACGGAGTATCGGCGAAGAATCCGCAGAAAAAATCATGACAATGAGGCGCTTCCGGTAATTTTTAATGATTATATGAACTGCCTGTGGGCAGACCCGACGACGGAAAAAGAATTACCGCTGATTGATGCAGCAGCAGAGGCCGGATGTGAGTATTTTGTGATTGATGCCGGATGGTATGCAAAGGGAATCTGGTGGGACAGCGTAGGAGAGTGGAAAGAAAGCCGTGAGCGTTTCCCACAGGGAGTACGACAGGTAACCGATTATATCCGGAGCAAAGGGATGGTACCGGGAATCTGGCTGGAACTGGAAGTTATTGGAATTCACAGTCCGAAACTTGCGGACTTAAGCGATGACTGCTTTTTTAAACGGCACGGCAGAAGGGTATATGACAGAAGCCGGTATCAGCTGGATTTCCGGAATCCAAAAGTAATTGCCCATGCCAATGAAGTGATCGACCGTGTTGTGAATGAATATGGGGTCGGTTATATTAAAATGGATTATAACATTGAGCCGGGAATCGGAACGGAACTGGATGCAGACAGTTTTGGAGAGGGATTGCTTGCACATGAGAGAGCATATCTGGCATGGCTGGATACGGTATTTGAAAAATATCCGGATCTTGTGATTGAAAACTGTTCGAGTGGAGGACTGCGTATGGATTATGCTCTGCTGTCACGGTTAAGTATTCAGTCTACGAGTGATCAGGAAGAATATGATATGTACGCACAGATTTCAGCAAATGCAGCTACCGGCGTGACACCGGAGCAGGCAGCAGTGTGGTCTTATCCATTAGAGCAGGGAGATCGTGAGGAAACGATTTTTAATATGGTAAATGCCATGCTGCTTCGTATTCATCAGAGCGGGCATCTGGCACAGATTTCACCGGAAAGATTCCAGCTTGTGAAAGAAGGAATTGATTGTTACAAACAGATCCGGGAAGATATCCGGAACGGCCATCCGTACTGGCCGTTTGGACTTGCAAAAGCAGAGGATTCATGGATGGCATATGGAATGGAAGTTTCCGGACAGGAAGATACAAAAATGTTTTATCTATCTGTGTGGAGAAGAGGCGGGGAACAGGAAACCTGCACATTTCTCCCATTGCCTGCTGCATATAACACACAGGACTGGGATGAAGCTGATATTATAGTAAAACAGATGTACCCGGTGGAAGAAAAATCGCACGCGCATATGAATCCGGATCATACGATTACGGTAGAGTATGATCAGCCAGTTATGGCACGTGTTTTCCAGGTGGTTTTATCCTCCGGATCAACAAAAAAGAATTGCGGCGGGCAGAATTTCAGGTAGATACAGGAAATCAACAAAATCGTAAAGGAAATGTGAAAAAACACAGGAACTTTACGATTTTTTTTAGAAATTTGTCTCTATTTTGTCTGAATTCAAATGCTATAATAACAACAACCTGAAAATATGTAGAATGAGAGAAGGACGAAAACATGGCAAAATATAAGTATCAGATCATTGAAAATGCAGATGCAGAACAGCTGCACGGCATATATGATAATAATCCAGAGGGGATGATGGAAGAACCGGAGAATGTGGGTGTAATGTCAGCGAAAGACTTTCCATATTGGCCGCAGCTGATGGAAAAATTAGAAAATGGCCAGAATCCGGAGCAGATCATGCAGGAACTCCGATCTGCCAGCCTGGAACTTGACGATGAGGAGGTGCTGGAGGATTCTTTTATTGAGCCGGATATTGAGAAAGAAGAAAGAAACATCCGGGATAATTTAAAACGGCTGAATGTAAAGACGTTCGAGGATATAAATTCTGTGCAGTTTTTGAAAATTCCGGAAAATGCCATGGAAAAGGACCGGGCAATCAGAAATTTTCTGGGCAGAGAAGGAATCTCCACATCACAGCTTTATATGATTGTGTGCAGCAGAGGTGGAGATCCGGAAAAGCAGTTTCTGCTTCCGGAAAACATGCCGGTTATATTGCAGGAAAACCAGCGTCTGATCGGGTTTGACAGAGAAGGACTTCCACATCTGGTAGAAAATACAGGAAAAGGATTGACGCAAAAAACAATCAGCCGGTTGAAGCCTGGACAACAGGGGAAAAAACAGCAGACCAGGGAAGACAGGATGCTGAGCATGATAGATTATCAGGAGGAAAAATCCCTGATCCATGAGGAACCGGACGGGGAAGATGTTTTGCAGGATGATATAGTGGAAACCGACAGGGAAAACATAATTGCGACCATGATTGAACTTTATCATCCGGAACTGATGCTGGATATGAGACAAAATGTTAAGACCTATGGCGCAGCCTTTGATCTGGTCAGGGGATGGACTTTGGACAACATGAAAACAAAGCAGCTGGTGAATTTTTTGTCGGAAGAAAAGAATTACAGGGAGATCGAGAAAAAGGCAGATAACAGGGATGCAAAACAACTGCGGAAGGATATTAAAGAAAAGAGAAGAAGCAGTGCCAGTGAAATACAATTAAACAAAATCTGTGAGGAACTTTACTGGTACATGAATGGGAAACCGGGAAATCAGGCTGATAAAGATGACAAACAGGAGTATGAAGAAAAAGTTATAAGAAATACAGATGTTTTTAAGAGATTCGGGAAAGCAGAATTTGCAGGAAATGTGGAACTGGATGGCCTGATATTAAATCATCTTTATTATCCGAAACCGGAAGTGGTGCAGTATGTGCTGAAAAAAGAATATCTGCAGGCAGAAAAATTACATTTGCGGAACATATATGAGAACCTGAAAACATCAAACGATACGTCTCAGGAAATGAAAGAAATCTGTAAATGTATGAAAGATCTTTCGGATTACAGTCTGAGTGTTTCAGGCAGACCGGACGCAGACGTTATGCGGCAGAAATTGGGACGGCTGTACCAGAGGTATGCAATTTATATGTCTGAAAAGGAAGTGTCAGATGGGGAACTTGAAGATGTACGGTTGCTGTTAAACAATGGAAAGCAGAAATATTCTGGAACGTGGGAACAAATAGAAAAAGGAAAACCGGTTAAGCAAATAGCAGCGGATGGGAAAAATCTGCTGACTGGGAATATGGAACAGATCCGAAATGATATAAGAACAGCATGGGAGAGCGTTAAGGCACAGTCTATCTGGCTGCGGGGATCAAAGCAATATGGAGATTTGTATTACAAGCTGGAAGAATTTAATGAAAAAATCGCAAATAATACCGTCAGTGAGAATGAGATGAAAGACAATATAGAACGAATCCGTGAGGCAAGTAAAATCTATCTTAACATGAAAGTAGAAGGAGGAAACTATAAAGGCAACGGAAGTGATGTGAACAAAGCCACGGCAGGGGTCGGAGAGCGGCGTTTCGCGGCGGCAGAATATGTATATAAAACCATGACAGAAATACTGAATGCTTCCCGGCAAAATGAACCGGATAAAGTACAGAATGAACCGGAAAACAAACAGCCGGACAACGTGCATCCGGAAACCAAACCAGGATTGAAAGAGCTGATGGTTCAATGGAATCTGCAGATGGAAGCTGTAAAAGACAAAATTCCAAAGGAAAGTCCCCTGCATCAGATGGCAGAAAGCGTGAAAAAGGATCTGGCCGGCGTGATGATGGCGGAGGAGAAGAATAAGGCAGAAATAGCTGCCATCGTTTCTCTGACGAAAATGCAGGATCAGATTGCGAATCTGGAGGAAAACCTGCAAACAGAAGACATGAAACAAATGCAGAAAACGTTGTCTGAAATACAAAAGACGCTTGAGAAAAATCTGAGTCCGGAAATGAAAAAAGAAATCGAAGAATTGGAACAGATGCCTTTGAAAACCCATATGAAAGCACGGGCAAAATCTGTCCCGCACATACAGGCAAAACAACAAAAGACTATGGAAAATTAAAAAGGAGGTCATATGTACAGAGCAGGAATTGATCTGGGAGGAACCAATATCAAGGCCGGGATTGTGGATGAAGAGCAGAAAATCCTTGCAGAGGCATCTGTGCCAACAAAAACAGAGCGTCCTTATCCGGAAATCATAAAAGATATGGCAGAGCTTGTAAAGAAGCTGCTGCGGCAGTTACAGATGGAAGAAAAAGAACTTTCCGGGATCGGGATCGGAAGTCCGGGAACGATTGATGCGGCACACGGTGTTGTGTGCTATTCCAACAATTTTGGATGGGAAAATATTCCGCTGGTAGAAGAATTCCAGCAGTATTTTTCCTGTCCGGTCAGGATATCCAATGATGCAAACTGCGCAGCACTTGGAGAAGTAAAGGCAGGAGCTGCAAAAAAAATGAAAAATGCAATTCTGCTGACACTCGGAACCGGAGTCGGCGGAGGTGTTATCATCGATGGAAAGGTATTTGAGGGAGCACATGCAGGCGGAGCTGAGTTAGGACACACAAGCCTGATCTTTGGCGGGGAACGGTGTACCTGTGGGCGGAGAGGATGTGTAGAGGCATATGTTTCCGCAACGGCACTGATCCGCGACGCCCGGCGTGCGGCTGCTGCGCACCCGGAATCAAAAATGAATGAATTATGCAGCAACGATCTGACGCAGATGAACGGAAAAATCCCGTTTGATGCGATGGAAGACGGGGATGCGGTGGCACAGGAAGTAACCGGTCGTTATATCACATATCTGGGGGAGACAATAGCAAATTTTGTCAATATCTTCCGCCCGGATATGATCCTGCTTTCCGGGGGGATATGCAATCAGGGGGAAAACCTGACGAAGCCGCTGGAACAGTATATTCAGGATAAATGTTTTGGAGGCGACAAGGCATTTATCCCTGAGATTGCATGTGCCGTGCTTGGAAACCGCGCAGGGATGATTGGTGCGGCAAACCTGATTGACGCATAAGGTTACATCAGTAAAAAATATAAAACACAAGGAGAATATTTACAATGGCAGAACTGGAACAGTTTCGGGATAAAGAGACATTTGACAACTACTGGAAGGAGAATTATGTTCCGCTTACCTATGCAGATGTGCAGGAAGCGTATGAAGATTTTGTAAAATCCGCAGAAAAACACATTTTTCTGACGGATTATGAAGCGTCCGGCAATGTGAATCGCGAGGATTTTATCGATAATCTGTCGCAGGCGGCACAGTTTGCATTTCAGGACAGTCTGACGGAAGCGTTTTATGAGAAAAACCCGGATGTGTATGAGACGGCATTTGCGCTGTATGAGATGGCGCAGATGGAGGGAGGAGATGTCACCATAGCTTCGACGTTTCATGAGGAGTACAATCGGCTGTACCGGGAGTTTTTGTTACAACTGTTTGATAACTGTCTGGACTCGCAAAGGAACGTATAATGCAGGACCAGCTCCTTTGAAAATAATATGTCGGGAGAAAATATTATGCCAAAATTAAAAGAAAATTTAGAATATTTGTCAAAAATTACGGGAAAGAAATGCGAAGAGGGAAATTTTGAACAGATTACCAATGTGGCAAGTAATCTGTATGTGAACGGACGCAACTATATCGGACAGAAAGATTGGGATATTCTTGATGAAGAAAAATTAAATACACTGTGCAGCGAAATGCAGACAGCTTTGAAAAAAGGAAGCGGACAGTATGTGGCGTGTATCAAATGGAATGATCCATGGGCAGAGCCTGTACCTGTTTTTCCGGAGAAAGCAACGGAAGAGGAAAAGAACGAGATTATAAATTATTGGAAAACCTATGAGGAGAAGAAAGCAGAGGAAAACCAGACACTCGCAGGGGAAACAGATGGCCGCGTAGATGAACTGATAGGTAAACTGGATGATTTTTTTCTGACAAATGGTGAAAAATTCTGGAATCAAAGTTCGAATCAGATATATGGGGGATTTAGTACACCAAGAGAAAGAAATGCTTTTTTGCGTCTGGTTTTGATGAAAAGAGGGGTGCCGGAAGAAGAGGTATTTGATCAAAAAAAGCATTTCGAGTTAAAGACACAGATTGTTGCAGAACTAAGGGAAGTTCTTGATCCGGAAAGTTCCCTGAATGCACAGGAGCGGGCAGAAAAACTGGACGGTCTGCTGACCGAAGCAGAAACTGCTTTTAACAGTCGCAGACTAAAAGCGATAGATCTCAATGACCTGGGAATCAGAGATAATTCTGTTTATAATAAAATTATTTATGATGAAATGACAGGATTATTACAGATTGAAGAAAAAAATAAAGACAGATATCCGGAATTGATAAATCCTCATTATGAAAAAATAAATATATTAAATGAAGTAATGGAAAGCCGTTCCACAATGGAAATGGCAAGAAGCGGTAAATGGCAAATGGTTGCGAGTCTGGATGCACAGGATAAGATTGACAGGGAAGGTTATGTAACGTGGAAAAAGAATTATCAGAATCAAATCCAGAACGGTAATAATAAAAATGCAAAAAGATACTTTATGACATATATGAGTATGAGTGATTCTCCGGATGCAGAAAAAAAGATGGATAACTTCACAAATCAATACGACAATGCAAAGAGTGCAGAAGAAAGAGCAAATATCCATCAGGAACAGTTGAAGTTTGCAAGAAACTACCGGGAACAGTGGGAGAAATATATTCAGCGGTTAAACAAAATTAAAGAGCTATTAGGAAACTTGAAAAAAGAAGAGTCCGTTTTTTTAATAAATTCTAGTGAATTTAACAAACTTAAAAAATCACTTGAAGAAGCTGCAAAAGCAGAACAAGATCAACTTGATGGGAAAATGCAGGAAGTTTACGAGAATGCAAAGGACTATATATCGAAAAAAGGGGAACAACCAAGAACCAGTCATGGAAAGAAGCGTCTTGGAGTTGCAAAAGAGATCAGAGATTATCTGGAAAGCCAGCTGAAAGATTCTCCGAAGAAAGAACCAAAAGAAGAAGCTTTGGAAAACCAGCTGACGGATTCTCCAAAGAAAGAGCAGAAAACAGAAATTGAAACATATCAGAAAGAGGTGGAACGTTTTCTGCCGGAAAATATGCTGAAACGTGTGAAAGAGTCAATGAAGGGGGAAATTCCGGATGATCTGACGGTGCAGGAACTTGCGGCGGCTTTTATTGCGAGTGTGGCAACCGGGGAACAGAGGAACGATGCAGAACGGGTAAGTGCAGAAAAGAACCTGCTGGAAGGATTGTGCAGTAAGCAAGACCCTGTGAAGTTTGGAGCACCGGAGCAGGAATTGTTGAAAAACAGCATTGACCAGTTGCGCCAAAATCAGGGAAAAACAGACGAAGAACATTTACATGCATTTAATAACCTTATGCTGGATGTCTCAAACACGAAGATTTTCCGGATAGGGGGGCGGCTGTTAAACATTCTGGGCCAAGAAGGATTAAAACAATGTACAGGCTGTCAGAATATTCCCCCAATGAGTAAAGGGCTGATGATGGAGGGAAAAATTTTTGATGCAGCCGATGCCGCCTTTCTTGAGGAGATAAAAAACGATGGAAAAACACCGGTAAAAGAAGAAAACATAAAAAAAATTGTGGTTGCAAATGCTGTGACTGAGGGACATTTTAAGATGTTATCGTCAGTCAACAAAGATAAAGGTCCGAGACTGAACAAGACGCTGGCAGTTCTTGCAATAAACGGACCAGCCGTATTTGCCAATGGGATTTTTTCAGGAAGCGGATTTGACGGGAAAAAATTTAATTCGGTATATAATTTGCAGGAACAGATCAAAAACGATCGCCAAAATATTGAAGATGTAGTGAGCTTTTATACAAGAAATGAAGTTGCGCGGATTAATAGTAAACATGCGAAAAAACAACAGAAGCAAAGCGCAATGAAACAGGTAAAACAGGATGAAAATAAAAAAGTAAAACAAAGTGAGGGAAAAACTTTGTAATAAAGCAGGAAAGAATGCAAACAAGGAGAAAATAAAATGGAAGAATTGACACAGGAAGAATTGATATATGCAAAAGAATTAAGCCAGGGGAAAAATCTGACAGACGAACAGTTGAGGGAATGGTATGTACAGTTTAAGCAGGCGCTGTGGGATACCTCCCATATTGATCTGTCAGTAAAGGAAGATCTGGGACGCGTGCATGCACTGATTGTGGATCGGGATTGGCTGAAATGGTCAGAAATTAATGGAAGTCTGTATATGCCATATGTATCGGTGGAAGAACAAAAGAGCGCTGAATTAAAAAAGCTTTCTTCAGACGAGGGTAGGAAAGTGCGGATGACCGATTGGATTTATGATCGTCTGGAAGTGGATGAAAGCCTGGATAAGATTCGGAAAATGTATCAGTTATCCATGCAGGGTGCAATTTTGATTCATGACGTCAGCACTGCCCTGCCGAAACCGGTTTATACAAATCTGAATGGGAAGGTATGTATAGGAGAACGGTTAAGCTACGATGGAAAACAGGAGAAACTGGTGAAACCAGATAAGGTAAAAGATAAAATCGCGTACGACAATTATATTCTTCGCAACCGCCAGATCCATATGGAAGATTATGCAATGGGAGCTTACCTGGGAAGAGGTATGGTTTTTGAGGACGACCGTACTGCTTTTAGTGAAGTTATGTCATACTGGAAAATAAAGCATATGGAAGAAATGCTGATGGATGGATATCGTTCAATTGAGGAGGCAGATCCGAAACTCGTAAGAAGTTCCAGCGAATTTCGCGAGATGAAACAACTTTTGGTGAATACTGTGGATTTTATGAATGATCCGAAAATGTCTTATCTGGAAAAATGTGAACAGTTGCAGGACAAATTAAATGAGCTGCAGGAGGCAACCGAAAGCTACCTTGCCATGAAAGGAAACAATCCGAAAGGAATTTATGGAGAGCGCCGTCTGAAGGCAGCAAAAAAACTTCAGAAAAGCCTGTATGAAATGGCGGCAGAAAATAATTCTGCGGAGAATTGGAATGCACCGTTAAAAAAAGACGAATATGAAATCATGCAGGAAAATTTTGCACATTTTAATGCGTTTTTTACAAGAAAAAATTCGCCATATAAGGTAGTGGGCGGTGATAATGCAAAAGATGTGGAGTCGTTGATTACGATGAGCTGCTACATTTCAGAGAAAGTCAACGGGGAACAGCAGAAGGGGCATATTCAGCAGGTAGAAGAACTGTTCTTAGAGCCATATAGTAAAGAAAACACCGCCAAAAAGATAGAACAGGTGCGCAATAAGTTTTATGAATCACAGATTGCGTACCGTCCGTACGAGGAGTATCTGGATGCAAGTAAGACAGTCATCGATACTTTTATGGGTAAAAAAGCACTTGATGCAGGCGTGGCAGTGTGGGGAAAGATTGCCGGAAAAATGCGAAGGGGAATTAAGGGATTTCTCGATGGAATCCAGACACATTATGATGAGAAGCAGGCAGCAGCAATTAATCGGGCGTTGGTTTCACGTTTTCAAGCGATGGAACAGATCGGAATAATCAGTGAAAAACGCATGAAACTGATGAGCGAATTTCAAAAAAGTGACAGTTCTGAATTGACGGCAAGGCAGGCAGTGTATCTGGTTGCTGCGAGCTATCTGGATATGCAGGTGCGTATGAATGGCATGGAAGATACGGTAAAGCTGACACAGAAAATGAAGAGCAAGGATGGAAAAAATATAAGCTGGTTGGAGATTTTTGAGGATTCTGCGACAGTAAACGAGCTTATGAAACTGAATGACCGTGAAAAGATCATGGAGTACATCCGTATGCCGGAAAAACAGAAAGAACTGGCACAGAAAGCAACCAATGAATTGGCTGCAAAAACAAAGGAGAAAAAGAAAGAGGAACAGATGCAGCCACAGAAAGAGGAACAGAAAAAAAAGAAATCTGTCCGGGCAAAATAAGAAAAGGCAGATGCACAAAAACAGCCGGGAAACATTGCTTCCCGGCTGCTTTTATAAAAAAATCAATATTTTAATGTCTCTCTTAAACCGAGTATCCCGCTTCGAATCAGAAACAATAGACGTTACCTTTGCAGTTAACTCCCCCCAGGCACCCTCACGTCACATGAGAGCTTTCGCTTAGGGCTGCTGTATTCCTACCCTGACCCGGTTCACGAATTCCCATTGCGCAAGACCCAGACGTCAACGCCACTTGCGAAGGGCAGCTCCACCGCGCTGACCCTCTGCGAGATATCACCCCAACTATAGCGGATTGTTGGTACAAGGCACCGCTACCACCCCGGCTACTCGGAGATTTAAGTATAATTCATATCGGTTGTTCTTGTCAAGCGAAACCGACGGTATCCGTAAATTTTAAAAAAAGCTAAAGTATCTGCGGAAGCAACCGATAAACAATGTATAGAGATGCAGAACAGATGCATTTCGGAAGCTTATTTCAAGGAAGAAAGGAGATGCTGAGCATGCGTGTAGATGCATATAACCAGGTAGCCCAGTTATACGGTATACAAAAGAATTTAAAGACACAGAAGGCGCAGAACACAGCAGGTCCTAGAGATCAGGTGTCCATTTCACAGGCCGGACGTGATTATCAGGTCGCAAAGAGTGCAGTATCAGAAGCTTCGGATATCAGGGAAGATAAGGTAAGCCAGCTCAAATCAATGATTGATGCGGGAACATATTCCGTTGAGCCTGGTGATTTTGCCAGCAAATTACTTGAGAAATATAATGCCTGAAGTTTAAGGGCAGACGAGAGAGGTTTTTGAAGTGGCTAGTTTAGTAGAAGAGCTTGTAACCGTACTGGAAGAAGAAGAAAAGATTTACCAGACACTGATTTCTTATGGAGAAAAAAAGACAGACATCCTGATTCGTGCAGATGTTCCGGAACTGGAAAAACTGACCTGTTTGGAACAGCTGGCAAGTGATGATCTGGTGACACACAGCAACCAGCAGATACAGCTCTTAAAGGACATTGCAAATGTACTCGGACGTGCAGACGAAAAGATGACAGTTACCAGACTGATCACGTTGCTTGAGACACAGCCGGATGTGCAGAAGAAACTGACCGAAGCCAGAGACCGTCTGCTTGCAGCAGCAGACCGGATGAATCGCCTGAATGATCAGAATGCTGTTCTGATTCAACAGGCCATAGAGTTAAACGAATTCGACCTTACATTGTTCAAGAGTTTGCGGCAGGCCCCTGAGACTGCCAATTATGACAAAACTGCCTGCAATACAGGAAGCTTGCTGGGCAGCAGCGGATTTGACGCAATGAGTTAAGGAGGAACAAAACAATGGGAAACGGATTCGGAAGCTTATACATTGGGGCGTCTGGACTTCAGAATGCTCAGTATGCACTGAATACAACGGCAAACAACCTTGCAAATGTAAATACGACAGGATATGTCCGTCAGCAGGTTCGTTTTGCAGATAAAACTTATAATAAATTAAAGGACCCGAATAAAAATGTGAACATGCAGCAGTATGGGCTGGGTGTTTCCATTGGCGATGTGGTTCATGCAAGAGATATTTTCTTAGACAAATCTTATCGACAGGAGAATGGACGTAAGGGATTTTATACTTCCTTTTATGAAATCTCGGACTATGTACAGGATCTGTTTCAGGAATTAAACGGAGAACAGTTCAAGCAGAGCATCAGCGATCTGCATCAGGCGTTTCAGGAACTGGAACCAAATATGGATAATTCCACACAACAGAATCTGGTGCTTGAGAAAGCGGATCTTCTGCTGAGCCGTACGAAGTCATTGTATGATGATATGAAATCGTACCAATCCAATATCAACGAACAAATTAAAGATGATGTTGATCGTGTAAATAAGATCGGAAACCGTATATATGAACTGAATCTGCAGATTCAGAAAGTAGAAGCGGGTGGGCAGGAAACTGCGATGACCCTGCGTGATGAGCGTGACAATCTGCTGGATGAACTGGGTGGATACGGAAGTGTTTCCATTAAGGAAGATGCTACGGGATTTACCTATGTAGACTTTGAGAGTACACCATTTATAGATGATAACAGGTGCTATAACATCGAACTGCAGGAAGACAAAGAAACCGGATTTTACACGCCATACTGGCCACAGCTGTCCGATACAGATAAGCAGCAGTATGTTCGCGTATTTAAAAAGAAAGAAGTTATTTCCACGGATTTAAATACCGATGTTGGAAGTATTAAAGCCAAACTTCTTGCACGTGGAGACGGATACGGAACGTATCAGGATCTGGAAAGTGAAGGGGCATATGATCAGATTTCCGGCTGTACCATGATGGAGACGGAGGCACAGATTTCTGCGTTGCTTCACAATATTGTGACTAAAATAAACGACGCATATTGCCCGAATAAGACGGTAGATGCGGATGTTTCCTATACGGATGCCAATGGAAATCAGGTATCGCTTAAGGGAAAGAAAGTGCTGGATACCGAAAACTGTGCAGTTGGAGAAGACGGGCAGCTGCCGCCACGGGAACTGTTTACCCGTGTGGGAATGGATCGTTATACCAAGGTAACAGGCGATGACGGAAATACCTACTATGTGTATAACGAAGAAGATGAAAATGATTCGACGACACTGTATTCCCTGAACAACATCAGCATTAACAAAGAATTGCGCAAGCAGATCACACTGATGCCATACAAGAATCAGAACGGTACGGACTATCCGTTGGGTGAAAAACTGATGAGCCTTTGGAATGACAAGGACATGACACTGAATCCGTATGACAAAAAGCCGTGTACGTTTGAAGGCTATTATGACAAACTGATCGGACAGATCGGAAATGATGGAAGTACTTACCAGTCAGCAAGTGAGACATTGACGGGGGCACTGTCTTCCATCGATAACCAGAGACAGCAGACGATGGGCGTTTCCTCCGATGAGGAACTGACACATATGATCAAATTCCAGTCTGCATATAATGCGTCCAGCCGTTTTATGACGGTGATCAGCCAGATGACGGAACTGATCGTGACGGGATTGAAATAGAGATAAGGAGGCGTAGTGATGCCATCACAATTTTTTGGATTGAATATCGGGGCGAGTGCTTTGTCGGCATTTCAGACCTCGGTGAATACAGCGGCAAACAACGTTGCGAATGTGCAGACAAAAGGATATACCAGACAGACGGCGAATCTGGCAGCAACGGATCCGATCCGTGTATATACCAGATATGGTAGTGTCGGAACCGGTGTGGAAGTAACTTCTGTGACACAGGAACGCAATCTCTATTATGATGAAAAATACTGGCAGAGTACTTCCAGCAGAGGCTTTTTCGAACAGAAACTTTATTATGTGGATCAGATCCAGACAATCTTCCGGGATGACGAGGAATCCCAGAAAGGATTTTCCAGCATTTTTTCCCAGATGTTTAAGGATCTGGATACGTTAAAGACACAGGCTGAAGATAAGTCTGTTCGAAATCAGTTTATTCAGCAGGCACAGAGTCTTTGTACCTATTTTAATGCGTTGTCTAAGAGCCTGACGGAGATTCAGGAGGATACCAACGAAGAAATCAAGGCTTCTGTGGATAATATCAATTCCATTGCGGAAAAAATTTCAGTGCTCAACAAGCAGATTAACAATATTGAGGTGCGTGGCGGACATGCAAATGAGCTGCGTGACCAGAGAGCCAATCTGATTGACGAACTTTCACAGATTGCAGATGTGGAGACGAAGGAATTTGAGGTGACAAACTCCAACGGACAGAACTTGGGAGGAACGAATTACCGCGTATATATCAACGGACAGACACTGGTAGACGGAAATGATTACCGGACGTTAAAGTGTACTTCTTCAGAATATCTGAACAACCAGATGGATGCTGAGGGCATGTATGCCATTACCTGGGAAGATACCGGAATGGAGTTCAATGCCAAAGGTGCCAGCGCCAACGGAAGTCTCAAGGCATTGTTTATGATCCGTGACGGAAATAACAATGAAAATATGAAGGGAACGGTCTCGGATGCAGATCTGTCCTCTATTACGATAAAGATTCCGGATACGAAAGTAAACGAATTGTCACTGGCGAATAAAGGCCGGATTATGGTAAATAATAAGTTTTATTACTATGACGGATGGAAGGCGACCGTCGGTGAAAACGGGGTAAACAGTGTGACATTTAAACTTGCTCCGGAATCCCAGATGGCGGATCAGGCGGAAGCTGACCGTGTTAAGGGAAATTATCTGACAACCGGTTCTTCCATGGATGCAATGGGAATTCCGTATTATCAGAATCAGATCAATGAATTCCTGCGGAATTTTACCCAGGCATTCAATGACATTGAAAAACAGGGCGTTACATTAGACGGGGATAAAATGGGAGCCTTTTTTGTAGGAACTTCCCCAACCGGAAACGTTTTTAATGCAGATTCGTGGGATGCGAAAGTGCAGGCTGCAAAGGAAGCCGGATGGACGACGGATATCGAATTGTCATCCGATGGAGACAGTTATTATCAGTTTACCGCGACAACTCTTTCCATCAACAGTAAATCATTAAAGGATTCCAACTACTTTGCGACGGCAACCAAGATCACACAGGGTGAGGCGAAATACGATACCGTTGAGGATCTTTTGAAGCTGCAGAAAGATGTGCGGATGTTCCGTGGAGATTCTGCGGAATCTTTCCTGGAAACACTGATTTCAGATGTGACCGTGGATGTGAACAAGACTACCACAAGTTCAAATAATTATTCTAATCTGTCCACGGCGATCGCGACACAGCGTACCTCCGTGTCCGGTGTGGATGAAGATGAGGAAGCGATGAACCTGATCAAATTTCAGAATGCATACAATCTGGCATCTAAGGTGATTTCCGTGATGTCTGAGATGTATGACAAACTGATCAATGAGACCGGAGTTGTATAATGTTATCGGTGGAAACCGAATGACCTGATACCATGAAGTTTAGGAGGGAGATCCTATGAGAGTTACCAATAATATGATCACAAGCAACACAAAGAGCAATATCAATGCCAATAAGGTGCTTGTAGATAAATATAATACCCAGATGACGACACAGAAGAAGATCAATAAACCGTCGGAAGATCCGGTCATTGCGATCCGTTCTCTGCGTATGCAGACCAGTTTGTCCCATATTGACCAGTATCTGACCAATAACATTTCGGATGCCAATTCCTGGCTGGATGTGACGGATACAGCACTGGGAAATATGAAAACAATTCTGACCGATGTCCGCTCTCTGTGTGTCAAGGGTGCAACGGATACATTGAAAGAAGATGACCGTAAGACAATTTTAAATCAGCTGAAATCTTTAAGTGACCAGATCTATGCAGAGGGAAATGCAGATTTTTCCGGCAGAACTGTATTTACCGGATACCGCACAACAAAGCAACTGACATTTAAGACTGATGAAGAGACGACATCTTATACGATTGATCAGAAGTTATCTTACAAAGATATTTCCGAGGCCCGTTATACATACGGAAGTGTAAATGTACCGGCAGATGCGTCGGCCAGTTTTGATGAAAGCACTTCCATCGGAGAAAATACCTACGACCGGCTGCGTCTGGCGTATGGAAAGATTAACGGAAAGGATAATGCAGATGGAACGGGAGCAATTGATCCGATTTCCAGCATAAGTTATACGACAGCGGCAGGAAAGAAAGTAGAGTTAGACCTTGTACAGGGAAAGTTTGTAGATGAGAAGGGGACAGAAACCGGCAGTGGGTTTACGGTGTATGAATCCAAAGAGGATTGGATGAAACAAAATGGTGGAGAAGCCAAAGTCGGAGACAATAATATGGTATTTATCAAGGATACCGGTGAAATGATCCTCGGAAAAGATTTGTCCAATACCTTAAAGAGAGAAGAGGCAGATTTTAGCATCACGTACACCAAGACCGGATTTGATGCAGGAGAGGCCCGCCCGGAATATTACTATGACTGCAAGATGAAGACTCCGGATATGCAGGAGGCGGTACAGTATACGAAGGAAGATCAGCCGATCAATTTTGAAATTTCCAGCGGAATCATGCTTGCAGCCAATACACAGGCAAGCGATGTTTTAAGCACGGATATTGGACGGGATATGACGGAGATGATGACGCTTGTTTCTGCTTCTACGGAAGCACATGACAAAGTTTCCAGAATCGAAAAAATGATGTCCATGGAACAGTATTCAGATGAGGACAGTCAGAAAAAACTGCAGACCTATCTGGATGCAGCAAATAAAGAAGCAACTTATGCAGATGATAATCTGTCCAAAACCTACAAACAGTATATTTCCAATTTTGACGGATATCTGGAAAAAGTAAATGTAGCACACACCAATGTGGGTGGTCTGCAGCAGCGTGTAGAGCTGACAAAGACTCGTGTGGAAAACCAGAAGGAGACGGTTGAAGAACTGAAATCCAACAACGACAACCGTGATATTTCAGATATTATTATCGATTACTATGCTGCCTACAATGCATATACGTCCAGTCTGACTGCAGCATCGAAAGTCGGAAGTCAGACATTGCTGAATTATTTATAATAAAACGCGTAGCGAAGGAGAAGGATCATGAAGGCTGATTCACGTATTTTTGGAAAAATTGAAATCGAAGATGACAAGATTATCACATTGGAGAAGGGAATGATCGGGTTCCCGAATCTCAATCATTTTGCACTGATTTATGATGAAGAAAAAGAAAAAAAATACAATTCCATTATGTGGCTGCAGTCGATGGATGATCCGGACATTGCATTTCCGGTCATGATGCCGCATATTGTAAAGGAAGATTACAATCCGAATGTGAGCGAGGAGATGATCGCACCTTTAGGAGAGCTGACACCGGACAACACATATATTCTTGTGACGGTTACGGTTCCAAAAAATGTAGAAGATTTTTCGGTGAACCTGAAAGCACCGGTTGTGATCAATATGGACAACCACAAAGGCGTGCAGCTGATTGTGGAGGATGATTATCCGGTGAAATACAAGGTATATGATGTGCTCAAAGCAAAAAAGGAAAAGGCGGGTGAATAAGATATGCTGGCATTGACAAGAAAAAAGGGGGAGGCCCTGGTAATCAACAACAATATCGAGATCACCGTGCTTGAGATCCGGGGAGATCAGATCAAACTTGGAATTACGGCGCCAAAGGATGTGCCGGTATACCGTAAGGAAGTTTATCTGCAGATCCAGAAAGAAAACCAGGAGGCAATCAGTCTGGATGGCATCGAAGCATTAAAAGGAATTCTTGGATAAATCGGGAAAAACAATCGGAGGGTGTTAAGTTTTTACGGGCACGCTCCGATAATTATTTATAGAATGAAAGTAATAGATTGGCTAAGTAGCCGGCGTGACCGGCTGCAGATGATGGAGACAGGAGGTAATCATCATGGCAATGGAGGCTATTAAAGGTGCAGGCGTGACATATCAGGGAAGTGTGTCATCTGCAGAAACCAAAGCAGAAAGCCAGCCCAAAACAGATTCTGCGGTAAAAGCAGCAGAAGCCGATGCAACTGAAAAGAGCATCGGATCGGAGGATATGAAGCAGGCTGGTGAGGAGAACGTAAACACTTCCCTGGGAGCAGATCAGCGAAAGACAAATGCGCAGATCAAGAAAGCTGTGGATGAAGTGAATAAAAAGGCGGTCAACTCGGAGGCGATATTCGGCATCCATGAGGCAACCAATCGTGTAACCATAAAAATCATCGATAAAGATACCAAAAAGGTACTCAAAGAGATTCCACCGGAGAAGACACTGGATATGATCGCAAAAGTGTGGGAGCTTGCGGGGCTTATGGTAGATGAGAAGAGATAACGAAGAGGAGGAAAAATTATGGCAATCAGAATGACAGGTATGGTATCTGGTCTGGATACCGATTCTATCGTAAAAGAGCTGGTTTCCGCATATAGTACGAAGAAAGAAAAATATGTCAAAGAGCAGACAAAACTCGGATGGAAGCAGGACATCTGGAAAGATCTGAATAAAGAGGTAAACAGTTTTTACAAGAGCGTTGGTAATCTGCGATTTGACAGCGGATACAATACCAAAAAGACAACATCATCCGACAGCACTAAGGCAACAGTCAGCGCAACAGGAAGCGCAGTTGTCGGAACACAGAAGCTGCATGTACTTTCTACTGCACAGTCCGGATACCTGACGGGGGCTGAGATTAAGACAACAGCCAACGAGAAAGTAACTACTTCTACAAAGCTTTCGGATCTGGGTATTACAGCAGATGAGGTTACATTTAATGTGGGACCGGCAAATAATTCTGCATCTGGAACTACAAGACAGATCAAAGTAGGAAAAGACAGCACAATCAGTGATGTGGTAAACAAGCTGAAAGATGCGGGATTAAATGCAAACTTTGATGCTGGAAACGGACGTTTTTATCTGAGTTCTTCAGATTCCGGATATGCAACAGATTTTAATGTTACTGCGGACAGCAGCGATACAAATTCCACAACGTTATTAAATGCATTGGGTCTGGGCGATACGGCAAAGAAGATTGACGGAAGCGATGCGGTTATCGTTTTAAATGGTGTAAAGTACACCAGTACAACAAATAATTTTTCTGTCAACGGATTATCCATTTCCGTCAACGGAGTGACCGATAAAGTCGATGATATTAAAAATGTAGATGTGGATGCCTTAGATGACAGCAAGGCAGTTTCTATTTCCACAACGACCGATACGCAGGGACTTTACGACAAGATCAAAGATTTCCTGACCAGCTACAACAATATCATCAACAAGATGACAAAGCTGTATAATGCAGATTCTGCAAAGAATTACGAGCCGTTGACAGATGATGAGAAGTCACAGATGTCTGACTCGGAAGTAGAAAAGTGGGAGACAAAGATCAAAGACTCCCTGCTTCGCCGTGATTCCAATCTGAGTACGATTATGAATGCTATGACATCTTCCATGACAAAGGCAATTTCCATCAATGGAAAGAACTATTCGCTTTCCAGTTTTGGAATCAGCACACTTGGTTATATGAATTCAGCAGAAAATGAGCAGAATGCTTACCATATTGACGGAGATGAGGATGATGAAAACACATCCGGAAATAAGGACAAGCTGATGGCTGCTTTAAGCAGTGATCCGGATACCGTGATTGATTTCATGAAGCAGTTGTCGACCAATCTGTATACCGCAATCGACAAGCAGATGCAGAGTAATTCCCTGCGAAGCAGATACAGCATTTACAATGACAAGGAAATGACCTCGCAGTATACAAGCTACACGAAGACGATTGCAGAGTGGGAGAGCAAGATTTCTGATAAAGAGGAATATTACTACAAGAAATTCTCCAAGATGGAGACCGCACTTTCCAAGTTGAACAGTCAGACCAGTTCCATCACAGGAATGACCAGCTAATAAAAATAACATCAATCTTTTGTAAAATGAAATATTACAGGAAATAATAGGGGGAATCAGGATGATTCAGAAAAATCCATATGCAGCGTATAACAACAGCAAGATCCAGACAGCAACACCGGCAGAGCTGACGCTGCTACTCTATGAGGGAGCTATTAAATTTACAAACATTGCGATTGTTGCAATGGAAAAAAATGATGTGCAGAAAGCGCATGACAATATCATGAAGACGGAGAATATCATCGAGGAGTTTCAGGCAACACTCGATCACAAGTATCCGGTAGCCAAGGATTTTGATGCGGTATATTCTTATCTTCTGAAGCGTTTATTTGATGCAAATATCCGGAAAGATCCGGAAATTCTCGAAGAGGTTTTAAAACATCTTCGTACCATGCGGGATACATGGAAAGAAGTGATGGCAAAGACCGCAAACGGAAACAATATTAAGACAAAGGAACCGGTAGCGTAATGCCGACAGGAGACAGTATGCCAGATACATATATCGCAATTATGCTGCAGAGTCTGAAGAAAAAAGAACAGGTTCTGGATGAAATTATCCGGCTGGATGATCGGCAGAAAGATACACTGACCGATCCGGAATGTCCGTTTGATGCATTTGATGAAACCGTGGAGGCAAAAAGTGCGTGTATCGATCAGCTGAACCAGCTGGACAGCGGATTTGAAAAGCTCTATGCGCAGGTTCAGGAAGAACTGAATCAGAATCGGGAAAATTATGCCAAGGAAATCCGCGATATGCAGGCATGTATTCGCCGGGTAACGGACAAGAGTGTCAAGATTCAGGCACAGGAAGCCCGCAACAAGGAACTGATGCGGGAAAAGTTTGCCACGGTTCACAGACAGGCAAAGGAAATACGCAAGAATAGACGCGCCATTACCGGATATTACAACAGCATGAAAGAATGGTAGTTATTTCATAAAATGGGACAAAAGTCCTACTTGATAAAAAATAGTATATGACTTATAATGACTTTGTTATATGACTGACGGATAATGTGGAGCACCACGTGAAGTATAACAAGGAGCACGCCGCATGAAAAATCGCTGACGCGATGCGGGTGCGTAGGTTATACATCAAATAGATGTATAACAGGAGTCGTACCGTCTGGGCAAAAGATAAAAAACCCAGGCGGTTTTTTATGTTCTTTTATATTTTCCAGTTTCTGGCAAATATATTGTACGAAAATAAAGACATGCGTGGGTATTGACAAAATGATGAATGTTAGTGTAATCTATCAGTGATTAGAGAATACTAACCAATAAGAGAAGGAGGATCACCATGTTAGAAATGAAAGAGTGGGATGGAT
>ERZ808270.444-NODE-444-length-24005-cov-8.287808_pt1 | contig 24005 bp, 23 predicted proteins | sample MGYA00521082_ERZ808270 | MGnify/ENA primary metagenome ERZ808270 (study PRJEB31516, sample SAMN03275594) | gut metagenome | biome: mammalia-associated habitat; material: feces | host: Papio cynocephalus | place: Kenya | collected 2012-07-27 ... | reverse complement strand
TACTCTTTCGGGTATCTCCTTTTTTTTGTATGTATAGTTTAGCATGGTGCCATAGTTCAGTTGTTAGAGCAAAGGACTGACATAGTCTATAAATTGGCCTTGTGTCCCCGGTTCGATTCCTGGTGGTACCACAAAAAATTAAAAGGAGTTACTCTTTCGGGTATCTCCTTTTTTTTGTATGTATAGTTTAGCATGGTGCCATAGCTCCCGATAATGATAGCATATAGTAATGTTATATTGTTTAGGTCGGGGGCGAGGGCGCCCCCTCTCCCAGTTAAGGGCGATAATTATCGCATAATTTCTCCTAACGGTTTCATAACGAAGTCGCGTTCGTGCATGTGTGGATGAGGAAGCGTGATGCGTGGAGTGGAGATGTGGAGGTCGTCATAGGTGAGGATGTCAATGTCGATTGGGCGGTCGTGGTAGTGGCCGTCGGTTGACTTCCGTGTTCTGCCGAGGCGTCGCTCAATGGCTTGCGTGGCGTCGAGCACCTCTATAGGCGTCAGCGTTGTCTTTACTCGCACGCACATGTTGAGAAACTTGTTGGGCGACTCGAAGCCCCATGGTTCCGTCTCCATAGGCGACGACTCGCGGTCGACAATGCCCACTTCCTCGTTGATGAGCCGTATGGCGCGGCGCATAGTGGCATGGCGGTCGCCGAGATTGGAACCGAGAGAAAGAAAGAGTGTGTGGAGATTTGACTGTGGCATATTGTCGGTTGTGGATACGTAAATAAAGAAATGCGCCCTTTAAGGGCAAAAGCTTTTTGTTGTCAAGGCTTTTGCCCTTAAAGGGCGTTGATGTATAGAGTTCCGTTTTAATCGTTGAGTATCAGCAGTGCATCGCCGTAGCAGCCGAACATGTAGCCGTGCTTCACGGCGAGGTCGTATGCCTCCATGACGAGGTCGTAGCCGCCAAAGGCGCACGTCTCCATGAGGAGCGTGGAGTAGGGATGATAGAAATTGGATATCATCGTGTCGGCGAGTCCGAAGTCATAGGGCGGGAATATGAACTTGTTGGTCCATCCCTCGTATTCCTTCAGCAGTCCGTCAGTGCCGACGGCAGTCTCCGTGGCCTTCACTACACTCGTGCCTACGGCGCAGACGTGATGGCCAGCCTCCTTTGTGGCGTTGACGATGCGGCACGCCTCGGCGCTGATGTGCATCTGTTCGGAGTCCATCTTGTGCTTCGTGAGATCCTCCACCTCGATGTCGTGGAAGTTGCCGAGTCCGCAGTGGAGCGTGATGAAGGCGAAATTGATGCCCTTTATCTCCATGCGCTTGAGGAGCTCGCGCGAGAAGTGAAGTCCCGTTGCAGGAGCCGTCACTGCACCCTCGTTTTTGGCGAAGATACACTGGAAGTCGTCGAAGTCATCCTCCGTGCTGTGGTGGTCGGGGCGTCGGTCGATGATGTAGCGTGGGAGCGGAGCCTCGCCGAGGGAGTAGAGCTCGCGCTTGAATTCGTCGTGTGGGCAGTCGTAGAGGAAGCGCAGCGTGCGTCCGCGGCTCGTCGTGTTGTCGATGACCTCTGCCACCATTGTGCCAGAGTCGTCGAAGAAGAGTTTGTTGCCGATGCGTATCTTGCGTGCAGGCTCCACGAGCACGTCCCAAAGGCGCATCTCCTCGTTGAGTTCGCGCAGGAGGAACACTTCGATCTTGGCATCCGTCTTCTCTTTCGTGCCGTAGAGGCGTGCCGGAAACACCTTAGTGTCGTTGAAGATGAACGTGTCGTGCTCGTCGAAGTAGTCGAGCACATTGCGGAAGTCGAGGTATTCGCCTTCGATGGGCTTGCCGTCGGCGTCCTTCTTGTACATGTCAATAGTCTGCGATTTCTTGTGCAGCACCATGAGGCGACATTCGTCGCGGCGTGTGATACGGAAGGTCTCCTTCTCACCTTTGTCGTTCTCGAACTCGCGGTAGATGCTGTGCGGATAGAGTGCTATCTGCTCTTCTGGTAATTTGAATTTAAACTGTGATAACTTCATTGTCCGTTTGTGGTTTATCTTCAGTGGTTTCTATTGTCTGGTTGGCGAGCCACTCGTCAAACTGCTTCAGGTTGATGCAGTTCTCAACGCGGTAGTCGCCGGCCTTCGTGCGGCAAAGCTCCGTAAGGTAGGCTCCTGAGTCGAGAGCTCTGCCTATGTCGCGTGCGAGTGCTCGGATGTACGTGCCCTTGCCGCACGCCACGCGTATGCGCAGCTGCATGGTCGCGGGGTCGAAGCCGAGCATCTCTATGCTGTCGATGTGGATGTGCTTCGGCGCGAGCTTCACGTCCTGTCCGCTCCTGCGGAGCTTGTAGGCGCGGTCGCCGTTAATCTTGCAGGCGCTGAACGTAGGCGGCACCTGCTCGATGTCGCCCTCAAACTGTCGCAGCACTTGCTCTATGCGCTCAAGGGTTATGGAGTCGGTGGGGTAGGTGGCATTGACGGGATGCTCCATGTCGTAGCTCACGGTGGTGGCGCCGAGCTGGAGCGTTGCGGTGTATTCCTTGTCGTGGCGTTGCAGCTCCTCGATGCGCTTAGTGAACTTGCCCGTGCAGAGCACGAGCACTCCCGTGGCGAGAGGGTCGAGCGTGCCGGCGTGTCCAATCTTTATGCGCTTCACGCCGAGACGCATGCTGATGCGTTTTCTGACGTAGGCGAGGGCGCAGAAGCTCGTCATGCCGAGCGGCTTGTTGATGGCGATAATCTCGCCCTTGTTGAAATTCATTGTTCTCTTTAGGATTCTCTTTTCTTATGGTAAAAAAATCAGTGGGTGCGTGTTAAATCAGCGAGCACACGATCGTGACGGCTCCTGCGATGGCGCAGTAGACGCCAAACCACACGAGCTTGCCACGCTTCACGATGTTTATCATCCACTTGCAAGCGATACATCCGCTGACGAAGGCAGCCACGAAGCCTACGGCGAGTGGCAGAATGTCGATGCCGCCGAAGGCGCTGTCGTCACCCTTCATGGCTTTCAGCACGTCGAGCAACGCCTCGCCGAGAATGGGCGGGATGACCATGAGGAAGGAGAACTGTGCAAGCGACTCCTTCTTGTTGCCGAGGAGCAGACCGGTGGCGATGGTGGAGCCTGAGCGTGAGAGTCCGGGGAGCACAGCAACGGCCTGTGCCAAACCGATGATGAAGGCGTCCTTCATGGAGATATGGTCGCGCTGGCGGGGCTTCGCGTAGTAGGAGAAGACGAGCAGCAGGGCTGTCACCAGCAGGCAGCAGCCCACGACAATCAGTCCGGAGCCGAACACTTCCTCCACCTTGTCCTTGAAGAACACGCCGACGATGCCGACGGGAATCATTGAGACTACGATGTTGAGGAAATATTTCGTCTCGTCGTTCATCTTGAACTTAAAGAGACCTTTGAGTATCCAGTCGATTTCTTTCCACAGTATGACGAGCGTGCTGAGCACGGTCGCAACGTGTACTGCCACGGTGAAGGCGAGGTTGGCCTCCGGGTCCTGCATTCCGAAGAGTGCCGAGCCGATGGCAAGGTGTCCGCTACTGCTGACGGGCAGGTATTCCGTGAGTCCCTGAATGATGCCAAGGACAAGAGCTTGTAACCAATCCACTTTTTATTCAGTGTTAAGTGTTAAATGTTGAATGTTGAATTTTCGCTGTTGAATTTTCAGTTTGAAAACTCTGATGTTAAATGTGTTGATTGCCCGATGGCAGATTAATTGTCCTTCGGCTTGCGTATAATCGCATAGATGATGGACACGAATCCGAGGAAGCACACGACGGGTGCCACCTTTACGCGGCGTACGCTGAAGATGTCAGCCGAGAATGTCGTCTCGTCGCTGCCGCCGCCACTCATGAGGATGAATCCGAGAATCACCACCAACATTCCGACTGCAATCAGAATGAAGTTCACTTTGTCGAAAGCATAATTTCTTTTGTCCACAATATTCTTATTTTAAATGTTGAATTCTTTTTTTTTACTGCAGGGTGTTGAATGTAGAGTGCAGGATGTCTTCATTTGGCAATTGCCTGATTGACATTTTGCAGTTGCCTGATTGGCATTGTGCGTAATCCTGCCGATTGTCAGATCTTGTAAAGGTCTCCCGCTTTCATCTTCAGGAATTTGTTGACGGAGATGGTGGAGCAGATGCCCGTGATGAAAAGTCCGAAGAACACCACGACGCCAGCCGTGATGGCGAGCACGTCCCATGTGAGCACGTCAAGGATGCCCGGCTCATACATGAAGAGGGCGTAGATGGCTCCTCCAAGAGCGCAGCAGGCGAGCAGCGCGGCGAGCAAGCCGAGCAGCATGTAGCGGCGCACGAAGGGGGCGCGTATGAAGCCCCATGACGCGCCGACGAGCTTCATCGTGTGGATGGAGAATCGGCGTGCGTAGATGCTCAGGCGCACGGTGTTGTTGATGAGTGAGAAGGAGACGATGGTCAGCAGCAAGGCAAGTGTCAGCAGTACGATGCTGATCTTGGCGATGTTGGTGTTCACGCTGTCGATGAGATCCTTCTGGTATTTCACTTCGCTCACCTTCGGATAGTTCTTCAGCTCCTTGGAGATGTACTGCAGGGAGTCGTTGTTGGCATAGTCCGACTTGAGCGTTATCTCTATTGACGAAAGGAAGGGATTGGTTTCGGCGAACTCGCGCGGGTCGGTGCCGAGGGTCTGTATGCCTTCGCGCAGAGCCTGCTCCTTACTGATGTACTCAAGCGAGTAGATGTAGGGACGCTGCTTCAGCTTGGCGCAGAACTGCTGTGCCTCGCCTTGCGTCATGTCGTCTTGCAGCATCATCGTCACCACGATGTTCTGCTTCACGTACGCCGAGAGGTTGCGGGCGGTGAGCACGGAGAACACCACCAAGCCCAAAAGCACGAGCACCATGGCGGTGCTTATACATAACGTTACTGCCTGCAATCCGTGACGGTTGCGGGTATTGTTTCTTTTCTTTCTCATTGCGAAAAGTCTATATTATACCAAATTCCTTGCAAAGTAACAAAAAAAAAATCGCATCGGCGAGAGATTAACTACTATTAACACGTCATTCGGAAATCACGCGTTTTCTAAAGCGGCGCTTCAGCCTTTCTAAAGCGGCGCTTTAGCCTTCTTAAAGCGGCGCTTTAGCCTTCTTAAAGCGGCGCTTTAGCCTTCTTAAAGCGGCACTTTAGAAAAGAGGTGGCGCTTCGTCTGAAAATGTTGTTGTGTTATATAGTTTTTTTTAGTAACTTTGCAGCAAAATAAAATCTGTACTCGATACATAAAACCGGCAATTAACATTAGATACATAAACAGACAATGAGAACAACATCATTACTAAACAAGACATTTATCATGGCATTGTCGACGCTCGCCTTCGCCTCATGCACGGCGGAGCAGCCCGACGAGAAAAGTCAGGCGGCCGAACTTGAGATATTCGGCAGTCTGAACGGAGTGACGCGTGCAGGCGACAGCAGTTGGGACCGCGACGACCGCATTGGACTTTACGTAACCGTCAACGGCACGCAACAGGTGCAAGACAACGCCAACAATCTGCAATACCGCTACGCCGACCCGTCCACGACGCACAACGGCAGCAATTTCGTGCCCGTGGGCACGGCAGCAAAGATATGGACGGAGAACGACAAGAAGAAATGTTACATTATAGGATATTACCCCTATCATCAGACTCTTGACGCCGACAACAGCTTCACGCACGACATCTACGACCAGTCTGACCCTAAGAAAGTAGACCTCATAACGGCACGCACCGGGGGCGTCGGTTTCGCAGAAGCCATGTCGCCCGTGCCCCTTGTCTTCTCCCATCGCCTCTCGAAGCTTAGCGTCACGGTGAAGATGGCGGACGGCTCTGCGCCGCAACGTCTCACGGCTTCCGTCAGCAACCAGCCGTCGGCGTTCAGGTACTATCCTAAGAATGACGAGATAAACGTGTATATTCCCTTTGAGACGATTGCCATGCACACCAATGCGGCGGGCAACAACGTTTCGGCACTGCTCGTGCCTAACACGGAAGACATGAACGGTCCACGCGACCGCACGCTGACGTGCTCCTGCAGCGGCTTGACGAAAAACTTCACCATCCCGAAGAACATATTCTTCGAGCCGGGGGTGCAGTATGACGTGGAACTGACGATGGGGGCGTCGAGAAGCAAGTCGGCAGCTCCCGTCGTGCGCGTCGTGACGTCAGAATTCAGATAAAAACATATAATAATGTCAACCATTCTCTATCCTTCACCCATCGTCGGCCCCATCCATAGCCGGCGTTTGGGCATATCGCTCGGCGTCAACGTCAATCCGAGTGACGGGAAGCTATGCACGTTCGACTGCATCTATTGCGAGGTGGGCTACAACGCCTCGCGCCGCACTTCGTCGCCGCGCCCATCGCGTAGCCATATAGCCGCGTCGCTCGAGGCGAAACTGAAGGAAATGCGTGAGGCAGGAGCGTCGCTCGACGTCATAACGTTCTCAGGCAACGGCGAGCCAACCACCCACCCCGACTTCCTCGGCATCGTGGAGGACACCATACAATTGCGCAATCGCTTCTTCCCAGAGGCAAAGGTGTCGGTGCTTACCAATTCGACGCTTGCCCACCGCCCCGACATCCATCGTGCCCTCTCGCTTGTCGACAACAACATCATGAAACTCGACACCGTAGACCCTGCATATATAAATAAGGTGGACCGCCCCGCGTCTTCAGCCTACGACGTGGAGCGCATAGTGGAGTGCATGGCATCGTTTGAAGGCCACTGCATCGTGCAGACCATGTTTCTCCACGGCACCGACGACCTTGGGCGCGACGTCTCGAACGTCAGCGACAGCTTTGTCGATCCGTGGCTCGACGCCCTACGCCGCATACGTCCGTCGGAGGTGATGGTGTACACGGTCGACCGCGAGACGCCATGCCCCACGCTCCGTAAGGCTTCGCACGAGGAGCTGAACGCCATCCGCGACCGCGTGGCTGCAGAGGGCATAGCCTGCATAGCAGCTTACTAAGAAACAGAAACAACCGCAAACGTTACATACATAGAATCAAACATTTATGATACTACAACATCTAACGAAAGCTGTAACAGCTACCATAGTTGCCATTTCGCTTATGGCTTGCACAGACATCGACAACTTCGCCACCGATGACCAAGGCAATAAGGTGGAACTGAAAATGATAGCTGGCTTCGACAATCAGACGAGGACTGTCGGAAACTGCTGGTATATGGACACGGTTGGAGTATTTGTAAAAAACATGATGACGAGTCGTTTTATAAAGACAATGAAAACAAAACATTCAGAATAGACGCTACTACATACAAATCTGCCACTGGCAGTCTGTACAACAGAAATGGAGTCTTAATACCTGGTAGTGGAAGTAAATTTGACGTGCTTGCCTACGGACCATATACATCAGATTATGCCAATGGCAATGTAAGGCTTGACATAAGCAATCAGCGGCAGCATTTCATGCACGACCTTCTTCATGCCGACTTCATAACCGCCAGACGATATGGAGTAGACGCAAGCAATCCGAACGTAACACTCTCATTCGCTCACAGATTTGCAAAAGTAAAGATTAGTATACATACATCCAGCGGTATTATGCCGATGCCTACAGCCGGAACCGTAAAGAACCAATTTACGAAATTTAAATACGACGTAGTAAGCGATGATATAAAGCTTGACGATGGAAGCGCTCGACAGGACATAAAGATGTCTTGGCTCAGCAGATATGAAGATTGTCACACACATCTACCCGTCGAGGAAGAAGACAGTTTAGACGACAATATTAACTTTGACGTAAACAATAAGAAAGGATACTTGGTTTTGTACGCCATAGTTCTGCCCAACAACATTGAAGGCAATCCTGCAACCGACCGCACCATAGAGCTAAAAATGTGCAACGGAACTACAAGAAGCATCACCATACCGGCAAGTATCTCCTTCGAGCCTGGCATTTCATACGAACTAACTCTGAAGGATTTTCCAGAGGAGGAAGAGTCTACTTTCAAATTAACAGGATGCAGATGGGATGTACAGGAGCAAAAAATGTATGTAGACTACGAAATAAGCAATTATATAGGCAGTGAATTTGGCGGTGAATACGATGTAGTAAGCAATGCAGAAGACGTCATTGGAGGCAGGTATGACAATAAAGACAGAGAGATAATTGTCAATAACCGGGCTTACAGACGGCTTGTAGGAACAGCCGAATTTGATGACTTCTTGCCAAACATGTCGTATGAACTGAGTCCATACTATTGGGAGCTTGTTTCACATAAGGTGAAAGTAATCGACTCAAAGCTTAAAATTGCTACCTTGCAGAACATTGAAAATACAAAATGGACTATCATCTATAATGCTCGCTTTGACAACGGAAGCTTTTCATATAGTGAAGGCGGACAATTGGCATTCGGCAAATATAATGATTCGGGTATGTCGCCAGCGGAACTTATAGACGGAACTGACTATTCAAATGTCGAATGGTGCTACGACAACAATCTGCGGGGCTACAGAATTGACTACACATATAGTTACGACAGCAACTCGGGAACGGAATGGGTTATAAACGATGTTTGTAATCAAGACTATATGGAATACAACATGCTCTCGGGTTACTATCTGCTTATTGTTTTGACACACCAGCCACACTCTGCATTTTAGTGGCGTGTGTAAAATACAAATTTACAGTTTTGTCCGCTTGCTGCGGAGGTCTCCGGCCTCCGCAGCAAGCGGATATTACTAATGTATTGAATATATAATCGATTGTAGATGATGGATGCTGCGGAGGCCGGAGACCTCCGCCACGGAATATCCTAATTTGTGAGTTTTGTCCCCAATACATCTATGGGCTTAATGATGCTTCCTTCCTTGTTTACTCTTATCTTGTCTACATGTCTACTGTTAAGCAAGTAGCAAACTTGTTCAACTTGAGTAATTGAATAAAAAAAAGAGTTTCATTCCCTTGGAATGAAACTCTTTCTAAGTTGGGATACTCGGACTCGAACCAAGAATGACAGGACCAGAATCTGTAGTGTTACCATTACACCATATCCCAATATGTTTGCAATCTTCAGATCTTTTCAAGATTAAGAAACTTGAAAGCAACGCTTTGTAAGTCTGTTGAAACAAGACTTGCTGCATTATGTTGGGATACTCGGACTCGAACCAAGAATGACAGGACCAGAATCTGTAGTGTTACCATTACACCATATCCCAATATGTTTCTCGCAACTTGTTTTCCTTAATTGCGTGTGCAAAGTTACGAATAATTTTTATATTGCCAATGATTTTGCCAATTTTTTTTTAATAAAATCTAATAAAAAGGCGTTTTTTTATGTTTTAAGCCGTTTTTAGGATAAATCGCTGTACCTTTGTATCGCTGAAATAGCGGACGTGACATATCTTATGCGCGGAAACCAATTTTCACAATTGTCAAATCAAAAAACAACAAATAGAAAAATAGGAATCTTAATGGAAATCAAGGACAAACTCGTAGAAGCCATCGTAAAGGGAATTCAGGAAAAGAAAGGACAGGACATAACAATCGCCGACCTTAGCGGCATCGACGGTGCCATCGCCAAATACTTCGTAATCTGTCAGGGCAACTCGCCGTCGCAGGTGGAGGCAATAGCCGACTCCGTGAGCGAGACGGCACGCATCGAGGCAGGGGAAAAGCCCGTGCGCGAGGTGGGACTGCCACAGGCCTATTGGGTGGCGATGGACTATGTTGACGTCATGGTACATATCTTCATCCCGGAGGCACGCGACTTCTACAATCTCGAAAACCTCTGGCAGGACGCTGCCATAACAACCATTCCAAACATCGATTAATCAGCGTTTCTAAAACCCGATTAGTATCAGTAAGCGCGGCTCGCCCCATCGCGCGTACATTATATATTATATATATTATGAACAACAACAACAACCCCTTGGGCAACAACCAACCGAAAATGCCTCGGTTCAACATGAACTGGATCTACACGGTGATTATCATCATGTTGCTCATGCTCTTCTTCACCGACGGCGGAAAGTCGCTGCTCGGCGGAGTGGCGCCAAGCCAGCAGGCTTCCTACGTGAAGTTCACTACTTATGTCGACAAAGGCTACGCCAACAAGGTCGTGGTCAACAAAGACAACGGAACGCTCCGCATGTACGTGAAGCCCGAAAAAATACGCGACGTCTTCGGAAAGAATGTACAGCAGGTGGGCGCCAATCCATACGTGGAGGTGACGTACGGGTCGGCAGACTCCGTCGACAGATACCTCGCTGCCGCCCGCAGCAAGAACAAAATACTCGACTACAGCTATGAGAAGGACTCCAACTCCGGACTCATGTCGCTCTTCTACACCTTCGGACCGATTGTTTTCTTTGTCCTCCTGTGGGTGTTCATGATGCGCCGTATGGGTGGCGGAGGCTCCGGTGGCGGCGTGTTCAGCGTCGGCAAGTCGAAAGCCCAGATGTACGAGAAGGGCAACGACCTCGGCATAACCTTCAAGGATGTGGCAGGACAGGCTGGCGCCAAGCAGGAAGTGCAAGAGATTGTTGACTTCCTCAAGGAGCCTCAGAAGTACACGGAACTCGGAGGAAAGATTCCAAAGGGAGCACTTCTCGTTGGCCCTCCGGGCACGGGAAAGACGCTTCTTGCAAAGGCTGTGGCAGGCGAAGCAGGCGTGCCGTTCTTCTCCATGAGCGGTTCCGACTTCGTGGAGATGTTCGTCGGCGTCGGCGCAAGCCGCGTGCGCGACCTCTTCCGCCAGGCTAAGGAGAAGGCTCCGTGCATCATCTTCATCGACGAGATCGATGCCGTTGGACGCGCACGCAGCAAGAATCCTTCCATGGGAGGCAACGACGAGCGCGAGAACACGCTCAACGCCCTGCTTACGGAGATGGACGGATTTGGCACCAACAGCGGAGTGATAATCCTCGCTGCCACCAACCGTGCCGATATGCTCGACAAGGCGCTCCTGCGTGCTGGACGTTTCGACCGCCAGATTAGCGTCGATCTGCCCGACCTTACGGAGCGTAAGGAGATATTCCAGGTACACTTGAAGAAGGTGAAGATCGATTCCTCGGTGGACATCGACTTCCTTTCGCGCCAGACTCCGGGCTTCTCCGGCGCTGACATTGCCAACGTCTGCAACGAGGCAGCTCTCATCGCCGCACGCCACAACAGCAAGACTGTGGGTAAGCAAGATTTCCTCGACGCCGTTGACCGCATCATCGGCGGACTGGAGAAGAAGACTAAGGTGATGACGGAGGGCGAGAAGCACACAATAGCGCTGCATGAGGCCGGTCACGCCACGGTTTCTTGGTTCTGCGAGCACGCCAATCCACTCGTGAAGGTGAGCATCGTGCCGAGAGGAAGAGCCCTCGGAGCAGCATGGTATTTGCCCGAGGAACGCCAGATTACGACCAAGGAGCAGATGCTCGACGAGATGTGCGCTTTGCTCGGAGGACGCGCTGCAGAGGAACTCTTTACCGGACACATCTCAACAGGAGCCATGAACGACCTTGAGCGTGCCACGAAGTCGGCATTCGGCATGGTGGCTTACGCCGGCATGAGCGAACGTCTGCCAAACATATGCTACTACAACAACCAGGAGTACCAGTTCCAGCGTCCCTATTCGGAGACCACTGCAAAGATCATCGACGACGAGGTGCTCAAGATGGTTAATGATGAATACGCACGCGCAAAGGCTATTCTCAAGGAGCATAGCGACGGCCATAACCAGCTCGCCGAGTTGCTTATGACGCGTGAAGTAATCTTCGCGGAGGACGTGGAGCGCATCTTCGGCAAACGCCCTTGGGTGAGCCGCTCGGAGGAAATCATCGAGGACAACACGCCGAAGCTTGAGGATATGCCTGAGGAAGTGAAGCAGGCGCAGAAGGAGCACGAGGCTGCCCAGGCTGCCCAGGACTCCAGTGAGGAAGAGAAAAAAATAGAGAAACAATAAAAACTCATAACAATGAGCGACAAAATGCAAAACCTCATCACGCGGACTATTACCGGAGTGATATTCGTCGCCGCCGTAGTGGCGTCGTTCTTGCGCCCGGAGGCAATGATATTGTTCTTCGCGCTGATAACAGGACTCACCGTCTGGGAATTCACGGGCATCGCCAATGGCATTGCCAACGTGTCGGTCAACCGCTTCATAACGACGATTGCCGGAGTCTATCTCTTCGTGGCAATGGCCACCTACTGCGCCGGCATCGTGCCGCCTGCGGTGTTCATTCCTTATCTGCTGACGCTCGTCTATCTCTTCATAAGCGAGCTCTACGCGAAGGCTCCCAATCCCGTCAACGACTGGGCTTACACTATGCTCTCACAGATGTACATCGCCCTGCCGCTGTCTATGATTAACGTGCTTGCTTTCCGCAGTGTAGGCGACATGGTTTACTACGGTCATCTATTGCCGCTGAGCATCTTCATCTTCCTTTGGACTAACGACACGGGTGCCTATTGCAGCGGTTCGCTCTTCGGCAAGCACAAGCTGTTTCCCAGAGTAAGCCCAGGCAAGAGCTGGGAGGGAAGCATAGGAGGCGGCTTGCTCGTGCTCGTGGTGGCTGCCCTTGTCGGAGTTTACGAGAGCTCCACAGCCACATCGCAGAATGTAGACATCGTGATGAGCGTGCCACAGTGGATGGGGCTCGGTCTTGTCGTGGTGTTCTTCGGCACGTGGGGCGACCTTGTGGAGTCGCTCTTCAAGCGCACGGTGGGCATCAAGGACTCTGGCAATATCCTGCCGGGACACGGAGGAATGCTCGACCGCTTCGACTCTTCGCTCATGGCACTGCCCGCAGCGGTGGTGTACATCTACACGCTGACTCTCTTTGCCTGACGCCTTTTGCCGCATAAAGCAAAGGCGGCGGCTGACGTAGAAGCTTTCAATAAGGAGTGTATGACAATGGAAGAAAGGCCAGTCAAAGGCAGGGCTTCCGTTGCCATGCACTTTTGCCATATATATACGAACTGCTATAAAATCTATAACAAATGTCAATCAGATCAAAATTCCAGGCAACATTCATGTCCAACAGAAGACCGTTGCTACTATTGGTGGCTTCAATGTCCTTTGGAGGAATGGCAGCTGCTCCCGTCGACCTCAACAAGGCGGAGGCCATCGCACAGGATTTTCTCAACAGCCGATGTGCCGGCAAGCGTCTTGCTCCGCGCAAGACCGTGAGCCTCTCGCTTGCACACAAGTCTAAGGCGGCAACGCCCGACTATTACGTTTTCAACGCCTCCGACGGCGGAGGCTTCGTTGTCGTTAGTGGCGACGACCGCACAACGCCCGTTCTCGGCTATTCCGACACAGGAACCATTGACCCTGACAAGATGCCCGACGGCATGAAAGCAATGCTTCAGCAGTACTCCGACGAGATAAAAACGCTCGACGCCGCAAACTTCGCAAAGGAAAAGGCGCAGCCTAAGCGTAGCGTGAAGAACAATGTCAGCGTCTTGCTCGAGTCGACTTGGGGACAGGAGACGCCCTATTGCGACTCTATACCCGACATGAACCCCGTGGGCTGTGTGGCTACGGCTCTCGGACAGATTCTCAGATACCATAAATGGCCGGAGCAGACATCTGCCGAAATTCCGTCATACACGAGTGGCGGAACGAAATACGAAGCGCTTCCCGTGACGGCGTTCAACTGGGACGTCATGGCGGACAACTACGAGAACTATTACGACAAGGACAGCCGCGCTGCCGTGGCGACGTTGATGCGCTGCCTCGGCTACTCCGTGAAGATGCAATACACCGGACTTGGCTCTGGCACTTACAACGATCTTGTGCCCTACGCCCTCAACACTTATTTCGGCTATCCTGACGCACGCCTCCACTCGCGTATGGACTATTCGCTGTCTGAGTGGGAGGACTTCGTCTACAAAGCTCTTGTCACCGACGGTCCAGTGTTCTATACTGCACAGGGAAGCAGTCTGCAAGGCCATGCCTTCGTCTGCGACGGCTATGAGGGCGACGGTTATTTCCATTTCAACTGGGGATGGTATGGCGACCTCAACGGCTACTTCAAGCTCAGTGCGCTCAACGTCAGCCAGGGACTCGTGAGCCAACTCAACTGGAACCACTACATTGTGACTGGCATACATCGCCCGGAGGCTGGCTCTAAGGCTGACTCCCCGCTACATCTCATCTCAAGAGGACTCTCTACGGAGGACGACGGCAAGCAGTTTACACGCCGCTATTCCACAGATGAATACGGTCCGATGAAAGTCTACGACCTCCGTACTTCCGCCCTTCCGAAGGCAACCGACATGGAGTATACGTATGGCATATACCAGAACGGAACCCTCGTGGAGGCGCTCACCAACTACGTCGAGACCAAAAACTCTGTGCTCAACAACTCCTTCACGCGTGAATGTAAGATAAGCTTCGGCTCATTGCTTGCCGACGGCGACTATGAGCTACGCGCCATAAGCCGTGAGAAGGGCACTGACGAGTGGCAGATGGACGACTGGGCCGACCAGCACCACATAGCCTTCACCGTAAAGAACAAAACGCTGACGCCGAAGACATACTATAACGGAAAGCAACTTGAGGTTAGCTCTGTTTCGTATGCTGGCAAGCACAATGGCCGTCCGGTCTACACCGTTGACGTTACCAACAAAGGCTATCAGTATGACGGCTCGCTCTTCTTCATGCGTACAGAGGAGGATTCCAAGTATCAGGAGGCAAGCTTCCTGATTGGTCCGGGCGAGCATAAGTATGCACGTGTGGCGCTGAGCCGTGAGCTTACTGGCGGCGACTCGCTGAGAGTGTCGCTCGACTTCATGGGCTCTTCCGTTGTGTACAACAACAAGCTCGACTCACTTGCGCCTAAGCTTACTGCCCATGCCGAGCCAATCAATATTGAGGGTGGCAAGATTCTCAGCGGCTACTTCGGAGTGAAGGCGACAGTACAGAATGTCGGCGACCGCGATTACCACGGAGGTATAGGCTGCCGCTTCTACAGCTATCCCGACAACAAGCTGATTTACGAGCAAGCCACCGATGCCGATTTGCTCCAGGGACAGTCGGTTGACGGCGACTACATTATCCCCATCAATCCCTTGACCTTCAGTAAGTACGCCGAAAAGCAGTACGTTGTGAAGCTCGTTGGCTATGGTCATCATCTCAATGCCGACGGCAAATGGGAGGACAGTCAGGAACTTTACGCTTCCGAACCGCTGACGCTGAAGCCGGGAGTGGTGTTTTATTCTGCCGATGGCAAGACTGTTTCTGCAGTGGAGGCCACTGACAATGTACAAGTTCCGGAGGAAGCGGAAGCTGTCGACCTGCAGTATACATGCGGCAACGTCAAGACTGTCAAGGGCAACAGCAATCCCAACTGCCTCTACGTCACTTATTGGCGCGACGCCCAGCCCAGTGGTCTCGACAATCTCAACTATGTGAAGACCGACAAGGCTGATAACATAAAGCTCGTTGCGGGTAAGGGATTCTACAGCTTGGTTGACTTCACAGCCGCCAACGTGGAGTACACGTACAACGTGGAGCCCGACAAGTGGCAGACGCTGACCATGCCTTTCGACTTCTCTACGTCGGACATGGAAGCAGACGGACTCTTTGTAAAGGAGTTTGTCGGCGAGGAGAACGGCAAGGTCTACTTCGACGACGCCCAGAGAGTGATTGGTTGGCAGCCGCTTCTCGTGGCTGGTAAGGCTGGCGAGAGGGTATGCAACGCTGCCAATGTCAACTTCGCTGAGGCACAGACCGGCTTCACCGAGTCGGCCGACTACAACTTCTGCATGACGACAACGGCGCTTTCTGCTCCCGATGCCTACGTTCTTTCATCCGACGGCAAGACGTTCGTGAAAGGAGGGGCGTCTGCTTCTTCAGCAAAAGGCATCAGTCCGTTTGGCGCTTACTTCTCCGCCTCGTCAGGCAATGAGTCGCCCGTCGATGTGCTCACGGTCGTTATGAATGGTCGCCAGCCAACGTTGAATGGCGTTGAGACAGTGATGTCGGCTTCGCAGTCGCTCGTGACGGAACGCTTCAGCATCGCAGGTTGCCGTGTCAATCCGGGCTCTGCCCATGGCGTAACGATAGAGCGTCATGCCGACGGCAGCGTCACCAAGAGACTTTACAGATAATTATGAATAGAACATATCATCAATTCGTCAGTGTGCAAGGGCTGCTTGTCGTTGTGCTGCTTGCCCTTGCCGCACTGATCTGTTTTCTTTTACGCACAGGATTATCCCCATTGGTCGGCTGCTGCTGTCTGCTCCTCGGAGCGGCGGCGGTAGACCGTCTTGTCAACACCACCTACACATTCACCCCCGACAACAACCTTGTCATAGCGCGAGGGCGCCTTGGCAAGCCGATTGTCGTGCCCGTGGGCGACATAATTGCCGTCCATGCCGTGCGCGGCAGCCTTTTAATCGCGCGGCATATCATCATAGAATATGGCGCCGGACACATAACGTTTGCACAGCCTGCACTGGCAGACGACTTTATAGCAGAGATACATAAACGCCAAAATAAGATAAACTCCAATGATGACGATGAATAAGTTTTTGTTGCGCTGCATAGCGCTGCTCATAGCGCTGCTCTCCGTATGCTCAGGAGCCATAGCGCAGACCGACGTTGATTTCGACGACGACGAGTTGCAAGCCGGACGCGACACCGTGATGGCAGACACGTTCTCCGTGGAGCGGCAGTCGCTCCCGTGGAACGTGGCATTGGTGAAGCATCTCGACAATCTGCTTGAGAACGAGATGTTCGAGACGTCCACCGTCGGAATGATGGTCTACGACCTCGACGCTGACTCCGTGCTCTACGCACACAACGCACGCCAGCTACTGCGCCCCGCTTCCACGATGAAGCTCATCACTGCCATTACTGCCATCGACCGCCTTGGCGGCGGCTATCAGTTTAAGACGGAGCTTTGCTACACCGGTGATGTCGCCGACCGCACGCTACGTGGCAACATCTATTGCGTCGGCGGCTTCGACCCTCGTTTCAATTCCGATGATATGCGCGCTTTCGTTGAGGCCATCCGCAAGATGGGCGTTGACACCATCCGCGGCAATATCTACGCCGACCGTAGCATGAAGGACAGCGACCTCCTTGGCGCTGGATGGTGCTGGGACGACAAGAATCCGAAACTCTCGCCGCTGCTTGTCAGCCGTAAGGACTCCTTCCTAACGCGCTTTGTCGACAATCTCCGCGAGGCGGGAGTGACCGTTGAGGCTACGCTCGGCGACGGTACTCGCCCCGGCGACGCCTTCTGCATAGCCAAGCGCTTCCACACTATCGACCAGATATTGATGAAGATGCTAAAGGAGAGCGACAATCTCTACGCCGAGTCGATGTTCTATCAGATAGCCGCTTCGACGGGAGCGCGCTACGCGTCGGCGAAGAATGCCTCCACTGTGGTCAACCGTCTCATATCAAAGGTGGGGCTCGACCCAAAACGCTACGAGATTGCAGACGGTAGCGGACTCTCGCTCTACAATTATGTCTCTGCCGAACTGGAGGTGCGCTTCCTTAGTTATGCCTGGCACAACAACAACATCTACGTGCATCTGCATCCTGCACTGCCTATCGCAGGCGTCGACGGTACATTGCGCAAGCGCATGAGAGGGCCCTTCACGTCGGGCAATGTCTATGCCAAGACGGGCACTGTTGCCGGCGTGTCGTCGCTTGCAGGCTACTGCACGGCTGCCAACGGCCATCACTTGGCGTTCTCTATCATCAATCAAGGCATACAGCACCACCGCAACGGACGCGCCTTTCAGGATCGTGTGTGCACCGTGCTCTGCCAACCGTAACTTAAAGATTGCATCATAAATTGGACATTAAATCCCTAATACTCCAGGACTTCGGTTTCGCGCCGACAGCCGACCAAAGCCATGCTCTCACGGCTTTCGCTTCTTTCGTTTCCGATACTGACGACCGCGTAGTGATGATTCTGCGCGGGTCTGCCGGAACAGGAAAGACGTCGCTCTCGGGTGCCATCGTCCGCACAATGAGGCGATTGCGCCAGCGCGTCGTGCTTCTTGCGCCGACGGGTAGGGCTGCGAAGGTGTTCTCCGTCAACTCCGGTGCTCCTGCCTCCACCATCCACCGCCGCATCTATCGCCAACAGTCGATGATGGGCAGTTTCTCGCTCGCTCCCAACCTGCTCTCCGACACGCTCTTCCTCGTCGATGAGGCGTCGATGATTGCCAATGAGGGATTGCGTGAGACGGTGTTTGGCACGGGATGCTTGCTCGACGACCTTGTGCAATTTGTCTATTCCGGTCGCAACTGCCGCCTGATGCTCATCGGCGACAAGGCGCAGTTGCCGCCTGTAGGAGAGGAAGAGTCGCCGGCTCTTAGCGGAGAGTTTATGTCGGGCTACGGCTTGAGGGTGTACGAGAGCGACTTGCGCGAGGTGTTGCGACAGAGCCAGCAGTCGGGCATTCTCTTTAATGCCACCGTCATACGGCAGATGATTACGCACGATGAGGCAACGGCTCTGCCAAAGATTTGCTTCAAGGGCTTCGCCGACATTGTTATGGTGCCGGGCGATGAGCTTATCGAGTCGCTTGCCACAAGCTATTCTGAAGTGGGAATGGACGAGACGATGGTCGTCACGCGCTCCAACAAGCGTGCCAATATCTACAATCAAGGCATCCGGGCGCAAGTTTTGTGGCGTGAGGAGGAACTGACGTCGGGCGACTGGCTGATGGTTGTGAAGAACAACTACTATTGGACGGAGAAAGAGAATAAGGGCAGCGAGGGTATCCAGTCGGGCGACCAGCCGTCGGCTTTAGCACGACAGCCGCTCCAGAATGTTCCGGGATTTATTGCCAATGGCGACCGCGCTGTCATCCAGCGCGTGCGCAACCGCCGCGACCTCTATGGCCTACATTTTGTCGACCTATGGCTGCAGTTCCCCGATTATGACAACTACGAGCTGAAAGTGACTGCTCTCACCGACTCGCTCTCCACCGAGGCTCCTGCGCTGACGCGTGAGCAAAGTCAGCAGCTCTTCGAGGAGGTGATGAAAGACTATGCCGACGTGCGCACGAAGCCCGAACGCTACAAGCGCCTAAAGCAAGACCCTTACTACAATGCCTTGCAGATTAAGTATGCCTATGCCGTTACGTGCCACAAGGCGCAGGGTGGACAGTGGGCGCATGTGTATGTCGATCAGGGATACATGACCGACGACATGCTTACGCCCGACTATATTCACTGGCTTTACACGGCTTTCACACGTGCTACCGAGAAACTCTTTCTCGTGAACTGGCCCAAGACACAAACTTCTTTGACATGAAGACATGTTTTTTGACATGAAGACATGAAGACATGTTTTTTTGACATGAAGGCATGTTTTCAATAAATATAGAAAATTACGAGTCGATATATTTTAAGAAGTGTAACCAATAAAAATTGTTGAGAACAATGAAGAAAAATTTTATACGAAAGAAATTGTCCAATGCCATTATGCTCATGGCTATGGTCCTTACCCCATTCGTGGCATCGGCACAAACCGCTCCCGATGCTCCAGTTGCCTCCGCCGACCTTGACGCCAAATATGCCACGGCTCTTCTGAAGCCGGGCACCGTCGCTCCCGACCTCTCGCTGTCAACCATCGACGGAAAGACATTCTCACTCAGCAGCCTGCGTGGCAAGTATGTAGTGCTCGACTTCTGGGCGTCGTGGTGTCCCGATTGCCGCAAGGACTCACCGAACATCATTGCCATGTATGAGAAATTCCATCCGAAAGGTGTGGAGTTTGTAGGCGTGTCGTTCGACACGAAGCACGAAGCGTGGGCAAATGGCGTGAAGAAACTCGCCATTCCGTATCTGCAGGTGAGCGACATGAAGAGCATGAGAGAGTCGGCTGTAGCTTCCGCCTACAACATAAAGTGGATACCCACTGTCTATGTTATCGACCCGCAGGGCAAGGTAGCTCTGTCGACAGTCATGTCCGACAAGGTGGACGCTTATCTCACTTCCGTCTATCCTGACTGCGACGAATGAAGCTCACGGTAGATATTCTACGCGAATGGTTCCGACAGTTTGACGCCGACTACTTCGGCAGCACGCTGCCGATGCCCCGTATAGCCCTAAGCAAGGCACGCACACGCCTCGGCACGATGGCGTGCCGCAAGCAGAGACGCCTGCTCCGTTGGGTCTATAGTGACTTTACGATACGCATCAGCACCTACTATGAACAGTCGGAGCGTGAGTATCAGACGACGCTGCTCCATGAGATGATACATTATTATATAATGTACAAGCACATCCCCGACACGTCGTCGCATGGGCGTGTGTTTCGCGAGATGATGCATAGGCTCAATAGCCAGTATGGGTGGCACATCACCATCTCCTCATCGATGCGTGGCAAGAAGCCTTCCGACCCGCAAGCCGCCGGAACGTCCACCTTTCTTGTGCTTGCCATTACGATGAGAAGCGGCGAGCGGATGTTCTCCGTTGTCAGCCCGCGCTCAGCACGCCGTATAGACACGATGGCGTGTGCCGTCAGCGAAATCCTTGACCACCGCTGGTACATGTCGCAGGACGATTACTTCAGGGATTTCCCTAAGGTGCGGTCGCTGCGTGCTCGCAAAGTGACGCGAGAGGTGTACGAACAGAAAACGGCTGCAATGCAGCCGCTCGTATTGTCAGACAAATAATGGGGGTGTGTTAAAAGGAAAACAGTCTGTTGACTTCCTTTTAACCCACCCCCATATATTATAAAATGTGTATAGCTTTATTTCTTTACAAGCTGTTCCACGGGTTTCCCTTTCTTGTCATACTTCCATATTCCAACCGAGTCTACATACTCAGCCTTGTAAAGGCTGATGCCTTGTGGCGTTATGCTGTAGGCGTAGGCGATGTTGTTGGTGAAGATGACGCAGTCGTTCATGTCCATTGACTTGCCGATGGAGTAAGGCTCGGGCGTGCCGAGCCCTTGTCGCTTCATGCTGTTGCCGCTGAACACCCATTTCTTGCCGTTCTGGTCTTTGTACGTACCCTCCAATGAGCGGTAGACATTCATCTGTTGCACACTGTCGAGAGCGGGCAAGGCCTTCGACGGCATGTCGTCGCGCGAGAGCACGGTGAGTCCGCTGACGAGCGCCAGCCGGCTTGTCGTCTTGTCGTTGGAGGAGAAGACGATGGTGTCGCCATCGAGACGCCACGTTCCTGCAAGGCTGTCTGTCGGACGGTTGTCGGTGATGATTGGCAGGAGCCACTTGCCGTCCTTCATGAGCTTCATCTCGGAGCCACCCTCATGGAGTGTGCCTCCGTAGAGATGCCAGAATGACGTGCTGTCCTCGGCAATGTATATTTCCTTGCCGTTCTGCCAGACTGAACCAGCATGCAATGCCGACTCCTTCTTCTCGCTTGCGCAGGATGCAAGAATGGCGAGCGATGCGGCAATCGGCATGAATATCTTAGCATTTCCCATAGTGGTATGTGTCAATGTGATAGGAAGTAGAAAGCTTATTTCTCCGGCACTTCCGCCATGGTCTTCTTCAGCAACTCCCAGAAGGGTGCCACAGTCTTGATGAGGCAACGCTCAATGGTGGTGTGGGGAGAGCGCAGCGTCGGACCGAGCGAAACAACGTCGAGATGAGGATACTTGCCGAGGATGACCGAACATTCCAGTCCGGCGTGGTCAACCTGCTCGATGGCGTCCTCGCCGAAGAGCTCACGGTAGTTCTTCTCGAGAAGATGCAGAATCTCGCTGTCGGTGTTGGGATCCCATCCGCCGTAGCTTCCGCTCATCTCCACCTTCATGCCAGCCATGGAGAAAGTGCTCTCAAGCGTAGTGGCGATGTATTCCTTCATGCTCTCGTTGGCAGAGCGTGCGAGAATCTTGATGGCAGCGTGGCCGCCCTCGATGTCGATGATGGCAAGATTGCTTGAAGTCTCCACGACAGTCGGGAACACAGGTATCATGCGCAACACGCCGTTGTGGCAGCCGTAGATGGCGTCGAGCAGATTGTCCTGAATCTCCTCTGGAGTCTCAGTGGCAGGAGTTGCCACGTCTTCGGCGAAGAACTGTATGTCCTCTTCGATGGTGCGGAACTCGTGGTTGAAGAGATTCTTCCACTCCTCTACATCCTCTTTCAGAGCCTCCACGTTCTCTTTCGGCAATGTGAGCACCACCTCGCACTCGAACGGAATGGCATTGCGCATGTTGCCGCCGTGCCATGTGGCGAGACGTGCGCCATACTCGGCGATTGCCTCATGCACGAAGCGTGCCATAAGCTTGTTGGCGTTGCCGCGTCCCTCGTGAATCTCGAGTCCGGAGTGTCCGCCCTTCAAGCCCTTGAGCGTAATTTTTACGGCACAGTCGTTCTTGTCGGTCTCCACTTCCTTGTAGTCGAGCGTAGCTGTGATGTCGATGCCGCCGGCAGAGCCGATGACAAACTTGCCCCACGTCTCGGAGTCGAGATTGAGCAGGATGTCGCCGTTAAGCTCGTCGTCGGGCAGGTCGTTGGCACCGAACATGCCCGTCTCCTCGTCGGCAGTGATGAGTCCCTCCACGGGGCCGTGTACGAGCGACTTGTCCTCCATCACAGCCATGATGGCAGCCACGCCGAGTCCGTCGTCGGAGCCGAGCGTAGTGCCCTTGGCGCGCACCCACTCTCCGTCGATGTAAGTCTCTATAGGATCGGTCTCGAAGTTGTGTGTGCTCTCCTTGGTCTTCTGCGGCACCATGTCCATGTGTGCCTGTAGGATGATGCCCTTGCGTCCTTCCATGCCGGCAGAGGCAGGCTTGCGCATCACTATGTTGCCGGCAGCATCCTTGAAGGCTTCCACGCCGGCCTTGGCAGCGAAGTCGAGAAGGAACTGCTGTACTTTCTCAAGATGTCCTGATGGGCGCGGCACTTGTGTCAGTGCGTCGAAGTTGCGCCAGATACATTCGGGGTTCAGGTTTTTGATTTCACTCATAGTAGTATATATTTTTTGATGGTGATATTTATTTCCGGTGTTAAAGTTCTCTATTCTCGTTTTTGGGTTTTTTATTGTCGTTCGCGTTTCTGCGTGAGCGACAGCGCTGCCCAAGCCCACACGCCGAGCGCCACGACGAGCAGCGTCTGCACGGAGTGGACGATAAGCACGAAGTTGAGGGCGTCGGTGTCAGCCACGCCGTAGAGTATGAGCATTGTCTTCACGGCGAAATGCCACGGACCGGCGCCGTTGGGTGTCGGCACGATGACGGCAATGCTGCCGACGATAAACGTCACGAGGGCGCATGCCATGCCGAGATGGCTTGTTGCCTCGAAGCAGAAGAACGTCAGGTAGTAATGGAGGAAATAGCTAATCCAGATGGCGAGCGTGAACGCCACGAACAACCACGGCTTTTTCACGCTGCGCACAGCCATGATGCCTTGCCAGATGCCCTTCACCGTAGCCCTCACCTTGTTATATATTGCAAACCTCCGCATGATGTACCAGGCGAGCAGGCAAACAGCCACGCCGCAGACGGCTGTAACGATGTAGCCCATTGTGGAGAAGCCGGAGAGGATGGTGTCGATGCTCGTGCCGGTCTTGTTGAAGAATGTGTCGAAGATGCTAAACTGGAACATGAATGTCAGCATGGCAATCGCCATGACGAGGGCGGAGTCGATGGCACGCTCCACCACCACCGTGCCCAGTGCCTTGGGGAAGGACACGCTGTCGTAGCGGTTGAGCACGCCGCAGCGTGCAAACTCGCCGATGCGCGGCACTATGAGGCTGACGGCATAGGAGAGAAAGATAGAGTAGACGCTTGTGGACGTGCGCGGATGTTCGCCGACGGGCTCCAGCGTAAGATGCCAGCGCCATCCGCGGAACATCTGTGCGAGAATTCCGAAGGGGAACGACAGCAACATCCACGTCCAGTTCATGCCGTGGAGCAGGGTGTTGCCCACCTGGCTGAAGTCAAAGTCGCGATACATCCAATAGAGTATCATTCCGCCGAGGAGCAGCGACAGTCCTATCTTCAAAGAGTTGTTTATGATTTTCTTCAGTTCCACTCTAACATTGTTTTATATTATATGCAAAGTTAGTGCAAATCGAGAGAAGAACGAAATGAATTTATTCATTTCTTA
>ERZ808270.441-NODE-441-length-24167-cov-4.040436_pt1 | contig 24167 bp, 23 predicted proteins | sample MGYA00521082_ERZ808270 | MGnify/ENA primary metagenome ERZ808270 (study PRJEB31516, sample SAMN03275594) | gut metagenome | biome: mammalia-associated habitat; material: feces | host: Papio cynocephalus | place: Kenya | collected 2012-07-27 ... | reverse complement strand
GATTAGTCTATACCATCGGTTCTTTTGTTACAAGTTTACCTCTGAACAGTAACAATTTAGACTTCATCTTCCGCCCAGATCCGTGCGCATCGCACGGCTCTCTGCCATCCCCTGAGCAGCTTTTTGCGCTCTCCCGCGCTCATCGCCGGTTCAAACCTTCGTCCCAGCTGCCAGTTTTCCCGGATTTCATCCCGGTCTTTCCAGTAACCTGCTGCAAGTCCTGCCAGATACGCTGCTCCGAGCGCCGTCGTCTCAATACATTCCGGCCGAAGCACTGCCGCATCGATGATATCTGCCTGAAACTGTACAAGCATGTTGTTGGCACTGGCGCCTCCGTCCACACGCAGACTGTTCAATGTCACGCCGGCATCCTCTTCCATTGCGTGAATGACATCTCCCGCCTGATAGGCAATAGACTCTAATGTTGCACGGATAAAATGTTCCTTTTTACATCCCCGCGTCAGCCCGACAATCGTTCCGCGCGCATATGGATTCCAATACGGTGCCCCCATGCCGGCAAACGCAGGAACAATATAAACACCATTGGAATCCGGAACTCTCTTCGCATATTCCTCGGACTGTCCTGCGGTACGGATCATACGCATCCCGTCCCGCAACCACTGGATGGCCGCCCCTGCCACAAAGACACTTCCCTCAAGTGCATATTCCACATCCCCGGAGGTGCTCGCAGCAATGGTCGTAAGCAGTCCATGGCTGGAAATGATCGGTTCTTTTCCGGTATGCATCAAAAGAAAACAGCCGGTTCCATACGTATTTTTTACATCTCCTTTTTCAAAACAACACTGTCCGAACAATGCCGCCTGCTGGTCTCCTGCCACACCCATCACAGGAATTTTACCGCCAAAAATCTGCTCCTCTGTCTCTCCAAAAAGACCACTCGACGGCCGCACTTCCGGCAGCATTTCTTTTGGAATGCGAAACAGTTCTAATATCTCTTCATCCCAACAGCATCTGCGTATGTCAAACAACATGGTTCTTGCAGCATTCGTATAATCGGTGGCATGCACCGCTCCTCTGGTCAGATTCCAGATCAGCCATGTATCCACAGTGCCAAACAAAAGCTCCCCTTTTTCTGCCGCCTCGCGCGCCCCCTGCACATGATCAAGAATCCATGCAATCTTACTTGCGGAAAAATAAGCATCCGGCACCAGGCCCGTCCGCTTCTGCAGCATCGGTCCATATCCTTTTTCTTTCAGTTCATCAATCTGTTCCGCCGTACGCCGGCACTGCCAGACGATTGCATTGTATACGGGTTCCCCGGTCTTCTTATTCCAGACGATCGTGGTTTCGCGCTGGTTTGTGATACCGATGGCACGGATGTTTTCTGATGATGCCCCGATATTCGCCATTGCCTCTATGGCAACCGACATCTGTGATGACCAGATTTCCCGCGGATTCTGCTCTACCCAGCCCGGTTGCGGATAAATTTGTGTAAATTCTTTCTGTGCCATTGTGACGATTTTTCCTGCATGATCAAATAGGATACAGCGGGAACTTGTCGTTCCCTGATCCAGTGCCATAATATATTCTTTCATAATCTGTAATCCCCCATATGATTTTCCTGTAGCATTTTCTTTTTCCTATTTTACTGCATATCCCCATTTATCACCAGTTCATTTTTTGTCAATTGTGGTTTTAACAACATATTTTCCATTTGCTTTCTGATAAATTACTTCTTGCTTACAAAATAAAATCAAAGGAGTATCTTATTATGGAACATAAAATGTTTTGTTATCAGTGTCAGGAAACCGCAGGATGCAGCGGCTGTACCCAGATGGGTGTCTGCGGCAAAAAGCCGGAAGTTGCAGCTATGCAGGATCTGCTTGTCTATGTGAGCAAGGGATTATCCGCGATCACAACCCAGCTGCGCAAAGAAGGAACAAAGGTTTCAGAAGAAACCAACCATCTGATCACCTGGAATCTGTTTACCACCATCACAAATGCCAACTTCGACAATGAGGCGATCATTGCACGGATTCATAACACACTGTCCGTGCGCCGCACACTCATTTTACAGGTAAAAGATACCACAGGTCTGACGGAAGCTGCTTTCTGGGATATAAAAACAAAAGATGGCTCTGACGCATCGGATGATGTGCTCTTTGCCAAGGCAAAAGAGGTAGGGGTTCTCTCCACAAAAGACGAGGACATCCGCAGTCTGCGTGAACTGATCACTTACGGATTAAAAGGTTTGTCCGCTTACTCCAAGCACGCCAATGTACTGCTTTCGGATGATCCGGAAATTGACGCCTTCCTGCAGCGGGCACTCGCCGCAACACTGGACGATTCCCTCACAGCCGATGACCTGATCGCACTCACACTGGAAACCGGAAACTATGGTGTCAAAGGCATGGCAATGCTCGATACTGCAAATACCGGCGCCTATGGCAATCCGGAAATTACCAGAGTGAATATCGGTGTGGGAAAAAATCCGGGAATTCTTGTCTCCGGTCATGATTTAAAAGATCTGGAAATGCTTCTGGAACAGACACAGGGAACCGGCGTAGATGTGTATACACACTCGGAAATGCTTCCGGCCCACTACTACCCGGCATTCAAAAAATATCCGAACTTTATCGGAAATTACGGAAATGCATGGTGGAAACAAAAAGAAGAATTTGAACATTTCCACGGACCAGTTCTGATGACAACCAACTGTATTGTTCCACCAAAGGACAGCTACAAAGACCGGCTGTACACCACCGGCGCTGCCGGCTATCCGGGATGCACACACATTGACGGCGAAATCGGTGCACAGAAGGATTTCTCTGCACTGATCGAACAGGCGAAACACTGTGCTCCACCAGAAGAACTCGAAAACGGTGAAATCATTGGTGGCTTTGCCCACAATCAGGTACTTGCACTTGCCGACCAGATTGTTGAGGCCGTCAACTCCGGCGCGATCAAAAAATTTGTCGTCATGGCAGGGTGCGACGGACGCGCAAACTCCCGCAATTACTATACGGATTTTGCCAAAGCACTTCCGAAAGATGCGGTTATTTTAACTGCCGGCTGTGCCAAATACAAATACAATAAACTAAATCTCGGCGATATCAACGGAATACCGCGCGTCCTGGATGCCGGACAGTGTAATGATTCCTACTCTCTGGCTGTGATTGCCCTGAAACTGAAGGATGTCTTCGGTCTCAATGACATCAACGATCTGCCAATTGTCTATAACATTGCGTGGTATGAACAAAAAGCAGTGATCGTTCTCCTTGCCCTTCTGGCGCTTGGCGTAAAGAACATTCATCTTGGACCGACACTGCCTGCCTTTCTTTCCCCAAATATTGCAAAAGTTCTTGTGGATTCTTTTGGCATCGCAGGAATCGGAACGGTTGAAGATGATCTGAAACTGTTTTTCGAATAATACAAGCGAACACCCATAAATGTGACAATCCGGCTTTAATCTGCCAGATATGCCAGCAATAATTTCAGCGTATTTTCCACACCGTCTACGTGGGAGCGCTCATAGCCGTGGGATGCATACACGCCCGGTCCGATCAGACCATGGGCGGCATCCGCTCCGGCATCAAGAGCGGCATCCGCGTCTGATCCATAGTGTGGGTATACATCAGCAGCGTAGGAAATTTCCTGCGCTTTTGCTTTTGCAATCAACGTTTTTACCACATCATAATTGTAAGGACCATGACCATCCTTGACACAGATCGATACCTCATGCTCGGTACATTCAAGTCCTTCTCCAACACATCCCATATCCACAGAGAGAAGTTCTGTGACATCCTGCGGAATCGTGCCGCATGCCCCGTGCCCCACTTCCTCAAATACAGTGATATGCTGATATACTTTGCGGTTTAATGTAATGTTCTCGTCTTTTACATATTTTGCAAACCCGAGAAGGATAGCGGTGCTCAGCTTATCATCAAGGAAGCGGCTCTTGATATATCCGGATTTTGTAATACGAAGCCGTGGTTCTACTGCCACATAAGCACCGTTTTCGATTCCAAGTGCCTTTACGGCTTCCTTGTCTTTTACATCCTCATCCAGCAATACCTCGATATTGTCAAACGAGCGCTCGGTTTTCTGGTATTCCCCATTGACATGAATGGATGCGTCTTCCAGCTGAATGGTTCCCTCATAGACATTGCCGTCAAACGTGTAAACTCTGCAGTTTTCCGTCTCGACGTTATTGGCATTCAGTCCCCCAAGCGGTGTGAGACGCAATCTTCCATTGCTTTTGATCTCGGCAACCATTGCGCCAAGCGTGTCCACATGCGCCATCGTCAGTATGGCATTTCCACTGCCTCCAAGCTCCACCAGCACGCCGCCTTTTATGGTGCGCTGCGGCTCATACCCCAGTGCACGGTATTCCTGCATAAGGTAATCCGTCACCTCACGGGTAAAACCGGTCGGACTGTCAATGCCGATCAGATGCTGCAATTGTTCCAAAATGTATTCTGTATAGTTCTTCATGACTGTGTTTTCCTCCATTTTTAAAATAGCAATAAGCAAATCAGGCAGATGCCCTCACACAAAAATGCCATGCGGTACAACAGCACATTCGCGCGCCGGATATCTTCCGGTTCCACCGGACGCAGGGTATCCCCGATCGTCGGTTTTTTTACAATTTTCCCAAAATAGCTGGCATCTCCGGCAAGACAGATTCCAAGACTTCCCGCACAGGCACTCTCGGTCTGGGCGGAATTTGGGCTGGCATGATTGCGGCTGTCTCTTCTCCAGATCTTCCATGCCCCTGTCCCGCTAAAACTTTTCCCCGGAAAGAAGCTGACTGCGATCATAAGCAGTGCCGCCACACGGGACGGGATGAAATTTACCACATCATCCAGTTTTGCCGCAAATCTGCCAAAATACAGGTTCTTTTCATTCTTGTATCCCACCATGGAATCCATGGTATTCACTGCTTTATAGGCAAAGCCGAGCACCGGTCCACCGATTGCCAGATAAATCATCGGCGCGATCACACCGTCGGATGCATTTTCCGCAACGGTCTCTATAGCTGCCTTTGCCACACCCGTTTCATCCAGTTCTGCCGTATCACGCCCAACGATCATGGATACCGCCTTTCGCGCTGCCGGCAGATCCTGCTTTTGTAACTGCTCATATACCTTCATGCTTTCCACTTTCAGACACTTTGTAGCAAGAATCTGATAAGTCATAATGGCTTCCACGGCACAGCCAAGCGCCGGATGCAGCCAATATGCCCCCTCAAGGATAATGGCGGTCACACCGATTGTCAATGCGATAACGATCACAACCAGCACAAACCCGCGCAGAAATTTCTTTCCGTCTGACAGTTCCTTTTTATTCAGTTTTTCCAGTGATGCGATCAGATTACCGATCAGACGGATCGGATGGGGCAGCCAGTGCGGATCGCCAAACAACAGATCCAGCACAAACCCAAGAAACATCGCAAAAAAATGATAGCTCATACTTTTTCTTTTAACTCCATATGTTGATCCGCCAGATGCAGACCCAGATGATAGCCCTCGGCATTTCTTACCTGATACGAAAAATAATCACCGCCACAGTAGTGCGAAAGCAGCGCCATGATCGTTCCTCCGTGAACCACAGCCGCCATCGGAAACGGCTCCTGTATCATACAGCTGTCTTGCGTTTCCCGGCACTCCGGACACGCTCTGTATGCCAGCTGCTGCCGGATCTGTTCCATAACCAGCTCCATCCCATCCACGCATCTTGCGATAAAAGCCTCCCGGCTCTCACCTCCCGGAAATGCCAGCGTTCCACCACTATCAATCCATGCCTGATAGCGCTGATCTCCATTCAGCTGTGCATAATTCTTTCCTTCGAATTCTCCAAAATCCATTTCACGCCATGGATCAATTTCGATCTGCGGAATTTGCGGGAATAAAATTTCTGCGGTCTGCCGGCAGCGAAGCATGGGACTGACAAATACATACGGTATATCCCATGTTCTGCCTTCCTGTGCCCATCGGTCTTTCTTTTTCTCCAGCTGCTGTCTGCCTTCTTCCGAAAGCGGTTCATCCGTCTGTCCGCCAATATACCGGTGTTCTACATTTCCCGGCGTCATTCCATGCCGGATCAGATACAGTTCTATTTGATTCTCTGTCCGATTCCACATACAATCCGTTCCACCCTTTCTGCTTTTGCCGCAATTTCACAAAGCAACCGTCCCAGCCGCTCACGATATTCCCGCTCGAAGGGATCAAGTGGCACAATTCCGTTGCCTACTTCATCGCAGATAATGACTGTATCCGGATGTTTTTCCAGATAAGCCATACTTTCTTTTTCGGGGGATGGAGAATCCGGGGCACTTCCCTGCAATTTCTCTCGAAACCATACTTCAAAATTGTCCCAGATCCGTGTTTCCTCAATGCCCCGCACCTGTGTTACATATGCTTTTTTCCCCTGAGCAATGCCGCCAATGTATAATTCCATACTTCAAACTCCAATTAGAATTGATATAAAAATATTCTATCATATTTTTCTCATATAGTGAAAATTTGTTTTTATTGCAACTATATATAGTTGCAGTTTGTTTGTTTTTGAGTATAATGTAATTAACAGAGGGACATCATATGGGACAGAAAGAAAAATTAATTCAACGTCTAAAATCCAGACCAAAAGATTTTACATTTCAGGAAGCGGAAACCCTGCTCGGATATTTAGACTATAAACGCTCAAATAAAGGAAAAACCAGTGGTTCACGCGTTGTTTTCGAAAGCACAGAACACGCAAATATATTGTTACATAAACCACATCCAAATAACGAACTGAAAAATTATCAGATCAAACAGCTTATTACTTTTTTAGAACAGGAGGGATTATTATGAATAACACAATTCAGTATAAAGGCTATGTTGGAAGTATTGAATTTTCAGAAGAAGATAAAATTTTTTACGGAAAAGTTCTCGGAATCCGTTCGTTAATCTCCTATGAAGGTGAAAATGCTACTGAGCTGATCGATGATTTTCATCAGGCTGTGGATGATTATCTGGAATTATGTAAAGAATCCGGTCAAACACCGGAAACCGCTTTCAAGGGAAGTTTTAATGTACGGATTTCTCCTGAGCTGCACAAAAAAGTATTTGTTTATGCAATGGCACATCAGATTTCCATGAACCGATATATCGAAGAAACACTTGCCAAATCTCCAGCAGCTCTCGAAGAAGTCTGATCTACATGAAAAACATGGCGGTTACAGCAGACACGACACTGCTGCCGCCACCGCCATTGCGCCTTCACACAAGGTAAGAAAATAGCCCGCAGTATCTCCGGTTATTCCACCAAATTCCCTGTAACTGCGCCAGCGATAGTAACCAAACACTGCAAATGCCGCCGCCACCGCAAAAATTCCCGCCGGAAGCGAAAGCCAGAGCATAAACAGTACACACAACAACGTCTGTGCATAAAGTGCCCCTTTTACCCCGCGCTCATGTGCGGTACTCGCAAAATGATAAAGCATCCCATCACTTTTTGCAGAACGGAAGGAGACCACACTCAGACCGCTCAGGCAGCGGGACAGGAAAAATCCACAACAAAACACTTCCAGCGCACGGTAATCCACAATCTGGGAAAGAGCCGCCACATAAATCAACCCGAATTCCGCCAGCTTGATCACGGAAAAAGCTCCAATATGGGAATCCTTTAAAATTTCCAGTTTTCGCTCCCTGGGCTGATACGAATGCAACGCATCCATGGTATCCATAAACCCATCCACATGGAAGCCCCCGGTGATGATAAGCGGGATCGCAGCTGATATCAGAATAAATGCAAGCGTACTGATTCCCAATAACGCAGACAATCGAAACCATCCCCAGAGGATGGCGCCGATCACTGCCCCGATCCACGGAAAAAAACACATGCTGTAACGCATATCTTCTTCTTTCCACACAAATTGTGGCATCGGAATTTTTGAATAGGTGGAAAACGCCACCGCGATTCCTCTAATGATGTGCATAACCTGCTTCCTTTCTCTCTTTTACCGGAACCGGAATACCGACAACGACTTCGGACACCGTATCCGCCAGCGCCGCCACTCCCGTATTGATGCGTCCGAGTGCACGGATATATGCCTGTGTCGTTGCATCATAGGAAATGCCATCCTCAAACACGTTATTGCTGACAATCACCAACTCGTCCACTTTTGTGGAAAGGCTTTTGATTCCCTGCAATATGTGTCCGACAACCGCATCTTCCGAAACGATGTCCGCACCGGAAAACATCTCATTTGCAACCAGATTGGACATACATTCCAGCAGGGCACATCGGGGACGTTCCGTAACATTTTGCCCTGTGCAATCCGGTGTTTCCATGGCTTGCTGTGCCCCTTCCGAAAAATCTACCTCCCCGATATCCCGCGGCTGCTCCATCGTAACAAATCCTTTTCCGGCGCGGAGTTTCCGGTGTCTTGCAACTTTTTTTTCGCCCTCCGCATCGTACACCTGCATGGTTGCGATATAATATTTATTCGTTTTTCCGTCCAGCAGATGCTCTGCGTAAGCCGATTTTCCGCTACCGCTTCCGCCCAAAACCAAAGTGATCATTCTGTTTCCTCATACCGCTCGTACTGCGCAATTTCCATCGTATCAAATGTTGTCTGATCCTCGTAGAGTGCCAGCGCCAGATCCAGAAGGGAAAACAGCATCACGGCTCCTGTGCCTTCACCAAGCCCCAGTCCCGCATCAATAACCGGGTGAAGTCTCAGTTCCTCCGCGATCCATTTTGCCGCAGGTTCCTTGCTCAGATGGCTCGGCAGGACAAATTCCCGCACGCCCGGCACGATCTTTTCCGCCACCAGTGCCGCCACCGATGAGATCAGCCCGTCCAGAACGACCGGCACATGATACAACGCTCCGCCAATGCATACACCTGCCATTCCCGCGATATCCAGACCGCCGAATGCCGCCAGCATGGAAAGCGCATTCTCTGACCGGATCTCTTTTTCATATTTCTCCAGCGCCTGCGCAATGACCTGCTGCTTGCGCAACAGCCCCGCATCGTTTAATCCGGCACCACGTCCGGTCACTTCTTCTGCTGTGCGTCCGGTCAGCGCCGCCACAAGCATGCTGCTCGTCGTCGTATTCCCGATTCCCATCTCTCCGGTGCCGATCAGCTGATAGCCTTTTTCTTTGCACTCCCGGACCAGATCAATTCCCACAGACAATGCCTGCAACGCTTCTTCCTCTGTCATTGCAGGTTCCCGCAGAAAATCGCGCGTGCCCTGCATCACTTTGCGGTCGCGCACACCCGGCAGCGTTTCTTTTGTGTTGATTCCAATATCGACCGGGATCACGTCCACGCCGGCGCGGCGCGCCATTTTGCCAACCGAGCTTGCCTGCTGCCCCATGAATCCTGCAACCACAGCGGTTACTTCCTGTCCGGACTGACTGACTCCTTCTGCGACAATGCCATTGTCTGCGCACATGGTGAGAATCACTTTTTTTTCAATGGAAAGACTGCTGCTTCCTGTGATTGCGCCAATCTGTGCAAACATTGTCTCAAACTGCCCCAGGCCATCCAGCGGTTTGGCAATTTTATCCCAGTTGGCTTTTACCTGCGCGTAGATCTGTGTGTCCGGTGGAATGATATGAAATTGCTCTAATTCTTTTCTCTTGATCAAATGTACTCTCCTGTCAAGCAAGAAGAAATCCGGCTCTCCTGCAAAATAGAGTATACATACTCCATATCCAGATGCTCCCGCAATCCCTGCGCGAGCCTGTCATATTGCTGTTCCTTAAATGCATGGTAATCGCCGCCTGCCTCCGGTTTCCATGACACCCCTTTTTTGTCGGCCAATGCCTGTACTATGCGCACGGCAATGTCTCCCTCGTCAAAAATGCCGTGCACATAACTGCCGTATACGCCGGGTGCTTCGCCGCCTTTTTCCATGCGCTGTACCCCGTCGGTTCTGCCGTCTGCCATGTGAACCAGCGACAGTTGTGTTCTTCGGGATAAATTCTTTTCTGTCCCGTTTTGCTGTGTCTGATGTTCCCCGGTGGAAACCGTTGTCTTTCCCATATGGATCTCATAGCCGGAAAATTCCAATCCGGAAAGCGCGGAAAAAATGCCGGTTACCGTCTCAAAGTTTCCGTGTGTCTGCGTACGCATTTTTTCCGGCATCAGGGTCGTGTCGGTGTCTATCAGTTCCATACCACGCAACGGTTCGCGTAGCGAATTTCCATCCTCTACCCCATGCGGGTCCGAAATGGTACGCCCCAGCATCTGATAGCCACCGCAGATCCCCCAGACCGGGATATGCGCCGCCAGCTTTTTGACCGCGGCTTCCAGACCATTCTGCCGCATCCAGCGCAGATCACCCATCGTATTTTTGCTGCCCGGCAGAAAAATCATATCCGGCTGTCCCAGTTCCTGCACCGAAGAAACATAGTGCACGGACACACCCTCCAGACGTTCAAACACGTTAAAATCTGTAAAATTGGAAATCCTTGGAAAACGGATCACTGCCAGATCAATCACGCCAACGTCGTGGTTGTCCAGCTGGCTACTCAGGCTGTCCTCATCCTCAATGGACAGATGCATATATGGCACTACTCCGGCAACCTTCACGCCGCCGCGTTCCTCCAGCATCTCCACTCCCGGATCAAGGATCGTCTTGTCCCCGCGGAATTTATTAATAATCAGGCCCTTCACGCGGGCTTTTTCATCCTTTTCTAAAAGCATCAGGGTTCCCAAAAGCTGCGCAAACACGCCGCCACGGTCAATATCTCCCACCAGAAGCACCGGTGCATCGACCATTTTTGCCAGCCCCATATTGACAATATCATCCGATTTCAGATTGATCTCCGCCGGGCTTCCCGCCCCTTCAATCACAATAATGTCTGTCTGCTTTTCCAATTCTGAAAAAGCTTCACAGATCGTTGGAATCAGCTTTTTCTTATACGCAAAATAATCCCGTGCACGCATATTTCCAAGCACTTCACCCTTTACGATCCCCTGTGATCCCACATCATTGGTTGGTTTTAACAAAATCGGGTTCATAAGTACAGAAGGTTTCACCCCCGCCGCTTCCGCCTGCATGACCTGCGCGCGCCCCATCTCCAGACCATCCTCTGTGATGTAGGAGTTGAGCGCCATATTCTGTGATTTAAACGGTGCCACGCGATAGCCATCCTGCGCAAAGATACGGCAAAGCCCTGCAACGATCAGGCTTTTTCCGGCGTTTGACATCGTGCCCTGCACCATGATTACTTTTGCCATGTTTGTTTCCTTCCTGCTAACCAGCAATCACAACCCTGCAATCCTTCTTGAAACATGCAATTCCATATTTGATAAAATTACGCATTCCGTCCTGCTTCAGCTTATTGACATATGATTTTTCTTCCATCTGTTTCAAAGCTTCGGCACATGCAGCATCCAGATCTCCGTTCCCGGCATATTTCAGTTCAATCACGATTCCTGTTCTGTTGTTCGGCACCTCGACAAGAATATCACTGTAGCCGGTTCCTGATTCTGCATTTGACTTTATAAGCCAGTTTGCTTTATATCCCAAAAGCCCAAGTAAAATGCCATGGTAGAAATTTTCTTTCTTTTCCCTTGCAACGGCTGTATCACGTATGCTTATGGTATTCCAAAGATATTCTCCAAAGAGCTGCTCTATTTTTTCTGTATTTTTTTCTAAAAACGCATTGCAAAATTCTTCTAGTCTCTTACCGTCATTCGCGGACGTATCCCGGAACCATTCCCTGATCTTCTTGATAAAAAGATTTTTTATCTCTTTATTTGGAATTGTCAAACGTATCTTCCCGTCCGCTGTACGCCCTTGTTTTGTCAGATATCCGGTAGTAAAAAGTACGCTCCACAGATTTCCAATGTTTTTATCAAGCGCATCATACGTAAGTTCCTGTGAAATTTCCTTTTCAATACACTCTCCCGCTATCAGACGTTCAATTTCATCCTTGGTCTGCACATCAGCCTTATCTATCAATCTGCGGACGATCGCATTTCCACTCGAATTAGACCAGTAATCCTGCGGTTCGACTGTTTGATCATAGTTAAGTTCATCCACATAATTTATGACATCCCATGGACAGTACACATCCGCATTTCCAAAGTGATAGCCATCATACCATTCCTTTGTTTCCGGGAAATGTGAAGACAGACCATACGACGCAAGGAGGTTCTTTACCTCATCATCTGTGAATCCAAACTGTTCATCAAATCTGGAATCCATAATAGAAAGTACCTTAAAATTATTCAATCCTGTAAATATACTTTCTTTCGATACACGCAGACATCCGGTTAGAAATGCAAACTGTAAATAATCATTCGTCTTTAATGCCTGACCAAAAAGACCTCTGATCAGAGAAACCATTTCACGATAATATCCATTCTGATATGCTTTATCCAGAGGAACATCATACTCATCTATGATAATAACCGCCTTTTCCCCGTGATGTTTATATAAAAGCTGGGACAGTTTCCGGATGCTGTCTTCCATATTCTCATCCGTACCTGTGAGCATTTTAACGAAGTATGCCTTATCCTCGTCCGTAAGTGCATCACTTGTTTTGAGATAATAATGCCGATCCATTTCATTGCCAAGAATCGTGCCCAGCATCCTTTTTGCATCTGCAAACGTCAGACCATCCACCCCTTTGAGCGTGAGAAATATTACTGGATACTTTCCCATGTACGCATCGCAAAGCTCTTTATTCTTTGAAATATATAAGCCTTCAAACAGTGAGGCATCTGCACCGATTTCAAAAAAACTTTTCAGCATGCTCATATTCAATGTCTTGCCAAAACGCCGCGGACGGGTGAACAGTGTTACCTCTCCCCAATTAACCAGAATCTGTTCTATAAGATTTGTCTTGTCAATATAATAAAATCCGTTCCTGCGTATTTTTTCAAAACTGTCAATTCCTACCGGTAATTTCAAAGTATTTACCATATGAGCCTCCAACAAACAGATCATTTTGTCATATTTACATATAGTATAACTGATTGGTCTGATAAATACAATTTTCAAAATTGTTTCTATTTTTTATTATCGCGAGACGGGACATATAGAGCTATTCTCAGCTTTTACGTCCCGCTTCTTCTATACTCCGGGATATATAGAATTTTTTTGCCTGCTTATGTCCCACGGCACACTATTTGTAACCTTCCCCTGTCAGGTAATATTTTTCCCAGAAAGATATTCCGGCATCAGCCAGATCCTTAACTGTTCCGACTGTATGATTTGACCATCCATTTTCTGAAAGATAATATTTATACCCTTCTCCACCACCACTATGTCCATTCACAATTGGATCATCCCATGTGCAATCAATATAATACCATGTTCCATCAACCTTTACCTGATTCCATGCATGTCCTCCCCCTTTTGCTGTTCCTGTCACATAACGGCAATCCAATCCTGACGCAACTGCCATCATATAAAATGCAATTGCATAACTCTGGCAAACCCCTTCTTTATGAATTAAAACTCCACCAGCCCCATATGCCCACTTTTCAGCTGATTTATAATTTCCATTATTTACATAATTTGCACTGTAAATTAAATAGTCGTGAATTGCTTTTACTTTCTGCTCTTCACTCATCCCTTCACTTATATTTTGTTCAACCGCATGGAATGCAGCATCAAATACTGCTTTCCCGCAATAATAGTAAACGTATGCTCTCCCGGCATATAAACGATTTCGTCTGGCAGTTCCTTGCCATCCAGTTCTATACGAATTCCTTTCTGTTTTATTTGTCTGAAGGTCATGGGTTTATCATCAAAAAACTTCCACTTTAAAGAATCTCTCTTATATTTTACCCCTGCATATATATTTTTTTGTTCCCACTCATCTGTATTTAACAAACCACTAAATAAAAATTCTTTATCACATACATATATATAAACACCTTTTGAAAACGTTCCATAGGAATACTGTATATAAACTTTCTCCTGAGAATATGATGAATCATTCCATTTCCACCATCCATCTTTGCTAATCTCATTAAAATTACAAGCAAAAGACAACTTTACCTGACTAGTATCATATTCATCAGAAACAAGTTTTAACTGTATATTTTGTTTGCAAATAATCACTTCCTGATTTAAATGCACATCACTTTTCTTTTCCGGAACAACGGTAATCGTATAATTTGTTTTTTGTTTCCGCTTTTTATGCTGATTTTTGTCACTCCAAGACGCAATGCCTAGACACTTCCATTGGCTGCCACCGTTGCGACTTTTTTATTTGAACTGGAGAAACGACACCTTTTATAACCATGCGGCACTTTTATCATCCCTGTTTTTCCACATACCAGCTGTGCAGATGCTGTAATTTTCTTTGTTGAAGCAGCATGGATGGTTTCTGCCGGCATATTCGTAACTAAACCTGATGAAAGCAATATTACCAACAACATCCATACTGTCCATTTTTTCATAATATTTTTCATGACTTTTTCCCTTTTAAATAACAATAATCCCCATCACAAGATGGGGATTATAATCCTGTATTTTTATTTTATACGCTTATAAGTTGCAGTTTTTGGTGCTCCTGCCTTTTTAATCTTATTTACAATCTTTTTATAATTTGACTCCGTTGCCTTGATCTTAAAGACAGCCTTCTTATTAATTCCCAAAAAAGCATTCTTTCCTATACTCTTTAAGTTTCCTTTGATAGTAATAGTTTTTAAATTTTTTCCTCCTTTAAAAGCTTCTTTTCCAATTGTATTGATTGTTGATGGGAAAGTAACCGCGGAAAGTCCGGTTCCTTTTCCATTATCTAAAGCATAATCTCCAATCTTAACAATCTTATAATCTTTTCCGCCAATCTTTATACTGGAAGAAAAAGTAATGGTTTTACCAGATTTCTTTGTATTTTTAATTGTAAATACAGTAACGCTTTTTCCATCAACATTTCGGTCAACCGTGTAAGACTTTGAGTTATCCCAGTGTGTTACATGATATTTCGATGGTACATATGTCCAAACAGCATTTTCAGCATCCGTTAAAAGATAAGCTCCACAATAATTATAAACGGTTTTACCAAATGCCTCTTCTGGAACTTTTCCGGAAAAACTCACCATATCTTTTTCAGCTTCTTTTATATTATCATAATCAGAATAAAACAATGTATCAATATTTCCATTGTCAAACCACTCTTGATCGACAAACGTCCATTTATCCTTGTCTACGTCTTTTCCACTGGCATCTGTTAACCATCCTGCAGCATATACATTATCTCCAACGCTTATTTCATCATTATCATTTTGATTGATAGCATATCCATCCAATTTATACGCATCTACCTCTGCCGCTTGCGCAGGTGCTGTTCCCATTGGAACCACAGTAAAAGCCAGTGTTGCTGCCATTAAGCCTGCAAATAATTTTGTTTTCATTTCTTTCATTCTCCTTTTCATTTGTTATAAAATTTTTATATTTATAATATTATCACTTTCCCTCCTCGTTTGCAATACTTATGTATTGCATTTGTATTGCGTTTAAAATGCTGAAAAGTACATTTTACTGTAATACGATTATTTTGCAGGAGGTGTCATCTATGTCTATTCAAATAAAAAGTGATCGAAAAGAAACAGAAAATAAAACTATACGTTTTCCCGTAGATATGCTTGCACGAATTGATGCAATTATGGTGGAACACGATGTTTCATTCTCAGGGTTTGTTCTACAAGCATGCGAATACGTCTTAGACGAATTAGAAAAAGAAAAATCCTCGTAAAAACATTTTCTTGAAAAGATTCCCATGTTCCGTTAAGATTATATCGTAACCAGAAACCATATATCAGGGAGGTAGTTATGAACTATACAATTGAAGGGGCACCATTGCCTGTCGTAATCTGCAATTTAGAGGGCGGCGAAACCATGCTCACAGAGAAGGGCGCAATGTCATGGATGTCCCCAAATATGAAAATGGAAACCACGTCCAACGGCGGAATCGGAAAAATGTTCGGTCGCGCTTTTTCCGGTGAAAGTATGTTTATCAACCGTTACACCGCGCAGGGCGGCACCGGACTGATCGCATTTGCATCCAGCTTTCCGGGAGATATCCGTGCATTTGAAATTGCACCAGGACAGGAAATTGTCGCCCAGAAAAGTGCATTTCTCGCATCGACCGCAGGTGTAGAAATGTCTGTTTTTTTCCAAAAACGCATTGCCAGCGGTCTCTTCGGCGGAGAAGGATTTATCATGCAGCGTCTATCCGGAAACGGCACAGTCTTTCTCGAATTTGACGGACACATCAAAGAATATGAACTTGCACCGGGACAACAGATCGTCGTTGATACCGGATACCTTGCAGCAATGACAGCCGGATGTTCCATCGATATCCAGACCGTACCGGGTGTAAAAAACATGCTCTTTGGCGGGGAAGGAATCTTTAATACCGTCATCACCGGACCGGGACGTGTATGGCTGCAGAGCATGCCGGTCGCACAGCTCGCCGGAGCAATCAGCCCGTTTATTCCAAATAAAAATTAATCTTTTCATAAAAAATCCCGGAGACGTTTCCCATGCTCCGGGATTTCCTGTTTTGTATTATGCATTTTTTCACATCGTTTGAACTTTAAAGCTGTTTTTTCCATGCGTCTTCACATCATACAATACACTATCCGCTTCTTTAAACAATTTTTCATATGGGATTTCTTTTGTCATATACACAGCTCCCAGACTGATGGAAAGAGGCACTGCCCCGTCTCCGTATGTAAAAGTCTGACACATGTTTTTAACCAGTTTATCCAGCTGCGCCTGTATGGATTCCAGATCCCGACGCTGTATACAAAGCACAAATTCATCCCCGCCAAACCGTGCTGTCAGGACATGCGTTCCAAATACCAGACGCATCGTATCCGCCAGAAGCTTCAATGCCTCATCACCCCCGGCATGCCCGAGCGTGTCATTGACCGACTTGAAGTTATCAATATCCATGATTGCAAACAAAAGCGGCAGTTCCTTCTTTTCATAAATACGGTTCATTTCTTCCGAAAGGCCGTACCGGTTATATAATCCTGTCAGGGCATCTGTCTTTGCCAAACGATTACGGTCTCTCATAATAAGCAGGACGATTACGACAATGATTACAAAAACAATACACACTGCCAGCAGGCACGAGAATGTATTCGCCTCGATAAAGCGCTTCACGGTAATCTTCTGCTGCTTCACCTGCAAACAGTCATTCAACATCATCTGCATGTTTTCATCCGGGATACTGTAAATCACTTTGTTGCAGACGGAAATCAGCCTCGTATCAACATCTCTGTAAAATGCGAAACAAAAATTACCATTCTTCGCCAGCGGGATGGTTGTCAGATGGGTAAATCCCTGTTGCTGTATATAGTAATTGACACTGTAATAATCCGCAATCGTAAAATCTGCCCGCAGATTTTCCACTGCCTGCAAACTGTCTGCTAAATCTTTGGTCCGGTAAATTCCTTTTGCATTCGTCTGATAATCGGAATAATCCTCTCCTTTGACCTGTGCCATCGTTCCCTGCAATGCACTCTTCGTACCCTTTGTATCACTTTTTACCAGCACATTCATATATTCCATGTAATTGGTAGAATATTTAACATCTGAGTAAACGTTGCTTTTCTGGACTCCCGCCGCCATGTCGATCTCTCCATCCCGCAATGCTTTGAAAAGCGCCTGGGAATTATCATATGCCTGTGCCTTCACTTTTACATGAAATGCCTTTTCCATCTGATCTGCCAGCTGCCGGGAAACCCCCTGAAACTGTCCTTTCTCCTCATATTCATAAGGAGCCATGTTTCGCAGATAACCGATCCGTAACGTCTTCAATCCTTTTAAGTATGTTTTCTCCGTTCCGGAAAAATCAACTTTATAGGTATTATTGATCATACTGCTGAGTACGGAGACATTTTCTCCGGTATCCGGCATCATATCCTCTGTACGCCCGGACTCCCAGCGCTTGTTCCAGTCATCTGCAATCTCATCAAAGGTTTCGTTACGCTTCCCTTCTCCTGCTTCGATAACCCGTTTGATCTCATCATAATTGTCCCGCAAATTTAAATTTTTAGACAACGCTACCCATTTTTTATAATTTTCGTCACTCGCCTCATGGTTGTTCAGACAGACAACGTTGTCCATATTCCCATAGCTGTCCAGAAACGGATCTGTTTTTACAATAGAAAGGACTTCATGATCCAGTGCATACCCGGACTCATCTAACATGTAATCAATGTAACAGCGAGCAGCTTCTTTATTTGCGCTGTTTTTGTTGATCGCATAACAGTAATCTGTCACGATGGTCATATACTGCTTTCCATCCACTTCATTCGGAAACGGCATATAGGCTACGCTCTTTCCGTCCGAACCTGCATTTCTGACCTGACTCATCGCCCAGGAACCGATTGCCATACAACCGATTTTTCCTTCGTTTAACATCACTTTGGATTGATCCCAGTCACTTTTTTGTGGATCCGGCTCACACAATCCCTCTTTTACAATGTTATACAGCAGATTATATACCTGATAATGCGAAGTTCCTTTTCCATAGGGATTCACTTCATTGACAAATCCGTTTTCCCGATAATCCGGATCTCCTGTCATTTCAATATAAGGATACTGTTCCCATACCTGCAATGGCCATCCGGCAGCATAGTTTGTGTAAAACGGAATCGCATCGGTACGCTCCTTGATATCCCGCAGTGCCTGCAGGAAATCATCAATCGTCTTTGGCGGCTCTGTAATTCCGGCTTTATCGAACACTTCTTTGTTGTACAAAATTCCATTCAGATATGCCGATGACGGCAGTCCGTATATTTTATCTTTTATTATTTTACTGTTTTCCAGATAATTATATTTCTTTTCAAGTTCGGCACGTGTACCTAATTCCTCGAAATATTCCGCGGATTTGTCAGAAGAAACCGAACCAGGTACAAACAAAACATCTGCATAAGAACCATCCTGCAGCTGTTTCGACACCTCATTGTCGTAATCCGAATAATATTCATATTTAATTTTAATTCCCGGATATTTCTTATTAAACCCATCCAGGTACTGTTGCATGTCCTGCTGGGAGATATTGGATGCCACCGAAATCGTTCCATTGATTTCGTTTTTCTGTGCAGCATGTGCCACACTTCCAAAGCCTGCCGGAAGCTGTAACAGCACAAGCAGCATCAAAAGCACTGCCACCACACGCTTTTTCTTCCACTTTTTCATCTTTCCCATCCTTCTTTTGCAACCTTACCGCGCTTCATACACCTTGGAAACCCGCTTGTACTCCGCAGGTTCCGTAATCTGCTCTACAACCACATCGCCATCTTCCTCATCCCTGTAACGATACAGATATACGCCCTCCTGAATCTCATCCTCCTGAATGAGAGACACTGCCATATAGTGTTTCTCCTCAACTGTAAAGGTATCCATGATGGCAAATTCTTTTTCCGTCCCGTCCGAAACCGGAATGCTTACTACTTCATACTCTTCCATGATATCTCTCCCTTTTATCGTGGCACTTTTGCAAACAGTGCAAATGCATTTTCCCGTGTAGCCTGCTCGACTTCCTTCTCGGAAATGCCTTTAATTTCCGCAATTTTTGCAATCACATACGGAATATTACGTGAATCATTACGCGTTCCCCTGTGTGGTTCCGGCGCCATATACGGGCAGTCGGTTTCGAGCACTATACTCGAAAGAGGAATTGTTTCCACTGTTTTTACCAGCTTTTTTGCATTTTTAAAAGTCACAACACCGCCTACACCGATGCAGTATCCCATCTTTATATACTCCTGCGCCATCTCCGGTGAATAGGAATAACAGTGGATAACGCCCTTTATGCCATCCTCACAGGCCTTTTTCATGATCTGCATCGTATCTTCCGCGGCATCCCTGGAATGAATGATCACCGGAAGATCTGCCTGTTGTGCCAGTGCAAGTTGCCGTACAAACCAATACCTCTGCTTCGCCTGTATTTCCGGCTCTTTGTCCCAGTAATAATCCAATCCAATCTCTCCCACGGCAACTGTCTTTTGCAGCGTTGTCTGCTGTTTGAGCCATGCATAAGTATCCTCATTTAAATCATTCACATCACTGGGATGTACGCCCACTGCTGCATAAAGAAAAGGGTATTCCTGCGCCAGCGAAAGTGTTGTCTTTGTCGTCGCAATGGAAGACCCTACATTAATAACCGGCGAAATGCCGCGTTGCGGTAAATCCGCAAGCAGCATCTCCCGGTCCATATCAAATTTTGCATCATCGTAATGTGCATGTGTCTCAAAAATCATAAGAAGTGCCTTTCTATCAGATTAAGTTCCTCCATGATGATACAATTCGGAAGGGTATCCGAAGCCACCATGCCCCGCACCTGGGCATAATCCATCCAGCGCACACTCTCAATTTCTTCGGTCTGCAGTTCAAATTCCTCCGCTTCACGATCCAGCCAGAGCAGATAAACATTTGAAATCTGGTGATCATGGAATGGCTGTCTGTGAAATTCCGTATCTACATCCTTACGCACCTGTCCACAATAAATCAGATCCGATTCCTGCGCTGTCACATTCAATTCTTCTTTCAACTCCCGAATCGCTGAAGGAATATAGTCATCCCCTGCCGGTATATGTCCGGCACTGGAAATATCATAGCAGCCCGGAAATGAGTCCTTCTGCATGCATCTCTTCTGTAATAAAAGCTGAATCCGTCCGTCCCTGTTGCGGGCAATCCAGACATGTGATGTACGGTGCCGCACACCTTCCCGGTGTGCCTCCGCACGTTCTACGGTTTCACCGGTTGGTGCTCCGGTTTCATCTACAACATCAAGGATTTCCATAATTTATGCCTCCTATTTTTTATGCCTCCGCCCTTGTTTAACAGATCTCTGCACCGCTTGGCATTGGTTTCTCCGGTGTCATCAGAGAAAGGGTGCCATTTTCATCCTCAGCACACAGCAGCATGCCTTCGGATAATACTCCCGCAAGTTTTGCCGGCTTTAAGTTCACAAGAACCATCACCTTCTTGCCAACCATCTCTTCCGGAGTGTAATCTTTGCGGATACCGGATACAATCTGCTTTACGGTATTTCCGATTTTAACCTGAGAACAAAGCAGCTTCTTTGATTTGGCAACTGCCTCACAGGAAAGAATCTCTCCTACCTGGAACTGCATCTTCGTAAAATCATCAAATGTAATCTCTTCTTTCGGATCAATATCAATGACTGCTTCATCTGCTGTCTCTCCGCCATTCAATGCTTTCTGCTCTTTTTCATACTCTTCCTTCTGCTTTGCCTGAATAGCATCCACCTTTGGCTGGATCTCTTTTGCGTCAATTCTTGCAAAAAGGATCTCCGGAGTTTCCGTCACTTTTGTTCCGTTCGGATACAGACCAAACTGATTCAGTTCATCAAAATCACGCAATGATGTTGATAACTGTGCCACAATTTTTTCTGCGGTTTCCGGAAGGAATGGGTGCAGAAGACTTGCGCCGATTGTGATAGACTCGGTCAGATTATAAAGGACCTCTGCCAGACGATCTTTCTGTGCCTCATCTTTTGCCAGTACCCATGGGGTTGTCTCATCAATATATTTATTGCAACGGCGGAACAGTGCAAATACTTCGGAAATTGCATCTGCCACACGAAGTTTTGCCATCTTCTCTGCAATACGGTCACGGGCTGCTGTCACAACGGCTTTCAGATCCGCATCCACTTCGCCGGTTACTCCTGTAGATGTTACCACACCGCCAAAATATTTATTGCTCATGGAAACGGTACGGTTTACCAGATTTCCAAGAATATTTGCCAGGTCGGAATTGAAACGCTCAATAACCAGATCCCAGGTAATCACACCATCATTCTCAAATGGCATCTCATGCAATACAAAATAACGCGTAGCATCTACGCCAAACAGATCCACCATGTCATCTGCATAGATTACATTTCCCTTGGACTTGCTCATCTTGTCCCCGCCCTGAAGCAGCCAAGGATGACCAAATACCTGCTTTGGCAGTGGCAGATCCAGTGCCATCAAAAAGATTGGCCAGTAAATCGTATGGAAACGGACAATGTCTTTTCCGATCAGATGCAGATCTGCCGGCCACAGCTTCTTAAACTGATCCGTGGAACCGTCCGGATCATATCCAATCTTTGTGATATAGTTTGTCAGTGCATCCAGCCAGACATACACAACATGTTTGGGATCAAAATCTACCGGAATTCCCCAGCTGAAGCTTGTACGTGACACGCACAGATCCTGCAGTCCCGGAAGCAGGAAGTTATTCATCATCTCATTCTTACGGGAAACCGGCTGAATGAAGTCCGGATGGGTATTGATATAATCAATGAGGCGGTCTGCATATTTACTCATCTTAAAGAAATACGCTTCCTCCTTAGCAGGCTGCACTTCCCGTCCACAGTCCGGACATTTACCGTCTACAAGCTGAGACTCTGTCCAGAAAGACTCACAAGGCGTACAGTACATTCCCTCATAAGATCCCTTATAAATATCGCCCTGATCATAAAGCTTTTTGAAAATCTTCTTTACGCATTTTTCATGATCGGCATCCGTGGTACGGACAAAATTATCATAAGAAGCATTTACCAGATCCCAGATCCGCTTTACCTCTCCGGAAACCTGATCTACGAATTCCTTTGGCGAAATGCCTGCGGCCTCTGCCTTTTCCTGAATCTTCTGTCCATGTTCATCGGTTCCGGTCTGAAAATAAACATCATAACCTTCGGCTCTTTTATAACGTGCAATTGCATCCGCAAGAATAATCTCGTATGTGTTTCCGATATGCGGCTTGCCTGAAGTATAGGCAATCGCCGTTGTCATATAAAACTTTCCTTTATTTTCTGCCATTTTTTTGGCCTCCTTATCTCACATTCACTCTCCCCATTTTACCGAATTCCACGCCATTTGTAAAGTATCCCTCTTTTGCCAGTTACACCCTTTTCTTCCCCTACACTTTTCTGTCTGTTCCAGAATTTTTTCTTAGTTTCTAAGAATTTCTTGCTGTCATATTTTTCTGTAGACTAATATGCATTTATCCAGTTTTTTCCAAAATGAAACTGCTAAAGATAAAATCAAAGGAGCAGCAACATGAAAAATATACAAATCGGAGCGGCCTTAAAAACGATGCGAAAAAATCGTGGCTGGACGATCCATGACGTAGTTGTGCAGCTAAATGATCTGTACGACATCACGGTTGCCGAAAAAACCGTATACGGCTGGGAAAGTGATCAGGCTTATCCCCGTACGGAAACACTGCTACAGCTTTGTGAAATGTACCAGACGGATACGCTCACCGGAAATCTTTTTCATATTCCGGCAGACAAATCTTTTCCCATCACTGCCGATGAACGGCATGTCATAGAAATGTATCGCAGACACCCGGAACTACAAAGCGCCGTCAAACGCGTGCTTGATGTTCCCGCCAAAAAGCCTGCTGCAAACTGAATTTCTTTTATATCCTGTCTTTTTCCATAAAGCATCTCCCAAAATTCATAGTATTACAGAAATTTCTATCTCATGCAGATATAAATAACATAAACTGCATACAACGCAACCATCACAATGCCTTCTCTTCTGCTGATTTTTTTCTTCGTCCATGCAAAAATCCAGATTAACAGACTAAATACGATCAAAATGATAATATCAATGATATTTTCCATCAAAAATGGCATCGGACTGATGACTCCTGCCAGCCCCAGTACCAGAAGAATATTAAATATATTTGATCCAATGGCATTTCCAAGTGCCATGTCCACTTCATTTTTACGTGCTGCCACAACAGAAGTAACAAGTTCCGGAAGTGATGTCCCTATCGATACAATTGTAAGTCCCACCAATGTCTGACTCATTCCGACTTTCAAAGCAATATTACTTGCACTGTCAACGACCACATCTCCGCCAATGACGATACCAGCCACACCAATCACAAGGAACAACAGGCTTTTTGGCATTGACAGCTCTTTTTGTTCCTCTGCCGCTTCAATCTCCTCACTCTGCAATGCAGAGCCTTCTTTGCTGGCCTTCGTTGCCATACGAATCATGGTTCCAATAAATATTGCAAAAAATACAAGAAATACTGCACTGTCGAGACGACCGAGTTTCATACCGATACCACCCAGTACGAGAAGTAACAATGCTGCAAAAACAGAATATGGAAAATCACGTTTTAAGGTTGCTTTCTGCACTGCCACCGGTGTCATTATGGCGCATACTCCGATAACAACCATCATATTAAAAATATT